>Ga0137403_10001218_pt1 | contig 32407 bp, 31 predicted proteins | sample CZOMad2_1_16fung_FD_122057 | JGI IMG/M metagenome (GOLD analysis project Ga0137403, IMG submission 122057) | Vadose zone soil fungal communities from Angelo Coast Range Reserve, California, USA - CZOMad2_1_16fungal (Hybrid Assembly) | ecosystem: Environmental > Terrestrial > Soil > Vadose zone... | reverse complement strand
GGAGACTGCGGGACGGGCGTTGCGCGCCAGCGAGGCGGCGCCCGTTCTGGCGCGCGAGATCGACTATGGCGATCCGGTCGGGCTGTTCGCGGTGTTCGCGAACGATCCGTATGCGGTGCTGCTGGATAGCGCGCTGCTGACGGCCGAGCGCGGGCGCTATGCGTTCATCGCGGCGGAACCGTTCCAGGTGTTGACCAGCAAGGATGGCGCGATCGCGCTCGATGGCGAGCGCAGTGCCGGCAATCCGTTCGACGTGTTGCGGCGGGAGCTGGAGCGCCATCGGCTGCAGCCGGCGGCGGGGCTGCCGCCGTTCCAGGGCGGGGCGGTCGGCTATTTCGGCTATGAGCTGGCGCAGCACCTCGAGCGGGTGCCGCTCGCGCGCGCCGATGACAGGCGGTTCCCCGATCTGGCGCTCGGGTTCCATGACGTGATCGTGGCGTTCGATCATCGGGAGCGGCGGGCCTGGATCCTGTCGAGCGGGCTGCCGGAGACGGGTCCGGCGGCGCGGCGGAAGCGTGCCCTGGAACGGCTCGACGCGATCTCGGCGCGGCTGGCGGCGGCGAGCCTGCTGCCGCGGCCGAGCGCGCCACCGGCGCCGCCCGCCATCACGTCCAATTTCACCCGCGCGGAGTATGAGGCGGTGGTGCGCCGGGTGGTCGAGTACATCCTCGCCGGCGACATCTTCCAGGCCAACCTGTCGCAGCGCTTCACGGCGCCGCTGCCCGCGGGCATGACGGCGTTCGAGCTCTATCGCCGGCTGCGCGGCCTCAATCCGGCGCCGTTTGCCGCTTTCCTCAAGCTCGACGATGTGGTGGTGGCCTCGGCCTCGCCCGAGCGGTTCATCCAGCTGCGCGATGGGCTGGTCGAGACCTGCCCGATCAAGGGCACGCGGCCGCGCGGCGCCACGCCGGCCGAGGACCGCGTGCTGGCGGACGAGCTGCTCGCCAGCGAGAAGGACCGCGCCGAGAACGTGATGATCGTCGACCTCGTGCGCAACGACCTGTCGCGCGTCTGCGAGGACGGCTCGGTGAAGGTGCCGCGACTCTGCGCGCTCGAAAGCTTCGCCACCGTGCATCACCTGGTTTCGACGATCACCGGCGCACTGCGGCCGGGCATGACCGCCGTCGACCTTCTGGCGGCCAGCTTTCCCGGCGGCTCCATCACGGGGGCGCCGAAGATCCGCGCCATGGAGATCATCGCCGAGCTGGAGCCGACGCGCCGCGGCCCCTATTGCGGCAGTATCGGCTATCTCGGCTTCGATGGCGGCATGGATACCAGCATCGTCATCCGCACCTACGCCGTGAAGGACGGGATCGTGACGTTCCAGGCCGGCGGCGGCATCGTCGCCGACTCCGACCCCGCGGCGGAGTACGAGGAGACGCTCGACAAGGCGCGCGCACTCATTGCCGCGCTGTCGCCGTAGAAGATTGAACCGCAGAGTTTCCACCGACTGCGTCGACCCACAGGAGATGAAACGGGTGGTAGGCTGTGGGGTCTGCCGGCATCGAGGTCGGTCGTTTCTTGGTGCGAGCGAGTCCGACGCAGAGTTTGACCCTGGGTACCTTGAGCACCCCGAGTTGCGCCACGGGGGCGCACGGTGCGCCTCCCGGAGCCTGTCTTTCAGACTTCTGTCTGTAGGTGCCCTGCGCCGGCAGTGGCAGAGGAGGATGAGGCGATGGACGTAATCTATCCGTGCTGTGCCGGCCTGGATGTGCACAAGGAGAGCGTAGTGGCCTGCGTTCGGCGTGTGACGGCTGGCAAGATCACCCGCGAGGTGAGGACGTTTGAGACGACGACGGCAGGGTTGTTGGATCTGTCGGCGTGGTTGTCCGAACAAGGGGTCACGCATATCGCGATGGAGGCGACGGGGGTCTACTGGAAGCCGGTGTGGCACATCCTGAGCGACGGGGAGTTCCACCTGGTGCTGGCCAACGCGGCCCACATCAAGAATGTGCCGGGTCGCAAGACAGACGTGAACGATGCGACGTGGATCGCCGACTTGCTGGCCCATGGCCTGATCCGGGGCAGTTTCGTGCCGGAGCCGGCGACCCAGGAGCTGCGCGACTTGATGCGCACACGCAAGCAATTGGTGCGGGAACAGAGCAGCCATATCCAGCGGCTGCAGAAGACGCTGGAGGATGCCAACATCAAGCTCGAATCGGTGATCTCGGACATTCTGGGCGTCAGCGGCCGCGCGATGGTCGAGGCGCTGATCGCGGGCGAGAGCGATCCCGTCAGGCTGGCCGAGCTGGCCCATCGCCGGATCAAGGCCCCGCCGGAGAAGCTGCGCGCGGCACTGCACGGTCGCGTGACCGACCATCATCGGTTCCTGCTCCGCCTGCATCTGCGACAGACCGACGGCTTGAGCGCGTTGATCGGCGAGCTCGATCAGGAGGTCGACAGCCACTTGGCGCCCTTTCGTAGCGCCGTCGAACAGCTGATCACAGTGCCCGGGATCAAGGATCTGGCGGCGTCGACGATCCTGGCCGAGATCGGCGTGGACATGGGTCGCTTTCCCTCGGCGGGACACCTGCTGTCGTGGGCGCGCCTGTGCCCGCGCAACGACGAAAGCGCGGGCAAGCGCCGGTCGTCGCGCCTCAAGAAGGGGGCCAACTGGATCAAGACGACGATGATCCAATGCGCCTGGGCCGCCGTCCGTACCAAGGGCTGCTATTTCCAGGCCCAATTCGGTCGCCTCAAGCGCCGCCACGGGCCGAAGAAGGCGATCTGCGCCGTCGCCGCCGCGATGCTCACCACCGTCTATCACATGCTCAAAGACGGGACCCTCTATCAGGATCTTGGCGCCGACCACTTCGATCGCCGCTCTAAACAGACCAAGACCAACCGTCTCGTCAAACAGCTCGCAAACCTCGGTTATCATGTCCAAATCAACCCTCTCCCCGAGGCCGCGTGACTTCAGTTTCTTTTCAGACGCGAAGACGCAGAGGGACCGAGTCGAACGAGACTCTATCGTGGACGCGAGAACCATAGGATTACAAACATGTCATTCCCGCGAAAGCGGGAATCCAGGGCCACGGAACTCGTCGCTTGCCCTGGACCCCCGCTTTCGCGGGGGTGACATCGAAAAGAAGTGGACGATGAGCGCGCGACTCCAGAAGTGAACGCATGATCCTGGTCATCGACAACTACGACTCCTTCGTCCACAACCTCGCGCGCTACATCCGCGAGCTCGGGTGGGCGACGGAGGTGGTGCGCAACGACGCCGTCGATCTCGCCGGCATCGCCGCGCGCAGGCCCTCGCACATCGTCATCTCGCCCGGCCCCTGCACGCCGAACGAGGCCGGCATTTCCGTGCCGCTCATCGAGCGCTTCGGCCGGACCACGCCGGTCCTGGGCGTCTGCCTCGGCCACCAATGTATCGGCCAGGCCTTCGGCGGCAAGGTGGTGCGGGCGCGGCGGCCGATGCACGGCAAGAGCTCGCTCGTTCGCCATGACGAGAGCGACATCTTCGCCGGCCTGCCGAATCCGCTGCGGGCCGCACGCTATCACTCGCTGGTGGTCGCGAAGGAGGGGCTGCCGGCCGATCTCGTCATCACCGCCGAGAGCGCCGAAGGCGAAATCATGGCCCTGCGGCACCGGCGCTGGCCGGTCATCGGACTGCAATTCCATCCGGAGGCCGTGCTGACCGAACACGGCTACGATCTGCTGCGCAATTTCCTCGGCCATGCCGGCAGCAGCCGCAGCGCCGCCGAGTGAGTCGACAGGGCCCGCCGCCGCGATAGCGCGGCGGCGGGCAGGTACGCACAGTCTATGCCGTCAGGCGACGGCCTTCTTGCCCAAGGCGCCCGCAGCCAGGCCGGAGAGGTAACCGGCGATCGCTCCGAGGACCATGGAGATGATCAGCTTGACGAGCGGGTTGTTGATGCTTGGGGACGTCAGATTGTCCAGCGGCCCCGTGCCCATCATGTCCGGGGTCGCGGCCGCCACACCCTTCTCGTGCAGCGAGTAGCCGACGATGGCGGCGTAGCCGTAGACGTTGGCCGGCACGGCCGAGAGCTGATCGATCGAGGCGACGATGACCAGGAAGAACACGGTCACGCCGACGACGATGGCGATCGGTATGACTCCCATGCCGCCGACGCCGGCCTTGAAGATGATCAGCAGAGCGATCCAGCCGACGATGACGCCGTAGACGTTGCCGCAGATCGTCTTGATCAACGCCTTCTGGTCGCCGCCGGTGTGGAAGTAACAGCCCCAGGCGATGAAGCCGGCCCAGACCAGCACGAGCGCGCTGAGCGGGCCGAGCGCGAGAAACGCCCAGATGGCCCCGAGCACCGCGATACTGAGAGAAAGTGCAACTAGCTGTGGCATAACCCCTCCCTATTTCAGACGCGAAACGGTCGTTCGGGCTGCCAATTGACGTGTTTTTCGGTGCCCAACACTCGGTTGGCACACCACGCACATTTTTTGCTGCTGATCTTTCCCTGTGAGGACTTGTCAGTCCAAACGACGGCGCACTGTAACACGATTGTCGCGAAGGCGCGATGGGGAGGTGCTGCGATGCAGCAATTCGCGATCACGTCGCCGAAGAATTGGTTCACGCGGGGCCACGGCGACGACGGATTTTAGTCCTGCCAGAGCAGGATCTCGCCTTTGCCGCCGACGGACTGGTCGCCGGCAAAGCGCTGCACGAGGGGTGGGTGATTGGCCAACTCGTCGAGGCGGGGGGTGCGGCCCTTCAGGGCGCGGAGGAGCAGGCGGAGGAAGGCGAGGTCGTGGCGGCCGCAGTCGGCGAAGGTGGGGAGCGCGCGTTCGGACCGGCTCAACAGAATGAGCGAGCCGCGCTTCATGGCGAAGCCGGGGTAGGGGCCGATCGCCGGGCCGAGCGCCAGGATCGTGCCGGCGATCATGCGCGAGGCGGCGTAGGCGCCGAGGCTGCCCTCGATGATGATGGTGCCGCGGCGCATGCGGTCGCCGGTGCGGTCGCCGGCGTTGCCGCGGACGAGGACGAGGCCGCCGCTCATGCCCTTCATCTCGCCGGGGCGGGCGCCGCCGAGGAAATCGCCGGCGTCGCCGCCGATGGCGATCTCGCCGCCGCGCATCTCCTGGGCTGCGCCGATGCCGGCGTTGCCTTGGACATGGATGCGGCCACCGCGCATGGCATGGCCGAGATAGGCGCCGGCATTGCCTTCGACCGTGATCCCGCCGCGCGTCATATCGGCGCCGATCCTGTCGAACTTGCCGCAGTCGCCGACGAAGCGCAGATCCTCCGGGTCGCCGGCGGTGACCGTGAACAGATCCCCGACGGCGACCTCGTGATTCCCACATTGGAGCGGCAGGCTCGCGATGGCCGCGGCGTCGACGCCTTGCAGCTTGTCCGGCGTGAGCGACGACAGGTCGATCCGCTGCCGCGGCGGCGCTTTGAGCGTCAGCACGAGGCCGCTCACGCCATCACCTCGCGCAGGTGGAAGTGAAACTTGCCGAGCTTGCCGCCGTAATTGCCGGCGCTGATCTTGAGCACGCCGTTGGCGGCGCCATGGGCGCAGGCGGCGGCGATGCCGGCGCGGGTGGCGGCGCGCACGGCGTCGGCGGTGAGGCCGTCGATCACGATCTCCAGCACGGCGGCCACCTCGGCCGAGAGGGCGGTTCTGGTCTCGCCCTTCAGCGTCGGGCAATAGGCGTCGTTGGTCGAGGCGATGAGACCCTTGTACTTCGACCCCACTTTGGAGCCGGAGCGCACGATGCCGCCGGGAAACGGCAGGATCACCTCGGGCACGGCGCGCATGGCCGCGACCGCGGCTTCCGCGGCCGCCAGCACCGCCGGCCGCGAGGCGCCGAGGATGAGGATGTTGCCGCCGCCGACGGCCTTGGTGGTGCCGACGGTATCGTCGCAGACGAATTCGCCATCCATCACGGGGATGCGCCAGTAGCGGCGCTCGCCCAGGCGCTTGCTGATCTGGTGGCCGTCGCCGAAATAGCGCAGGGCGCCGCCGAGCTTCAGCGGCGCGCCGTCGTGGATGCCGGCGAAGCAGGCGGTGCCGGCACAGGTCAGCACGCATTGGCCGACGCGGTCGCGCAGCTGCTTCTGCAGGTCTTTCGCGGACATGCCGAAGATGAGGACGGCGAGGCCGGGGCGGCCGTCGGGCGTCTCGTCGGCGCCGAGCGGGCGCTCGATGCCGGCCTCGCAGCCGCAGGCGATGACGGAGGTGGCGAAGCCGGTGAGGCTGGCCGCCGCGGTCGCCGCCCACTCCGGCGAATCCGCAGTGATGAGAAGCCGCGTCGCCGTCATGCCGAAGGCTTCGGCGAAGGTGTCCTCGATCTCGACGCCGTTGATGATCACGGCGACGGCCGTTGCGCCGCGTATTTCACGAGGCGCCCTTGCCCGCCATCCTCGATCTCGCCGTCGGCGAGAGCGAAGTTGTCGAGCCGGACGGTCTGGTAGCGCTCGAAATGCGCGCGCAGCGAGCGCTCGATGGCGCGGTCGAAATCCGGGCGGGCGACATGGGTGGCGCCCCAGGCCATCTCGATGAGCCGGCCGTCGCGGACGATCAGGCGGCCGTCCTTGAACACGTAGTCGGGCCGCCCGAACATCGCGGCCTTGTCGGGCTGCTCGGTGTAGACGGCGATGTCGGCCACCGCGCCGGGCGCGAGATGGCCGCGATCGCTGAGGCCGAGGATGCGGGCGGGGCCGGCGCGGGTGAGGATGGCGATCTCCGCGAGCGTGTATTCGCGGGCGATGCTGCCGAGGTTGCTGGCGGCGGCCGCGGCAGGGTTGACGGTCGCGAGCATATCGTTGCGGTAGCTGCGGTCCATCAGCAGCCGGATCAGCTGCGGATACATGGTGAAGGGCGCGCCGTTCGGATGATCGGTCGTGAGGAAGATGCGCCAGGGGTCCTCGACCAGCAGGAACAACTCGAGCCCGATCGCCCATTGCAGGGCATTGACGAAATTGCGGTCGCGGTAGCGGAACGGCACCAGGCCGCAGCCGCCCTGGCACTCGATATCCATGCTGATCCACTTGCGCGGCTTGGCGAAGCCGCGGTTGCGATACTGCATCATGGTGTCGCCGGAGGCGGTGATGGTCTGGCCGAACATGATCTGGCCGACGTCGACGCTGATGTGCTTGTTGCGGTTTACGGCCTCCGCGATCTCGGCGGCGCCCGATGAGAACTTGCGGTCGCCCTCGGTGCCGTAGCTGTGGAACTGCACGTGGGTGAGGTGCAGCGGCACGCCCTCACTCGCGCCCATGGTCTGCAGCGTGGTCTGGAGATTGCCGGGGACGCCCAGGTTGTTGCAGTGGAGATGAAGCGGGTGGACGACGCCCAGCTCGTGCACGGCCCGTGACAGCGCGGCGATGATGCGGCGCGGCGTGACACCGTAGTGCGGGCCGGCGGTGTCCAGGCCGAGTTCGCGGGTGTTGAACTTGAAGGCGCTGATGCCGCCGGGGTTGACGGCCTTCACCGCCAGCGCCTGGGTCGCCTGCAGCATCCAGCCGACATAGTCGTTGATCGCACTTTGGCCCTCATTCGCAGCCATCATGCGCAGCAGCACGTCCTCGTTGCCGAGCATGACGTAGCAGCCCTTGTCGATCATCGGGGTGTCCGCCAGCTCGGCATGGGCGTGGCGCGCGTTGCCGGCCACCATGGCGGGCTCGAACGCGGCCGTGTAGCCCATCTCGGCGTAGCGGTAGCCGGTGACGAAGGTGGAGGGCGTGGCGCGGCCGCCGCCGCCGCGCTTCAGCTCGGTGCGGTGCTCGCCGTCGGCGCGATGGTCCTCCAGCAGCAGCGTGCGCGCGAGATTGACCTTGCCGCCGCAGATGTGGCTGTGCAGGTCGATGGCGCCGGCCATGACGACGTGGCCGGCGAGATCGTAGGTACGATCGAGCTTCGCGCCCGCGCCGGGATCGCCGACGATGCGGCCGTCGCGCAGATAGACGTCGCCGATGCCATCGCGCTTGTTGGCGGGATCGACGATGCGCCCGCCGGCGAGCTTGACGAGCGTCATGATGCGACTCCGCTGCCGAGCGGGGCAATCGCATTTGACGTTGTCGCCGCGGCACGGAGGATTTCTCGCACGCGGAGCCGCGGAGGACGCGGAGATTCTTGTAGGGGCGACCGGCAGGTCGCCCGTCTCTCCGTCGCACCATGACTCGTTGCTGCAATCCGATTCGTCCACGGCACGGGCGACCTGCCGGTCGCCCCTACAAGGGTCTTCGCTACCTCCGCGTCTCCGCCTGAACAAGGCGGGGGCTCTGCGTGGCGTGGCGTGGCGGCGTTCATGAGCGGATGCCTTGGGCAGCGAGGGTGCGGTCGATGCGATTCAGGATGTCGGCCGCGCTCGGTCTGCCGCCAGCGCGCAGTGCCGTCAGCGGCAGCGCCACGACGCCGTCGGTGCGGAAGATCTCGCCGGCGTGATCGACGCCCGGCGTGCCCACGGGAATGAATACCTCCGGCGAGCGCTCGAGGCGCAGGGGTGAAGCGGCCAGCACGATCGTCGGCAGATCGGCGGCGGGCGGCGCGAGCGGGCGGAAAGAAGAGATCCACAGGAGGGCGTCGACCTCCCGCTCGGCCAGCAGGCGCGCGGTGCCGTAGAGCAGCGGATCATGCGACGGCGCGCCGCCGGCGAAGCTGGAGCGCAGGGGCACGCCGCTCTGCCAGGTGCAGACCTGATGGGCGCCCATCACATTGTCGGTGCCGGTGAGCGGCAGCGCCGCGCAGCGCGTGACCTGATTCACGTCGCGCACGAGATCGGCCAGCGCCTGCGTGAGCAGTTCGGCGCCCGTGAAAGCGAACGCGCCGGCCATCCAGGCGACCACGCCGTACGCCGCGGCCTTCAGCCGTTCGGCCAGCGCGCTCAGCCTTGCCGCGGGCAAGCCGGCGACGTTCGCAGCCTGCAAGGGCCGATCGCCGATCAGGCAGCGCAGCGCCGCCACTGCCTCGGGCAGCCGTTCGAGAGCGCAGGGAATTTCTTCCGCGCGAACGTCGGCGCCCGCCTCCGGCGGCGGTCCCAGTCGAATGACCGGCGGCGGCTGGCGGGCATCGGTGAACAGCGTCTGCCGCGGCGCCACGCAGCGCTCGAAGAAGCGCGGGAACAGCGGCGTCGGATCGGGACCGACGATCAGAAGCAGGTCCATGTGATTGCGGACCTCGCTCAGGGTCGTGGTCATCCAGCCGCTGTCCTGGACGACGCGCAGATTGCGGAACAAGCCGTCGCTGCCGAGGTGATCGACGATCCCGCCCGTGCGCTCGGCGAGCTGCATGACCGCGCGGAGGCCTGCGACATCGGTGGCGAGGCCGGCGAACAGCGGCTGCCGGCTGCGGCGCAGGATTTCGGCGGCGGCGGCAACGGCCTCGTCGAGACTCGCCGCTTGTCCGCCGACCAGCGGCGTGGCGTCGGACGGCGCGCGCTCGAAACCCTCGCGGCTGAGCGCGCAACCGGCTTCGCGCACGCTGACGCGGCCATCGGCGACCGCGATGGTCAGATCATCGCAGGCGAGCCCGCAAAACGGGCAGGCGACATTGCGCCGGAGGGCGCTGTCGGCGACCGCAGCCATCGCGCGCGGTCAGGTGTCGTACTTGATATAGGCGAACCGCTGGTCGGCGGCCGGCGTGCCTTCGAGCGCGCCGCCGGCCTTGCCCGGCTGCCAATGAATCACGTCTTCGATCTTCTTCGCGAGCTCGAAATCCTTGTCGGTGATTCCCTTCGCGGCATGATTCATCAGCCTGACTTCGACCCAGGCGTAGGACGCGGTGATATCCGGATGGTGCCAGGCGGCCTCGGCCAGATGGCCGACCGTGTTGACCACCATCAGCGTGCCCTTCCAGCTGTGGGTCTTGTACTTGCGCCGGATCCAGCCCTTCTCGAGGAACCAGTGCGGCAAATCCTGCTTCAGCCGCGCTTCGACCTCGGCGTCGCTATAGACTCGTTCCTTCTCGGCCATGTGACGACGTCCTCCCTCAAACTCGAACGACTCTGCGCTTGACATCGTGGGGGCGAGACCGCATTGACCAAGCCATGATAGTCGGGCCGGCCTTGGCGGGCAACGCAAACGCCGATGCGAATATTGCCCGCGTCGCCGTCACGGTTCCGGCGCGACTGCATCTGGGATTCGTCGACCTCAACGGCGAGCTCGGCCGCCGCTTCGGCAGTCTCGGCATCGCCATCGATACGCCGCGCACGCGGCTGTCGCTCGGGCGCGGCGAGCGGCCGCGCACCGAAGGTGCGGACGCCGCGCGCGCGCAAGGCTATCTCGATGCGCTGATCGAGCGCTTCGGTCTCGACCGCCGGCTGGCGCTGCGCATCGAGGAGTCGATTCCGGCCCATGTCGGCCTCGGCTCGGGCACCCAACTCGCGCTGGCGACCGGCGCCGCCGTCGCCCGTCTGTGCGGCCTCGATCTCGATGCGCGGGCGATCGCCGGCCTGCTCGATCGCGGCGCCCGCTCGAGTATCGGCATCGCCACCTTCGAGCAGGGCGGCGTGGTGCTCGACGGCGGGCGCGGCGACAATGACGAGCCGCCGCCGGTGCTGAGCCGGCTGCCGTTCCCCGAGCATTGGCGCGTGCTGCTGATCTTCGACCACGGCCGGCAGGGGCTGCACGGACCGGAGGAGGCCGCCGCCTTTCGCCGTCTGCCGCCGTTCCCGGCGGCGCAGGCGGCGCATCTGTGCAGGCTCGTGCTGATGGTGGCGCTGCCCGGCCTGGCCGAGGCGGAACTCGATCGCTTCGGCGGCGCCATCGCGGAACTGCAGCGCGCGATCGGCGACTATTTCGAACCGGTGCAGGGCGCCCGCTACATGAGCCGGTCGGTGGCGGAGGTGCTGGCCTGGCTGGAGGCCGAGGGCATCGTCGGCATCGGCCAGAGTTCCTGGGGGCCGACGGGGTTCGGGCTGATCGGCAGCGAGGCCGCAGCGGCCGCGTTGCTGGCCGCTGCGCGCCGCCGCTGGCCGGTCGACTCGGGCCTCTCTTTTTCGATCAGCCGCGGGCGCAATCGCGGCGCCGACATCGAGGTCACGCCGGCCGGGCACTGACCGCGGGGTGCATTGGCCCTTGTCTTCCGCGTTCCTCCCGGACAAGACTGCGCCGCAAGAGGCGCAGCCGGCCGCCCGATGCATGGGGAAGAGACGCCATGGAGGCTCCGTACATCCTGCACATGCTGAGCCCGCTGAAGCATGTCAGTCCGTTCGACGTGAACATGGCGCTCGACGCCGGCTTCACGACGGTCGTGCCCTACACGGCCGTCGAGCTGGGCGAGGTCGCCGGACTGACTCAGGACGCGATCTTCTCGCGCGGGCCCAAGGGCGCCAGACGCACCGGAATATTCATCGGCGGCAAGAACGCGATCCTCGCCCTCGACATGCTGGCGGCGGCGCGCAAGGCGATGTTCCCGCCGTTCCAGGTTTCGGTGTTCGCCGATCCCGCGGGCTCCTTCACCACCGCCGCCGCCATGGTCGCCAAGGTGGAAAAGGCGCTGAAGGCGCACGGCGCGGGCCTGAGCGGATGCCGCGTCGCCGTGTTCGGAGCCACCGGCGTGGTCGGCTTCTCCGCCGCCGTCATCGCCGCGGCCGAAGGGGCCAAGACGGTCCTGATCGGCTATGACGGCGCCGAACGCGTGAAGGCCCTGGCGGAGGGCGCCAAGGGGCGCTTCAAGGTCGACCTCGCCTACGCCGATGGCAGCAGCGAGGCGCTGAAGGAGCAGGCGATCAAGGACGTCGACGTCATCCTGGCGGCCGGGCGCGCGGGCGTGCAGATCGTGAGCGCGCCACAACTGGCGAAGGCGCCCAACCTGAAAGTCGCTGCCGACGTCAATGCCGTGCCGCCCGCCGGCATCGAGGGGCTGGGCGCGCAGGACGATGGCGTCGCGCTCAAGGGCGGGCGCGGCGTCGGTATCGGATCGCTTGCCATCGGCGGCATCAAGTACAAGGTCGAAGCTGGACTGTTCCGCAAGATGGTCGAATCGGAAACACCGGTGTGCCTGGATTTCCGCGACGCCTTTGCGTTGGCGCGAGAGCTCGTTGGCTGAACCGGACATCTATCTCGCGGTCGCCCTGTCGGCGCGCGCGCTGGCCGTCGCCGCGCGGCGCTCCGGCCGGCGCGTCGTCGTGGCCGATCTGTTCGGCGACACGGATACGCGCGCGAGCGCGGAGGCGAGCCTGGTGGTCGATGGCGACTTCGACGACGGCTTCGATGCGGCCGCGCTGCTGGCGGCGGCGGAGCGGTTGGCGCCGGCGGCATCGCCGCCGCGCTGCGGCCTCGTCTATGGTTCCGGTCTCGAGGCGCGCCCGGAGTTGCTGGCGCAACTGGCTGTCGGGCGCCGGCTGTTCGGCAACGCGCCGGCGACGGTCGCGCGGACGAAGAATCCGATGGCGTTCTTCGCGCTCCTCGACCGGCTCGGCCTGCCCTATCCCGCGATCTCTTCCGCACCACCGTCCGATCCCGCAGGGTGGCTGCTGAAGCGGATCGGCGGCTCCGGCGGCGGCCATGTCGAGCCGGCGCGTGAGGGCATGGGGGCCAACGGCGACCGCTATTTTCAGCGCCGCATAGCGGGTCGGCCGGTGGGCGCGTCCTTCCTCGCCGACGGCCGCGGCGCGCTCCTGCTGGGATTCAGCGAGCAATGGTCGGCGCCGGACTCCTATCGCTTCGGCGGTCTGCTGCAGCCGGCTGCGATCAGTCCGCGCACAGCCGCTGCCATTCCTGTGGCGCTCGAGGCCTTGACGCGCGAGTTGGGCCTCGTCGGGCTCAACAGCCTCGATCTCATCGTCGATGGCGACGACTTCGACATTCTTGAAGTGAACCCGCGGCCGGGCGCCAATCTCGATGTCTTCGACGGCGCCGATCCCGCCGGGCTGTTCGGCCTGCATGTGGCGGCCTGCGAGGGTCGCCTGCCTGAACGCTGGACGCCGCCATCGCAGGCCACGGCCATGTCGGTGCTCTATGCGGAGCGGGCCCTGCGGGTGCCGCGGCGGCTGTCCTGGCCGGCCTGGGTCGCCGATCGTCCGGCACCGGGAGCGCGGATCGAAGCGGGGGCGCCGATCTGTACGGTGCTGGCGGCCGCGCCGTCGCGCGCGGCGGCGCGCGCGGCCATCGCCGCGCGGACGGCCCACGTATTTTCGGAATTGAATGATGTCGAGGAGTCGGCAATGGTCGCGGCCGCGGAGGAGACATCGGATCATGTCCACTAAGGCCGCGAGCCCGAGCCTCTATCGCCTGTCGCAGCCGCTGCTCCGGCGCCTCATCGAGGATGCGACGGCCTTGCGCCTCGGCATCGAGACAACCGCCGAAGGCTGCACGCTCATCGATGCCGGCATCGATTGCGCCGGCGGAATCGCGGCCGGGCTGCGCATCGCCGAAATCTGCCTGGGCGGACTCGGCAGCGTCCAGCTCAGCGGCAACGGCCCGTTCCGCCGCTGGCCGTGGTCGCTCAGCGTGCAGGCGGCCCATCCCGTGCTGGCCTGCCTCGGCAGCCAGCTGGCCGGCTGGCAGCTGACGGTCGGGAGCGGAAAGGACAGCTACCACGCCCTCGGTTCCGGGCCCGGCCGCGCGGTCGCACGCAAGGAGGCGCTGTTCGACGAGCTCGGCTACCGCGATACGGCCGACAGTGCCTGCCTGGTGCTCGAGGTCGAGAAGCGGCCGCCGCCGGCCTTGATAGAGAAAGTATCGAAGGACTGCGGGCTCTCGCCCCGCCAGCTCACGCTGATCCTGACGCCGACCAGGAGTCTCGCCGGCACGGTGCAGATCGTCGCCCGCGTCCTCGAAGTGGCGTTGCACAAGCTGCACGAGCTGCGTTTCCCGCTCGAGCGCGTGGTCGACGGCATGGGCACGGCCCCGCTGCCGCCGCCGGCAGCGTCGTTCGTGGCGGCCATGGGCCGCACCAATGACGCCATCATCTATGGCGGCTCGGTGCAGCTCTTCGTCACCGGTCCGGATGGCGACGCCGAGAAGCTGGCGAAAGACCTTCCGAGCGCCGGCTCGCGCGACTACGGTCGGCCGTTCGCGGAAATTTTCAATTCCTACAACGGCGATTTCTACGCCATGGACCGGCTGCTGTTCAGCCCGGCGCGCGTCACGGTTACGGCGCTCACGAGCGGGCGCAGCTTCCATGGCGGCACGCTCGACGAGGCCTTGATCGACAAGTCCTTCGGCGATGCCCCGTCCTAGGGTTGCGATCTTCGTCGACGATGCCGACTGGCATACGCGCCGGCTGAAGCGGGCCTTCACGGCGCAGGGCGTCGAGGCCGTGTCGTTGTCGCTGCAGGACAGCGGCTTCGAGATGGCCGGCGATGGCCACGGGTTGCGACTGTCGGGCTTCGCCGATGCCTTGCCCGACGGCGTGTTCGTGCGCACGATCTCCGCCGGCAGCTTCGAACAGGTGACGATGCGGCTGGGCGTGCTGCATGCGCTACGGGAACTGGGCGTGCCCGTGCACAACGATGCGCGCGCGATCGAACGCTGCGTCGATAAATCGATGACCAGCTTCCTGCTGCACAAGCAGCGCATACCGACGCCGGCGACCTGGAGCGTCGAGTCGATGGCGGCGGCGCGGCGCCTGGTTCGCGCGGAGGCGCGGCCCGAACGGCCGCTGGTGCTGAAGCCGCTGTTCGGCTCCCAGGGTCGCGGCCTGCGGCTGATCGACGGGTTGGCGGCTCTGCCGCCGGCGGAGGAAGTCGCCGGCGTCTACTATCTGCAGCACTTCATTCGCGGGCGCGCGCCGGGCTGGCGCGACTGGCGGGTGTTCGTGGTCGGCGGTCGCGCGGTCGCGGCGATGATCCGCCACGGCACGCATTGGCGCACCAACGCCAGCCAAGGCGCGCGCTGCGAGGGCGTGCCTGCCGCGGGCGAGCTGGCGGCATTGGCGACGGCCGCCGCCGCCGCCGTCGGCGCCGACTATGCCGGCGTGGACATCATGCAGGATGCAGACGACGGCTATCTCGTGCTGGAGGTGAACAGCATGCCGGCCTGGGCTGCCTTGCAGCGCGTCGTCGCCGTGGACATCGCGGGAGCGCTGGCGGCCAACCTGGTGGCGGCGCTGCGGCCACGGGCGACGGTCTCCCGTCTTCGCCGCGCGGCCAACCGACGCTGATGCTTGCGGGCGACACTGTCGCTGCCGCTTACCGCGACGCCTGCCTCGCCGAGTTGGCCGCCCTCAAGCCCGGCAACGTTCACGTCTTCGCCGCCGGTCACGACATGACGACGGCCGATTTCGAGGCCAGCGCCGAGGCGAGCGCGCCGGCGATGGGCGCGCCGGCGCTCTCGGTGGGGGCGCGCATCTTCGAGGCGGTCCGACGCACGCGACAGACGGTCGGCTGCAACACCAATCTCGGCATCGTCCTGCTCTGCGCCCCGCTCGCGCAGGCGGCGCTGTCGACGGCCAGCGGCAGCCTGCGCGATCGGTTGAAAGCAATTCTGCAGCGCCTGGACGTCGCGGATGCAGAGCAGGCCTTCGCCGCCATTCGACTGGCCGAGCCGGGCGGTCTTGGCGCCGCGCCCGCGCACGATGTCCGCATGCCGCCGACGGTGTCACTTGCCGTCGCCATGGCCGCCGCGGCCGATCGCGATCGCATCGCGGCGCAGTACGCGGACGGTTTCGCCGACATCTTCGATCTCGGCCTGCCGCGTCTGCGGGCCGGCCTGGCGCGCTGGCGCAGCGAGCGGTGGGCGACGACATCGGCCTATCTCGCGTTTCTCACCCGCCTGCCCGACAGCCACGTTGCGCGCAAGTACGGCGTCGAGCGGGCGGAGGCCGTCTGTGCGATGGCACAGCCTTATGCCGGGCGCCTGGACGAGGCCGCAGATCCCGAGCCGCTAACGGCTCCCTTGCTGGCATTCGATCGGGAGCTGAAAGCGGCCGGCATCAATCCGGGGACCAGTGCCGACCTCACCGTCGCCTGCCTGTTTGCCCATCGGATCGAGATTGGGGAAAGGTTAGCCGGATGAACGCGCCGTTCCCTTTCCCATCACTTGTCATTCCCGCGCATGCGGGAATCCAGGGCAACCGTTCTGTCGCTTGCCCTGGGCCCCCGCTTTCGCGGGGGTGACAACCGAATTGATGTCGTTAGACGTGTCTTCACCCCGATTGCGCCGAGACCGGCGAAAACGGACCTTGCTGACGGAAGCGCGTTGTGCCTACCATCCGGTGCGTGTCCTCTGTCCGCCAGGGGCTTGCTGTCTGGTCAACCGGTCCGACCGTGTTGCGGTCGGGCGCTGCAAACAAGGATAGCTCCGTGCGCCGGGAGAGAGGCGAACGAGGCGTTGCCGCATGCGCGGGGCGCCTCGGTTGAAGCTTTCCGTATCGGACCGCTCGCATAGGGAGGAGTTCTTATCATGGCCAAGATCAACAAAGTCCTGGTTGGTGAATCGCTGGTCGGTGACGGCAACGAAGTTGCCCATATCGACCTCATCATGGGTCCGCGTGGCAGTTCAGTCGAATCCGCATTCACTCATGCGCTGACCAACAACAAGGATGGGTTCACCACCCTCCTTGCGGTGGTGGCGCCGAATCTGCCCTGCAAGCCCAACACCATCCTGTTCAACAAAGTGACGATCAAGAACGCCAAGCAGGCCGTACAGATGTTCGGCCCGGCGCAGACTGCGGTGGCCCAGGCGGTGACCGATGCCGTCGCCGACGGCACCATCCCGGCCGACGAAGCCGACGATATCTTCATCTGCGTCGGCGTGTTCATCCACTGGGAGGCTGCGGACGACAAGAAGATCCAGCAGTTCAACTATCAGGCGACGAAAGAATCGATCCAGCGCGCCGTCGCCGGCACGCCATCGGCGAAGGAAGTCGTCGCCAAGAAGGGCTCGGTCAAGCATCCGTTCGGCGCCGGCTGAGCGGTCGCTGCCAGGTCACGCCGCACCGGAATCGACGGCGGCGATCTCGGCCCGACCGATCCTCCGCTCATGGAGCGCGGTTGCCACGAGAACGCCGCTGATCCCGCAATCGGCCAATGCCAACAGGTCTTCGCCGCCGCGCACACCGCCGGCGGCGAAGATCTTTTTGGCGGGCAGGTCGCGGCGCCAGCGGCGCAGGAGCTCGAGATCCGGACCGCCGCGGCTGCCGACCCGGCTCAAGGTCATCGCGATGACGCGGGCGGGCCAGAGCGACGACGCTGACAGCAGGTCCGGCGGCCCCAGGAACCGCTCATCCCTGTAGTCGAGCGAGAGGATGAGATGGCGACGCGTTTCGTCATCCGACAACGCACGCAGGATAGCAACATCCCGCTGCGCCTCGCTGCCCAGCACGAGCTCGCTCAACGACTGCGCCAGCCAGTCGCGGCAGGCGGCGGGATCGGCGAGGCCGTTGTCGACCCACAGACGGAGTTCGGGAAACCTTTGCCGGATTTGGCGAATGGAGGCGGTGCTGTTGCCGCGCGCCTGGATCGCGTCGAGGTCGGCGATGTAGAGCGTGGCGAAGGGATGCACCGTGAGCAGGCCGGCGACGACATCGACCGGCGCGCTGCCGCGGCAAAGCTGCGAGCGCACGGGGCGGTAGGAATCGCGCTCGCCGCGCTGGGCATGGACGACCTCGCCGCCTTTGAGGTCGATGACGGGAATGACTTGCACGGGAGCGGGCCTTGCGTCTGTTGATCTGCGAATACGTCACCGGCGGAGGATTCCTCGGTCAGCCGCTGCCGGCGAGTCTGGCGCGGGAAGGCGACATGATGCTGGCGGCGCTTGTCAAGGACGTCGCGGAGGTGGGCGGCATCGAGATTGCCTCCGTGCGCGACGCGCGGCTTCGCGCTCTCGACCTGCCGGCGGTGGTTCGTGTCGTCCGTACGCGGGAAGATCCCTGGGCGGTTTGGCACGAGGCGATCGATGGAGTCGACGCTGTCTGGCCCATCGCACCGGAAACCGGTGGCGCGCTGAAACGACTGAGCGAACTCGTCCTTGCCGCCGGCCGTACGCTCATCGGCAGCCACCCGCGCGCCGTGGCCCTGGCGGCGAGCAAGCTGGCGACGGCGGAGAGCCTGGCGGCTCATGGCATTGCGGTCGTGCCGACGGTGTCGGCGGAGATGACGCTGCAAGATGGCCCGCCCGTCGGACAAGCTGGATGGGTCGTCAAGCCCGACGATGGCGCCGGCGCCGAATCGACGCGACTGTTTCGGCGCGCTGCCGAGATGCGGCAATGGCTTGCGGCCGCACCGGACCGCGACAACCTCGTCGTGCAGCCCTATGTTGAGGGCGCGCCCGCAAGCCTGTCGATCCTCTGCCAGCATGGCCGCGCCTGGCTCTTGAGTTGCAACCGGCAGGAGATTGCAATCGAAGATGGCGCGTTCCGCTTCCGTGGCAGCATCGTCGGCGGACTCGAACAGCGGCGCCCGCTCTTCGAACCCATTGCCGCTGCGCTCGCCGCCGCCATGCCCGATCTCTGGGGCTATGTCGGTATCGATTTCATCGACCGCGCCGCGGGGCCGCTCGTCCTCGACGTCAATCCCCGGTTGACGACGTCCTATGTCGGTCTCGGGCGCGCGATCGGCATGAACCTGGCCGCACTGGTGCTCGGCCTGATCGACCGGGATCTGGAGGCGATCGAACGGCCGCTGCGGGTCGGCGCGGAGCGGGTCGACGTGATGGCGCTCCATGCCTGACGACGTCGTTACCGGCTGGGACCTCGGCGGCGCCCATCTCAAGGCCGCACAGGTGGAGCGCGGCGGCCGGCTGGTGACCGCGCTGCAGGTTCCCTGCCGCCTGTGGCTCGGGATGGAGGAGCTGACGCGATCGCTCGGCGAGGCCCGCCGGCAGTTGCGGCGCTCGCGCCGGCATGGCGTCACCATGACGGGCGAGCTTGCCGATCTCTTCGCCGATCGCGCCGAAGGGGTGGTGCGTCTGAGCCAAGCGATGGCGGAGACACTCGCCGGCGACGAACTGCGCATCTATGCCGGGCGCCAGGGCTTCGTCGCTTCGCCCGGCGAGCACTGGCAGGCGGTGGCTTCCGCCAATTGGCATGCCAGTGCCCGCTTCGTCGCCACGCGCTGTGCGCAGGCGCTCTTCGTCGATATCGGCAGCACGACCGTCGACATCGTCCCGCTCCGAGGCGGGCAGGTGGACGCGGTGGGTTACAGCGACGACGAACGGCTCGTGTCGGAGGAACTCGTCTACACCGGCGCCACGCGCACGCCGGTGATGGCGGTGGCCGAGAGCGTTCCGTTCGGCGGGCAGCGCCAGCGGCTGATGGCCGAGCATTTCGCGACCATGGCCGATGTGCATCGCCTGACCGGCGAGTTGCCCGACGATGCCGACCAGTTGCCGGCGGCCGACGGCCGCGGCAAGACGGCGGAGGAGAGCGCCCGCCGGCTGGCGCGCATGCTCGGGCGCGACCTGCAATCCGCCGACCTCGCGGACTGGCGGCGGCTGGCGGCGCATCTCGCGGAACGGCAGCGTCAGACCTTGCACACAGCGATCGATCGCGTGTTGTCGCGCGGCGTGCTCGGCGACGACGCGCCGATCGTCGGCGCCGGCGTCGGCCGCTTCCTGCTGCGCCCGCTGGCCGAACGGCTACGACGACCCTATGTCGACTTCGCCGGCCTCGTCGAAGGCGAGTCGGCGACGCGGGAGTGGGCGGCGCGCTGCGCGCCGGCGGCGGCGGTGGCGATCCTGGCGGTGGACGGGTGGTGATCGCCGGCCTGATCGATCGCAGCACGGACCGCGCGAACGCGCGCCGCGTCCAGTAGCGAGGTGCGGCCGTCCTTGCACAGGGCGCCGCGAAATCCCAGGTAGTCCGGAGCGTGGCGCGCCAGGGGCACGATGTCGGCGAGGCCCAGGGAACCGGCCAGGCCGCTGAGCATGCCACAGCGCGACACGCGCTCGACGAAATCGCCGAGGACGGCATCGCCGAGATGGCGGCGAAGTCCGCCGGCGTGCTTGTCGGCGGTGTCCAGCATGGCGCCGGCGAAGCCGGCGGCGCGCAGCCGGTCGATCACCGCGAAGTCGGGCGCCTGATCGGCGAACAGCACGGCGACGATGCGGGTGCCGCGGGCGGCCTGTTCCGCCAGGGCATCGATGCAGGCGAGCGGCTCGCCGTTGGCAAACAGGCCGACCTTGACGATGTCGACTCCGAGCGCGGCGATCCGAGCCGCCGCAGCGGTGACGAGGCGCGGCTGCATCGGGAGATCGCCCGCGGTGGCGCTGACCGTACGGCGGCTGGCGACCGCGCGAACGGCATCGCGAATGACGGCCGAGGGCAGCGCGCCCAGCGCGCCGCTGTGGGGGTCCTTGAGGTCGATGATGTCGGCGCCGGCCGCCAGGACGATCTCCGCCTCGCCGGCCGATGTCACGCTCGCCAGAAAGCCCGTCATGCCCGCCGCTCCGTTGCTGCCTTTGCCTTGTGTTCGGCGACCCGTTCCATCAGCCAATCCCAGGCCTGCCGCTCGCGCGGGCCGGCCGTCTTGTCGATGGCGATCTGCAGGTAGCCGATCTCACGCTCGATCTTCTCGGGCGGCAGCATGTGCAGCCGGCTGACGAGGATCGCTGCCTCGACCACGGCCGCCTGAGCGCGGTTGAAGCCGTGGAACGGGCGGTGGTTCTCCTCATGGATCACGGCGCAGCGGAAGCGCGGCCGTTGCTCGTCCTCGATGACCGCAACGACCTGCAGCTCGGCGTGGGCGAGCGCCTGCTCCAGCACGGCGCCGGGTACCTTCGTGGCTGGCTTGGTCGGCCATTCGCGGCGGCCGGTGAGGCAGCCGGCGAAGACCAGAACGTCATCGGTGTAGTTGGCGATGGCGAACGGGTTCTCGCGCAGATTGTCGAGGGTGAGCGAGGGGCGGAACGGCGCGATCACCAGATGCCCGGCCTCCTCGATGAGGCCGAGGGGCGCGATATGCACCAAGCCCGCGCGGCTCTGCGTGATCACGATGCACTCGCGGATCATCGCTTGCTCCGCGCCTTGCGCTTGGCCGCGAGGGTCGTGCCGGCGGCCTTGAAGCGCGAGAGGTCCTCCTCCGGCCGATCGACGGCGCAGCCCCAGTTCAGCGGCTGGTCCTGGACATAGCGCTTGCCGAGCCGCCAGGCGATCTCGGCCTTGGCCAGTTCGTAGCCGAGATAGAAGGCGTGGCTGCCGTCGCGCTCGACGGCGAGGCGCGGGAACAACTCGAACGGATCGGTCGCCGCGTGGTGACCCCCGCGGTTGTAGATGTGCAGGCCGTCCGCGGCCAGTTCGATGCGGTAGTTGTCGTCGCCCACCGCCGTCGCCATCTCCGCGATCTCAGCCGGCGCATAAAGCAGCGGCTTGCGGTCGTGCAGGCAGAGCAGGGCGGGGCCGATGCCGGAGGGCAGGCTGCCCTCCTCGCGGGCGGCGAACATGATCCGGCGGGCGGCGTCGGTCTCCTCCAGGGCGCGGCGGCAATGGGGGCTCACGCGGACCACCAGCACGTTGGCGATATGCAGCTCCGAGACGATGCCCATGAGGGCGGCGGTGATGCCGGTGGTGTCGGCGTCCGTAAGCTCCGTCAGGTTGCCGGTGCCCATGAGGATCTCGGCCTGCGGCCGCGCCTTGCGCAGGGCGGCGTAGCGGCCGAGCGACTCCATGAACCCGAAATGGATGGGATCGAGGATGGGGTCGGCGAGATAGCGGCGGCCGCGCGCGTCGAGGGCGTCCATGGCGCGCAGCAGGGAATCGAGATCGCCGTGGCGGGTCGGGATCAGCACCGGCACTGCGTCGACCTCGTCGAGCAGCCACAGCGTCTCCTCGGTCAGGCTGAGGAGGAACTGGGCGCCGGCCTTGGCGCCACGGCGCAATTCGTCGATGTCGGCGGAATCCACGCTCACGCGATGGCCGGCGTCGTTGAGCGCGCGCACGGCGGACTCGAGATGGGGAAACGGCGTGTCCGGCAGGCAGCCGAGATCGATCACGTCGGCGCCGGCGGTGCGATACTCGCTGGCGCGATGAACGATGTCGTCTACGGAGAGGTTCGGCGCGTCCACGATCTCCGCGAACATGCGCACGTCGTGGCGGGAGAGATCGCGCGGCTGGCCCTTGCGGCCGAAGAACTCCGGCAGGTCGTTGATGTCATCGGGGCCGCGCGTGACGGTGACGCCGTAGTGGGCGCCGAGGGCGTCGAGATCGGTGCGGCAGCGGCCGGGCAGGATGATGCGGTCGGCGGCCACCGGCTTCGCCAGCCGCCGGCGGATTATGTCGGCCGTCATCAGGGCCGCCACCTTCACGCCGAGGTCGTGCACGCTGTAGGTGAACTCGGTCGGCTGCATCGCCTGCAGGACGCTGGCGACGCGCGGCTTGGCCAGCCGGCCCGTCAGGAAAAGGAGATGTTCAGGCATGCGAGCCGGGATCTGACCGCCGCTTCCAGGTCGGCGACGCTTTCGACGACGGTGGTGGCCTCGAAATCTTTCAGCCGCTCCGTGTTTTCCAGGTCGATGCGGCGTGGGAATACCTTCACCATGCCGTCGGGCGCCTTGGTCTCCAGCTCGGGCGCGGTGTCGCAGGCGAAGACGATGATGGGCACGCGGCACTTGCCGGCCTGCGCGAACACGTTGGTGGCGAGATTGTCGGAGATGCCGTAGACGCACTTCGCCACCGTGTTCGAGGTCGCCGGCGCCACCACGAGCGTGTGATAGACGCCGTGATAGAAGAGGCCGACCGGCGCCGCGCTGGCCGTGGTGTCCTTGAAGACGCGCACCGATTTCGGCAGCTTCTCCATGTCGTCGCGGTACATGCGCACGACCTCGGCCGCCGCGCGGCTGACGAAGACATCGGCGTCGGGGATGCGGCCGATCATCGCCAGGCTCTCGGTGAAGAAGTGCCCCGACCCGGTCAGCGCCCAGGCCAGCCGCGGCGTGCGGATCTTCTTCGCCATTGCGGAGCGGCTCCCGTCATTGCCGTCGAGTCCGATGTCGGTCGGATTCCGATGTTAGCACGCCGGCCGCGACCGGCAATCGACGCGGACGCGCTGCCGGCGTTGGCGCGGCGACGACCTGCGTCCCGGGGCCGCGTCCGCTCCTCAGAGCCGCCGCCATCGCGGCATGACGGGCATCGTCGATGCACCAGCCTTCGGCACCGCTGCGCGCGAAATAGCCGGGAAAGGCCGGATCGACGATGCCACGACCGGCCAGTGCCGCTGCCGGGACATTGCCGCCGGCCAGGGCCACCGACTTCACGAGCACCAGTCGATCGGCCTTGAGTTTGCCCGCGAGCCAGGCCGCCAGGCTGTCCGACGTGATGTCCCAGCTGGCGGCAATCTGCGGATCGGCGAGCACCATGCGCGTCGGCATCCAGACGGCCGTCAGTCCGCCGCGGCGCGCGCGCGCGATCTCGGCGCGGCTCGCGGCCGGGCGCAGGCCCGGCGAGAGGCCGGCGAGCATGCGGCCATATTGCTCCATCGCCAGCAGGGCCATGTGGTGGGCGGTGGCGTCGTCGAAGCGGCGGCGCTTCTGAAGCGTGCGCACCTGATCGGCGAACGGGCCGCCGCCGGGCACGATGGCAACCGCGCCGCCGGCAGCGGCGAGGATGCTCAGCCAGCGATTGAGATAGCGGGATTGCGAAAGGCTGCCGCCGAGCTTGACGACCCACAGGCCGCGCTGCGCCAGATCAGGTTCCCCCGTCGCGGCGGCCGCGACCGCCGCGGAGGGCGGCATCGAAGGCCAGCGGGAACAGCTCGGCGATCGCCGGATGGTGTCGGTGATTGCGGTGCCGTTCGATTTCGATGCCGACGCTGGCGGCATTGGGCTCGACGGCGAGCTTCTCCACGCCGATGCGGGCATGAACGACGCTCGCATGCTCGAGGCAGATGGCGGCGATATCTTCGGCCAGGGTCTCCACCAGATTGATATGGCCCTTGGCGATGTGCGCCTTGATGGCGGCGGTGATGCGGTCGTAGGACAGCACGTTGGCGAGATCGTCGTTCAGCGGCGCGCTGGCTTCGCGGACCTGCAGGTCGACGTTGATGCGCACCGGCTGCGGGCGCAGCCGCTCATGGGCGTAGGCCCCGATGTTGCACTGCAACACCAAGTCCTTCACGAACATCCGATAGAGACGCTCGCCGGCAGGCGCGCCATCCGGCAGCGTCAGCCGCTCAACCGTTGCATGTTCGCTCGACACCGGCGCTCGCTCCCTCATGGTCGTTATATAGGCGCCTCTGGCGGGCGCCGGTATGGCGATACTGTCAGAACTGGCAGCGCGAAACAACAACGAGGGCGGCGGCTGCCGGCGCCTCCTGTGGACGCCGGAGCAGGAATGGCATCAGATACGGGGGGAATGAGACAATGCCGCGGGGATGCGGACCGCGGCAGGTGTCTCTAACGGGGGCGGCAGGTAGCAGCAAATGCCTAGGCGGATCGTGGTGGTCGGCGGCGGGGTGGTCGGATGCAGCGTTGCCTGGCATCTGGCGCAGCGGGAGCTCGGCGAGATCGTGCTGTTGGAGCGGGACCGCATCGGCTCCGGCACGACTTGGCATTCGGCCGGCAATATCACCTGGCGGCCCGGCCTGCACCACGATGCCACCGTCCTCTACGCCTTCGAGACGATCGCGCGGCTGACGGAAGAGTCGGGCCAGGATACCGGCTGGCTCAAGACCGGCCGCCTGTTTCTGGCCCATGGGCAGGCCGCCATCCGCCGTCTGGAGGCCTATCAGGAGCAGGCCGGCGGCCGCGGCATCGGCTCCCGGATGATCACCGGCCAGGAGGCGGCCCGTCTGCACCCCCTGCTCGAGGGCAGCGCCATCACCGCGGCCTGGTTCAATCCGCTCTCCGGTCGCGTCAACCCGGCCGACCTGACCGCGGCCTACGCGAAGGCCGCGCGCCGGCGCGGCGCTGGGATCACCGAGAACTGCAAGGTGACCGGCCTCTCCCTGCGCGATGGTCGCGTGCGCGGCGTGGAGACGTCAGCAGGCCCGATAGAAGCAGACGATGTCGTCATGGCCGCCGGTTTATGGTCGCGGGGGCTGCTGGCGCCCGTCGGCATTCACCTGGCGCAATGGGCGTGCGAGCATTTCTACGTCATCGCCGACGTGACGCCGCGGCTGCCGCGCGAGACGCCATCCTTCGTGGCGCCGGAAGACCTGCTCTATGGGCGCGAGGAGGTCGGCGGCATGATGGTCGGCTTCTTCGACGAGGACGCCAAGACCATCGACGCTGCGGCCCTGCCGGAGCCCTTTGCCTTCACCCTGTTGCCGCCGGATTGGGACAAGATCGCGCCTTACTTCGAGCGGGCGATCGCGATCTTCCCGGCTTTGGAGGCGGCGCCGATCCGGCGCTTCGTCAACGGGCCGGAGTCCTTCACGCCCGACGACGCACCGCTGATCGGGCCCGTGCCCGGCGTCGCCGGTCTCCATCTCTGCACGGCCATGAACTCGGGTGGCGTCACCTACTCGGCCGCGGCCGGCCATATGGTGGCCGACTTCCTCAGCGGGGCGGTGCCGCGCTTCGACGTGGCCGCCTTCGCGCCCGAGCGGTTCGGCGAGCGGGCCGCGGACCTGCAGTGGTTGCGCAGCGAGATCTCGGCTGTCGTCAGCCGGGGCTATCGGCAGACCAATCTGTAGGCTGCGGCAAACCGGGCGGCGGCGCCGCTCAATCGCCGTAGTGATCCGTGGATTTGACGAAGGCGTGCACCTGCCAGACTTCGTCGGGGGAGAGGCGCAGGCCGAAGGCCGGCATCTGCGTGCCTTTGCGGCCGTTGATCACGGTTTCCAGGAAGCGCTCGTCGCTCAGCTTGGTGGCGAACAGGTTGGGGCCGCGGCCGCCGGCGCTGTGATGGCAGACGTAGCAGATGCTGCGGTAGGTCTGCTTGCCCGCGGCGATGGCGTCGGGCTGGCCGAGGAAGGGATCGGTCAAGGCCTCGTCGGCGCTGCCGCTGCGTTGCCACATCACCGCCGGCGGCAGCGCCGCGAAGAGGCAGAGGGCGAGCGTTGCGGCGCTCAGTCCGCGACCGCTCAGCATCTCGCCCTCGCCTGTCCGCGTCTCGCCGTTACGGCTTGAAGGCCGGCAGCATCTTCTCGATCACCTCGGCGTTGTAGGCGCCGCCCTCGTCGACCTTGCCGTCGATGGCGAACACCCAGAGCATGCCGCCCTTGGGCGCCGAGTAGTAGAAGCTGGGATCGCCGCCCAGCCCCGACAGGATGGCCACGTACTGCTTGCCATCGAGTTCGTAGGTGATCGGAGAGGCGTTGATACCGGAGCCGGTCTGGAACTTCCACAGTTCCTTGCCGGTCTTGGCGTCGAGAGCCAGGAAGCGGCCGCGCTGATCGCCCGTGAACAGCACCCCGCCCTTGGTCACGAGCATGCCGGAGAAGACGGGCAGCGGGCTCGGCACGTCCCACGCGACCTTCTTGTTCGCGACATCGATCGCCCTGATGTGGCCGATGGTTTCGCCCATGCGGTACATCTGGTAGTCGACGCCCATATAGAGATCGCCGGGCTTGTATTGCAGCTTGCCCTTCTCCCAGGAGGTCAGGCCCATGCCCCACTGGTTGACGCCCACGAAGAACAGGCCGAGGTCGGGATCGTAGGCGGGCGGGAACCAGTTCGTGCCGCCCTCGAGGCCGGGAACGATCGGCTGCACCTGTCCGGCGCCTTGCTTCGGCTTCATCGCCTCGTTGATGGTGGGCTTGCCGGTCTTGGGATCGAGGCCGCTCGTCCAGTTGATGTTCTCGACCATCGGAATGGCGTAGAGGAACTTCCCGTCGGTTCGATCGAGGACGTAGAAGTAGCCGTTCCGGCTGGAGACTGCCCAGGTCTTCGTCGCCTTGCCGTCGATGGTGGTGTCGATGAGGATCGGCGTCGCCATCGCGTCGTAGTCCCAGCTGTCGTTCGGCGTGTACTGGTAGCCCCACTTGATCTTGCCCGTGTCGGGATCGAGGGCCAGCGTCGAGTCGGTCCACAGATTGTCGCCGGGGTGCTGGTCGGATTGCCACGAGCCGGGATTGCCGACGCCCCAATAGAGCGTGTTGGTGGCGGCATCATAGCTGCCGGTGAGCCAGGTCGGTCCGCCGCCGGTCTTCCAGCTGTCGTCCTTGGGCCAAGTCTCGCTGCCGGTCTCGCCCGGCGCCGGAATGGTGTAGGTCTGCCATTCGAGCGCGCCGGTCTTGGCGTTGAACGATTTCAGATAGCCGCGAACGCCGTATTCGCCGCCGGACACGCCGACGATGACGTGGTCGCCGACGACCAGCGGCGCCGAGTTCGTGGTGACGCCGTTCTTCCACTCGTCGATCTTCGCCTCCCAGGCGATCTTGCCGTCGGCGGCGTTGAACGCCTCGAGCTTGGCGTCGAGCCGCATCGAATAGACGAGGTCGCCCTTCAGCGCGAGGCCGCGATGGATGGGACCGCAGCAGAGCATCGCATTGAAGCCGTCTTCATATTCGGGATCGTAGTGCCAGATGATGTTGCCGGACTTGGCGTCGACCGCGAACACGCGGCCATAGTCGGCCGTGAAGTAGAGCACGCCGGCGTGGAACAGCGGCGTGGCCTCGAGGCCGCCGAACTGGCCGCCGGTCGACATCGCCCAGGCGGGCGTCAGCTTGGCGGCGTTATCCGGTGTGATCTCGGCCAGCGGGCTATAGCGCCAATTGCGATAGTCGCGGCCGTACATCACCCATTCGCCGGCGTTGTCCTGCGCCTTTACCAAATCGTCGGTGGTGACCGGCCCGGCACTTCCTGGCGAGGCCGATAGAACTGCCGCAAGCGCGGCGCTGGCGGCAATGGCAAAACGCATCATGGTGGTTTTCATCCCCTTCCCTCCCGGTGTTGGTTTTCGTGAACCGATGTTTGTCGCTACATGTTAGTAGCGGGAAATCGGCTGTACAACGGTGCGGCCGCCGGTCGCAGCGGCCGGATCGCCGAAGCGGCTGGACCCGGACGGCGCGATGGCGAGAATGAGGGAATGGCCGGCTGGCGGCCTTCGGGAAGATCACAGGGAGCACCGCGATGAATGCACGAACGATCGTCACGGCAACGGTATGGCTGTGCGTTGTCGGCGCGTCGATCTCCGCGAGTCACGCCGCCCCGATCGACTATCCGACCGACGCACTCGCCGACTACGTCTTCGGCTGCATGGCCAGCAACGGGCAGACCCAGGACAGCCTTCGGCGCTGCTCCTGCAGCATCGACGTGGTCGCCTCGATCATCCCCTACGACAAGTACGTGCAGGCCTCGACCGTCCTGAGCCTGACGCAAGTCCCGGGCGAAAATACCGGCGCGTTCCGCGACTCCGCCTGGACCAAGGCCGTCGTCGAAGACCTGCGGCGCGCGCAAGTCGAGGCGGAATTGCGCTGCTTCTAAGGCGCGCGTCGCCCTCGTCGAGGGGCTAGTCGAACCAGGCGGTCTTCCGGTGCAGGGTGGAGTCGAGCCCGATGATGCTGCCGACGCCCTTGGCACCGGTGAAGCGGGCGCTCTGGATGTCGGCATGCGTGAAGTTCGCGCCGGTGAGATCGGCGCCCGAGAAGTCGGCCCCGCCGGCCTGCGTCAGCATGAGATTGGCGCCCTTGAGGTCGGTGTCATTGAACTCCGCGAATTCCAGCAGGGCCCAGGAGAGGTCCGCTCCCGCGAGATTGGCATTCGTCAGATCGGCGTTGTAGAGCGACAGGCGGATGAGGCCCATCGACTGATTGTGCATGTCGGCGCCGCCGGCGATGGCTGCCAGGTTGGCCCCGACGAGCTTGGCATTCTCGAGATTGCAGATGAGCTTGGCGCCCGAGAGATCGGCGCCCGTGAGGTCGGCCTCCGCCATGATCGTCGAATACGCCTTGGCATTGCGGAGCTTGGCGCCGCGCAGATTGGCGCCGCGCAGGACGGCGAGATCGATGATCGCGTTCGAAAGGTCGGCGCCCGCCAGGTTCGCCTTCTTGAGATTGGCGGCGGTGAGATTGGCGCCCTTGAAGTCGAGGCCCGAGAGATCGAGGCCGGCCAAGTCCCGCTTTGAGAGATCGGGCGCCGCCGGCCCCGAGTGAGAGGCCAGCAGCGCCCGCACCTCGTCGGCGCTGAGATCGGCGGCGCGCGCGGCAGCACAGCCGCCTGCGACGATCGAAAACGCCGCGCCGACGACGAATGCGCGTCGCCCGAACGTCTTGCGGCGGCGCGTGTTCGCCGCTGTCGCCGGATACTCCTGGCGTCGCGATTCTGCGCGCATCGGTTCGACTCCCTCATCAAAAAATGCTGCACTGCAGGCATCGCCCCGTGAGCCGCAACGGGCCAACGAAGGCGCAGTATTTTCGACTGGCGCAATCTTTGCTTGCAGGCGATTGCGAAGTCTGCATAATTGTTACGTCGCTACCCAAGCGCATGGGGCTCTGCCCCAAAAGCATCGCTCCAGAGCAAGGGATTGGGACACCACAAGGCTCGTGTCCCTGCGGACGATCGTAGCTTGCGAGCTGGTCGCGTACCAGCCGCCTCTGGTTATACGGGGGTGTTGTCCAGCGAACGAAAATGGCATCGGCGCCAGGATTCAAGACTGCCCGAATCTTTCGTATGGGCAACCGGCTGCATGTCTGTAGACAATAGGGAGGAGTGCAGAATGAGGCTATCTCTCATTACACAGAGTGCATTCGCCGTTGGACTGCTGGTCGCTCTGCCAGTGGTCGCATCGGCGAATGATGAGCTGCTGAAGATGCAGCAGAACTCCAAGGACTGGGTAATGCCGAACGGCAACTACTCGTCCACCCGCTATAGCGAACTGAAGCAGATCACGAAGGAAAACGTGAAGCATCTGCAGGCCGTCTGGACCTTCTCGACAGGCGTTCTGCGCGGCCACGAAGGTGGCCCGTTGGTGATGGGCGACGTGATGTATATCCACACGCCGTTCCCGAATATCGTCTACGCGCTCGATCTCAACGAGCCCGGCAAGGTGATCTGGAAGTACGCACCGAAGCAGGATCCGGACACCATCCCGGTGATGTGCTGCGATACGGTCAATCGCGGCGTTGCCTATGCCGATGGCAAGATCTTCCTGCACCAGGCCGACACGACGCTCGTCGCGCTTGATGCCAAGACCGGCCAGGAAGTCTGGAAGGTCCAGAACGGCGATCCGAAGAAGGCCGAGACGGGCACGAGTGCCCCCTACATCATCAAGGACAAGGTCATCGTCGGCATCAGCGGCGGTGAGTTCGGCGTCCGCGGCAGCGTGACCGCCTACAACATCAAGGACGGCAGCAAGGCGTGGCGGGCCTATTCCATGGGACCGGATTCCGACACGCTTCTCAGCGCAGATACGACTTCGATGCTCAAGCCAGTCGGCGCAGACTCCGGCACGGCGACCTGGAAAGGCGACCAATGGAAGATCGGCGGCGGCACCACCTGGGGCTGGTATTCCTATGATCCCGACTTGAACCTGTTCTACTACGGGTCGGGCAACCCCAGCACCTGGAACCCGGTGCAGCGGCCCGGCGACAACAAATGGTCGATGACGATCTTTGCGCGCGATCCCGACACCGGCAAGGCCAAGTGGGTCTATCAGATGACGCCCCACGACGAGTGGGACTATGACGGCGTCAACGAGATGATCCTCGCGGACGTCAGCGTCGGCGGGAAGGCGCACAAGGCGCTCGTCCACTTCGACCGCAACGGCTTCGGCTACACGCTCGACCGCGCAAGCGGCGCCCTGCTGGTAGCGCAGAAGTACGATCCGGCCGTCAACTGGGCGACGGGCGTCAACCTGGAGACCGGGTTGCCGGACCGCGTGGCCGACTTCTCGACCGAACATGGCGGCGAAGACACCAACAGCAAGGGCATCTGCCCGGCGGCCCTGGGCTCGAAAGACCAGCAGCCGGCGGCCTATTCGCCGAAGACAAAGATGTTCTACGTACCGACGAACCACGTTTGCATGGACTATGAGCCGTACAAAGTGAGCTACACGGCGGGCCAGGCCTACGTCGGCGCAACCGTGAGCATGTATCCGGCTCCCGGCGGCACCAACCTCGGCAACTTCATCGCCTGGGATGCCGGCACCGGCAAGATCAAGTGGTCGGATCCGGAGCCCTTCTCGGTATGGTCGGGCGCTCTGGCCACGGCTGGCGACGTCGTCTTCTATGGCACGCTTGAAGGCTATCTGAAGGCGGTCGATGCGGAGACCGGCAAGGAGCTTTGGAAGTTCAAGACTCCCTCCGGCATCATCGGCAACGTCAACACCTACGAGCGGAACGGCAAGCAGTACATCGCCGTTCTGTCCGGCGTCGGCGGTTGGGCCGGCATCGGGTTGGCGGCCGGCCTCATGCAGGAAGACAACGCAACGGCTTGGCATACAGCGGTCGACCAGGGTCACCAAGGACCGGGAGCTGCGGTCGACACGGCAGGCCTGGGCGCGGTCGGCGGCTACAAGTCACTCGCCGACTACACCCAATTGGGCGGCGTGTTGACGGTATTCGCGCTGCCGTAGACCTGCCTATCCCTGAACGATCATCGGCGCCCGGCATTCGATGCTTATCCATCGAATGCCGGGCTCTTTTTGCGTGCTGCAGCCGTCGGCAGCAGACCGCATCCAAGGCGAGGACCGAGGATTCATGAACAAGGCGCGTTTGGCCCACCCGCTTGCCCTCCTGCTGATGTTACTCGTGCTCGTTGCTTTGCCGATCGGGCGCGCGCAATCGGCGCCCTTCGATCCCGAACATCCCTATGCGGTGAAGGATGACGGAACCGTCGACTGGTATACCTACAGCGGTTATCGGCGCTATCACTCCGACTGCCATGTCTGCCACGGTCCCGACGGGCTCGGCAGTTCGTTCGGGCCGGCGCTGGCGGATTCGCTGAAGACGCTCACCTACGATCAGTTCATCGATACCGTCACCAACGGGCGAAAGAACGTCAACACCGCGAACGACAAGGTCATGCCATCCTTCGGGCTGAATCCGAACGTGATGTGCTACGTCGACGATATCTACGCCTATCTGAAGGCGCGCTCCGACGGAAAAATCGGTCGTGGCCGGCCGCCAAAGCACGACGACAAGCCGCCGGAGGCGAAGCAACACGAGGCCGATTGCATGCCCAGCGGCTCGGGCGGCTGAGCCCTGCGATGCGTGCGCCTGCGGCGATTGTCCTGTTGCTGATCGGCCTGGCGGCATGGAGCCCTCCCGTCGCGGCGCAGACCGGCGAAACGGTCGACCACAGCGCCTTGCGGGTGTGCGCCGATGCCAACAATCTGCCGTTCTCGAACGACAAAGGCGAAGGGTTCGAGAACAAGATCGCCGAGCTGCTTGCGGGCGACCTCGGCGTTCCCGTCCGCTATACATGGTTTCCCGATACCATCGGCTTCATCCGAAACACGCTCAGCGCCCGCAAGTGCGATCTCGTCATCGGTACCGTGGCCGGCAACGATCTCCTGCAGAACAGCAATCCCTACTATCGGACGTCCTACGTCTTCATCTACCGCCAGGACGCGCACGCCGTGACCTCGATCGATGATCCGACGCTGAAGTCCGCCTCCATCGGCATCATCGCGGGCACGCCGCCGGTGACGCTGCTGGCACAGAAGGGGTTGCTCGGAAATCTGCGCAGCTATCAGCTCCTCGTGGATACCCGCTTCCA
>Ga0137403_10001217_pt1 | contig 32421 bp, 28 predicted proteins | sample CZOMad2_1_16fung_FD_122057 | JGI IMG/M metagenome (GOLD analysis project Ga0137403, IMG submission 122057) | Vadose zone soil fungal communities from Angelo Coast Range Reserve, California, USA - CZOMad2_1_16fungal (Hybrid Assembly) | ecosystem: Environmental > Terrestrial > Soil > Vadose zone... | reverse complement strand
GGACCTCCCGGAGACCGTCCGGAAGCGGCCGGAGGGATTCCGGAACCTCCCGGAGACGGTCGGGAAGCGCCCGGAGGCGTTTCGGAAGCGGTCGGAGGGATTCGGGATGCTCCCGGAGGCGATTCCGGACCGCCCGACGACGACACCTTGTTCGCCTTGTTCGCCGGCGGTGCCGCCGGGCGGATGGCGTCGAAGTCCAGCTGGTAGACCCGGGTGTCCTCCTCGCGCGACCGCTTCTCGAACCAGACGCCGGCGGCGGCCCCTGCCGGGTCCTTGGTGTAGAACCAGGCCTCGATGCCGCGCTCGGGGTAGGCGCGGACGTTGTGGGGGTTGGGGGCGCCGAGCAGCTCGCGGACCTCGCGCGGGGTCATCCCCTCCTTGACCTCCCGGAAGCGCTCGGCGGTCATGAAGCGCGCCGCCCGGATCTTCTCCAGCTCCTCTTTCAGGCGGGGGTTGTCCGGATCGACGGCCAAGGCCGCCTCGCAGATCTCGGCCGCCCGCTGGGGGTCGCCGCCCTTCTCCAGGTAGGCGCGGGCGACCTCCAGGTCCTCGTCGCTCTTCATGCGCAGCGCCGCCCGCTGCCGCGCGGTGAGCGGCTCGCCCTGCACCGGGGGGTGGGCGTTGACGTAGTCGACCAGCCGGCGGTCGAGCTCGGCGGCCAGGGCGTCGGTCTCCCGGGCCAGCCGTGTCGCCTCGGCCGACTCCCGGGCGGCGGACCCCTGGGCGGCCAGCTGCTCCCGCCGCTCCCGCCGAAGATCGAGCTCCTTCTTGTTCTGCTGCAGCCAGAGCCACTCCGGGTCGGCGGGGACCCCCTGCCGGGCGTCGGAGCCCGCCCCGTCCGCCCCCCCGGCACCGCCACAGCCCGGCAGCACGAGGAGCGCAAGGAGGGGAAGCCCGGCAAGCGGGAGCTGGAAAGGCCTGGGGGTGACGCGGTGCGGCATGGCGGAACGTCGGCTGCGCGCGGACCGTACCACAGCCCGCAATCGCCGACAACCGCCGGCAATCCGTGGCAATCCGGCCGGCGTTGGAGGGCTAAGCCGTTCATCCCCAAAGGTTTTTGACCGGTGGCCAGCTTGACACGAAGAAAGCCCCTACTGAATAATCAACAGCCTCATAGAACGTCGACACTAGGGATGCCGCGGGAGAGTCGAGGATGTCCTTTTCCGAGAGAGTTCAAGAACTGAACCAGGAGATCGGCGCCACCGTCGAGCGCGCCGTCTCCGACCTGCGCCGCCAGCTCACCGAGCGGCTCCGCGCCAGCAGCGAGCAGATCCTGCGGCAGGTGGAGGAGATGGCACCCTCCCTGCCCGCGCACTTCCTGGCCCACGAGCACGTCGCGCCGTTCGCCGACGAGGCCCAGGCGAACGGCCGGCTGGCGGCGTTCTCCCAGCTGCGCAACGGCCTGATCGCCATCGACCGGGCGGGCTCGCAGGCCGAGGTGCTGACCGCCCTGCTCGTCGCGGCGGGCGGCTTCGCCTCCCGGGCCGCCATCCTTCTCCTGCGCTCCGGCGCGGTCCAGGGCTGGGGCGCCTACGGCTTCGGCGACGACGCGGCCGTCCACGGCCTCGCCTTCGACCTGCCGCCGAACGGCGCCTGGGGCCAGCTCGCCCACGGCCAGGGCGCGGTGCGGCTCTCCGCCGCCGAGTGCGCCGACCTCTGCAGCCGGCTCGAAAGCCCCCTGCCGCAGGACGGCGTCCTGGTGCCTCTCGTGCTGCGCGACCAGCTCGCGGCCGCCCTCTACGCCGACCGGGTGGACGGCGGCGACCTGGCGCTCGAGGCCCTGCAGACCCTGACCTACGTCGCGGCCCAGGCGATCGAGCTGCTCCCCCTGCGCGAGCGGGCCTCGACGGCGACCCTCCACCTCTCCGAGGGGGATGCCGGCCCGGCCCCGGCCGCCACCGAAGAGGCTCCCGGGGCGGCGGCCGCCACCCCGGTCGAGACCGCCCCTCCTGCCGTCGAAATCCCGGAGCCCCCGGCCCCGCCTGCCGCCCCGGAGCCGGAACCCGAGCCCGAGCCGCATGGGCAGGCGGGCACGGCGACGACCTCCGAGATGCGCTGGCCGGCCCACGAGGAAGCGGTCGGGGCGGGCGACACCGAGCTGGAAGAATTGCCCGAAACGCTGGAGATGCTGCCGGAGATGCCGGCCGAGCCCGCCTGGGAAGAGGAACCTGAGGAGGAGCTGGCGCCGCTCCCCTTTGCCGAGGAGGCCGCGGCCCCCCGCCCCGAGGAGACGGTCCTGCTCCAGCGGCCGAGCTTCGAGCCCCCGCCCGCCCCGGAGCCGGAAGAGACCCCGGCGCCGGCGGCCGAGTCCTCCTATCCGGGCCACCTGCGGCCGGTGGCGCCCATCCCGCCGATCACCGCGGAGCCGGAGCGGACCAGTGCCCCGGCCGCCCCCGCCGCCAATCCCCCCGGCACCCCCGAGGTGCGCCCGCCGAGCGACGTCGAAGGTCCGGGCTGGGCGTTCGCCACCACCCGGGTGCCGGTCTCGCCTGACGACGCCGACCTTCACGAGTCGGCGCGGCGCCTGGCGAGGTTGTTGGTCAGCGAGATCAAGCTGTACAATGAGGACCAGGTAGAAGAAGGACGCAGGAACCGCGACCTCTACGAGAGGTTGAAGGAGGACATCGATCGCTCCCGGCAGATGTACGAGGAGCGGGTCGAGCCGCGGGTCTGGAAGTCGACCGACTACTTCTACCAGGAGCTGGTGCGGATCCTGGCCGCGGGCGATTCCCGAGTCCTCGGGATCTGATCCCGGGCCACGATCGGCGCCAGCGGGCACGATCGCCGATCGGGGCGCCGCAAGGCAGAAGAAGTGGAGTCAAAAAAGTGCGCTGTGCGAGTTTCGTCCGGGGGCAGCGGTTCTCCCCTGCCCTGCTTCTCCTGCCCTTCCTCCTGGGCTCTTCCAGCTCCGCGCCTCCCCTCGCCCTTGCCGCCAGTCCGACCGGCACCGTAGTCCGCGCCACGGCGAGCGCCGACGAGCCGGCCCGCGTCTTCGCCCAGGCCGCCGCGGCCCTGCGCCGGCGGGACTGCCCGGCGGCCGAGCGCGCCGTCGCCCCCTTGAGCGTCGGGCCGGACGGTACCTTCGCGCGGCTGGTCTACGGTCTCTACGCCCACGCCTGCGAGCAGATCGGCTTCGCCGAGGAGCAGCTCTTCGCCGCGCCGGACCCCTCCGGGCCGCTGGAGGACTGGCGGCTCTTCATCCTCTCCGACAGCTCGGCCGCCAGCGGCCACGTCCTCCTCGCCCAGGCCGCCCTCGCCCGGCTCCTGGGCGATCATCCCGACTCGCCGCTGCGCCCGCGCGCCTTCGTCCGTCTCGCCACTCTCGCCTGGGAGCAAGGCAACGTGCGGCGGGCGACGGAGACCCTCGCCCGGGCGCGCACCGAGCCGGTGCGTGGCGACGAGGGGCGCGCCGTCGAGGCCCTGGCCTGGGAGATCGCCACCCGCACCAATGATGCGGTCGGGCAGCTCGAAGCGGCCCGGCGCCTGCTGACCGACTGGCCCGCCGAGGCGGCGCGGCTTCAGGTGGCCGACGGGTTCCGCCGCCCGGACGGCGGGATCGACTGGGTGAACCTGCTCTCCGCCGAGCAGCTGAAGCGCCGCAGCGACGCTCTCCTCGCCCTCGACCTCCAGCCGAGCGCCGTCGCGACCCTGGACGCCGTCCGCCCGGCCGACCGCGACCTCGACTGGTACCTGCGCAAAGCCGCCGCGCTGACCCGCGGCCACCAGGGGGGCGACGCTCTCCTCCTCCTCACCCCGCTCGATTCGGTCGCCACCGAGCCGCAACAGCAGGCGCGCCTCGCCTGGGAGCGCGGCCTGGCGGCTGCCGATCTGGCCGTCGTCCGCCGCGGCCGGGCCAACCGGGCCCACGCCGAGCGGAAGTCCTCCGGGCAGGCCGCCCGCCAGTACCTGGAGCGGGTGATTACGCTGGGCGCCGACCGCGACCTCTCGATCCGCGCCCTGCGCGCCCTCTTTGCCGGACAGGTTCAGTCCGAGCTCTTCGAGCCCTCGCTCGCCACCCTGCGCCAGCTGCGCCGGCTCGACCCGACCGACACCACCGGCGCCGCCCATCTCTGGCAGCTCGGCTGGCACGAGTACGCGCGGCGCAACTGGTCGGGCGCCATCGGCGACTGGACCGAGCTGGTCGAGCTCTACCCGGCAGAGAGCGCCGCCCGCCGCGGCCGCTACTGGACGGCGCGCGCCTTCGCGGCCCTGGGCGAGGGGGAGCGGGCGCAGCAGATCTACGGCGAGCTCGCCAACGCCGACACCTCCGACTTCTACTGCCGCAACGCCCGCGCGCACCAGAAGCGGCAGGCAACGCGGGCGGCCGCGGCGGCGCGGGTGGTCGAGGCCTGGCCCGACGACCCGGCGCTCCGGCGGGCACGCCTGCTGACCGACCTCGGGCTCGACGACCTCGCCAGCTCCGAGATCGAGATCTCCCGCGCCAAGGCGGAGCCGCACGCGGTCGCCGCCCTGGAGGCGCTGATCCTCTCCCGCCGCGGCGAGCGCCGGAAGAGCATGCTGACCATCCGCGCCGCCTTCCCGGCCCTGGGCAGCCCCTACCAGGCGAGCCTCCCGGAGCCGGCGCGGCGGCTTTACTACCCCATGGAGTACCAGGAGACGATCCGCAAGTGGGCCGAGGCGAACCACCTGTCGCCCTACGTCGTCCACGGCATGATCCGCCAGGAGAGCGGTTTCGACGTCAACGCGGTGAGCTCGGCCGGAGCGCGCGGGCTGATGCAGCTCATGCCGTCGACGGCCAAGGAGCTGGCCCACCGCTTCGGCGTCCCCTTCTCGCACGACCGGATGAGCGATCCGGCCTTCAACCTGCAGCTCGGGACCACCTACTTCCGCCAGGTGATGTCGATGTTCGACGACAACCTGGAGCTGGCCCTGGCCGGCTACAACGGCGGCCCCTTCCGCATCAAGCGGCTCTGGCACCAGTCGGGCTCGGGGGAGGTCGACCGCTTCCTGGAAGGGCTCGACATCGAGGAGTCGAAGACCTACGTCAAGCGGATCCTGGTGCTCTCCGACAGCTATCGCCAGCTTTATCCCACGGCCGGCTGAGCCCGGCCAGGTCCGATTCTTTGCGCCGGTTCCCCGCCCTGCTGCTCGCCCTGCTGTCGACGCTCGTCGCCGGCTGTGGCCGCGGGACCCCGGTCCACGACGGGCCGATCGTCTTCATCACCTTGAACGCCCTGCGGGCGGACGTCGTCGACCCGGTCCTGACGCCGCAGCTCGACAAGCTGATGCGGAGCGCCGACTGGGCGGGCCGGGCGATCGCCCCCTCCTCGTCGGTGATCCCCTCGACCGCCGCGCTCCTCACCGGCCTGCGGCCCTGGCAGAGCCAGGTCCTGGGCCACGGCCGCTCCGACCTGCCGGACGATATCCTCACTCTCCCCGTGGCGCTCCAGGCGGTCGGCTACCGCACCCAGGGGTACTACCATGGCCGCTGGATGGCGCGGGAGTCGGGCTATGCCCGCGGGTTCGACAGTTACGACCTCCTGGGCGACGGCGATGCGGCGCTCGACCGGGTCGCCCACCTCTCCGCCGGCCGCGAGCTGGTCTGGGTGCACATCCCCGAGCCGCAGCCGCCCTACGTGCGCCGCGGCTGGCTCCTGTCACGCTTCCAGGACCTGGCACCGGGGCTGCCGCCCGAGATCCGCCTGACGGAGCTCGCGGCCTACTCCGATCCCTCCGTGCCCCTCCCACCGGAGGTCCGCCGCCGCTTCTGGGACCTCTACCGGGTCCACGTCGCCTGGGCGGACGAGCGGCTCGGCCGCCTGCTCGACGCCGTGCGGCAGAGCGGCCAGTGGGACCGCGCCTTGATCGTCGTCACCTCCACCCACGGCGAGGCGTTCGGCGAGCGGGGGCAGATCGCGGACGGCGGCAGCCTCGGCCGGGAGCTGATCGAGGTGCCGCTGGCGGTAAAGCTCCCCGCCGGCTGGCGGCGCCCCCTGGCGGTCCCCAGGAGCGAGCGGGTGGCCGCGGCGCGGCTGTGGGCGACGGTGGTCGAGGCGGCGGGGGGGCCGGTGCCCCCGGCGGTCGCCCCCAGCCTCTTCACCCGGTCGCCGGGACCGCTCCCCGTCCTCTCCGAGCTCTACGACAGGAACGGCGTCAATCTCTACTCGCTCGTCGACGGCGACGACCAACTCCTCTGGGAGTCGCGCTTCGCGCCCGCCGAACCGGAGTACTATCGCGCCCGGCTGATCGAGATGCCGGGGAGCCGGCTGACCGGCCCCCCCTTGCGCGAGGACTCCGAGGTCATCCTCGGCCGCCTCGCCACCGCCTTCGCCACCACCCGGCCGTTCTCCGGGATCGCGCCGCCCCGACTCTCGCTGGAGCGCTGGGAGGGCGGTTCGGGGAGCCGGCCGCTCGACGATCCCAAGCGCCAGGCGGAGCTCGCCGCCCAGCTCCGCCGCGCCTGGTACCGTTTCGTACCCGAGGAGCTGTCGCCCGACGGCGAGGATCAGGCTCGCCAGGGAACGCCGCCCGGTCGCTGAGAAAAAGCCCGCTTCCCCACGGCGGGCCTGGGCTCCCCTCGCGAGCCCCATCGTAGGATGATGGCGCCATGTCCGGCGCATACTGGAACGACCTCCGCCATCATCTCGGCGATTCCGTCGAAAGCCGCTTCTGGCTCAGCGACCCGCTGGTGCGGCGCCGGGTCAACCAACGGGTCAGCGGCGATCCCCAATGCTGGCCGGTCGACTGGCTTCGGGAGTACCTCGCAGCGGTCTCTCCGCTCCCCCGGGCCTTGAGCCTGGGCTGCGGCACCGGCAATCTGGAACGTGACCTCTGCCGGAAGCGAATCGTCCAGAGCATCGTGGGCGTGGATACGGCGCCCGACATCGTCGACTATGCGCGGGCGGAAAGCGGCCGGGAAGGGTTCGGGCCGGAACAGATCGACTTCGTCGTCGCCGAGGCGCGGGAGATCCTGCGCCGGCAGCGCGATCTCGACGCTGTTTTCTTCCATGGCTCCCTCCATCATTTCGACCGGATGGAGGAGCTCCTGAGCCTGGTCGAGGCGGCGCTCCGGCCGCGGGGCTTTCTGATCATCGACGAATACGTCGGCCCGTCCATGCGCGAGTGGGGTTGGGTCTCGCTCCTGCTGCCGAACCTCTTCTATCGATGCCTGCCACGGTCGGTGCGGCGCGTGGGCCTGATCAGAGCGCCGAGGAATCCCGCGGACCCCAGCGAAATGATCTGTGCAGCGGAAATCCGGCCGGCGATCGAAAGTCGATTCGAGGTCGCGGCGGTCCGCGACTACGGAGGCAATCTCGTCTCTTTGCTCTATGCCAACCTGCGGCGGCCGGGCAGCGGACCGGGTTCACCCACGACCGAGGAATTCAACCACGCGATCGAATTCCTGCTCGACGGGGAGGACCGGATGCTGCGCTGGCCGGGTCCCTTAAGGCGGCCGTCCTTTCATACCGTCATGGTCGGCCGGACGCGGGCGAAGGCTTGACCCCGCGCGGCCGCAGCTCCGCGATCAGCCGGGACGAAGTCAGGCGCGCCCAGGGGCGGCGGTCGTAGTCGCCCCAGAGGTGGCTGATCTCCATGCCGTGGGTTTGCGCCCGACGCCCCAGCTCGCCGAGCGACCAGAGGCGGGCCGGGAAGCTCGCCTCGGCCTCGGCGCGATCGCCGATCCAGTATCCGAAGCGGGCCTGGCACTGGCGACTGTAGGGATCGCAGCGCCAGACCTGGTGCACCACGAGGTCGCCGCCGCCAGGGGCCGGGCCGGGGGAGCGCTCGCGGACCAGACCTTCCGGCCGGGCCGCCTGCCGCCGCGCCTGGGGCGAGAGCCAGGCGGCGTCGAGGAGGAACCGGCCGTCCGGAGTGAGGTGGCGGACGGCGGTGGCGAAGGCGCGGTCGCGGTCGTCCTCCTCGGTCAGGTGGGAGAAGGGGTCGTCGACCGCGGTCACCAGGTCGAAGCGTTGCCCGAGCGCCAGGGCGCGCATGTCGGCCACGAAGAACGAGACGTTGCATCGGCCGGCGATACCGGCGAGTTTTCTCCGGGCCACGGCGACCAGCTCCGGCGAGAGGTCGAAGCCCACCACCTGGGCCGCGCTGCGGGCGAGAAAGGCCGTGGCCCGACCGGTCCCCGATCCCAGCTCCAGCACCCGCGCGGGGCGGGGATCGCCCGCCGCCCAGGTCCACAGCGCGCCGTCGCCGCGGTCAGCCAGCTCGGCGTCATAGAAGGGGAGGATGCGGTGGTAGTAGCCGCGGACCTCGTTGCCGTCTCCCGGGGTCGTCGCCATCGTCCGTTTGCAATTGCACAGGGCATGCCGCCTTCCTCCGGCCGGGGTGAGGGCCGAGCTTGGCAATCCGCCTCCGGTCCGGTAGATTTACGAGGCTCTAGAGAAGAAGGAAGGGTCCATGCGCCTACGTTGTCCCCGCCGCCGATTGCCTCTGCCCGCGCTCCTGCTCGCGGCGGCGCTCGCTTTCTCCCTCGTGGCCGTTCCGCTCGCCGCGCAGACCGCACGCGCCCTGGCCCAGGCCCAGGAGCTGGTCGACGGCGGCAAGCCGCAGCAGGCCATTCCGCTCCTCGACAGCCTGATCAAGCGCGAGCCGGGCAACGCCCGTGCCTTCCTCCTGCGCAGCACGGCGCGTTTCTTGATCGACGACATCGACGGCGGGAAGAAGGACCTCGACAAGGCGCTCCAGCTCGACCCCCGCCAGCGCCAGGGCTGGCTCCACCGTGGCGCCCTGGAGGTGGCGGCGAAGCACTACGACGCCGCCCTGGCCGCCTTCGGCGAGGCCGAGAAGCTCGACCCGCAGGCGCAGGACAACGACATCAACCTGGGCGCCGTCCTCCTCCTCGCCGGGAAGCTCGAACCCGCCACCCAGCGCTTCCAGAGCTACCTCGGCAAGCACGCCGGCGTGGCCGACGCCCAGTACCTGGTGGCGAGCAACTATGCCATCGCCGGCTATGCGGCGCTCGCCGTCGAGCACCTGCGCCAGGCGATCGCGCTCGACGAGCGCTCGCGGCTGCTCGCCAGGACCGATCCCAACTTCGCCGTCCTCGCAAAGGACAAGCGCTACACCGAGCTGATGGCGACCGACAGCTACAAGCCGCCGGCCGGCTCCCACGTCGCGGCACGCGACTACGACCTCGCCTACAACGCGGAGGACGGCAAGCTCCTGGGCTCGGTGGTCGAGGCGATGAGCGTCTCCAAGGAGCGTTTCGACCCGCGCCTGGAGTCGGCCCCGGACTGGGCGCTGGTCTGGGGGGACCTGCGGGTCAAGGTGATGCGGGGGGCCGACGGCAAGGGCCGGGTCGAGGTGAGCGCGCCGCTCGACCGGCTCTCCGAGGCGGAGTGGCGGCAGCGGACCGACAAGCTGTTCAAGAACATCGCCCTCCAGCTCTACAGCCGCAAGCTGTCGGACGCCAAGAAGCGGGATTGAACGGATCGCTCCCGATCAGCGAGCGTGGGTAGAGACGCCCAGCCGTTACCACAGGCATTCCCTTATCCACGAACGCCAGGGCGTCTCCAGCGGCGCCGGATCGCAGGCGCTTGCGGCCTGCGGAGACGCCCTGGCGGTGGTGGTTCCGGGAAGGTTCCGGAAGGCGGCTGGGCGTCTCTACGAAGACCCTGCCGCGGATCTTCTACACCCGCAGCAGAACCGATCCCCAGTGGAGCCCCGCCCCGAGGGCGGTCAGGGCGACCAGGGCGCCCTCGGGGGCCTTGCCGAGCTTCCTCGCCTCGTGGAAGGCGATGGGCAGGGTGCCGGAGGTGGTGTTGCCGTACTTCTGGATGTTGTTGTGGACCTTCTCGGAAGGCAGGCCCATGGCCTTCTGGGCCGCCTCGTTGATGCGCAGGTTGGCCTGGTGCATGATGAGGAGATCCAGGTCGGCCAGGCTGTAGCCGCAACGGCCGAGCACCTCCCGGGTCACCTCGGGCATGCGGGTCACCGCCAGCTTGAAGACCGCCCGGCCGTCCATCACCGGCACCGTCTCCGCCTTCTGGATCATCTCGCAGCTGACGAAGGGGCGCTGCTTCGAGCCCAGGCCGGGGACATAGAGGATCTCCAGGTGGTTGCCGTCGCCGTAGAGGGCGGAGGTGAGGATGCCGCGCTCCGGATCGCTGCCGGCGCGGAACACCATGGCGCCGGCGCCGTCGCCGAAGAGCACCAGGAGGTGGCGGAACTTCGAGTTCCAGGTGAAGTCCTCCTCGGAGAGCGGTCCGGGGTCTCTGCCGTGCAGGACCTCGAAGGTGCGGGCCGAGAAGGGCATCAGCGAAGTGTGGACGTCGGTGCCGACCAAAAGGACGGTCTTCGCGATGCCGCTCCGGATGAGAGCGTCCACGGTCTGCAGGCCGTAGGCGAAGCCGGCGCACTGCTGGCGGAGGTCCAGGGCCGGCCGCGGACCGATCCCCAGCTTCTGCTGCAGGAGCGTGCCGGTGCCGGGGAAATAGTGGTCGGGGGTCATCGTGGCGCAGACCAGGTAGTCGATCTCCTCGGCGGCAATCCCGGCGTCGTCCAGGGCCGCCCGCGCCGCCTCGGCCCCGAGGTCGGCCGAGCCGACTCCCGGGTCGACGTAGAAGCGGGTGACGACCCCGCTCCTCTCCCGGATCCACTCATCGTTGGTGTCGATGATGCGGGCGATCATGTGGTTGTCGACCTCGTGCGGCGGGATGGCGATACCGCTCCCCGCGAACACGGCGCGCACCTCGCTCATGGATCTCCTCTCCTCGGCCCTAAACGATGGGAATGCAAGCGACTCCAGGAAATCAGCCGGGACCGTGGATGCCCCGCTGCAGGGGTTCGGAACCGGCGTGGTAGAAGACGGTGAGATCGCCCCGCTTGCGGAAACGGTAGCGCGGCGCGGGTTTGCGGCCGTTCAGGCCGGAGGCTGCGTCGGAGCTGTAGGTCCAGACCTCGATCGGCGATCCCCCGGTGGAGGCCACCTCGAAGTCGATCTTCTTGGGGGGACCGTAGATGACGTGGATGGTCCCACGGTCGGTCCGCCGGCCCTCGTACCCCGCCTCGCTGTACAGCCGGTCGGCTTCGGTGCCCCGCGCCTCGAACGCGGCGAGGAGGTCGTTCTGCGGCTGGTTGCGGGGGTTCCTCCGGGCCCAGAAGTGAGCGATGAGCTCCTGCGCCGCCGCGTCGTCCTTCAAGCCGAGGTAGGTCGCGACCTCCTCCTGGGTGGCGAGGAAGGAGATGGGGCCGACCAGCCACTGCGCGTAGTCGGGTCCCAGGGCGGGGTTGGTCAGATCGGCCAGGCCGTGCCCGATGGGGGTCTTGCCGCCGCTGGCGCAGCCGGCGAGGGCCACGGTGAGGAGCAGGGCGACCCAGGCAAAGCGGATGGGGTTCCGTTGGATTCCGAGGACCTGCGACTGGCTGCGCGCAGCGCCCGAAGGAGCAGGCCCGCAGGATCCAACGGAATCCCTAGGCGCGGTGGAGCAGGTCAAGGAACTCCTCCCGTACCGGTTTCTGGTGGAAGATGCCGCGCAGGGCCGAGGTGATGGTGAGCGCTCCCGGCTTCTTGACTCCGCGCATCTCGACGCAGAGGTGGCGCGCCTCGATGACCACCATGGCCCCCTGCGGCTGGAGCTTCTCCTCGAGACAGGTCACCACCTGCTCGGTCAGCCGTTCCTGGAGCTGCGGCCGCTTGGCGTAGAACTCCAGGATGCGCGCGAACTTCGAGAGGCCCAGGATGCGGTCGCGCGGGATGTAGGCGATGTGTGCGTGGCCATAGAAGGGGACCAGGTGGTGGGCGCACATGGAGTAGAAGGGGATCTGCGTCTCCATCACCATGTGGCTGTAGCCTTCCTCGTTGGGGAAGGTCGTCACCTTGGGCTCCGCCCCCTCGGCGAGCCCATGGAACATCTCCAGGTACATCTTGGCCACCCGCATGTCGGTCTCGGCCAGGTTGGGGTCGCCGGTGTCGAGCCCCAGGGTCTCCAGGATGCCGCGCACGTGGTAGGCCACGGTGAGCAGCTTCTCCTGCTGGGCGGCGTCGAAATCGGAAAGGTCGACCGCGGAGCTCTCCGCGAGAGGGTCGTCCCTGTCCAAGGTGTCGAGATCGTTGGGATCGTGGCTCATGGGGCTCTCCGGCTCGGAACCGTGAATCTTATCCTACAATGCCTCTCCCTCCCCCTACCTTCCATAGAGGGCTCCGAAGAGGGCTCCATAGGCGAGGTGCGCGGCGAGGGTGATGAGGGGCGTGCGGCGTCCGTAGTTCAAGGCGAGGAAACCGGGCGGTTCGAGCTGGCGGGTGGGAGTGGGGCCATCGTCCTCGGTCGCCATGCGCGGATGGAGGCTGGGCAGGAGCGGCATCAGGGCGGTGAGCACGAAGAGCCCGTGGACCAGCCCGAAGATCCCCCCCAGCCACCAACTGGGCCGCCCCATCACGGCGAAAGCCAGGGCGTAGAGGAGGGAGACCAGCCAGCCGTTGACGAAGTGAAGGGCGAAGCCGGCGACGTTGGCGCGGTTCCGGTCCGGGGTGAAGACCGAGCCGAGGAGGAAGGGGAGGCTCATGCGGGAGAGGCCGAACCCCTGGCTCGCCGTCATCAGGGTGGTCATGACGACGGTCGAGAAGAACCCCGCGGCGAGCGCCCGGGGGAGGTCGAGGGCGGCCCAGAGCGGGCTCATACCCGGGCTCCGGTCTGGCCCGCCGTGGCGGCGGGAGCCTCGGCGCCTTCCGCCTGGGCGAGGGTCAGGGCGGCGTTGATCAGGCCGAGATGGGAGAAGGCCTGGGGGAAGTTGCCGAGGAATTGGCCGCTCGCCGCGTCGATCTGCTCGGCGAAGAGGCCGACGTCGTTGCCGTAGGCAAGGAGGTGGGCGAAGCGTTCGGTCGCCCTCTCCACTTCGCCCATCCGGGCGAGCGCCTCGACCGCCCAGAAGCTGCAGATGGCGAAGGCCGCCTCGCCGCCGGGGAGGCCGTCGGTGCCCGGCGGGTAGCGGTAGAGGAGGTCGCCCGCCCCCAGCGTGCGGTCGAGGTGGGCGAAGGTGCTCCGGAAGCGCGCCCCCCGCGGGTCGACGAAGCCGTAGATGCCGAGGAGGAGGAGGCTGGCGTCGGCCCCCTCTTCTCCCAGGACGTCGACGTAGCTCCCCAGGCGGTCGCTCCAGCCCGCGGTCTCGATGGCGTGGCGGATCTCTCGGCACTCGCGGGCGAAACGCTCGCGGGAGCGGCCGAGCGCGATCTTCCCCCGCTCGTCCATCGCCAGCAGGCGGTCGAGGGCGACCCAGCACATCATCTTGGAGAAGGTATGGTGGAAGCGCCCGGAGCGTTTCTCCCAGATCCCTTCGTCGGGCTCCCGCCAGAGCCGGCAGGCGGTCTCGCCGAGCCGGGCGAGGAGGCGCGCCTGGGGGCGGTCGAGCTCGCCGCCGCGGCTGACGAACTCGCAGGCCGACTCGACCAGCTCGCCGTAGACGTCGAGCTGGAGCTGGCCGGACGCGCCGTTGCCCACCCGCACCGGCCGCGAGCCGCGGTAGCCGTCCAGGGTGGCCAGGGCGTACTCCGGGATGCGCGACTCGCCGTGCACGTCGTAGAGCACCCCGAGCTCGGGATGGCGCCTCCGCGTGGCATAGAGGAGCCAGGAGAGGAAGGCCTTCCCCTCCTCCTGGTAGCCCAGGTCGAAGAACGCGGTCAGGGTCCAGGAGGCATCGCGCGGCCAGCAGTAGCGGTAGTCCCAGTTGCGCGGGCCGCCGATCGCCTCGGGGAGCGAGGTGGTGGGGGCGGCGATCACCGCGCCCGAGGGAGCGTAGGTCAAGAGCTTCAGCAGGAGGATGCTGCGCAGGACCGCCTCGGGGAAGGGGCCGTCGTAGCGGCAGCGGCCGGCCCAGGTCTCCCACCAGAGGCGCGAACGCTCCAGCCGAGCGGCGGCGGCGGCCCCCAGGAGTGGAATGGCGGCGGGACCGCCGCTCTCGGCGATGAGGGAAAGGAAGCGCCGCTCCCCCCGCCACAGGCGATCGTAGCCCACGACCCCGCGGCCGGCGCCGTCCGCGTGGAGCGGCACCTCGCTCTGGAGAATGAGGACCTGGGGGCCGGCCGCGAAGGCGAAACCGAGCTTGCGGCGATTCTGGAGCAAGGCCCGGCCCTGGCCGAAGAGGGGACGGGGATCGCAACCGACTTCGACCTCGACCTCCCCCGCCAGGCACTCGACCCGGCGCAGCACCTCGTGCTCCACCCGCATCTCGCGCCGCCGCTCGTCCATGTCGGCGACCGACATGGAATCGGTCAGGCAGAGAACGCCGCCGGGGGTCTCGAAGGTGGTCTCCAGGAGGTTGGTCCTGCCCAAATAGCGGCGGGAGACCGCGAACGGCCCGCGCGGGCGGACGAAGAAGCGGCCGCCGGTCTGCCAGTCGAGGAGGGCGGAGAAGACCGCCGGGCTGTCGAAGCGGGGGAGGCAGAGCCAGTCGAGCGAGCCGGCCCTGGAGACCAGGGCGGCCGTCCGGCAGTCGCCGATCAGGGCGTAGTCGCCGATCGGCGGATAGGGCTCGGTGAGAGCGACGGGTGCGGCGGGTCGGGACCGGTCGTGCATGCCGTCTCTCCACCCAGCAAGGTTCGGACCAGGAGGGGCGGCTCGCCCCTTGCAGGGACGTTTGGGAGAAGCCCGGACCCGTCGGTCCGCGGACTTGCGCCCAAGAGCAAGAGAAGGAGATTCTGATGAAAGTACGAGAGATCATGACGGCGAGCCCCGCCACCTGTTCCCCCGAGAGCACGGCCGAGCAGGCGGCGCAGCTCATGGAGCAGCACGACTGCGGCGCCCTGCCGATCGTCGAAGGGCCATCGCGGCACCTGGTCGGGTTGGTGACCGACCGCGACCTCGTCATCCGCGGCCTGGCGCAAGGCAAGGGGAGCAGCACCCCGGTGCGCGAGCTGATGTCGCCGAGCCCGACGACCGTCCAGGAGAACGACGACGTCGAGGTGGTCGAGAGGCTCATGGCCACCCAGCAGATCCGCCGCGTGCCGGTGATCGACGCCAGCGGCCACCCGGTGGGCCTGGTGGCCCAGGCCGACCTCGCCCGCGCGCGGAGGGTCAGCAGCAAGGAGCTCGGCAAGGTCGTCGAGAGCATCTCCCAGCCGGCGGAGCTGGTGCACCGGTAGCTCCCACCCCACCCTGCCCACGTGAGCCTGGCGCCCCCCGTTTGCGGGGGGCGTCCGCCTTTTCCCCCCGGATTTGAAATACAATTCCTTCCCTCGACACCTATCTGTAGTCAACCCTGCCGGTCCGCCACCGGAAAGGAGCGGCCTCATGATTTCTTGCGCGACTCATGCCGAGAGAGAGTCCACCGCTTTCTGCCTGCGCTGCGAGCGCCCGCTGTGCGCCGCCTGCAGCAAGACCTTCGCCGGCAAGACCTACTGCGAGACCTGCGCCGCCGACCTCGAGCGCAAGGCCGAGGAGCGGTACCAGGGGGTAGGAGGTCCCGCCACCGGCGGCCTGCCGGTCGACCTGCCGGTAATGACGGCGCCGATCACCCCCACGGCCCCGCTGCCCTACGGCCGGAGCCTCCTCTTCGCCATCCTCGGGGGCGCGCTGGGCGCCCTCCTCTGGTTCGCGGTGGTGGCGGCGACCGACCTCAAGTTGGGGATCGTCGCCATCGGCGTCGGCATCCTGGTCGGCCGAGGGGCGGTCTTCGGCGCCGGCGGTCGCGGCGGCCAGGGCATCGCCCTCCTCTCGGTGGTGGTCGCCATCGTCGCCATGGGGGCGGGAGAGTACCTGATGATCAATCACGCCGTGCTCAAGTACATGGGCGAGCATCAGATCGCCCCCCCGGCGAGCGGCTTCATCGGCCTCAACCTCTTCGCCAAGGTCTACGGCGCCGATTTCGGCTTCATGGACCTGGTGTTCTACGGCATCGGCGCCCACCAGGCCTGGCGGCCGCCGGCGGCGGCTCCTGAGTAGGTTGGACTGTCATTCTCGTCCAGGAAGGGCTGCCGTCATCTGGAGCCGGCAGTCCGTTCCTGCGAAGATTCGTTCCAATCCCGCTCGGAGTCGGTGCAGTATCGCCGGGTCGCACGAGAATTCGACCCCAAACGTCGGTTCCGTTTGGAGATGCGCAGCGGTCACCTCGTCGACCGTTATCTCGATGCGGCCGCTGGACAGCGAACACGAAGAGACCTGCCCATAGGTCCCGTACACCGGATCGGTGTGCTCGAGGCCTCTGCGCACAGGCGCGCGGTCATCGCGTGCAGGCACACGGTGATCGTGTACAGGCGCGCGGACCTTGCGTACAGGCGCGCAGTCCCTGCGTCCCTGTACACGGTCATGGCGTGCAGGCGCACAGGCATCGCGTGCAGGTGCACGGTCCTTGCGTCCCTGCGCGGGGTCACCGCGTACAGGCGCGCGGTGATGGCGTGCCTGCACCCAGACACCGCGTACGGGAGCGCGATCGTCGCGTGCAGGTGCACGGTCGCTGCGTGCAGGCACACGGGCGCCGAGAACCAGGGGTGGGGTGGGTGCGTAAGGGGGGAGGGACCCACCTCCCGCCCCCCTCCGAGCCAAAGTTAGCGCCAATGGGGGCTGGGGGTGAGGGCAGCCGCCGAAGCGTCGCCCGACTGGGCCGCCCCCCCCCGTGCCCGCCATCCCGGCCCGGGGAGGCCGTTCGAACCCAAGGGGAGGTGTAGGATGCACCCGGAGGGCACCTCCATGCTCTACGACCTCTCCCCCACGATCCGTCCCGAGACGCCGGTCTGGCCCGGTGACACCCCGTTCGCCTCCCGCCTGACCATGGCTCTCGCCCAGGGGGACTCGGTCAACCTGTCGGCGATCACCACGACGCCGCACCTGGGCTCGCACGTCGACGCGCCCCTCCACACCGAGCCGCGGGGAGAGAGCTTCGCCGAGCTGCCGCTCGACCCCTATCTCGGCCTCTGCCGGGTGGTCAAGGTGCCGCCGGTCGCCCGGATCGAGCCCCGCCACGTCGAGGGGCTGGATCTCGGCCACCCGCGGCGGCTGCTGTTCAAGACCGAGAGCCTGGCCGACCGCCGGGTCTTCTCCGAGCGCTTCACCGCCCTCTCCCCGGAGCTCGCCCATCTCCTCGCCGAGCGCCGGGTGCTCCTGGTAGGGCTCGACACCCCCTCCGTCGACCCCTACGACACCCCCGGTCTCGACGCCCACCACCTCCTCGCCAAGGGCGGGGTCGCCATCCTGGAGGGGCTGGTGCTCGACGGGGTGCCGGAGGGGATCTACGAGCTGATCGCCCTCCCCCTGAAGCTCGCCGGCCTGGACGCCTCGCCCGTGCGGGCGGTGCTGCGGACCGTTCCGGGCTGAACCGGGAGTAGAATACCGCCAGCCCGGTGCTCTGCCGGGCATCTCAGGGGGATACTTCTCGTGAATGGCAAGGACTTTGTTGCAGGTTTATTGGAGGAGATGGGTCGGCTCTTCGCCCGTCTGGGCGAGACCGAAACGCTGGAGGCGGAGGCGGAGGGCAAGGTCGACGTCGTTTCGCTCTTGAAGCTGGCCTTGAAAAGCGAGCTGGAGGCGAGCGAGCTCGCCGGCTACTGGCTGCCCAGCACGCCGGAGGTCGACGCCAAGCTCGCCCTCGCCCAGCAGTGCGGGGACGAGATGAAGCACTACGCGCTGATCAGCCAGCGCCTGGTCGAGCTGGGCGAGGACCTGACGGACTTCGATCCGCTGGCGGACGGCCACACGCCGCTCTACCAGTACCTGCGCGGCCTCCGCACGACGGTCGAGCGGATCGCCGCCGGCCCCTTCGCCAGCGAGGCGATTGCGGAGATCCGCAACAGCCAGTTCGTCCTCTTCTGCCAGTCGGTGGGGGACGAGGAGACGGCGCGGCTCTACGCCGACACCATCCAGCCGGAGGAGGTCCACCACCACCACCTGGGGCGGGACATCCTCATCAAGTACGCGACCACCCCCGACCTCCAGGAGCTTGCCGCGGCGGCGGTGCGCAACACCCTGGCGATCGCGGACGAGCTGCGCAACCTGGCCGGGAAGACGACCGGCATCTACAACATCCCGGTCTCTTAAGATGGCCGGCGAGACGATTTCGACCGTCGCCGTCCTGGGCGCCGGGACGATGGGGCGCGGCATCGCGCACGTGGCGGCGGCCGCCGGCTATGCCACCCGGCTCCACGATCCGCTCCCCGCGGCGCTGGAGAAGGCCCGGGCAGCCATCCACAAGAACCTCGCCAAGGGGGTGGAGCTGGGGAAGGTCGCTCCCGAGACGGCCGAAAGGGCGCGGGAGGCCCTGACCCTCGCCCCGGACCTGGCGACCGCGGTGGCCGACGCCGACCTGGTGATCGAGGCGGCGCCGGAGGACATGAGGTTGAAGATCGAGACCTTCCGCCAGGTGGCGGCGGCGGCCCCGGCCCACGCCCTCTTCGCCTCGAACACCTCGGCCCTCTCGATCACCGAGATGGCCGCCTCCTCCGGCCGGCCCGACCGCTTCGCCGGCATGCATTTCTTCAACCCGGTCCACGTCATGAAGCTGATCGAGCTGGTGCGGGGACTCGAGACCTCGGAGGCGACGCTCGCGACGATGCGCGCCGTGGGCGAGCGGATGGGCAAGGAGGTCGTCGTGGTCCGCGAGGCGCCGGGATTCGTCACCTCGCGCATCAACGCGCTCATCGGCAACGAGGCCTTTCGCATGCTGCAAGAGGGAGTGGCCTCGGCCGAGGACATCGACAAGGCCCTGAAGCTCGGCCTGAACCATCCCATGGGCCCCTTCGAGATGGTCGACCTGGTGGGCCTGGACGTCCGCCTCTCGATCCTCGAATTCCTCCATCAGAGCCTCGGAGAGGCCTTCCGTCCCAACAATATCCTCATCCAGCACGTCCGCGCGGGCCGGCTGGGGAGAAAGGTGGGGCGGGGGGTGTATGAGTATGACGAGGATGGGAAGCGGGTCTGATTCGGCCGCTCAGAGCTCCGACTCCAGACCATGCTCGGAACGCAAGCGGAGCAGGTCCTGCCGGAGGTCGGGGAACATCTGCCAGGTGTAGATGCGTGCGATATGCCCCTTGTTCTGCATATCGATCAGCCGGCGCAAGTCACTTGGCCGAAGCTTCCAGGTGACTCCGTCGGTCACGAAGAGCAACGTCGTATCGTGACGTTTCTGGCCGACAATGCGGCCCATGTCGCCCAGGATGTCTGTTTGCTTGCTGCCTGTGGCGCCATAGGCTTTGACCTCGATGAGAATTCGCGGGTCCTGCTTGGAGGGAATGGCAAAGTCAGCCTTCTCATCCTCCCGGCCGTTGGCGCCGACGAATCGGCAGCGTGCATCGTAGTGGCCGATCCCGAAGACCTCTCGAACGATTTCCTCCGTCTTGTCCTCAAGGAAACGGCCGCGGACCTGGGCTCGGATGGCGCTCCCGCGTCCCGTCTTGAGCCTTTCGACCAGCACGTCCTTCCAGGTCACCGGAGACTCGACCTGCTTCTGCATTTTTTCCAGGATGCCGAGAGAGATCAGCGCCTGGAGAAGAGCCTCGGGTTTCTTGCGGTTGCGCTTCGCTCCGAGCTCGCGTAGCGAGCCTTCGAGCTCGTCCTTCGACAGATCGAGGAAGAGCCGGATCAGCGTGATACCGGCTTCGTAGTCTGGCGCGAGGAGCCTCTTGAGATCGTCAGCGGTATACGAGCTCTTCTCCTTGATGCCATCAAGGAGCTCCAGCACCGATCGGGCGTGATCGTCCTTCCATTCGGACTCGATCCGCGACAGGCTGCCGATGATCTCGTCGTAGGTCTGGCGGCGGCGTTCCACTCACACTCCCAGGATCAGGTACTCCTGGACGATCGATCGTTGGACCGCCGCGTGGGTGCCGAAATGATACCGGTGCTCCCTCTCGAAGACGGTGACCGATGCCTTGTACCGGCGCATGAGACGCACCAGCTCCTCGAGATCCGGATAGCCGTTCGACGAGTAGGAGAGCGCCAGAATGCTCTTGCGGAAATGGGAGAAGAGGCGGTCGAAGGCGCAGAGCGAATCCCGCCGATAGGAGAACGGAGTGTAGGGCTTCTTGAGCTTCTTGACCCGGCTGTCCTCCAGGATCGTCATACCCTCCCAGTAGCAGGACAGACCCTCCAGGAAGTGGTAGCGCTTGACATAGCAGTTGTCGTCCGCCCGGGGTACGTAGGGTGGATCCATGTAGACCAGATCGAAACCTGAAGGCTTGATCGCGAAGACGTCCCCGTGGAGCGCCCGGCACGGCCGCCCGTTGTCGAAGACGCTTCGGTTGAAGACCTCGGCCTGTTCGACGAAATGCTCGCGCAGCGAGAGCCGGAGGTCCCTCCGGCCATCCTTGTAGCGCTCGGGGTCTCCGGCGACCGTGAAGACACCGCGCGGTTGTCGCTTCACGCAGGACCGGATCAGGGCGGACAGGGCGAGCGCCTTGCGGTAGGGGCTGCGGGATCGCCGCAGGTTCGCCCAGATCTGGTCGAGAAAGCGAAGATCCTCCGGCGTGAAGAAGATGCCCTGGAAGGTCTCCTCGATGAATCGGTCGTATTTCGCCGGTTTGGTCAGGAGACGTTCCATGTCCTCTGCGCGGAGGCCGTCGGCGGAGTTTTCCACCAGGGCGGTCGACAGCAGGCTGGCAAAGTTGAGGAAGTCGTTGGTCGTGACCTCCTTGCCCATGCTCTTGAGGAGGTACGCCACGCAACCGGTGCCGGAGAAGGCGTCGAGGACAGTGTCGAACTCGACCTGGTGCAGGATCTCGTGAAGCCAGGGAAGCAGGCGGTGCTTGCTACCCATGAACCGGAGCTGAGGATAGCTCTTCGCCCGGGCGGGAAGATCGGGCGCGACTGCACTCTCGATCTCGAGCTCTGGGAAGAGGGCAGCGGTTTGCATGAAGAGAGGTCCAACAGCCAAGGCGAATCTTACGCCATGCTTACGCTTTTCGCAAATCCGGCATCGCCGGCTTCCCGCTCCCCGCCCCCGCCCGCCGCAGCACGCTGTGCTTCCTTCCATAGAGGAAGTAGATCGCCATTCCCACCACGAACCAGAGGGCGAGCCGCAGCCAGTTCTCGGCCGGCAGGCTGCACATCAGGAGGAGGCAGAAGAGGACTCCGAGGATCGGGATGAGCGGCACCAGCGGGACGCGGAAGTGGCGGGGGGCGTCCGGGTGGGTGCGGCGCATGATGGGGATCGCGGCGCAGACGATGACGAAGGCCAGGAGCGTCCCCATGTTCACCAGGTTGACGATGACGTCGATGGGCAGGAACGCGGTGACTGAGATGACGAAGAGGCCGGTTGCCAGCGTCGCCTTATGCGGGGTGCGGAAACGAGGGTGGACGGCGGCGAAGAAGCGCGTGGGGAGGAGGCCGTCGCGGGCCATGGCGAGGAGGATGCGCGGCAGCGAGAGCAGGAGGACGAGGAGCACGGTGGTGATGCCGGCCACCCCGGCGAGAGCGATCAGGAGCTTTGCCCAGGGCAGGCCCACCTGCGCGAAGGCGTTGGCGAGCGGGGCGGAGAGGTCGAGCTTGTCGTAGGGGACCATCCCGGTCAGCACCGCGATCACCCCCATGTAGAGGAGGGTGCAGATGAAGAGCGAGGCGATGATGCCGATCGGCACGTCGCGCTGCGGCCGGCGCGCCTCCTCGGACTGGGTGGAGACGGCGTCGAAGCCCAGGTAGGCGAGGAAGGCGAGGGCGGCGCCCGCCAGCATCCCCACCGGCCGGCCGCCGGCGTCGAGGTGACCGAAGAGGGTCTTGCCGAAGAGGACCACGCCGGTCATGCCATAGGGCGCGAACGGGTGCCAGTTCTTCGGATCGACGTGGAAGGCGCCGACGGCGATGACGAAGAGCACCGTGGTGAGCTTCAAGACGACCATGGCGGCGTTGAAGCGCGCGCTTTCGCGGATGCCCACGATGAGGATGACGAGGAGGAGGGCGACGATCCCGACCGCCGGCAGATTGACCACCGAGCCGGTGGGGAGGAGCCGCCCGACCTCCGGGTGGTAGAGCACCACGGGTCCGGAGATGGCCTTGGGGAGCGTGATACCGAGCGAGGCGAGGACGCTTTGCAGGTAGCCGGACCAGCTGCCGGCCACCAGCGCCGCGCCGCCGGCATACTCCAGCACCAGGGTCCAGCCCATGATCCAGCCGAAGAGCTCGCCCAGGGTGGCGTAGGCGTAGGTGTAGGCCGAGCCGGAGACCGGCACGATCGAGGCGAACTCGGCATAGCAGAGCGCCGCGAAGACGCAGGCGAGGCCGGCCACCACGTAGGAGAGCAGGAGCGCCGGCCCGGCGGTCTGCCGGGCGATGGCGCCGGTGGTGACGAAAATGCCGGCGCCGATGATGGCGCCCATGCCCATCCCGGTGAGATGGACCGGCCCCAAGGCCCGCCGCAGCCGCCCCTCCCCCTCATCCGCGGCCTCGTCGAGCAGCTGGCGAAGCGGTTTCCGGGTAAACAGAGAGTACGCCATCTCGGGTCCTCCTCCGGGCTCGATCGGCAATCGCTATGGTGGTAAAGCGGCGGCTACCTTATCACCAGTCTCAGGGGCCGGCGGTGCGATGCGGAAGCCGGGCGAGGATTTTGCCGCCGCCTTCCAGCTCTCCAGGGATTGCCGTTTGGTGCCCGCGGCCCTCTGGGCGTAGAATCGGTCCACTTTACGAGTGGACTTTAGTTGCATCGCAGAGAATTCCTCCGGGCGGGGGTGCTTGCCGGCATGGGCACCCTGCTCGCCCCCATGATCAACCGCGGTCGGTTCCGGCTGTTTGCGGACGACCGCGTCGAGCATTCCGGCCGCGCCGTCGAGCTGGTGGCCCGCTCGACGGTGATCGACATGCTGGGCCTCCTGACCCTCGACTGGCCCCGGCTCGGTCTCTGGCAGAGTGAGCCGCAGCGCTTCGGAGCGCTCGACTTCCACCGCTTCCAGGGCTCCGGAATCCAGGTCTTCCATCCGGCGGTCGACCCGGACGACCCGGTGGACCCCTGGGGCGCCGCCCGGCGCTGGACCGACGGCTGGAACCGCCTGATCGGCCACCGGCCGGACTGCTTCCTGCGCGTCGACGCGGCGGCCGACCTCACCCGCGCCCGGCAGCTGGGGCGGATCGGCATCCTGGTCGGCTTCCAGAGCTCCGACCACTTCCGCACGGTGGACGACATCGCTCTCTTCCACCGCCAGGGGCAGCGGGTGTCGCAGCTCACTTACAACGAGAAGAACCGCATCGGCTGCGGCTGCAAGGTCGCCTTCGACCAGGGGCTCAGCGAGTACGGCGCGACGGTGGTGCAGGCGATGAACCGGGTGGGGATGGCGATCGACGTCTCCCACTGCTCGGAGCGCACCTCGCTCGACGCCTTCGCGATTTCGCACAAACCGGTGCTCATCACCCACGCCAACTGCCGCGCCCTCGTCCCCCAGCCGCGCTGCAAGTCGGACGCGGTGATCCGGGCCATGGCGGCGCGGGGCGGGGTGATGGGGATCACGACCGTCCCCGCCTTCGTCCACCCGCGGCCGCCGGCGACCTTCGAGCAGGTGCTCGATCACTTCGACCACGTGGCCCGCCTGGTGGGCGTCGAGCACGTGGGCCTGGGGAGCGATACGGATCTCGACGCCCTGGACCCGCGGACCGGCCGGGTCCGCCCGATGTACGCCATCGCCGGCCTCGACCACCCGCGCCGGGTCTTCGATCTCGCCGAAGGTCTCCTGCGCCGCGGCTATGGGGAGAAAGACGTCGAGCTCGTCCTGGGCGGCAACTTCGCCCGGGTGCTGGCTCAGATCTTCGACGTGCCGCCGCCGGCTCCCCCCTGGCTGGACTGCCCGCGATCTCCGTGGTCGTGCCCTGAAGCCCCCTCTCAGGCTGCCCGCTGAGGGGAAAACCCTTCCGCGTTCGTCTAACTGCTAGAAGCCGGCCATCCCTGGTAGGGGATGGAGCCGGAGATCTCAAAGAACGCTGGAGGTCCGCTCGACTGCGGCCAACGGCATTGCCACTCCACTGGAGGATAGAACCCGTGCACAGCCAGCGCAGCAAAGTTCTTGGTAGTGATCGTACCCCGGTTCCCGGGGCTCGCGCCGTCGGCCCGGTCGCGGCGGACGAGCGTCTCGAGGTGACCGTTCGGCTGCGGCCGAAGACCGCGCTGCAGAGCTTGGCGGCGACCGGCGCTCTGGAGGACCAACCGCCCAAGGAGCGCCGCTACCTGAGCCGCGAGGCCTACGTGGAGACCCATGGCGCCGACCCACAGGACGTCGCCAAGGTCGAATCCTTCGCCCAGGACCAGGGTCTCCAGGTCGTGGAGAAGAGCGCCGCCCGGAGGAGCGTCGTCCTATCGGGAACGACGGCGGCTTTCAACGCGGCTTTCGGGGTTCAGCTGGAGCAGTTCGACCATCCGGAGGGTAGCTACCGCGGCCGGACCGGCCCGGTGACCGTGCCGGCCGACCTGGCCGGGATCGTCGAAGGCGTCTTCGGGCTCGACAACCGCCCCCAGGCCAAGCCCCATTTCCAGCGGCAAGGCGCGAACGGAGTCGCGGCGGCCCATACCGTCGTCCGGGCGTTCACCCCCCGCGAGCTGGCCAAGCTCTATGACTTCCCTACCGGTCTCGACGGCACTGGACAGTGCATCGCTCTGATCGAGCTCGGCGGCGGTTTCCGACCGGGTGACCTCCAGAAGTACTTCGCCGAGCTCGGTCTGCCCATGCCCGACGTGAAGGCGGTCAGCGTCGACGGGGGAAAGAACCATCCCACGACCACCGACAGTGCGGACGGCGAGGTCATGCTCGACATCGAGGTCGCAGCCGCAGTCGCCCCCAAGGCACGGATCGTCGTCTACTTCGCCCCCAACACCAGCCAGGGGTTCCTCGACGCCGTGACGAAGGCTCTGCACGACAATGTGAACAAGCCTTCGGTCATCTCGATCAGTTGGGGCAACCCAGAGTCCCGCTGGACGGTCCAGGCGATGCAAGAGTTCGACAAGGCCTTCCAGGCGGCTGCCGCGCTCGGCGTGACGATCTGCTGCGCGTCAGGCGACAACGGCTCGGGAGATGGAGAGGGGGACAGCCGGGCCCACGTCGATTTCCCGTCGTCCAGCCCGTTCGCACTGGCGTGCGGCGGCACCAAGGTGGTCGCCAGCGGGACTGCGATCACCGCCGAAGTGGTCTGGAACGAAGCGTCGGACAGCTCGACCGGGGGTGGTGTGAGCAGCTTCTTCCCCCTCCCGACCTACCAGAGCACGGCCCATGTCCCCAACTCGGCCAATCCGAATGGAGGCCCCGGCCGCGGGGTACCCGACGTCGCGGGGGACGCGGACCCGGTAACCGGGTACCGGGTCCGCGTCGATGGCCAGGAGTTCGTCATCGGAGGGACCAGCGCGGTGGCGCCCCTGTGGGCCGGTCTGATCGCCTTGATCAACCAGAAACTGCAGAAGCCGGTGGGATTCCTGAACCCGCTGCTCTATGGCTCGCTCACGGGCAAGGGCCTGTTCCGTGACATCAGCGCGGGCAACAACGGTGCCTACGCAGCCCGGAAGGGATGGGATGCCTGCACGGGGTGGGGGAGCCCGGATGGAGCCAAGCTGCTCAAGGCTCTCGGCGGTTGAATCGGAAAGACGGGGGCCGAAGCGGTACCATCCCGACCCGTTTCGGCCCCCTGCTCGATCCAGCCCGCATCGACCTCCTTCATGAAAAGATAGGGAAGACAGGACGGCCGGCCACAGCCGGCAGGGGGTCGTAGCGTATGTCTTCCAGCAAGGTCATCGTCTTGACCGGGGCGAGCAGCGGGATCGGCGCGGTCCTCGCGAAGCGACTCGGCGCCCAGGGGCACCGGCTGGCGCTCGCGGCGCGCCGGGAGAAGGAGCTTCAGGAGGTGGCGGCGGAGTGCGGGCCGGAGGCGCTCGCCGTGGCCACCGACGTGCGTCACTGTCGCGAGGTCGAGCGCCTGCGCGACCGGGCGCTCGCCGCCTTCGGCCAGGTGGACGTCTGGATCAACAACGCCGGCCGCGGCATCGGCAAGCCGACCCTGGAGCTGACCGACGAGGACTTCGACGAGATGATGGCGGTCAACGTCAAGTCGGCGCTCTATGGGATGCAGGCCATCGTCCCCCACTTCCAGGAACGTGGCGCCGGGCATCTCGTCAACGTCTCCTCGTTCCTCGGGAGGGTGCCGCTCGCCAGCTTCCGTTCGGTCTACAGCGCTTCCAAGGCGGCGCTCAACTCGTTGACCGCCAATCTGCGGATGGATCTCCGGCGGGAGTATCCGGGGATTCACGTCTCGCTCGTCATGCCGGGGATCGTCCTCACCGAGTTTGCCAAGAACGCCCTCGGCGGCACCCCGGCGGGTCCGCCCCCCACCGGACCGATGCAGCCGCAGTCGCCCGAGGAGGTGGCGGCGGCGATCGCCGGTCTGCTCGAGCACCCGGTGCCGGAGATCTACACCAACCCGGCCTCGGCCGAGATCGCGCGCCGCTACTATTCAGATGTCGGGGCCTTCGAAGCCGGCTTCGGCCAGGGTCCGCGGAATCCCGCGGAGGAGCGCAAGGATGCGTAGCCGGTCCGTCGGGATCGCGCTCGTCACGATGGTCCTCGCGACGGCCGGGTGGGCGCAGAAGTCAGCGGAAACCAAGCAGCTTCCCGTCCCCGGCCACGGCCGGCTCCAGGTCGCCGTACCGACGGGATGGACGGTCGAGACCCGGCAGGCGTCCAAGGCGGATCTGCCTTCCACCTTCCTCTTCACTCCCGTCTCGGGTCCGGCCTTCCGGCTTCTGGTGACGCCGTTGGGATCGCCCACGGGAGAGCCCGGTTTCAACACTCCGGATTGGATCAAGGCGCAGATCTCGCGCATCCGTGACCTGCGGCTCCGGGTAGGGATCGAAAAGGAGGCGCCGCTCCACGAGATCCGGTCGAAGTCCGGCCTGGGCTACTGGTTCTCGGTAACCGACCCGGCCCCGAAACCCGGCGAGTACGAGCACCTGACCCAGGGCGCTCTCCCCGCGGGGGACCTCTGCGTGAGCTTCACGGTGCTCACCCACGTTGCACCGCCGGAGGGGGTGGCCGATGCGCTGGCGCTTCTGGCGACGGTGGAGCAGGTGAAATAGAAAGATGAAAACGAGACAGTATCCGTGTGGATTTTCTGGCTGGCGGCCTTGCGCTTCGGAAGGGAGGATTGCCGATGATCGGCAGGACCTGGCATGGAAGAGTTCCCGCCGCGAAGGCGGATGCCTACCACGAGTATCTGCTCCGCACGGGCGTGCCGGACTACGAGAAGACGCCGGGGAATCGCGGCGTCTACGTCTTGAGGCGCATTGAGGGCGACGTCGCCCACTTCCTCCTCCTCTCGCTCTGGGACTCCTACGAGACGATCCGCGCCTTCGCCGGCGAGGATGTCGAGCGGGCTCACTACTACCCCGAGGATGCCGCGTATCTGCTGGAGCAGGAGCCGACGGTCACGCACTACGAGGTGTTGACGACGTCGTGAGCCTGCGCAAGTCGCGTCTCTACGAAGGCCGGCGACCGGCCCTGCATCGTGGGGGTCGCTCGGCCGCACCTCGAAAGCGCCGGCCGTAGGGGCAGCGGCGGCGCAAGTGGTATCCTCTTGCGCCGTGAAGGACCGCCGTTCTCTCGCCTCGCTGCCGCTCCTCCTCCTGCTCCTCGTTCCGGTCCTGGGGATCGCTCAGAGCCAGCGCGCCACGTCCCCGACGGCACCGGGTGGGGGCTCGCCGACCGTGACCCTGGACGGGCGCGAGATCCGCGTCCCGGTGAGCCTCGCCGCCGGTGGGCCGCTCTTCGGCTTGAAAGCCCTGACCGAGGTCCTGGGCGGCGAGCTCGTCCCCGGGGAGACGGGGGAGAGCTTCACCCTGAAGCTCGCCGGCAAGGAGGTCGTCGTCGGCCTCGGCAGCTCGGTCGTCACGGTGGGGGATACCATCGTCTCCCTCTCCCAGCCGCCGACCCGGGGGGAAGGGGGGCTCGCGGTGCCCCTGGATTTCCTCGCCAAGACCTACGGCGACCTGTCGGGCTACGCGTTCGACTGGCGGCCCGGCGAGCAGCGCCTGGTCATCGGCCGGCGCAGCGCGCGCGAGCTGCCGGTGGCGCTCGACGTCGTCCACCTCCAGGGGATGACGACCGTCGTCCTGCAGTTCGGCGACACGCCGCACTACCGTCTCGCCCAGCAGCCCGGCCGGGTCGAGGTACAGATGCTCGCCGACCGCCTGGCCGTCCCCTCGCCGCCGCGCAAGGTCGAGGACCCCCTGGTCAAGGGGGTCGACATCACCCCGGAGCGGGTGCGGATCGACCTCGCCCCGGAGGCCGGGGTCGAGAGCTACACCCTGGACAACCCCTTCCGGCTGGTCTTCGACGTCCACGGCGAGACCGCGGCCGCCCCGGCCGGCCCCGCCTTCGCTCCGCCGCCCCCGCCGAGCGGCATCCATACGATCGTCATCGACCCCGGCCACGGGGGGACGGAGACCGGGGCGATCGGTCCCGGCGGCGTGCAGGAGAAGGCGCTCACCCTCCTCCTCGCCCAGACGCTGGCCAGCCGGCTGCAGCAGAAGCTGCCGGTGCGGGTGGTGCTCACCCGCTCGGAGGACGCCAACCTGCCGCACGACACCCGGACCGCCATCGCCAACCAGAACCGGGCGGACCTCTTCATCTCGATCCACCTGAACTCCTCGCTCGGCGCCGGAGCGCACGGCGCAGAGACCTACTTCCTGGCCCCGCAGCCGACCGACACCCGCGCCGCCAGCTCCGCCACGGCGGAGAACGGTCAGGCCGGGACCGGCGCACCCGGCGCCGCCGGTGCCCCCGGTGCTCCCGGTGGGGAGCCCTCGCAGGACGACCTGCGCCTCATGCTCTGGGACCTCGCCCAGACCCGCCACCTGGCCGAGAGCCAGCGCCTGGCGACCCTCATCCAGGGAGAGCTCAACGAAACGCTGCAGCTCAAGGACCGCGGGGTCAAGCAGGCGCCGTTCCGGGTGCTGGTCGGGGCCGCCATGCCGGCCGTCCTCGTCGAGCTGGGCTTCATCTCCAATCCCGAGGAGGAGGCGAAGCTCCAGGACGCCGCCTACCGGGCCGACCTCGTCGACGCCCTGGTCCGTGCGATCACCCGCTACAAGTCGTTCGTCGAGGCGCCGGAAAACCCACCGGCCGGCCAGGCCCCTGCGCCGGGAACGCCGGGAGCGGCGGCCCCGCCGGGAGCGGCCGCACCGGCACCCCCTTCGGCGCCTCCGCCCACCCCGGCACCGGGGGCGCGCCCGCCGCGCGGAGCGGGCGCTCCATGAGCCGGCGGGCGGCGGGGCTCGTCCTCGGCGCCGCCCTCCTCCTCCTCGCCGCCGGCCTGGTCTGGTGGGGGTGGAGCGGGCGAACCCGGCGGCCGGGAGGGAGCGCCTCACCCACCTCCGGCAGCGCCGGCCCCGAGGTGACCTTCCCGGTCGACCTCTACTTCCCGGCCGACGCCGTCGACCGCGGTCTCCTGCGGATCGAGCGGCGCACCCTCACCGCCTCGGAGGTGCCCAAGGACCGGATCAAGAAGATCGTCCAGGCCCTGCTCGCCGGCCCCACCGCCCCGCCCGCCGGCTCCCATCCCGCCGGCCTCGTCCGTCCGCTGCCCCCCGGGGTGGCGTTGGGCGCCGTCGAGCTGACCGCGGACGGCATCGCCTATCTCGACCTCCGCTGGGCCGACCACGACGACCCGCCCGCCGGCGGCTCGGACGCCGAGATGCAGACGATCTACAGCCTGGTCGACTCGATCGTCTTCAACGTCCCCCAGGCGCAACGGGTGGTCCTGCTCTGGAACGGCACCCAGCGGCTGACCTTCTCCGGGCACCTCGACACCAGCCACCCCCTGGGCCCCGACCGCAGCCTGCTCGCGCGCTGAGCCGCCCGGCCTCCTATTCCCATGGACGCGATCGGAGTCTTCGATTCGGGCATCGGCGGCCTGACCGTCGTCTCGGCCCTGCGCCGCCGCCTGCCGGCCGAGTCGATCCTCTACTTGGGCGACACCGCCCGGCTCCCCTACGGCAGCAAGTCCCCGGAGACCGTCATCCGCTACACCCGCCGCAACATCGAGTTCCTCGTCGAGCGCGGGGTCAAGGCGGTGGTGATCGCCTGCAACACCGCCTCGGCCCTGGCGCTCGACCATCTGCACCTCCAGGCCGGCCTGCCGCTCTGGGGGGTGATCGAGCCGGGAGCGCGGGCGGCGGCCGCGGTCAGCCGCGGCCGGGTGGGCGTCATCGCCACCGAGGCGACGGTGCGCTCCGACGCCTACCCCCAGGCCCTGCGCCGGCTGCGGCCGGAGCTCGCGGTGGTGAGCCGCGCCTGTCCCCTCCTCGTCCCCCTGGTGGAGGAGGGCTGGCACGACGACGAGATCACCGCCCGGGTCGCCGAGCGCTACCTCGCCCCCCTCCTCGCCGCCGACATCGACACCCTGGTGCTCGGCTGCACCCACTATCCGCTCCTGAAACCGGTCCTCTCCCGCATCGTGGGACCCGGCGTCACGCTCGTCGACTCGGCCGAGGTGGTGGCCGAGGTGGTGGCCGAGGGGCTCGCTCGGGCCGGCCTGGCGCGGGAGAGCCGGGAGCCGGGGACCGCGGCCCAGCATCTCTGCGTCACCGACGCCGGCGCCAGCTTCCAGGTGGTGGCCGGGCGCATCCTGGGGGACCCCGATCTGCCGCTCGAATGGGTCGAGGTCGTTTAACCGGGTACAAGCGCCGGGTACAAGCGCCGGATACCATCGCCGGGTACAATCCCGGGTCATGGACTCGAACCGCAGCCCCCGACCGCCCACCCAGCGCCCGCACGGCCGTGCCGCCGACGCCCTCCGCCCGGTCCGTATCGAACCCGGGGTCCTGAAGTTCGCCGAGGGCTCGGCCCTGATCGAGCTGGGCGACACCCGGGTGCTCGTCGCCGCCAGCGTCGAGGCGCGGGTCCCCTCCTTCCTCCGCGACTCGGGGAAGGGATGGGTGACCGCCGAGTACTCGATGCTCCCCCGCGCCACCCACACCCGCTCGTCCCGCGAGGTCTCCCAGGGCCGGCCCTCCGGCCGCACCTCCGAGATCCAGCGCCTGATCGGCCGCAGCCTGCGCGCGGTGATCGACACCACGGCGATGCCCGACCGCACCCTGACCCTCGACTGCGACGTCCTTCAGGCCGACGGCGGCACGCGGACCGCGGCGGTGACTGGCGCCTACGTGGCGACCGTCCTCGCCCTCTCCCGCCTCCTGCTCACCGGGGACATCACGGTCTGGCCGATCACCGCCCAGCTCGCCGCCGTCTCCGTCGGCCTGGTGGGCGGGGCTCCCCTCTTGGACCTCGAATACGTCGAGGACCAGGTGGCGGAGGTCGACATGAACGTCGTGGCCACGGCGGACGGCTCGCTGGTCGAGATCCAGGGGACGGGCGAGAAGCGGAGCTTCCGCCGCTCCGAGATGGACGCCCTGGTCGACCTCGCCCTCCAGGGGATCGACGCGCTCGCAACGATACAGCGCCAGGTCCTGGCGCCGACCCTGGAGGAGGTGGCCGCGGTCCAGGCCAAGTCCCACCGCCGGCCGGCTCCCCCCAAGGACGAGAAGGACCTCTGGGGGAGGCCGTAGCCTTTCGCGGACCTGACCCGCGTCATCCTCAGAGGCTGTGAAAAAATCGGCCCCTACCTCACGGGTCTTCGTAGAGACGCCCCCAGCCGCCGTCCGGGACCTCCCCGGAACCACCACCGTCGGGGCGTCTCCGCAGGCCGCAGACGCCTGAGATCTCGGCCGCGTTGGAGACGCCCCGACGGCGGGGTAGCGGCAAGGATTTCGATAGCGCCCGGGGCGTCTCTACGGGAATCTCCGTGTGCGACCGATAAGATGCCACTGTCAGACGCACCCCACGAGAGAGGAGACGGCATGATCCACATCACCAGCGGCGATTCGGCGGCGGATCTCTTGCGGGCGAGCGGCCTGCCTGGCGAAGTCATCGGCTGGCGCGACTCGGCCGCCCTCGGGCCCTCTCCGGGCGGCATCTCCTTCGCCGAGTACCGGGCCGTGCGGGCCGCCTTCCGTGGCGTATCCGCGGAGACCCTCCAGGACGTCGACCTCCTCGCCGCGCTCCCTGAGGACGAGGAGATGGTCCTCTGGTTCGACGCCTGCCCCTACGACCAGATGATCCTCGTCCGTCTCCTCGATTGGTTCGGAGCCCAGCCGGCCCGGCGGGCGCTCCAGCTGATCGAGGTCGGCGCGTTCCCCGGGGTCGAGCCCTTCTACGGCCTGGGCCAGCTCACCGCCGAACAGCTCGCCGGCCTCTTTCCCACCCGCCGGGCGGTCACCGAGAGCCAGCTCGCTCTGGCCACCGCGGCCTGGCGCGCCCACGGCTCGCCCGACCCGCGGGAAATCGAGCGCCTGATCGAGAGGGTGGAGGATGGGGAGGACCTACCCTATCTGCGCCCGGCGCTCCGGCGGCTCCTCGAGCAGTTCCCGGCGGCCGAGGACGGTCTCTCCCGCACCGAGCGGGAGTGCCTGGAGGCGGTGGCGGCAGGCGAGTCGAGCTTCGGCGGGATCTTCCGCGCCATCACCCGGCTGGAGGAGCCGAATCACGGCTGCTGGTACGGCGACGGCGAGCTC
>Ga0137403_10001216_pt1 | contig 32454 bp, 28 predicted proteins | sample CZOMad2_1_16fung_FD_122057 | JGI IMG/M metagenome (GOLD analysis project Ga0137403, IMG submission 122057) | Vadose zone soil fungal communities from Angelo Coast Range Reserve, California, USA - CZOMad2_1_16fungal (Hybrid Assembly) | ecosystem: Environmental > Terrestrial > Soil > Vadose zone... | reverse complement strand
TGGGGCCACGTGGCGGAGTGGTTACGCAACGGTCTGCAAAACCGTGTACTCCGGTTCAATTCCGGACGTGGCCTCCATCTTTAAAATCAATGGCTTAGGCCGAATTTGAGAAGCGGGTTCGAGGGTGAAAAACAGCGCCACGGACACCGCGGGATTTCGGCTGGCAAAATCAAGCAGCCGGCTTATCTCAGTCGAGAGGCTGATCGTCGTCGGTTGAGGGTTGTTCCTGCAACGAACAGATGTCGCCACCGCCCAAATCCTCTTCCGGCTGTGGCTGTCGCCGCTTGAGCAGCCGGTGCATCCTGACAAGCCGTTTTATGCGTTCGAACATGATGTTTTCCCGTTGTGCCATTGTCAGCTGAAGGAAAGTCACCGGCATAAATTGGGCGGTTTTTGGCCAGCAAACTGTGAGCTGGCGCACGGTTGCAGGGTGTAATCGTGCGGGAGACGGCGGAAGCTGAAGCGAGACGAATGACAGTCAGCGAGCAAAATGCGATGCGATCAGTTTTGGTCTTGAGCCTGTTGATCACGTTGTGCGCTTCCGCCAGCGCTGCGCCCGTGCATCGCGCCAAACCGCGCGAGGGCCACTTACGCCCGGGCCAACCTGATACACTTCCCAAGGGCTACACTGTTCCCGGTTGGACCGACGAGCAGACCCGCCAATGGCTGAGTTACCCGCGCGTGAGCGGTTAACGCCACCGCCGCCGCTGGCTTAGGCTGATAGTCGCTGCCAATCCGGCCGAACTTGGGGCCTAGCTGAAAGCGAGCGCAACCAAGCCAGAGCAAAGCAGGACAAGACCGGCGACGGTTACGGCCAGGAAACTGTAAGAAGCGAATTCGTCACGCATCTTTGAGACTCGCGGTTATCGGAGCCCTATCGGATCAATCCTAAAACCATTCACCGGGAATGTATTGATCGAGGATCAAAACGGACAACGACAACAGCAGGCCAACGCCACTGAATAATGCCACCCTGATGAATGTATCGATGTTGGCGACCGATGCCGCAGATGCGTGCGGGAAAATTCTTGCGATTGCAACACTCATTCCCATGCTCCAAAATCGAACGGGACCGTTGAAAGAAGCGGAGATACCGTCATCACACCCACGCCCGCTGCTTTCGCGCTGCGGCCAGATAATTTCTGCAGGACTGGCGGTAAATCAGGCTGAAGATGAAGTCCCACATGATCGAACTCCATTGTTGATTGGAGTAACGATACCCGGCCTGTGTTTCTGAGTGTTTGCGCAAGCCGGTAAAATGGCTTCGTCGGCGCGTGGGATTGTTTCGTGGGCATGGACGGATGAAACGACTTCACGGAATCGCGACGTCAGCCCGATACGGCGCAATCGTGCCCCTAGCGCCTAGAAAAACCACTGGGTGCGATCCGGCGTCGGCGCCATACGCCCATCTGGAAGCCTTCAGGCAGCGCTGAAATGCCTCGCGCTTCAGGTGGGGCGACGGGGTACGATCCCGATCGGCGTAAAGGTGTATACCGCTTCGCCGCGTTGATTGTAGGCGGTCCATTTGATCTTCGCGATGCCCTGCGGTTTGGTCCGCGACGGGGTCAGCTCGACCACTTCGCCCTCGATGTGGAGCACGTCGCCGTGTCGCACCGGCATCATCCAACGCAGATCGTCGACGCCAAGTCCAATAAGTGGATGCGGGCCGAACGGTCGGACTTCAACCGCCAGACTCATCGCCATCGCGGCCGTGTGCCATCCCGATGCAGCAAGCCCCTTGAACGCAGTCTGCTTGGCGGCCTCTTCGTCGAGATGCATTGGCTGCGGATCGAATTCGGTCGCGAACCGCTTGATGTCTTCCTTGGTGACGGCAACCTCACCGCCTTTGAAACGCATCCCCAACTTCAAATCATCGAACCACTCAATCATTTTGTCTTTCACCTTTCCCGTCAGCCCGAGTAACCCGGGCTCACCGACGGCCTTCCGCGGCCCGGGAAAGGGCCCTGGCGTTAAGACGACGGTCGTTCAATGAAACATACTATGGGCGATGGCGCGTCGCATGCTGTCCAGCCCATCCAATAATTTGCCGCTGTTGTAATCCCTGTCCCAAAAGTAGAGGACGGACAGAACGATGACCAAGGCCACGAAGATTCGCATCTCATTCCCCTTTCGCCTGGCTGGGAATCAGCCGCCAACGATAGTGCATTGACCGTGGGGGAGGGGGTAGATGCCAAATAAAAGACCGCCCTAAGGCGGTCAGAAGGAAGTCGTCGTCCTGTCTTGGCAGGATAATAGCTTTAGCAATTCCCGTGCGGCGAGCGGGTCTGCAGTGACCATATCAGGTGTTGAATCCGGCGATTTGGTGTCGCGATTGTTGAAGAGGCCAAAAAAAGCGGCCCGCCATCAGCAGACGGCATTCCAGCCTTCCGGAAACGGAATGAATCCCCAGGCAAGCCGGTTATCGTTGGCAGGCTTCGGCAGCGGATTGAAAGTCGGCGGGCAGGTCAAGAAGTCTTCCTCCGGCACGGGCGCGACGGCCGTTCGCACGGCATCCAGCAAACACTCGTACTCAACTTCACTCATCACGCTCTCCGGGTATCAGAGCGCACAATCACAAAATACTTTTGTGTTCAGATTGAAGTGATCGATCAAATTGTATCGAACTTTTCAATCGCAGCGCACTTGGTTACCGCCGTCTTTATCGCGGGTGAAGCGTATGCCTGCCCGACGGCGACCAAATGTGTGGAAAATCACAGTTGGCAAAAAGTTTTTGACGTATTCGCCCTGATCAGGAAGGCGCCATTCCGGCGCCGGTATCATCAGGGGGCCGTCATGAAGGCAAGGTTTACCCGATCCTGGGCTATCGCGAGCCGCGCCAATCTCGCTTTGGCGCTCACACTGTTCACAACGGCATCCGCGTTGGCTGCGGAGGCAACGCCGGAACAGAAAAAGGCCTGCACCCCCGACGTCTATCGTCTTTGCCCAGGCGAGATCCCAAATGTGCGGGCTATTATCTCCTGCCTGCGGCGGCAGAAGGCTAGCCTGAGCGAAGCCTGCCGGGCGGTGTTCGAGCAGTAGACCTGACAGCACCATAACGAGCGAAATTGCAGCCGCATCCGACGGCGCTCCGACCGGTCGATCATCGCATCTCGAGTTCGTGAAATCGGAGCCCATCGGTGGGCGGACCTGGGTTCACAGCCCGGGTCAGCATTCAATCCTCTACTTGCATCGAAAATCTCCAAATGCTACACATTGTAGCGTTACGTGATGTAGTTAGATTTCGGGGCTGTTCGCGGCGGGTTGTCGCTGGCGCGCGCTGTCGCCTCGTGGACTTTTCGGGGCCCCTGCCTTGAACAGCTCCGCAAGGGCTGCAGCAGAGCTGGGCCCTTCATCGGTTGAGGGCTGGCATTGAAGCTCGGGACTGCCGCGGCGCTGTTGGGTGGAGCGGCGATCCTTTCGGGGGCTGCGGCGGTCTATTATTGGCGCATCTGGCCGGCACAGCTGCTGTTTCCAGCGGTGCAGTCCGCGGAGACAACACCAACACCCGCCGGCGTGCGACCGGGGACGCCGGTTCCGGTCAAGGTTGCCGCCGTCCTGGTGGAGGATGTCCCGATCTATCTGAGCGGCATCGGTACGGTTCAGGCCTACAACACCGTCAACGTTCAAAGCCGGATCGATGGTGAGGTCATCGAGATCCACTTTCAGGAGGGGCAGGACGTCAAGCAGGGCGATGTCCTGGCCGTCATTGATCCCAAGCCGTTGCAGGCGCAACTGGAGCAACAGATCGCCATCCGGCAAAAGGACCAGGCTCTGCTCGACGGCGCGGTCCTGGATATGAAGCGCTACGACACGCTCGTCCTCAAGGATTTTGCCACCCGTCAGCAGGTCGACCAGCAGCACGCGCTGGTCGATCAGTACAGAGCCCAGGTCATCAACGACGAAGCGCAGATCGATTATGCGCGCAACCAGCTCAGCTACACCACCATTCGTGCGCCGATCGGCGGGCGCGTCGGCATCCGTCAGCTGGATCGGGGAAATTTCGTGCGCGCGAGCGACCGCGCAACGATCGTCACGATCACGCAATTGCAGCCGATCTCGGTGGTGTTCACACTGGCGGCGGTTGCGGTTGGCCAGACTCGCCTGAGCCTTGGCCAGGTCAGCGCGCCGGCGGTGGCGCTTGGTCCGGACAATACCACTGAGCTCGACCGCGGCGCGATCAATCTGGTCGACAACCAGGTCGATCAGACCACCGGCACGATCAAGCTGAAAGCGACCTTTCCCAACCTTGCCCTGAAACTGTGGCCCGGGAATTTCGTCAACGGCCGTATCACCGTCGACAATCGCCGCAACGCGATCACGGTGCCCGCGATTGCGGTCAGGCATGGGCCGCGAGGCGATTTCGTCTGGGTTGCGAAGGCGGACCAGACCGCGGCCTATCGCGCCGTAAGCGTCGGGCAGGTCTTTGGCGGGCGCAGCTTGATCGAGCGCGGCCTCGCCAAGGGCGAGCAAGTCGTCGTCGAAGGCTATTACCGGCTTGAAAACGGCAGTCGCATCGAGATCGAGCGCGTGGCGCCCAAGGCCGCACCGCCAAGCGTTCAAGCCACGTCGTCCGAACCCGGTTAGGGCTCAGATGTCGGCCCCGTTCATCCTGCGCCCCATCGCCACCACGTTGCTGATCGTGGCCATCATGTTGCTCGGCCTGATCGGCTACCGGGCCTTGCCGATCGCGCCATTACCGAGCGTGGACTTCCCGACGATCCAGGTCGTCACGCCATATCCCGGCGCGTCGGCCTCGGTGGTCGAGACCTCGATTACCGCGCCGCTTGAACATTATTTCGGGACGATCTCCGGCCTCACATCGATGAGTTCGACCAGTTCCTACGGCAACAGCCAGATCACCCTGCAATTCGACCTGTCGCGGAAAATCGATTCCGCCGCGCAGGATGTGCAGGCCAAGATCAACGCGGCGGCTGGCTGGATCCCCGTCGGCCTGTTGCCGAGCCCGCCGACCTATCATCTCGTCAATCCCGCCGATACGCCGGTCCTGATTCTGGCGTTGACCTCCGACGCAATGCCGCTTCACGAGGTGAACGACTACGCCGTTACCGTGATCGTCCCGAAGCTGTCGCAGATATCGGGGGTCGGCGCGGTCGCGGTGGAGGGCGGGCAGACCAGGGCGGTTCGGCTGATGGTCAATCCCACCCGGCTGGCGGGGCTCGGCATGTCGCTCGACGACGTTCGCCGCGGAATCGCGGCCACCACGGCCGACAATCCCAAGGGATCGCTGGACGGACCGCGGCAGGCATTCCACGTCGATGCAAACGACCAGCTGTTCAACGCCGAGGCCTATCGCGAAGCGGTGATCGCCTATCGCAACGGCGCGCCGGTGCTGTTGCGCGACGTCGGAGACGCCGTCGACAGCGTCGAGGATTCGGAACAGGCGGCCTGGTTTCAGGGAACGCCCGCCGTGTTGCTCGATATCCAGCGCCAGCCCGGCGCCAATACGATCAACGTGGTCGAGACCGTCAAGGCCGCACTCCCGAAGCTGCAATCGTCATTGCCCGCGTCAATTAAGATTTCCATTGTCACCGACCGGACGACAACGATCCGGGCGGCCATCAGCGACGTTCAGTTTACCCTGGTGCTGACGGTCGTGCTTGTGGTGATGGTGATCTTCATCTTTCTGCGCAAATTCTGGGCGACGGTAATCCCGAGTGTCACGCTGCCGGTGTCGCTGATCGCCACGTTTGGCGGCATGGCAGTGTGCGGGTTCAGCCTGGACAATCTCTCGCTGATGGCACTGACCATCGCCTCCGGGTTTGTGGTGGACGATGCGATCGTCATGATCGAAAACATCGTGCGCTATATCGAGGCCGGCGAAACCCCTGTCGCCGCGGCTCTCAAGGGTGCCAGGCAAATCGGCTTCACCATCGTCTCGCTGACCGTCTCGCTGATAGCGGTCTTCATTCCTTTGCTGTTGATGGGCGGCGTGGTCGGCCGGCTGTTCCGCGAATTCGCAATCACGCTGTCGCTCGCCGTCATCATTTCCGGCATCGTTTCGCTGACGCTCACTCCAATGATGTGCGCCACCCTGCTGCGCCAGGATCCGCCGGACCATCAGCACGGCAGGTTGTTCCGCTGGAGCGAACGTGGCTTCGACGGCTTTCTGCACTTCTACGTTCGCGGTCTCGACTGGGTGTTGCGGCACCGGAGCCTGACTCTGGCCTTCACGGTGCTGACGTTGATCGCCACCGGCATCCTCTATGCCACCATCCACAAGGGCTTCCTGCCGCAACAGGATACGGGATTGCTGGTAGGTACGACCGACGCGGCGCAGGACATTTCCTTTGCCGCGATGTCGGAGCGGCAGCAACAGGTCGCGGCACTGATTTCCCGCGATCCGGACGTCGTCACCGTCGACAGTTTTGTCGGCGCCGGAACGGCGAATACCACCCTGAACAGCGGACGCCTCTACATCGACATCGGGGCGCCGGACCGGCGCAAGGCTTCCGCGGCCGCCGTGATGGAGCGCCTCCGTTCCGCGACTTCAGCTGTCCATGGGATCACGCTTCATCTGCAGCCCGCGCAAGACCTCCAGATCGAGACCCGCGTCGCTCGTACGCAATACCAGTACGTGCTTCAGGATCTCGACGAAACCGAGTTGCGCATCTGGAGCGGCCGTCTGGTGGATGCGCTGCGTCGGCAACCCGAACTCGCCGACGTCACCGACGACCGGCAGGATAGCGGATTGCAGATGTCCATCAACATCGACCGCCAGACAGCGGCAGCCTACGGCGTGACCATGAACACGATTGACCAGACGCTCTATGACGCGTTCGGCCAGCGGCAGATCGCAACGGTGTTCGGGCCGTTGACCCAGTACCACGTGATTCTGGAGGTGGACCCGGCACTTCGCGGCGATCCCGATATTCTTGGCAAGATCTACGTCACCGCCGCGGCATCGCAGGCCAGCAGCATCGACCAGCAGAGCAGCGGCATCGGCAGTGCCTTCAGCAAGGCGTCCTCGGCGGTTCCGCTTTCGGCTTTCGCCACGATGGAGCGAAGGCCGGCACCGCTGCTGATCTCGCATCAGGGACTTTTTCCGGCGACGACCGTGTCGTTCAATCTGGCTGAGGGCGTGTCGCTGGGGCAGGCGGTCGAGGCGTTGCAGCGGACCGAACGCAACATCGGCCGGCCTGACTCGGTGACGACCAAGCTGGTCGGCGCCGCAGCCGAATTCGCCAGTTCGCTCGCCGACGAGAAATGGCTGCTACTGGCGGCGATCGTCACGGTCTATCTTGTCCTTGGGATGCTCTATGAGAGCTATATCCATCCGGTCACGATCCTGTCGACGCTGCCTTCCGCAGGGGTTGGTGCGCTTCTGGCGCTGATGCTGTGCCGCCAGGATCTCAATCTGATTTCCTTGATCGGGATCGTGCTGTTGATCGGCATCGTCAAGAAGAACGCCATCATGATGGTCGACTTCGCGCTCGCGGCGGAGAGGGAGGAGGGCTTGTCCTCCTTCGACGCAATCCGTCAGGCCTGCATTCTGCGCTTTCGCCCCATTATGATGACGACCATGGCGGCCTTGTTCGGTGCCTTGCCGCTGGCGGTCGGCGCCGGCACGGGGTCCGAATTGCGCCAACCACTGGGTATCGCCATCGTCGGCGGGTTGATCGTCTCGCAGGTGCTGACGCTCTACACGACCCCGGTTATCTACCTGGCCTTCGCCTCGCTGCGCGGGTTGCTGGATCGCCGGGGCCAGCCGGACCACGACTCTCCCACCCTGGCCCGGCCAGAGGCCGGTCTGTCATGAGCCTCACCGCGCAATTCATCCTCCGGCCAGTCGCCACGTCGCTGCTGATGGTCGGCGTGCTGCTGTTGGGGCTTGTCGCCTATGCGCGATTGCCGATCGCCTCATTGCCCGCCGTCGAGCGGCCGACCGTCGAAATTTTCGCGCCGTTCCCCGGCGCCAGCCCAACCACGGTCGCGACGGCGCTGGCACAGCCGCTGGAGCGCAGCATCGGCCTGATCCCCGGTGTCGTCGAGATGTCCTCGTATAGCGGCATGGGCGGCGCCAGCATCGTCACCCAGTTCGATCTCTCGGTTGACCTCGACACCGCGGCGGGCGCCGTGCAGGCGGCGATCAACGCGGCCGGTCCCGACTTGCCGAAAGGCCCGTGGCCACCGGTCTATTGGAAATCCAACCCGGCCGGCTTCGCCGTCATCGCGCTGGCGCTGACCTCCGATGTCGTTCCCGCGGGCGAGGTTTTCGACCTCGCCGATGGCGTCATTTCGCCGAAGCTGTCGCAATTGCCAGGCGTCGCGCGCGTCTTCATCACCGGCGGCGAGAAGAGCGCGGTGCGGATCCAGGTGTCGCCGAGTCGGCTCGCCGCCATGAATCTGTCGCTGGAAGCGGCACGCGTGGCGATCGTGACAGCTTCGCAAAATCTGCCCAAGGGCGCCATCTCGGTCGATAGCCAACGCTACACGATCGAAGCCAATGATCAGCTGCTCAAGGCGGCAGATTATCGCGACGTGGTGCTGGCATGGCGCAATGGCGCGCCGGTGCGGCTTGGTGACGTCGCGGCCGTTACCGACAGCGTGATCAATAACCGGCTCGCCGGCTGGTTCGGCGCCGAGCGTGGGGTCGTGCTCTACGTCTACAAGCAGCCGGACGCCAATGTGGTCGAGACCGTCGATGCGGTGAAGGCGCTTCTGCCGGAAATCGAGCATTGGCTGCCGCCCGCCGTCAAGATACTGACCGTCTACGACCGCACCAGCCTGATCCGCGCGGCCGTGGCCGATGTCGAACTCACCTTGGCGATCGCCTCCATCCTCGTCGTCGTCGTCATCGCGCTGTTCCTCAAGCGCTTCTGGGCGACCGTGATCCCGAGCATCACCATTCCGGTATCGCTGGCGGCTACGCTCTTTGTCATGAGTCTGTGTGGCTACAGCCTGGATAATCTCTCGCTGATGGCTCTCACCATAGCGACCGGTTTCGTGGTCGACGATGCGATCATCATGATCGAGAATATCATGCGTCGCATGGGCGACGGGGAAACGGCGATGCAGGCTGCGATTGCCGGCGTTCGCCAGATGGCGTTCACGGTGATCTCCATTACCGCGGCGCTGGTGGCTGCGCTGATTCCGATCCTGTTCATGCCGGATATCGTCGGCCGCTATTTTCGCGAGTTCGGCGTCACTTTGGTGACCGCCATCGTGGCCTCGGCGCTGGTGTCGCTGACGCTGACGCCGATGCTGTGCGGCCATCTGCTCGGTCGCGGCAAGCCGCGCGCCACAGCGGAACAGCCGGCAAAACGAAGCCGGATCGCTACGGCCTACGCGCGAAGCCTCGACTGGACACTACGCCACCGGGTTGTGACGGTCATGTTCCCCATCGTGGTGACCGCGGCTTGCGTCTGGCTCTATCTGATTTTGCCCAAGGGCTTCATGCCGACCCAGGACACCGGCGTGATGTTTGTCCGAACGATCGCTCCCGTCAGCGTGTCCTTTGCCGCGATGGAAGATCTGCAGCGCAGCGTCGGAGGCGCCATCCAGCAGGACCCCGCGGTGTCCGGCCTGATCTCCTATATCGGCGAGGGCAATGGCGGCGCTCTGAGCGTCGGGCAGATGCTGGTGGCGCTCAAGCCGCCCGAAGAGCGCAAGCTGCCGATTCAGCAGGTGATCGCGCGGCTGCGCGAGCGCATGGCGAAGATCGACGGTGTCCGCGTGTTCTTTGTGCCGCTCCAGGATCTCAATCTCGGCGCGCAATCCGGTTCGGCGCGCTATCAATACACGCTGTGGGGCATCGACGGCGACGAGGTTACGCGCGCCGCGGAGGCCATGATCCGCCGCGTCCGCGCCCTGCCGGAGGTTACCGACGTCATCGGCAACTGGGAGACCGGAGGGCTTCAGGCAGGGTTGACGATCGATCGGCTCCGCGCCGCAGCGCTCGGCGTCACGTCGGTCGCCATCGACAACACGCTCAACGATGCCTTCGGCCAGCGCCAGGTCAACCTGCTGTTTCTTCCGACCAACTATTCGCGCGTGATCTACGAGGTGGAGCCGCAGGCAGCGACCGATCCTTCGGTCTTCAATCAGCTGTATGTATCCCGCACCAATGGCGGCGCCGTGCCGATTTCTGCACTGACGCGCCCGGTGCGGGCGCATGCCGCGATGTGGATCAGGCACAGCGCGCAGTTTCCGGCGGCGACGATTTCCTTTGACACGAGGCCGGACGTGCCGATCGGAGCCGCGATCACTGCGATCCGGGCGGCCGAGGTCGCCGCGCGATTGCCGGATGAGGTAAAGGCGGAGTTTCGCGGTGAGGCCAAGGAGGCCGACAATTCCGGCTGGAAGCAGCTCGCGCTATTCGCCGCGGCGATCGTCGCCATCTATATCGCGCTCGGTGTCCTCTACGAGAGCTATATCCATCCGCTCACCATTCTCTCAACGCTGCCGCCAACCGTATTCGGCGCCCTGCTGGCGCTGTGGTCGGTCAAGATCCAGTTCACGCTGGTGACCTCGATCGCGTGCATTCTCATGGTCGGGATGGTGATGAAGAATGCCATCATGATGGTCGATTTTGCCCTGGAGGCGGAGCGCAAGACGGGTCTTGATGCGAAGGAGGCGATCCGTCAGGCCGCACGGCTGCGGGTTCGTCCGATCACAATGACGATGCTGGCTGCGGTTCTCAGCGCCGTGCCGATCGCCATCGGGGCTGGGCCGGGATATGAGCTGCGCCAGCCGCTCGGCGTCGCCATCGTCGGGGGCCTCGTCGTGGCGCAGCTATTCACTCTTTACACGACGCCCGCGATCTATGGGGTCATGGACGATTTGCGGCGCCTGGCAAGATCGCCGGTACGCTGGTGACGGCCGATGAGTTGCCATACTGGCTCGAAAAGGGTGTGCAATTCTTCTACGTCCATTCCGACCCCTTCCTGCGCCTCGGACTGAACGGTATCAAGAAGTCGCTCGGGCGGTGAGTTTTCGCGTTCGAAACCAGCACGAGGTCGCCAAATGGCATTTGAACTGTTCGCGCTTACGGGCAAGAGGGCGCTCATCACCGGCTCTTCGCAGGGCATTGGCTTCGCCCTCGCGCAAGGCCTTGCTGAACATGGCGCCGAAATCGTTCTCAACGGCCGCGACGCGGGTAAGCTTGATGCGGCCGCGGCGAAACTGGCGGCCGCCGGGCACAAGGTATCGGTGGCCGGCTTCGACGTGACGCAAGCGCAAGCCGCCAAGGACGGTGTCGAGGCGATCGAGAAGAATTCCGGTGCGATTGATATCCTGATCAATAATGCCGGCATGCAGTTTCGTTCGCCGCTCGAGGACTTTCCCGTCGAGAAATGGGAGCAATTGCTCGCCACCAATATTTCGAGCGCGTTCTATGTCGGCCAGGCCGTCGCTCGCCACATGATCAGACGCGGCCATGGCAAGATCATCAACATCGCATCGGTGCAGAGTGAGCTTGCGCGACCGGGCATCGCGCCTTACACAGCCACCAAGGGTGCAGTGAAGAACCTGACCCGCGGTATGTGCGCCGACTGGGCGAAATACGGTCTCCAGATCAATGCGATCGCGCCGGGCTATTTCAAGACCCGCTCAATCAGGCGCTGGTCGACAATCCGGAATTCTCGAGCTGGCTCGAAAAGCGGACACCGGCCGCCCGTTGGGGAAATGTCGATGAGTTGGTCGGGGCCGCCGTGTTTCTGTCCGCCAAGGCTTCGTCCTTCGTCAACGGACATACGCTCTACGTCGACGGTGGGATCACCACCAGTCTCTAGGTTTGCGCCGCTTCAAGACCTCGTTGAACTGCGTGAGATAAATCGCCGCCCGATCACATCCGGCGTATCTGGAGTGCAACAATGAAAGCTGTCGTCATTCATGCTGCCCGCGATCTTCGGGTCGAGGAACGCGAACCCGGGGCACCCGGCGCGGGCCAGGTCGAGATCGCCATAGAGGCCGGCGGTATCTGCGGATCAGACTTGCACTATTTCAACCATGGCGGCTTCGGCACCGTGCGGGTGCGCGAGCCCATGATCCTTGGTCACGAAGTCGCCGGGACCATCAAGGCGCTGGGCGCGACCGTATCCGGACTCGCGATCGGCGACCGCGTCGCCGTTTCTCCGAGCCGGCCCTGCAATGCTTGTGACTATTGCTTGAAGGGCCAGCAGAACCAATGCCTGAACATGCGCTTTTATGGCAGCGCGATGCCCATGCCGCATATTCAGGGAGCCTTTCGCCAACGTCTCGTCGCTGAGGCCTGGCAATGTCACAAGGTCGCCGACGGTGTCTCAATCAACGAAGCCGCCTTTGCGGAGCCCTTCGCGGTCGTGCTGCATGCGGTCAACCGCGCTGGATCCCTGCTCGGCAAACGAGTTCTCGTGACGGGATGCGGTCCGATCGGTGCCTTGGCGATCATGGCTGCTCGGCTCCACGGCGCGCGGGAGATCGTCGCGACCGATGTCGTGGCCGCGGTTCTGGAGAAGGCGCTCCGGCTCGGTGCCGATCGGGCGATCAATGTCGCTGATGACCCCGATCAACTCGGCGCCTATTCTGCCAACAAAGGCTATTTCGATGTCCATTTCGAAGCGTCCGGCAACGAACGGGCGGTCCGCTCGGGGCTCGAGACACTGAAGCCGCGCGGTATCCTGGTTCAGCTCGGCCTCGGCGGCGATGTTTTGATCCCGCAGAACATGGTGGTGGCCAAGGAAATCGAAATGCGCGGGACCTTTCGCTTCCACGAGGAGTTCGGCCTGGCCGTTGACCTCATCGGTCGGAGGAGGGTCGATATGAGCCCACTCCTGACGGGCATCTTCGGATTAGACGACGCCATACAGGCTTTCGAGATTGCAGGAGATCGCAGTCGATCCATGAAGATTCAGCTCAGCTTCTGAAGACGGAAGCTATCCTGAAATTCCACATCTCTTTGTCAAATAACCGGGGGGATGGGTGACACCAGCGAAGTTCGCACCACGCTCCCAGGCATCTTCTGTAACCACAGGTTCGCGCCATCCGGGTTCAGTGCGCCACCAACGACGCTGGTGTTGCCAAAATGGAAAATATCTTTTTCGAATTTGTTGGTGACTGAGCTCACCGCGGCATCCCTCTTGTAAATTCATTCGGAGCCTGCGACTGCTCGGGCCAGAGCAAGGCTTGCAGCAATGGCGGGCGGATCGCAGTCGCGGTGAAGACGAACAGCCGCCGCGATCAACAACAATGGGGAGATCAATATGAACGTCACTTCGAGAGTCCGGACCGTTGCGCTCGGTCTTGTCATGGCCGGCATCGCGGGCTTCGGCAGCGCGTCGGCGGCCGACACTCCGAACGTGGTCGTGACGGTTCAGGCCGGCTTCATACCCGTGACCGATGTGGCGGCACTCTATCTCGGCGAAGAGGTGGGTATCTTCAAGAAGCACGGCATCGATCTGAAAGTGAACATGGGGACGACCGGCGCGGCGCTGGTTCCGTCGGTGATGAGCGGCGAATACCACTTCGCCTTCAGCTCCCTGGTGTCGCTGCTGCAGGCGCGTGACAAGGGACTGCCGGTCAAGATCATCGCCGCCGGTTCGAGTTCGACCGCGACCAGTGGCGCCGACGTGACGATGATTCATGCCGGACCGAACAGCGGCATCAAGTCGGCCAAGGATCTCGAAGGCAAGACGGTCAGCGTCAACGCGCTCAACGGCCTGCTGCAATTGCTCGGCAAGATCGCAGTGAAAGCCGATGGCGGCGATCCCGGCAAGGTCCGCTTCATCGAACTCGGTTTCGCGGACGCGCTGGCCGCGCTGCAATCCGGCAAGATCGACGTCATGGTCGGCGCCGAGCCGTTCGGCACCGCCGCCATCGCTGCGGGTTTCCCGGCGATCAACTCGCCCTATATCGCGATGTCGAAGAAAAGCATGCTGACTTCGGCCTATTTCACCTTCGAGAACCAGCTCAAGAGCAACCCCGAGCTGTTCAAGAACATTCGGGCCGCGATCAACGAATCGCTTGACTATGCCCAGAAGAATCCGGACGGCGTCCGCAAGCAGTTGCCGAAGTTCACCAAACTCGGCCCCGAGGTCGCCGCGAAATTGATTCTTCCGACCTATCTCACCGCGGTGCCGAAGGAATCGATCGAACTGTTCTCCACCTACGCAAAAGAGTTCGGTATGATCAACAAGCCGACGGTGTATGACGACATCGTCTGGAGCGAGGCCAAGTAAGGTGGCTCGACGTCTGAACAGCATCAGCGGTTTTCTGCTGCTGGCCATTTTGTGGGAAGTCGCGCCTCGGCTTGGCCTTGCCGATCCAAAATTCTTTCCGCCGCTCAGCACGCTGCTGGTCGAGCTGTTCAACCTGGCTGCGACGCAGGAGTTCTGGGGTTACCTGTTGAGCACCGCGCGCACCTGGGCGACCGGCCTCCTGGTCGCGACGGCGGCCGGCGTGATCGCGGGCCTCGCGATCGGGCTCGTGCCGGGTGCGCGGACCTACACCCATTCCACCATCGAGTTCCTGCGGCCGATCCCTTCGGTGGCGCTGATCCCCGGCGTCATCCTGATCTTCGGCTCGCGCTATCAATCCGGCGTGGTGCTGATCACCTATGCAGCGTTCTGGCAGGTGCTGCTGCAGATGTTGTACGGGTTGACCGATATCGACGCGGTGGCCAGGGACACCGCGCGCTCGTTTCGATTCAGCAAAGCGGGTTTCGTCGTGCACGTGGCCTGGCCGACCCTGCTGCCGTTTCTGTTCACGGGCATTCGGCTGGCGGCATCGATCGCGCTGGTGCTCGCCGTCACCGCGGAGATGGTGATCGGCACCTACGGCATCGGGCGCGGCATCGTCGTCGCGCAGACCTCGAATGCGATCCCGGCCATGTACGCCTTGGTGATCGTGACCGGTCTGATGGGGGTCGGCATCAACGTCGCGGCACGGGCGATCGAGCAGCGGGTCCTGCGCTGGCACCCTTCGGTGCGCAATGCCGCCGCGATCTGAGCCGGGGATGCGCGACACCATGGTTCGGAGCGCCGGAAAAATCCTGCATCGGCTGGCGGTCGAGTTGGCGCTTCCACTCGGACTGTTCGGGCTGTTGCTGGCGGTGAGCGCCAATTCGACCAATTTCTACTTTCCGCCGCTCGCCAGGGTGCTGGACCGGTTCGACGCGCTGTGGCTCGGCCCGCGGTTCGCCACCGACGTGCTGCCGAGCCTCGGACGTCTGATCGCCGGCTACACCATCGCCTGCCTGACCGGGATCGTGATCGGCGTGCCGCTCGGTATGTTCCGTCCGCTGCGCCGCGCGGCGGAGCCAGTGCTGGAATTCTTTCGCGCGATTCCGCCACCGGCGCTGATTCCAGTGCTGGTGATGCTTGCCGGTTTCGGCGACACCATGAAGGTCGCGGTCATTGTCACTGGCGCGATCTGGCCGATCTTGCTCAACACGGTGGAAGGCGTCAAAGGCGCCGACATGGTGCTGGACGAAACCTGCCGCACCTACCAGATCAAAGGAATGAGCCGGTTGTGGAACTTCGTGCTGCCGAGCGCGAGTCCGCAGGTCGTCGTCGGCATGCGGGTCGGGCTGTCGATCGGCATCATCCTGATGGTGATCAGCGAGATGTTTGCCGCCACCACCGGGCTCGGCGCCGCCATCATCGTGTTCCAGCGCAGTTTCGAGATCCCGGAAATGTGGAGCGGCGTGCTGATGCTCGGCCTGTTCGGGTTCGCGCTCTCGGTGGTCTTCAGGCTGTTCGAGCGGCGAGCGCTGAGGTGGTATTACGGCATGCGGGATCTGGAAAGGCGGAGCTGAATGGCAATGAACGAGGTTGCGGTGGTATCGGTGAGCCACCTCAACAAAGTCTACCTTTCCAGGGAACGCCGGGTCGAAGCGATCGGTGACCTGACTTTCGATGTCGCTGCCGGGGACTTCACCTGCATCGTCGGTCCGTCGGGCGCCGGCAAGACCACCTTGCTGAAATGCCTCTCCGGGCTGCTCGCACCGACCTCTGGCGCGATCCTGGTCAACGGGCGCGCGGTGGTCGGGCCGCCGGCGGAAATGGCGGTGGTGTTCCAGGAATACGGCCGCAGCCTGTTCCCATGGAAGACCGTGCGGGAGAACATCGAACTGCCGTTGCGCGAGAAGAAGATCGCGAAGGCCGAACGTGCGCGCCTGGTCGATGAGGCGCTGGCGGCGGTCGCGCTCACCGGCGCCGCGGACTCCTATCCGTGGCAGCTGTCGGGCGGCATGCAGCAGCGGGTGGCGATCGCCCGCGCGGTGGCCTATCAGCCGAAGGTGATGGTGCTCGACGAGCCGTTTGCCGCGGTCGATGCGCAGACCCGCGCCGATCTCGAAGACCTGATGCTGCGGCTCTGGACCGAGCTCGATCTCACGGTTATTTTCGTGACCCACGACATCGACGAGGCGGTCTATCTCGGCCAGCGCGTGCTGGTGCTGTCGTCGTCTCCGACGCGTATTCTCGACGACGTCCCGATCGACATCGCGGGACCGCGCAGCCAGGCCACGACGCGGGTCGAACCCGGCTTCGCTGAATTGCGCACGCGGGTCTATCGCGGGATCCAGCAGGCGAAGGGGGGCCAATCCATCAAGGGCTAGATCTATCTTTCGTCATTCCCGATGCGCGATTGCGCATCGGGAATGACGACTCTCGCTTAATTGTTGCCGGGAAATCATCATGCGCTTCATGCGAGCGGCGGCGCGTGCGCGCTCTCCGCAGGATGCGCCCGCTGGCCAATCGCCCCTTGCGCAAAACCTTGCTTCAAAATGCCGACCAGCTGGCGCACCGCCGGCTTGTCGATCCGGTTCTTGGGGATCAGCGCCTTCACCCAGAATTCGGGCACCGGATAGTCCGGCAGCAAGGTGACGAGTTCGCCGCGCTCGATGCTGGGCCTCGCTATGTGAGTAGCGATCCGTGCGATGCCCATGCCGGCCACGGCCGCGCGCAGCAGCAGCTGGCTGTCGTTGGCGCTCAGTTTGGCCTTCACATCGACGTTGATCAATCCGCGACGACTCTCGAATGCCCAATTGAGACCGGTCGTTGCGAAGGTGAGGCAATCATGCTGCACCAGATCACGTGGATGTTGCGGCGTGTCGCGGCGTTCCAGATAGGCGGGTGACGCGCAGATGACGCGCGGGTAGGGGCACAGCGGTTCATCGATCACGCCGGGATAGGAAGTCGGCAGCGCACCGATGGCGAGATCAAAGCCTTCCTCGATCGGATTGACCGACCGATCGAGCATCACCAGTTCGATGCTGATCTTGGGATGGGCAATCTGGAAACGGGTCAACATCTCGCCGAGATCGAGAATGGCGATCGTGGTCGGCGACTTGATCCGCAGATTTCCTTCCATCTCGGAGGTCGAGACCTGGGATTCCTGAAAAATTGCATCGAGTTCCGTGACCAGGGTCTGCAGGCGCGGCAGCCGCGCTTCGCCGGCCCCGGTCAGCGAGATACCCCGGGTCGAACGCTGCAGCAGCGGCACGCCCATCTGGTCTTCCAGCCGATCGATCCGCTTGGTGATGACCGAGGGCACCACCCCGAGCTGGCGCGCCGCGACCGAAATGCTGTTGGTGCGGGCGACCAGCAGGAAGGCCTTGATGTTTCGAATGGTGTCCATGGTTGGCCTCTTTGCTGCTCCCGGGGCTTCGCTGCCTGGCAGCCTAGCAGTTTTTCCAAAACGAGAATACTGATCACCTAAAACAGGTGGTTCATTTCCGTGTTGCAAAAGGGCAAGCTGGCGCAAAGCAGCTCCGGGGCGGGGCTGCGATCAGGAAACGTGCAAGGTCATCATGGGCGGCGATTCTTCCTCTTTTCGCACCAAGGCGTCGACGGCGACGCGCACCGTGGTTCGCAACGGCAGCGCGCCGCTGGTCCGCGATGCCGATATCTGCGTGGTCGGCTCCGGGATTTCAGGCGTATCGGCGGCGATCGAAGCTGCCCGGCTGGGCAAGCAGGTGCTGCTGGTCGACGGCCTGCCCGTGCTGGGCGGGCAGGCGGTCAATTCGATCGTCGGCACCATCTGCGGCATGTTTTCCAACGGTGCCGACGGCTACCAGGTGACCTACGGCATCGCCGAGGACATCATCCGCGACCTGTCCAAAACCGGCGCGATCCACTACCGTCAGGGCGTCAACAACATCATCGTCTATGACGAGGTCGCGCTCGGCCGCTGGATCGAGAACGCCATTCGCGAGGCCGGCATCACGGTGCTGCTTGGCGCCATCGTCCGCGAGGTCGAAGTCAAGGAGCGGCGGATCTGCTCGCTGTCGCTGGCGACGCGTTACGGCGACGTTCGCATCGGCGCCACCGGCTTCGTCGACGCCAGCGGCGACGCCGCGCTGGTGTGGCAGGCCGGCTTTCCGTGCCAGGAGGCGGCCGATGGCCCGGTGTTCGGCACCCAGATGGTGGTGCTCGAAGGCATCGACGAGGAGCACGTGCCGAGCCGCGCCGAGCTGCCAGTGCGGATGCGCGAGAAGGGCGAACAATACGGTCTGGTCCGGCGCGAGGGATTGAGCTTCGTCATTCCGGGCCGCGGCATTGCCGCGATGAACATGACCCATATGGAAACCCCGCTCGACCCGTTTGAGATGTCCACCAAGACACTCGAGGGGCGCGACCAGGCGGACCGCGCGGTGACGTTCCTCAAGACCGAATTTCCCAAGGCGTTCGGCAAGGCGCGGGTGCGCGCCTATGGCTTTCCGGGCATCCGGCAGACCCGCTGGATCCGCGGCCGGCAGCAGCTCACCGTCGAAGACGTCGTCTCCGGGCGCAAATTCGACGACGCCATCGCGCGCACCGCTTGGCCGATCGAATTGCACGATTCCGGCGACGACCATGTCTGGCGGCCGTTCGGCGACGATCACATGCATTACGTTCCGTTCGGCAGCCTCACGCCCGCCGACGCCGACAACATCGTCGTCGCCGGCCGCTGCATCGATGCCGACAACGCCGCGCTTTCCAGCGTGCGGGTGATGGGACCCTGCATCGCGATGGGCGCGGCGGCGGCCCATGCCCTCGATCTCGCCGGCACCGGCAGCGTGCATCAGATCGACATGGCGGCGCTGAAACTTCGTCTGCGCGACAATCTCGAGCGCAATGTCAGTGGACACGAGATCGCCCGCACTATTCGTCCCTTTGCAGAAGCGAACGCCTGACCATGAAACTCACCGACGACGAACAGAAGATGCTGGATGGCAGCGAAGGTCCCGCCGTTCACCGCGCGATGGACCTTCTGGTGCGCTACGGCGAGGCGCTGGGCGCTGAACGGCTGGTGCCGGTCAACAATGTCTGCGGCACTTTCGTTGCCGCCGGCCCGATGATCCGCGAATTCGCCAGCAAGGGCAACAACGCGATCTTTTCCGAATTCAATCTCGACAGTTCCGAGCAGGTCGAGATGCTGCTGGTCAAGGCGTACACCTGCCATCTGGTGATGGGCATCGACAGCAAGCACCCGGAGATGAATCAGGGCCTGGAAGAGACAGTGCGGATTCAGAAAGAGGGCGAAAAGTTCTTCGGCGCCAAGGGCGTCAACATGCTGGCGACCTGCACGCCCTATCAGGTCGGCAATGTGCCTGTCATGGGCGAGCACTGCGCCTGGATGGAATCCTCCGCGGTGATCTATTGCAACGCCGTGCTCGGCGCCCGCACCAACACCGAGGGCCGCGAGAGCACGGGTGCGGCCAGCATCACCGGCCGGATTCCCTATTTCGGACTGCACATCCCGGAGAACCGAATCGCCACCCACCTGATCGACGTGAAGGTGCCGGTCGACGACATGATGGACTGGGGCATTCTGGGCTACGCCATCGGTGAAATGGTGGAAGAGGACATTCCCGCCTTCCGCGGCCTCGTGGCGCAACCCAACATGATCAAGCTGAAGCACTTTGGCGCGGCGGCGGCGTCATCCGGCGGCGTGGAGATGTACCATATTCCCGGCGTGACCCCGGAGACCCGCTCGGAGGAATACGCTTTCGGCGGCCGCGCGCCGCTGATGACGCTGGTCTATGGTGAGGCCGAGCGACGGATCGCCTACGAGAAACTGAATTCGACGGCGAAGTCGCACGACGTCGATTTCATCATGCTCGGCTGTCCGCACAATTCCATCGAACAGGTCGGGCTCGCCGCCCGCCTGTTGGAAGGCAAGCGGCTCAGCGCCAATACCTCGCTGTGGGTGTTCACGCCGCGCGCACTGAAGGAAGTCGCCGATCGCAGCGGCTACACCGCGCTGATCGAGGCAGCGGGGGGACACGTGCTTACCGATACCTGCCCGGCGATCTCGCGCATCATGCCGAAGGACACCAAGGTGGTCGCCACCGATTCCGCCAAGCAGGCGCATTATTTGCCGGCCATCACCGGCGTGCAGGCCTGGTTCGGCTCGGTCGCCGATTGCGTCGCGGCGGCGGTCAGCGGGCGCTGGCACGGAGGCCTGCGATGAGCACGATCGTTCTGCACGGGCGCAAGGTCGTCGGCGGTGTGTCGGAAGGCGAGGCGCTAGTGACGCGGGAGACCGTATCGGGCTGGGGCGGGTTCGATCCGCGCACCGGCAAGGTGGTCGAAACCCGGCACGAATTGTGCGGCATCTCCCTGAAGGACAAGATCCTGGTTTTCCCCGGCGCCAAGGGCTCGTCGGGCTGGTCGCAATATTTCCATCTGGCGCGGCTCGCCGGCACCGCCCCGAAGGCCATTCTCTACAACCGGACCACCACCAAGGTTGCGCTCGGCGCGGTGGTGATGCGGGTGCCCGCCGTCACCGATTTCGACCGCGACCCGCTCGACATCATCGAGACCGGCGACTGGGTCAAGGTCGATGCCGACCGCGGCGTCGTGGAGATCACCAAGAAATCCGCATGATCCCGAGCGCGCGATGGCGCGTGCAGGTTTTGGGACGCCCTCATCAGAAGGGCGACAGGGGACGAGGAAGCGAGATGATCGGGTTTGGTTTGCGTGTTGTCGCGGCGACGGCCGTGCTGTGTGCGATCTCGTTTGGCGCAACGGCCCAGCAGGCCGACGATCCTGCACTGGTCGCCGCCGCGAAGCAGGAAGGCAAGCTCACCTTCTACACCTCGTTTCTCGGCGCGCCGTTCCATCTTGCCGCCATCAAGAGCTTTGAGAAGAAATACGGCATCAATGTCGAATTGCTCGACGTCAGGGCCAGCGAGCTGCGCGAGCGGCTGCGCACCGAACAAGCGGCCGGACGCTTCATCGGCGACGTCATCCAGAATGGTGCGGCGACCATGATCCGCTCGCAGCGCGACGGCGAGCTGCAGCCGCATGGCGGCATCGCCAACACCAAACGGCTTTCGCCGCCGCGGCAGGCCACCGACGTGGTGGTGCCGAGCTATATCCTGGCCTACGGCATCCTGGTCAACACCGCCAAGGTCAAGGGCGAAGACGAGCCGAAGAGCTGGAAGGATCTGCTCGATTCGTCCTGGAAGGACAAGATCCTCTGCGACGACATGCGCGCGCTCGGCGGCGGCCAGGTGATGTTCTCGGTGCTGCAGGACGCGTTCGGGCGCGACTATCATGAAAAGCTCGCGGCCCAGCAGCCGGTATTCAGCCGCGACGTCGGCAATGACGAGCGCCGCGTCGCGCGCGGCGAGTATCCGATGCGGATTCCGCAGCTGTTCTCCAACACCACCGTGCTCAAGGGCCTGCCGGTCAGGCTGGTGATCCCGCAGGAAGGCGTGCCCTATATCCGCTTCGATATGGCGTTGCTCAGGAACGCGCCGCACCCCAATGCCGCGCGGCTGTTCATCAATCATTATCTCAGCGACGAGGTGCAGCTGATCTATGCCAACGCCGGTCTGATCCCGGTGGTCCCGACCGCCGAAGGCGCCGTCAAGGAAGAGATGCGTGCTCTGACCGGCGCCAGGCTGCTCGGCACCACCAATGCCGACACCCAGGACGCCATGCTGGCGCTCGCCAAGGAAATCTACAGATAATCTGGGTTGGGAGAGGACATCATGCTTGATCGACGAGGATTTCTGGTCACCGGTGCAGCGCTGTCGGTGTTGCCAAGGTTCGCACGTGCGCAAAACTCAAAGCCGCTGAAGATCGGCGTCATGAACGACATGTCCGGTCCTTACGCCGACCACCAGGGCATCGGCTCAGTGCTGTGCGCGCAGATGGCCGCCGATGATTTCGCCGCCGGGGCCGGCGTGCCGGTGGAGATCGTGTTCGCCGACCATCAGAACAAGCCGGATATCGGCCTCAACATCGCGCGCCGCTGGTACGACAACGAGAACGTTGACGTCATCCTGGACGTACCGAATTCCGCAGTGGCCCTGGCGGTCTCCGGCCTGACCCGGGAAAAAAACAAGGTGCTGATCGGATCGGGCGCCGGATCGTCGGTGCTGACCGGCGCGCAATGCTCGCCGAACTTCATTCACTGGACCTACGACACCTGGTCGCTCGGCCACAGCCTCGGCCGCGCTTTGACCCAGGAGGGCGGCAAGACCTGGTTCTTCATCACCGCGGATTACGCCTTCGGCAAGGATCTCGAGAAGAACGCAGCGGAGGCGGTCGAGGCTGCCGGCGGCAAGGTGCTCGGCGCCGTGCGCCATCCGATCAACACCTCGGATTTCTCATCCTATCTGCTGCAGGCGCAGGCCTCCGGCGCCGATGTCGTCGGCCTCGCCAACGCCGGCGACGACACCAGCAATTGCCTCAAGCAGGCCACCGAATTCGGCCTCGGCAACAAGCAGCGGCTCGCCGGGCTGATCCTCAACGTCACCAACATTCCGGCGATCGGCATCAAGGCGATCCGCAACGTCAAGATCGTGGTCTCGTTCTACTGGGACATGAACGAGGGAACGCGCGGCTTCGCCAAACGCTACCAGGCCGCGCATCCGCGCAAGTTGATGCCCAACGACCAGCAGGCCGGCAATTATTCGGCGGTCCAGCACCTCATCAAGACGATGGCGCAGGTTAAGAGCGCCGCCGACAGCAAGGCGCTGGTCGATGCGATGAAGGCGATTCCGACCGACGACGTCATCTTCGGCAAGGGCGTTATTCGCGAGGACGGCCGCAAGCTGCATCCGACCTATCTGCTCTCGGCCAAGACGCTCGAGGAATCGACCGGTGAATGGGACTGCTTCAAGCCGGTGCGGACTATTCCGGTGGAGGAAGCCTGGCGGCCATTGTCCGAAGGCGGCTGTCCGTTCGTGAAGAGCTGAGAGGATGATGTCAGAGTGCGTCTCGCCTCAATCAGCCTCTCCCAGCGTGACGCCGCCATCCACCACGATCTGCGCGCCGGTGACGAAGCGCGAGGCTTTCGATGCCAGATAGATCGCCGCGCCCTTCAGGTCGTCGGGACTTGCGACCTCATGCATCGGGCAGGCTCTTTCGAACGGCTTGCGCGCGTCGCTCTCCTTCAGCCGCCCGCCGCCGATATTGGTGATCACCGGGCCCGGCGCGATGGCGTTGACGAGGATGTTGAATTTGGCCAGTTCGAGCGCGGCCTGGCGGACGAATTGCGCGACGCCGGCCTTGGAGGCTACATAGGCCGAGCCGACGTGGATTTCGGTCTTGGTCGCGGAGATCGAACTGGTCACGATGATGCGTCCGCCGCCCTGCAGCTTCATTTGCGGCAGGAGCGCCTGAAAGCTGCGGAACACCGAGGTAAGGTTGGTCTCCAGCACGCGCGTCCACAATTCGTCGGGAATGAACTCCAGCGCGCGTTCCGGATTGCGGGTCTTGTCGGCGCTGAGAAAACCCGGCCCGCCGCTGATGCCGGCATTGATAAAGGCGACGTCGATGCGCCCGAACCGCTTGACCGTTGCTGCGACCACGCGATCGAGATCGGCCCGCCTGGTGACGTCGACAGTCTCACCTTCGATTTCCGCTCCTTGCGCCCTCAGTGCAGCCACCGTCGCGGCCAGCGTCTCGGGATTGATATCGGCCAGCATGATGCGGGCGCCGTTCTGGGCCATTGCTTGCGCGTAGGCGAGGCCAATACCACTGGCGCCGCCGGTGATCAGGACAGCAAGGCCGTGCACGTCGAACAAGTCCTGGATTTTCATCAATGTCTCCAGTGGAATGATGCAGGCGGTCGCGGCGCGATCGGTTCAGGCCGGCGGCTATTGGTCCCAATCGGCTCCGGTCAGATCCTGCGAGAGTTGAGCCAGCAGTGCATTCAGGCGCTCCTTGTCGGCTTTGGTGAAATTCTTGAACAGCCGGGCCTGGCGCTGCAGCGACACCTGCATCAGCCGGGCCGACAGTTTCTTTCCCTCGGGCGTGAGTTTGGCGATCGCGGCGCGGCCACGCGTCCGGGTCTGCACCACCGAAACCAGTTTGCGGTCCTCGAGCAGCACCAGGCTGCGGCTGACGGCGGCCTTGTCCAGATCGGCGGCGGCGGACAATTCGCCGACATTGAGGGCTTCGGTGCTGCCGAGCACCAGCAGCAGCCGCCATTCCGCCATGCCGAGGTCGAAGGCGGCGCGGTAATAGGCGCTGGCGCCGCGGTTCAGCCGTAGTCCGATGCTGACCAGCAGTACCGTGATGTGTTGCTGTGCCAGCAACCCTCCGGTCGGCTGACCGGGCGATACATCGTCGGTCGGTACCGTCGCCAAGGGTTTTGCCAGGGTTTTGGTCAAGATCTTGGGGTTCCGCATGTCGGCCGATCCTTAGGGTGACGCACAAACCCCGGGGAGTTCGGTTCCCGGCGCATTGATCTGGATCAATTCAATTGACACATCATTTATTGATGCGTCAATATAAGCCGGTCGCGCCTCGACCAAAACCTTCAGCCGGACAACAAATAGAGACGAGTTCATGGTGGCAGGCCGCCCATCAGCCGATATCGATCATGCTGCGATCTACGCCGGCGCGATCGATTGCGATCTGCATCCGGCGTTGCCCGGGATGCAGGTGCTGCTGCCCTATCTCGACGATTACTGGCGCGAAATGGTCTCGGTTCGCGCGCTTGATCGTCTCAATCTCACTCTCACCAGCTATCCGCAGAACGCGCCGCTGTCGTGCCGCCCCGACTGGAAACCGGAGGGGACCGCCAAGCCCGGCGCGTCGCTCGAGGCAATGCAGAGCCATGTGCTCGATCGCTACCAGCCTCGGTTCGGCATTCTGAACTGCCTCTATGGCGCGCAGGTGATGCATAGCGAGGACATGGCGGCAGTGTTCTGCCGCGCCACCAATGACTGGATCCGCGACGAATGGCTCAGCCGCGACCCGCGGTTGCGGGCGTCGATCGTGATCCCGGCCCACAACACCGAACTCGCGGTTGCGGAAATCGAACGCCGGGCCGACGATCCCCGCTTCGTGCAGGTGCTGATGCTGGTGTCCGGCGAAGTCACGCTCGGCCGGCGCCAGCTCTGGCCGATTTATCAGGCGGCCGAGCGGCTCGGCCTGCCGATCGGGGTTCACGCCGGCAGCGCTTATCGTTATGCGCCGACCGCGGTGGGATGGCCGTCTTATTATGTCGAGGACTACGTCGCGCAATCCTCCGCTTTCGAGAACCAGTTGCAGAGCCTGATCTCGGAAGGGGTGTTCACCAAATTTCCCGGGCTGAAGCTGGTCGCCATCGAGTCGGGCCTGACCTGGCTGAGTGGCTTCATCTGGCGCGCCGACAAGACCTGGAAGGGCGTGCGCGCCGAGGTGCCCTGGGTGACGCGCGCGCCATCGAAGATCATTCGCGATCACGTCCGTTTCACGGTGCAGCCGATCGACGCGCCGGATGAGTTGGCGGCGCTGATGCGCCTGATCGAGCATCTGGAATCCGACGAGCTGTTTTTGTTCTCGACGGATTATCCACACTGGCAATTCGACGGCGACGACGCGCTGCCAACCGGGCTTTCCGAGACCGTGCGCCGCAAGATCCTGTGCGGCAATGCGCTGGCAACCTATCCGCGCCTGGCCGCGGCCAACAGCGCCATGGAGGTAAACGCATGAGCACGCTTGAGCTGGATCGCGGCCGGCCCGCGGAAGCGAAATTGCGGGTGATCGATTGCGACATTCACCCGGCGATGAATGCTTGGACCGAGGTGCATCCTTATCTCGCCAAAAAATGGATCGAGCATCTGACGATTTATGGCAGCCATCTGCGTCACGCCTTTTCCGAGGCCCTGACGCATCCGCGGATGTCGCCGGATGCGGCCCGTGTCGATGCCTATCCCGACGAGGGCGGCCCGCCGGGGTCCAGCCTGGCGCTGATGCGGAGCCAGCATCTCGATGCCAACGGCGTCGCCTTCGGCATGCTGATTCCGCTGCGCTGGAATCCCGGCAGCCAGCGCAATCTGGATTTCGGCGTGGCGCTGACGCAGGCGATGAACACCTGGCAGGTCGAGCGCTGGGTCAAGAACGAGCCACGGCTGCGGGCGTCGATCCTGATCGCCCAGGAAGACACCGTGGGGTCGGTCGCGGAAATCAAGGCGCGCGCATCCGATCCGAATTTCACCCAGATCCTGCTGCTGCCGCGGACCGACGAACCATTGGGCCGCCGCCGCTACTGGCCGATCTTCGAGGCGGCCGAGCGCAACAATTTGCCGATCGCGGTCCATGTCGGCGGCACCAACGGTCATCCCTCGACCGGCGGTGGTTGGCCGTCCTATTACATGGAAGAGCATCACGCGGTCGCCGAAACCATGCAGTCGGTGCTGTCGAGCCTGGTTTTCGAAGGCGTGTTCGAACGGTTTCCGGGACTGCGCGTCGTGATCATGGAAGGCGGGCTCGGTTGGATCCCGTCGTTCAGCGCGCGAATGGACAAGCACTGGTCGCGGCTGCGCAGCGAGGTCCCGCATCTCAAGCGCAGCCCCTCGGAATATATCCGCGAGCATGTCTGGTTCACCACCCAGCCGATGGAAGAGCCGGGCCGCGCCTCGCAGCTGATCGACCTGTTCGACCGCATCGGCTGGGACCGCCTGCTGTTCTCGACCGATTATCCGCATTGGGATTTCGACGATCCGCGCCACGCCTTCAAGGCGCCGCTCAGTGAGGCGCAGCGCGCCCAGCTGCTCTATGGCAATGCCCAGGCGTTCTACGGGATCGGCTGATGGCGCGCCACGTCGTTGCTACCGTCGATGACATCGCTCCGGGCCAGCGCAAGCTGGTGCATGTGCAGGGCCGCGACATCGGAATCTTCAACGTCGGCGGCGAGTTCTTCGCCATCGCCAACCGCTGTCCGCATGAAGGCGCGTCGCTGTGCAAGGGCCGTGTGGTCGGCCTCGTGGAATCCAGTGAGCCGGGGTCCTATCAGCTCAGCCGGCCCGGCGAAATGGTCCGCTGCCCCTGGCATGGCTGGGAATTCGATCTGCGCACCGGAAAATCATGGTGCGATCCGCTCCGCACCAAGGTTCGCGCCTTCGATCTGAAGGTGGAAGAGGGCGCGGCATTGGTCGAGGAGACGCTGCTTCGGGCCGAGACATTTCCGGTTTCGATCGAGCGGCAATATGTGGTGATCGAAGTTTGAAGGCCGCGTCAAAGCGGCCGATCGCAAAGCAATAAGGTACAGGGAGAACAGACGTGTTGATGAAATTGAAGCGCACCGCATTGGCGGTAGGGTTGGCAAGCCTCGCATTCCCGGCGTCGGCGCAGGACACCGGCTGGGATTCCGTCGTCGCCGCCGCCAAGAAGGAGGGCAAGGTCGTCGTCTACAGCATGGCGCTGGGCGCGCCCTATTACCTGGCGGTTCTGAAAGCGTTCGAAGCCAAATACGGCATCAAGGTGGAAAGCCTCGATTTGCGCGCCAGCGAACTCGCCGAGCGGGTCCGGACCGAGCAAGCCGCGGGCCGCTTCCTGGGCGACACCGAGATCATCACCACCACCATGATCGAGGAACAGCGCAAGAACGGCGACTACATCCAGGCCATCGGCGCTATTCCCAACGCCAAGAATTTGCGCGCGCCGTTCAAGGCCACCGAGATCAGCGTGCCCGCCTACGTTCAGCCGATGGGAATCCTGGTCAATACCAGACTGGTCAAGCCGGAGGACGAGCCGAAGAGCTGGGACGACCTCAACGATCCGAAATGGAAAGGCAAGATCCTTGCCGACGACATGCGTCCGCTCGGCAGCGGCAATACCATGTTCGCCATCCTGCAAAAGAAGCTGGGCGCCGCTTTCAACGAAAAACTGGCGGAACAGAAACCGGTTTTCAGCCGCGACCTGCGCAACGATGCGCGGCGGGTGGCGCGCGGCGAATACCCGATCTACGTCCCGCAGATCTTCGCCTTTGCCTCCGACCTGAAGGGACTTCCGGTCAAGGTGGTGATTCCGAAGGAGGGCGCGCCCTACGCCATGATGGAATTCGCCATGCTGAAGAACGCGGCCCATCCCAACGCCGCGCGGCTTCTGATCGACCACTTCCTCGAGCAGGACTCGCAGCTGCTCTATGCCAATGGCTGGATGCTGCCGGTCGTCGAAGGCGTCGCCGACCGCGCCAATGACGATGCCAAGCCGTTCGCCAACGCCAAGCTGATGGGGCCGGCGCTGCTGGAGGAGCGTCCGGCGATGATGGAGCTCGCCAAGAAGCTTTACCAGTAATCCCTTCGATGACCTCGCTCTCGTCGCAACAGATCGAACGCCCGGCGCTTGCGCCATCGAGCCGACTGCAAGGCTTGCGTGACGGCAAGCTGCCGCGGCGGCTGGCGGTTGCGGCGCTGATCCTGCTGCTCGCGTTTCTCTCGCTCTACCCGCTGTCGATGCTGCTGTACGGCAGCCTGCACACCACGCCACCCGGCATCCCCGGAAGCTTCGATTTGTCCGGATACCGCCAGGTGCTGACCTGGCCAACCGCGGTGCTGTTCGCCAATACCGTCGGCATCTCGCTGCTCAAGACCATCATTTCGCTGGCGCTCGCCGTGCTGTTCGGATGGATCATCGCGCGCACCAATACGCCGGCGCGCGGCGCGCTGGAGGTGCTGATCACGCTGCCGTTCTTCGTGCCGCCGATCCTCACTGCGATGGCGTGGGGCATGCTCGGCAACCCGCAGGTCGGCGTCATCAATCTGGCCTGGCGCTGGATCACCGGCTCGGACAATGCGCTGGTGAACGTCTATTCCTATAGCGGCGTGATCTGGCACATGCTGCAATATTCGACGCCGTTCCTGTTCCTGTTCGTCGTCGAAGCCTTTCGCGCGATGGATCCTGCGCTCGAGGAGGCCAGCCGGATGTGCGGCGCATCGCAATGGTGGACCTTTCGTCGCGTGACCTTCGCCCTGATGATGCCGGCCATCGTCACGGCGTTCTTGCTCAGTTTCATCCGCGGCCTGGAAAATTTTGAATCGCCGTTGTTCTTCGGAACGCCGGCGAAAATCGAGGTGATCACCACCGCGATCTACAATTCGATCCACCACCAGTCGATCGCCAATTACCAGTTTGCTACCGCGCTGAGCTTCGCCATCATGGCGCTGATGTTCCTGCTGGTGCTCTGGCAATGGCGGCTGTTGCGCGGCAAGAGTTTCCAGACCGTGACCGGAAAGGGCTATTCGCCGCGGCTGATCGATCTCGGTCGGTGGCGCTGGCTGACTTTTGCGCTGTGCGTGGCGTTTTTTGTGATCAGCGTGGTGCTGCCGATCGGCCAGTTGATTCTGGGATCGTTCTTCCAGTTTTTCGGTTTCTACCAGTGGGACATGCTGACGCTGGAGCATTATCGCTCGGTGCTGGGCAATGGCGAAGTCTGGCGGGCGTTCCGCAACACTTTCATGCTCGGTCTCATTGGGGCGTCGACGACGATGCTGCTTGGCGCCATCGTCGCCTACATCTCGACCCGCACCCGTTGGGCCGGCCGCCAGGTGCTCGACGTGCTGGCGTGGCTGCCATGGATGATGCCCGGCATGGTGCTGGCGGTGGGATTCCTCTGGGGATTTGCCTTTCTGCCCTCGGCGATCTCGATCTACGGAACTATCTGGGCATTGTTGATTGCCTATGTCGCGCTGGGAACGCCGATCGCGGTACGGGTGATGTCGGCGGCCTACCGGCAGCTGTCCTTCGATCTCGAGGAGTGCTCGCGGGTTCATGGCGCGACCTGGTGGCAGACCTTGTGGCGGATCATGATCGCGTTGGCGTGGCCGTCCTTCGCCGTCGGATGGGTGCTGACCTTCTTCGGCATCATGCGCGAGCTGAGCGCGTCGGTGCTGCTCTATTCGGTCGGCTCCGAGGTGCTTTCCGTGGTGCTGCTGCGGATGTGGGAAAATGGACAAGCCGAGACGGTCAGCGTGATCGGCCTGATGATGATGCTGCTCGTGTTCGTCTTCCGCTGGGTTCAGCTGCGGCTGATCAAACGCTACATCAATACCCTCTAGACTGGATTTACCGTGTCAGAACTCGTTCTCGAAAATGTCTCGCGTGCCTTCGGCGGCTTCGTCGCGGTCGACGGCATCGACCTGCGGATCGTTGCCGGCGAGTTCGTCACTTTGCTCGGACCCTCCGGTTGCGGCAAGACCACAACGCTGCGCATGGTGGCCGGGCTCGAGGAGTCCACGGGCGGACGGATCTCGATCGGCGCGCGCGTGGTCAATGATCCGGCAAAGAACATTCATCTGCCGCCGGATCGACGGCGGCTCGGCATGGTGTTTCAATCCTATGCGATCTGGCCGCATATGCGGGTATTCGACAACGTGGCCTATCCGCTGCGCGTGCGCCGCCGACCGGAAGCCGAGATCCGCCAGCGCGTGGAAAAGGCGCTGACGCTGGTCGAGATGGACCGCTTTGCGGATCGTCCGGCGCCGGCGCTGTCGGGCGGGCAGCAGCAGCGGGTGGCGATCGCGCGCGCGCTGGTGTTCGAGCCCGAAGTGCTGCTGCTCGATGAGCCGCTCAGCAACCTCGATGCGCGGTTGCGGGCGCAAATGGGCGACGAATTCCGCTCGCTGCAGAAGCGCCTCGGCATCACCACGCTCTATGTGACGCACGATCAGGACGAGGCCATGGCGCTGTCGGATCGCGTAGTGCTGATGCAGTCCGGCAAGATTCTCCAGATCGGGCCGCCGCAGGACATCTATCAGCGTCCGAATTCGGAAGTCGTGGCGACATTCTTTGGCGCGCCGAATCTGCTGGATGCCACCGTGACGACGGTTGAGGCGGCTGCAAATTCATTCAAGCTCGGGGTGCGGGGCGAGAGCTGGCAGGGCGTCGCCTATGGCGATCAGCGTTTTGCGCCCGGCGACCGGGTGCGCATTCTGGTCAGACCGGAGGATATCCGGGCGGGCGTCGTATCGGACGAAGTCGACGCCGAATGGCGCGGCGAGGTGCTGAATTCGGTGTTTCGCGGCGCGCGGCGTACCCTGCTTGTGCGAACGCAAGCCGGCGAGCTCCGGATTGAGGTTCCGGCGCTGACTCGCCCCAAGGTAGGCGAAACCATCGAAATCGGTGCCGCCAAATCCGCGCTTTGGGCCTTTGCATGTTCCTGAACAGAAAACAGAAACCATACCCGCTCTCGGCGTGGCGCCGGTAAATGGCCGGTCAATAAATCAGGTGAAAAGGACGCGCATGGGCTCGCAACCGCCATTCCGACAAGAGAAATTCCGTAGTGATCTCAATGGCCCAATAAGCAACGAAATGTCGGAACGGCTTTTGAAAACATTGCGAAAATCCGGAGACTTCCAAGCTGAATACGAGGGTTCGCTGTGGTTCTGGCGCAGAGACACCTGTTTGCACGAAGCGGCAACCCACCGACAACCCGATGCGCGCAAGCAGATTGCGGCGGACTCCGTTGACGGCGTCGAGCGGGGACACGACATATCCCGTAGCGTCGATCCAGTTCACGGCTCAGGAGCAAGATATGAACGCGCCACCAAACATCGATCCCGTCACCGCGCATTCTGACAGCGACGTTGTGCACTGGCTCACGAACGACACGCGCGATGAGCGCTTCATTGACAATATTTTCGCTGAGCTGTGTGTCCGGCTCCAGCGAGCCGGCATTCCGGTCAAGCGGGCGACGCTTCACGTCCTGATCCACCATCCGCAATGGCTCGGCGCCCGGATCATGTGGGCCGACGGGATGCGCGAGGCCGAGCTTGCGAGAGTTGACTACGATGTCAGGGAGCGATCCGAATACATCGATAGTCCCGCCAACGAAATCCATGACGGTGCCACCGAGGTGCGCGAGAATCTCGAACGCGATCCCTCGCTGGGCCGCAAGCACGCCGTCTATGACGAGATGCGGGCGAAAGGCCTGACCGACTATGTGGCGTGGCCGCTGTACCATACGCTCGGCAAGCGGCATCTCGTGACCTTTGCAACCGACCGGCCCGGAGGTTTCGACGACGCGCATATCGCCGGCCTGTTGAAACTGTTGCCGGCTCTGGCGCTGGTCAGCGAAATCCGTGTCAAGAACCGGCTGGCGCGAACGCTGCTCGAAACCTATGTCGGGTCGCATGCCGGCGAGCTCATTCTGGCCGGCGCCACCAGGCGCGGAAGCGGGACGACGGTACGCGCCGCCATCATGATCTGCGATCTGCGTGATTTCACCCGGATCTCCGACAACTGGCCGCGCGATGACGTCATTGATCTTCTGAACGGCTATTTCGACGCGATGTCGGAGCCGATT
>Ga0137403_10001215_pt1 | contig 32472 bp, 47 predicted proteins | sample CZOMad2_1_16fung_FD_122057 | JGI IMG/M metagenome (GOLD analysis project Ga0137403, IMG submission 122057) | Vadose zone soil fungal communities from Angelo Coast Range Reserve, California, USA - CZOMad2_1_16fungal (Hybrid Assembly) | ecosystem: Environmental > Terrestrial > Soil > Vadose zone... | reverse complement strand
CGCCCCCCTAGATCCACATCTATATATATTTCGTAGGGTAGGAGCCACTGAGATATGTATAGATGTGGGTTGTGGGTAGAGGATATATGCGAGACTGGCTATACAGCCTATGAGATATGGTAGGATGGATATATGGACGCAATTGAGCTTTCTGACCCCCGGATACCGGAGTCGTTCCGCAAGTACGTGATAGTGGACGAACGGACCGGCTGTTGGTCCTGGTGTGGCCCGACTATCGGGGGAGGGCCTACGCCGTCCTATCGGAGTAGGCCGGCTCTGAAGTGGTTGTGGGACCTGTTGGCCGACCGGGCGGATCTGCTGCCGGCCGGGTCTTTACAGGCGGTTCCGACTACCTGCGGTAAAAAGACCTGTTTGAATCTGTACCATCGACTGTTCGAGACGGTGCCGGCCCATATCCATCTACCACACCGCTGTCCAACCTGCAAGGACTGGTGCCGAGCTAGTCTGGGGGCGAACGATGCTCCCGAGCCAGCTACCCGAGATTGACCAGCCGGTCGTATTCGATACGGAAACCTCCGGCCGGTACCCAGACGCGGGGGCACGTGTCTCGGTGGTCTCGGTGGCCTGGACGGACCCGGATACGGCCGTGCCGTGCGCACACGCCTGGCCCTTCTCTCAGGATCTCCATGGTAAGCCGGAGGCCGAGCGAATATTCCGTAAGAAGCGCTTGGGCGATCAGTGCGGTCCGGATGTCAACCTACCGCCCGAAGAGTGGGTAGCGCTAATCGAGTGGTTGGCCGGGCGGCCAGGGCTTATCGGGGCTAATGTGTTGTTCGATGTTCTAGTCACTGAGGCTGGCACTTGCCCACCACGGCACCAGCCGGGCGTGGACCTGTCCGGGTTGGTGGTCTGGGACACCATGATCGGACAGCGAATCCTAGACCCGGAACACGAGATTGGATTGAAGCCGACCATCAAGCGGTTGCGCGGGATCGAAGACGAAGAACGCGACACGCTGATCAAACACCTAAAGTCCCGCGGCTACGGGGCGACCGGCGGCAAATCCAATCCGCGATATGACCTGGCTTCCTGGGACGTGATGGGTCCTTATGCCACCTGGGACGCTGTCCAGACTCTGTGGCTGGCCCGCAACCAATGGGAGCGATTTCATGACGGCGAAGCCAAATTCGCCCGGATGACACACGAGATGGATGTGCTGCGCACGCTGGTCCGGATGGAACGCCGAGGCGTGCCCTACCGTGCCGACGAAAGTCTGCAGTGGGCGCAGAAGCTGCAGGTCGAGATCGACCGATTGGCCGGCGATCTGCCATTCGAGGACAAGCCCAACACAGTGCGGCAGTTCTTTTTCGGTGCCGGCCAGACTCCGAAGGGGGCAACGTGCCTGGAACTGCGCCCGGTCAAGATGACCAAGGGCGGCCCAACCAGCCCACCAGTGGCATCGGTGGATGCGGAAGTGATGCGGGAGCTGGCGGAGAAAGAAATTCCGGCGGCGCAACTGTACCGCGAGACCTCCCTGTTGACCGATGCGAACAGCAGATATTATCGCGGGTATGCCGAAGCTATCGGCCCCGATGGGAGACTCCGTACCCGCTTCCGGCAAACTGGAACCCGGCCTGGCCGCCTGAGTTGTGAGCGGACAAATCTGCAGGCGATCCCGCACGATCACCGAATCCTGGCATCCGGCAATACCGTGCTGGCGTCGGCACCCAGTCCACGGGCATTGATCCACGGGATCCCTGGTTATCGACTATGGCACATGGATCTGGCTCAGGCGGAACTTCGAGTGGCCAGTCTGTACGCCGGCTGCGAGCGTATGCTCGGGTTGATTCGGCAGGGTCGGGATCCGCACGGTGAGACCGCAATCGAGCTAAATTTGGCAACCGGTCCGGACCACCCCGAATGGTACAAGATGCGCGGAGTCGGCAAGCGCGGCAACTTCTCGTTGATCTTCGGGATCGGTCCGGATAAGTTCCGTCAGGATCTGAAGACCCAAGTCGGAGTGGATCTAGGGCAGTCTCGTACCCGCAAGCTGGTCCAGGATTGGAACGACCTTTATCCCGAATTCAAGCGGGCGATCGGCACGCACATGCGACACGCTGAGCGACACGGCTGGACCCCGATTCGCGACGGGATTCGGCGCTACTACAGCGCGGCCGAGCGCGCCTACCACGAGGAACATAAAGCATTCAACTCCAAGGTTCAGGGCAACCTGGGCTATTTCGGTCGGGCGTGGATGGTCGGGGTGGATCGACTGCTGATGGACGCCGGGGTGGACACCGACCTGGCCGGCCTGCTGCTGAACATCCATGATGCTCTGGTCGTCATGGTGCCGGACACCCCCGAAGGCGAGGCGCTAGTACAGCAATGCGCCCAGATCGCGCGGGACCTTTGGATCCAGTGGTTCCCGGGAGTTCCCGGCGACGTAGATGTCTCGCCCTGGTCCAAGGCGGCGTGATAGGATTACCTATCTGGTAAAGGGAGGATGAGAGATGGCGTATCGATTGACCGTGATTCTGGACGATGGTCTGAACATTGCTGGTGCGACCAGTGTGGCCGACGAGATTCGCGACGAATTCGGCGATGACGTGACCTCGGTGACCGTGTACGAGATCGAACCGGGCAGGGCCAGCGATGACTAAACGATATGAACTGATCATTTCGTTGCCGGACGAAATTAACGCCGAGATGGCTCGAACGTTGGCCAACGAGGCAAACTGGCCGTGGCCCTTTCCTGAGGGAGCAGCGATTCGGGCCCGCGAGGTCCGGCCCGGCAAGCTCCTGTTCGATGACATCGTCCGGTGGGCCGAAACCCACCAGCAGGAGAATCCCGGTCACGGTATCAATTGCGCCTGTGCCGACGATATAATCCGTCAGGTGCGTTTGGCCACCGGGATCGCTGGCGCCGACGCGCTGATCGAAAACCGCACCGAGACCGCAACGCGTGCGCAACAGCGCGTCGATTGGGTTCTCGGAACTGCCCTTAGGAGGCATTGATGCCCGTCCGTGTGATTCGTGTCTTGGAATACGAGTACCCCGACCACGAGACAGCGGAATTGGACATGTCCCGCTGGGGGGTACCGCCCAATGGCACCCGCCGCGGCTGGGGGAAGGGGTGGTCAGTCGTCCGATCGGCGACCACGTTCCCGGCAATGGCCGATCCCATGGCAACCGAACCGACCTGGCGCAATTCGAAGAAACCGCCACAGGAGGTGCTAGACGTTCTGCAGTCAGCGTTCAACATTCCTTCTGGCACCAAAATACCGCCAGAAGAGATGGGGCGGCTCGCCGTCATCAACAACTGGGTAAATATGGTTACCGGACAGGGTGGTGCGGAAGAGCTGAGCGGCCAGACTGAGGGCGAATTCGAAGAAGGTCAGTTCAAGTGATCAATCGCTACCAGTACCCGGTGATTGAGCAGTTGTGGCACCCGACCAGTGTGATCAATCGGTGGGCAACCATCGAGATCGCGGCGATGGCGGCCCGCGGTATCAGTGGATCAATTCGGGGACGGATGATGTCAGTGCGGCCGACCCCTTACCAAGTCCGACGCCACGAGATGGCCACCAATCACGAGTTCGTGGCATTCCTACAGGCGTGGCGTAGCAATATCTCCGACGCCAAGTTTGATTGCCCGCCTGAGCTACACGCCGGCCTGACCAGTTCCGATGTGATCGACACTGGTCAGGCCCTGGCGTTGATCCAGGCGCACGACACCGTTCTGCACCTGGCCGGGGAATTGGTGTCCGAAGTCGAGGGCAAGGGCGCCGTCTCGGTCTCGCAGATCGGCCGGACCCACGGCCAATATGCCGAGCCCTACCCGGCATGGCACCCCTGGGAAGCATTCGGCGGCATGCTTTATCGCCAATTGCAGCGGCTGGGAACGTCTCGGGACGGGATTCTGCTAGCCAAACTGTCCGGCCCGGTCGGGCGCCCGGACCCCGAGACGTTGGACGTTGAGAGCACGGTCTTGCGTGGGTTAGGACTGTTCCCCTGCGACAGTACCCAGATCGTGCCACGGGACGGGCTGGCACACTGGGTCGGAGTGCTGGCGGGGTTGGCGACGATCTGCGAGGCGATTGCCACCCGCGTGCGCCTGTGGTCCCAATCCGGCGTCGACGAGTACCATGAAGCCACCGGACCGGGCCAGGTCGGGTCGTCGGCCATGGCGCACAAACAGCATAACCCGATCCTGTCGGAAAATATCTGCGGGTTGGCTCGGATGGCTCGGGTACAGGCCGAAACGCTGCAACTGGGCGTGGTCCAGTGGTGGGACCGGGATCTGGCTCATTCCAGCGTGGAACGCGTCATGCTGCCGGACCTGTGTCACCTGACCTGTACGATCCTGGAGCGGACTCGGCGTCTGGTGTCCGACCTGGTGTTCAACGAGGATCACGTGGCCGCCAATCTGCAGCGAGCCGAGTCCCGTAAGGAAGCCGCCCTATCGGAAGGAATCGCATGAATCGACCTCAGCTACAGATAGTGGTCGGGGGTCAATTCGGATCCGAGGCCAAAGGTCACGTCGCCGCCCAGCTCGCGGCCCGACTGGACTCGCCGCTGGTGATCCGGACCGGCGGGCCCAACGCCGGTCACACCGTGGTCGGGCCAGACGGACGTACCCACAAGCTGCGCCAACTGCCCACCGCTGTGGTGTCCAACCCCGGCGCGACCATTGCCATTTCGGCCGGATCGCTGATCGACCCGACAGTGTTGGAACGGGAGATGGCCGAGCAGGAACTGGACTACGCGTATTGTGAGCGGCTGATTATCGATCCCGCGGCCACAGTCATCAGCGATCGACACAAACGAGCCGAGGCGCTGGACCAAAACTTGTCGGGCTGGTCCACTCAGAAGGGGATCGGCGCCGCACGGGCAGATCGCGTCATGCGCCAGGCCGACACGGTCCAGCGGTATTACGGTAACCGTGCCGACCCATGGTTCTCTCAGATGTCGGTCGCCAACATCGCGCGTAACCATCTGGGGAACGGCCAGTCGGTGCTGATCGAGGCGGCACAAGGGTACGGTCTGGGATTACACACCAAGTTTTACCCCAAGACCACCAGCGCGGACTGCACCGCCATCGACGCGCTGGCCGACGTCGGCCTGTCGCCCTGGACGCTGGCCGGACTGGAACCGTTGGTCTGGGTCGTGGTCCGGCCCTATCCGATCCGAGTGGCCGGCAATTCAGGCCCATTGGCCGGCGAAACCACCTGGGCTGAACTGGGGCTGGAGCCGGAACACACCACGGTCACCAACAAGGTCCGGCGGGTCGGGCACTGGGACCCCAGTCTGGTGGCGGAGGCGATCTGGGCCAACGGCGGTCCGTCGTCCAACGTCGTGGTCGCGCTGACCATGGCTGACCAGGTGGTGCCGGCTGTGCGCGGGATGACTACAGTCGAGGACCTATCCGCCCTGACCGAGCACGACTACATGAAGCTACAGAGGTGGATAGACCGAGTGGAAGGGCTGGGTGCGCGGGTTCGCGCGATTGGTACCGGTCCGGCGACTATGATTTTCCTCGGTGCGCCACACGTCAACGCAATTCCAGTCGACTCGGCGATCCATCGAGGTGGGGAATGAATTACGAGGAAGGTGTCGAATTTCAGCGTCAAGTAGACGAGCGACTGGCCGCACAAACGCTGCGCCGTCGACCCGTTGTCGAAGGGGACGAACCCGGAAAGGTAAGAAACGCTCGAGTACGGTGCACCTGCGGCGCCGAGATCAACTACGCCGAGAAGATCTGTCGGAGCGGACACGGACAGTCGTGGATGCAGTCGGTCGAGGGTGTCGGGCCGGACGCGCCGACCGAGACCAACGAGAACGGGGCCAGCCAGTCCACCGCGCCCTATGCGTTCACCTCGCTGGACCCACACGCACTGTTTCGGGTGGCCCAAACCGCGGCGGCTGGGGACGCCAAATACGGCGTGGACAACTGGCGCGGTATCCCCACAATCGACCATCTGAACCACGCCCTGACCCATATCTACGCCCATCTGGCCGACGACATCAGCGACGACCACCTGGCCCACGCCGCGTGCCGTATGCTGATGGCTCTGGCGATCCAGATCCAAGGAGGTCCTCGTGGCAAATAGGGCGCCCGTTTCCATCATCCGTATGGCCGACGACCTGACCAGTCGGCTGGCCCGCAAAGGCATCGTCCCGCCCGAGCGGTTCGACCCGGCCGTGTTGATCCGATACGCCTACGACGTGGGTCAGGTCGCCGGCTACAAATGGGTGCGCCCGGACCGCGGCCAGACCAAGTCCGGGTTCTACTACGAATGGGGCTATGCCGGGTTCACCGTCCGGGTCCGGTTCAGTTCTGGGCCGGCGTGGGAGATCACCCGTGAGATCTATACCCCCCAGCGGGCCCGCGAGCTGGTCCGTATCCTGGAGACGGAGAACGCATCATGACCCAGATGTGCTACCTGGCCCGGCCGATCGACCTGGATGGAGACCGGGGCTACGCCGAGTGGATCGCCGACCAGATGACCAGCGCCATGGGTCAGTGCGATCTGGTGGCCTACAACCCGTCCGAGGCGTTCTTGGTCCCACCGGGCGCTCGTCCCAACGCCAGCGTCGCGCAGATCAACAATCTGGCTCTGGGCCAGTGCCGTGGCATGATCGTACTGTTCCCCGAACGCCCCTCCATCGGGGTTGGTCTGGAACTGCAGATGGCCCAGCAACAGGGCTTGCCCATCCTGGTGATCACCACTCTGAGCACCGTGTCCCGCTCCTGGAGTCTGGCCGGGTTGCGCGGGGCACACATCATGGCGGTACCGGGGGAGCAGTCCAACTGGCGTCTGTCGCACAACGAGCAGATGTTGCATGCGGTGCAGTGGTTGAATCGGCAGGCCGCGGCACTGGACCTGGTCGCCACCCGCTCACCCATCCACCCGCTCAAAGTGGTGCTGGATAGCGACGACTGCTCGATGATGACCCGTTCCTATCGCGGCGACGCCGGCTTCGACCTGTACACTTCCGAGGAGACCTGGGTAGAGCCGGGCGCGTTCATCGACGTTCCCTGTGGACTCTCGGTGCAGTTGCCCCCCGGCTATTGGGGGTTCATCGTCGGACGCTCCTCCACCCTGCGCAAGCACCGGCTGTTGGTGGTGTCAGCCGTAATCGACAACGGCTACCGTGGCCCCTTGTTCGTCGGGGTACAGAACATGGGGTTCGATACGTTCACCGCCAAGGCCGGAATGCGACTGGCCCAATTGATCCCGATGCCTTTGGCCGCGGCCGACATGGTCCAGACTCGGGTGGACCGGCTGGACCCGTCTGACCGCGGGTCGTCCGGCTTCGGCTCCTCGGGCGAGTAGCGAGAATGGAGCGGCAACCGCGCCCCAAGCCCCGCGCCCCCCGTGTCACCAACTTGCAAGGTAAGCCCCCCGTACCGCCGGACCAACGCTGCAACGGGATGAAGACCGACGGATCCGGCAATCTGTGCCGGATGCCGGCCGGCTATCGGACCAGCCACGCCGGTTTTGGTCGTTGCATCCACCACGGCGGCAACACCGAGACCGGTAACAAGGCTGCGGTCCGACACATGCACGAGTCCGGTTCGTTCGCCGGCACCGAGCTGGACACCGATCCGATCGAGGCGCTTCTGGGCGAGGTCCGGCGCACGGCCGGACATGTCGCCTGGCTGCAGGAGCGGATCAGCCTGTGGACCATGAACACCGACGATGAGATGCCGGCGGCGCACTCCACCTGGCTGTTGGTCTACCAGTACGAGCGCCGGCACCTGGCCCATACCGCCAAGCTGGCGCTGGACGCGGGGGTGGCTCAGCGTCAGGTGGTTCTGGCCGAGCAGCAGGGTGAGCTTCTGGCCCGGGCGGTCAATCAAATCTTGGATGGCCTGCATCTATCATCCGAACAGAAACAGTTAGTGCCGGAGCTGGTGCCGGCCGTGCTGCGCGCCATCGCCGTCCGGGTCGACAGCCCTCCCGCCAACCCGGCTGTCCGTTGGGAGAACACTCGTGTCTGAACTGCGGCTGGATCACCCCGAGCAGGACGTTCGAATTGGTCAGGCACGAGCGGTCTGCGCCAACTTCGTCATCCGAATTACTCCTGACGCCGATCTGGAGTTTCGTGCGGAATACCTGATGGGGCTGTTGGACGCGTTGGGGTTGTTGCCGGGCCAGATACCGGACGACATGATGTTGGTGGCCATGCCCGTGAATCGTAAGGGTGAGGTTTTGCCTCGTAACGTCAACGTCGGCACCAGTTTCAGCAACGCCCACTATTCTTAGACCTTACCTATGTGGTAAGATAGTGGCATGCGCACCACCCGAGTGATCTACAGGCCGAACACCTACTACCGAGCACGGTTTCACAACGTCTGGTATTGGGTGTTCGGCCTGTGGACGATCGAGGTCACCTTCTGGGCCGCAGTCCTGCTGGTCTGGCTAATAGCGGTCCTGGTCGGTGTGGTACGCGCCCGCAGATTCCGGAGAGGATGAGATGAAAAACTATTTGCTGATCGTGGCTGGCCTGGTGGTGGCCGGATTCGCTATCGGTGCCGGATTGTCCTGGGCACTGGCTGCGGCCGACGACTTCGTAATCGTGTCTCCCGAAGAGGTGGAGTAATGGCCAAGATCTGGCTGTTGTTGGCCGACCGGTATGGGCACCAAGCCATCCTGCGCCACAGCGCGGTCGCGAATCGGTGGGAGCGGTTCGTCCCCGAATACAACGGGGGGCGATGGGAGCCGTTCATGGAAGGGGAATGGCCGGCGTCCGGTACTGCGCTCCTACTCCCATTGGGCGTCGCGCTTGACCGGCTGGCCGCCGAGAAAGAGGAGCTGAAATGACCGAAATCGAGATTGCGGATCTGGCCTCGAGCTTCTCTGCAAAACTGGGAGAAGGGTTGCCGTCCGAGCGGTTCGTGATTATCGAAGGCAAGGCGTACGCCCTGATCGACTCAGACGAGCTGGTTGATTACACTATTCGAATCATTACCGAGGTGGCGAAGTGAGCAGCACGGGGTGGATCTGGGTGTCTCTGGCCTTCGGCGCCTTCTGTTATTGGCGCGGCTATCGGCGCGGTTCAGGCGTGATCCGGGCCACGATCCGGAGCTGGTTCAAGTGACTCCTTTATATCTGCGGGTGGACCAACTGTAGCCCGGTGACGTGGTGGTCCCGGTTCTACTCGGCGTTGGCCCTAACCCGTGGGGCGCGTTCGTCACCCAGATCGCAGTCCACCCGATTTATCCGGGCCTGTCACTGGTGATCTGGCGGCTGGCCGACGGGTCGTATAGTTTCGACGCCCTCCGGCCTAAGCAGGAGATCCCCGGCCAGTTGCTCGTGCAAACGGCTATTCAACAGCGCCAGACTATCCGATGGTCATTGGGTCAGCGCAGAGCCACCCCGCCTCGAGTCTAGTAGAAAATTTTTTGCAACGAAGGAGAATGATGGGATTCGCAGAGGGTGCCGCCGCGTCGTTGATGAACGCGACGGATCTGTTGAAGATCGAACAGTTGATGGACGTTATCCATTCGTTCGATGGGGCCAGGGCCAACCTCAATGACGCGGGGGATAGGTTCGTCAACCTGTTCACCAGTCAGATCGGCGCGACGGAGGACGTACTGCGTGAGCAGGTCGGCCGGTTACAGAGCATCCGGGATGAAATGACCCACGAGGCACAGCGTCTGCTGGGGCAACTACTGATGGCCAGGTACGCCGATGAAGCGGCCGACGCCCTGACCGCAGCGGCATCATTCCTGTTACCCCAGTACATCCTGACCGCGGTGGACTTCCTGGACCAGGCGCACCCGTTCTTCCTGCAGGCCGGGGACATCTACCCCAACCTGTTCGGACAGAATATCGCGCGGGTCTCGCAGGTGTGGCGGGACGAGCTGCCGACCCTGCGCCAGATCCGGGAGGACATTCTGAACGAGGCGGTCCGACTGCGTAACACAGGGTAGTTCTTAACTTTCCGGTAAAATAAAGTGGTGATTAAAACTGCCGCTCCGGATCCGTTCGAGATAGCCGCGAGGCAATTCGAACGACAAGGAGCGGCAGTTTATTATTATGAGCCAGCCCGGTTCGCACTGGAGTGCTTCACCTGGGAACACGACGAAGAACTGACCTCTTACCAATTCGAGATCCTGACCGCTCTGGTCGGTAAACGTAAGATCTCGGTCCGCGGTCCGCACGGACTGGGCAAGACCGCCCTGATGGCAATCATCGTATTGTGGTTCGCCCTGACCCGGGACGCGGCCGGCGTGGATTGGAAGGTCGTCACCACCGCGGGCGCCTGGCGTCAACTAGAGCGCTATCTGTGGCCCGAGATCCACAAGTGGGCCGGACGGCTGATCCCAGAAAAAATAGGAAGACCCGCGATCTCCACTCAACACGAGCTGTTACGTCTGTTGTTCAAACTACGGTCCGGCGAGGCATTTGCCGCCGCGGCCAGTGACCCGCGCAAGATCGAGGGTGCACATGCCGACTCGCTGCTGTACGTGTTCGACGAATCCAAGGCGATCATCCCTGCCACCTTCGACGCGGCCGAAGGTGCGTTCTCGGGCGCCGATCCCCACGGGTCTGGTCTGCCCGAGGCGTTCGCACTGGCTGTATCCACTCCTGGGGAGCCGTCCGGCCGATTCTACGAGATCCATCAACAAAAGCCGGGGTATCGAGACTGGTGGGTCCGACATGTGACCCTGGCCGAATGCATCGACGCCGGACGGGTGTCGCGAGACTGGGCCGAGGCCAGGAAGCTGCAGTGGGGATTCGGGTCGGCGCTGTACCACAACCGAGTTCTGGGCGACTTCTATTCCTCCGACGAGGACGCAGTAATTCCACTTAGCTGGGTGGAGGCCGCAATGGAACGGTGGACCGATTGGGACGAAGCGGGTCGTCCGGCCCGACACGGGATGCGGATAACCGGCGCCGATATTGCTCGCGGTGGCGCGGCCCGGACCGTGTTGGCCAACCGGATCGGCGCCGTGGTGGATTCGCTGGTCACCCTGAACACCTCGGACACCATGCGGGTCGTGGACCATATCGTAGCCAACCGCCAGACCCACAACGAGCTGGCGGTGGTCGACGTGGTCGGGGTCGGTGCCGGCGTGGTGGACCGGCTGCGCCAGTTGAACATTGGAGTGATCGGCTTCTCGGCTGGCCGAGCAACCAAGCGGATGGATCGGTCCGGCGAACTCGGATTCGCCTCGCTGCGCGCTCTGATGTGGTGGACTATGAGGCAATCCTTGGATCCGGCGTTCTCACCCACTCTCGCGTTCCCGCTGGATCCGGGGTTGCTGGGCGAACTGACCGCACCACATTGGTGGATCAGTCCGGGCAACAAGATCACGGTGGAGTCCAAAGATGACGTCGTCAAGAGGCTGGGCCATTCCACCGACCTGGCCGATGCGGTTGGGCACAGCCTGATGGCACACGCGGACTTCGACGAACCGGCCAGCCGGGGTGGGTCGGGGCCGATTCCCTGGGGTGGGGTGCCGGACGATGACGGGTTGGACTGGGGCGCGAACGTTCGCGGTGTTGAGCCAGTTGACTCTGATGATATAGGCTCAATGAATGACCGATCCCTTGATTGGGGCCAAGATTTGTATCAAGTGCCAGACGATTCGGGTTATCAGTAAATTCCCCAATGATCGACGACGTCCGGACGGCAAAAAGGGAACGTGTAAACCTTGCTGGTCTGCGCATCAACGCGCCTATCGAATTGGTCGCGGGCGGGACATCGAGGGGAAAGTCCAGCGACGTTGGCGTCTTCGCTTAAAGCAGCGCACAATAGACGTTTTAGGAGGAAGGTGTGCATGCTGCGGGGAGAAGGAGTTGCTGTTTTTAACGCTGGATCACATCAATGAAGACGGCGGAGCCCACCGGAAAAGCAACGATCGTGCTAGATCGACTAAACTGTGGCAAGAAGTGTTAGCCGGAGAATGCGAATACGAGATGCAAGTCCTGTGCGCAAACTGTCATCTCGCCAAGAGTGGTCCGGGCCCATGCCGAGTTCATCGGGAGCAGGAATGACAACCGTCAACGGCGTCAATTCGGACACCGATCTGCACGTATTACTAGCCGACCTGCAACGGGAATCTGGTTCAGTTTACGACTGGGTGACTTGGCCCACCGGGGTCTGGATCGACACCGATGATCAGGGCAACGAACGAGTAATAAACCTACCCGAACGTGCCTACGCCACCAAGGTCGACCGGATGATCCGGATCGACGGCCAGGCATCGCAGGTGTTCGAGGTGCTTACTTTGCCGCTGCTATCGGCAGATTGGTCGATCGCCACCCCCACCGACGACGTTGGTCAGGCCGAATTCGTCCGGAATGTGATCCTACGGCCCGGGATCGACGGCGGAATGCAGACCTCGTTTGAGGAGCTTCTGGGCGAGATGGCACTAGCCACCGCGGTCAAGCGCACCTACCATGAGAAGATCTGGACTCGCGACGATAAAGGGAAAACGGTCTACGACCGGATCGCCTGGCGTCCACCCGGCGCATGTGAATTGATCCGAGACCTGCGCTCCGGACGGGTGGCCGGATTCCGGGAATACATGGACTTCGGGTTGCACCAACACGGCGACGATGCGGTCACCGCGGAGATCGACAAGGACGGCTACGTCGAGATTCCGGCGCGCCGATCCCTGATCTACATCCACGGCCAGCGCCGGGATCCGATCAACGGGATCTCCTCGATGGAGGCCACCTGGAATGCCTACGCGCTGAAAGAAAAACTTTTGTCGCTATGGTTGACCTTCCTGGGGACGCTTTCGATCCCGCGGGTACTGGCGTACGGTCGAGATGGTCCCGAGGCTACCAAGAACGCTCAGAACATCGCGAAGCTACGGACTGGCGGCGTAGCCCCCGTGACCCGTCCGGAGGCCGCGCTGCGGATGTTCGACATCCTGGACAACTCCGGTAAGGGCGCCGACCAGTTCAGTTCGATGATCGGCTACCTGGATCAATCGATGACCCATTCGGTGCTGGCCGGCTTCCTGGATCTGACCCGACAGGCCACCGGACAGGGTGCGGCCGGCGCACGCGGTTCGCACGCGCTGAACCAGGGCAGTATGGACATGTTCCTGCAGAGCCGGACCGCGATCGCCAACGAAATGGCCCGGGTGTTCACCGACCAGGTGATCGCGCCGATGGTCTGGCGAAACTACCCGCAGGGCACTTCGATTCCCACCCTGGTTTGCGCTAAGCTCACGTCGGACCAGGTCGATAAGGTGATGGCGATGCTGACCACGATTGGCGCCAGTACCACCTTCACCGTGCCGCCCGACTTCATCGGGTTACTGATCGTGAAGGCCGCAGCTTACCTGGATATGGACGAACAGCAGGTGGAGCAGATGGTGATGGGCCACATCGAGGCGGTCGCCAAGACCGCTCCGGGGCCATTGTCGGCACCCGCGCAGGTATCTGCGGCGACCGACAAGATCAGTCAGTTGATCCAAGGCCCGGGCCCAGCCGGGGCTGCTGCTCCGACACCCTCTACCCCCCAACCCACATCTACTAGTATCTCAGTGGCTCCTACCCTATGAGATATCACTAGATGTGGGTTGTGGGGCAGGAATATAGTCGGGAAGCGACCTACATACATCGAGATAGGGTAGGATGTGGCTCATGATGGTACTGACAATCCTCGCAATTCTCTACGCAACGGCGATCGCCATCGTCCTGGTGGGCTGGCCGATCTACGAGCTGGGCAGAGAGCCAGTTCGGCGTTGGTACCAACGGCGTGGATCGGAACGGGCCCAGGATGAGGTCCGGCTCGAAGGCTGGGCGACTACACTCCGTAACCTCAACCTGTCGGACAAGGTCGGCGTGCTGTATACCGGCCGACACTGCCGGGGCACCCCGGTCTCCGAATTCGTGGTGCTGACTTACTCGGCTGGACCGCGGCACCGGAAGCTCGTGACGGTGTGACGCGTCAACGATGGATCTTGGTCATCGGATGGACGATCGCGACGGCCGGCGTCCTTTTGTTGCTACTGGCCTCGCTATTCAGTATGACGGGATACGCACAGTGATCGCACTTCTGTTCCTACTGGCGTGGCCGGCCGGCGAACTGATCGGCGGTGCGTGGTGTCAAGTTCAGTTGCCCCCGCCAGGCCGATACGATTTTGCAACCATGACCTGGGAAGACGGCGTCACCGATGAGATGATCCGGGAAGCGGGGGCATAGTGAACTGGTCGATGGCCGAATCGGTCGCCTTGGTCGGCTACATGCTGCTGGTGGTCGCCGGAACGCTGACGTTGATGGGGGTACTGGGATGACCGAACGACTGATTCGGCGCGGCGGCAAGCTGTACCACGAGCTGCAGGATCCGACCTCGTTGCTGGAGCTGATCGGTCCGGATCCGAACCTGCTGGCGGCCATCGACGAAGCGGCCGAAATTGCTGTGCAGCAGTTGTATTTCGGTTCGCCCGATCAGCCGGCCAAATGCCCGGTCTGCGGTCAGCAGCGCGATTCTTACTGGCGGGACGAGCGCGGTGTTCTGTTCTACCACAAAAGTCGTACCATTCCGTGTCGTTGGGGGTCGATCGAGACATGATTGAGGCGGTGGAGATAGTTGAGATCAACGGTTACAGGTTTCCCATGATCTTGGACACCGACATACCGCCGGGGACGATTCTGATTGTTTCCGGTGACGCGAGTCCGGTGGAACCGTGAGTTACCCCGCCGGACCGCCGGACCCGTACGATAGCCCGACTGGTCAGGCAGCGGCCCAGAACCCGCCTTCCGAGCCGTCCGGCAACGCGGCCGACGACTTTATCATCTCGGCGCTGGTGGCGGCGATCATCGCCGGCTGGGTGTTGTCCAAGATCCGTGACCTGTTGACCAAAGCGCAAGATGTCGATCCGAACGCGGTTACGTTCTTGATGCGTCAATCGGTGTTCATTCAACTGCTGAAAATGGACGAGTATGCACCGATCAACCCGATGCTAGGCGCGCAGCGACGGCAGAACGCGTTCCGACGTGCCACCTACGTGCTGAACTCGGCGCGCCGGATCAGTACTGCCACCCTGACCCGTGACCCGGCCACGATTGCCTCGGCGTGGACTCGGGAGCTGAACTACCTGGGATCACACCTGCAGGCCAACCGCAAGCGCAACGAGGCGGCGATCCAATTGGCCGAACGATGGAACAAAGCCGGACGGCCGGCGCTGATGGGCTGGTGGGCAACGCTGGACAGCAAAACGACCAAGGAGTGTCGGGCCGCCCACGGACGTAACTTCGACCCCAAGTCGATCCCGCCGATCGGCTACCCGGGATCGGTTCATCCGAACTGCCGATGCAAGTCGGTCCTTCCTTGGGATACCGACCTGAGGGTCGAAAATCTGCCTGACGCCCGGATGATGTTCGATGGGACCGTAGCAGCGTCCAACCCGGGTTGGCGCGCCACCACTACTCAACCGTGAGGTTCACATGGCTGCAACACCCTTGACCGTGACCACCGTCGACCGGTCCGGTACCGTCGTGGACGCGCCGGGGTCCTTCGTGGACAATGTCAACGGTAATTCGTTCACGTCCGGCCCCAACACCTGGATCGAGCTTCTGGGCGCGACTGCTACCGACACGCTCACGTTCGCCATTCCCGGTTCGGTCGACGGTCAGACCATCTCGGGCAAGGCCATCCCGGTCGGCTCTACTGCGGACCTGAAGGTCGGTCCCTGGCCACCCAGCATCTACGGTCCGACCGTGACCTTCACCAGCTCCAACGCCAACGCCAAGGTCGCCGTCTACAACCTGGTTCCACAAAACTGATGGCAAGATCGCAGCCGTTCCAGCCGCAGCCCGGAGACTTCTGCCTGGTCTCCGGGCGTCCGTGGTACGTGACCAAACCGATCCTGTTCGGTGAGTACCTGAACGGCGACGGTTTCGGCCGCTGGGTAATGGGTCCGGACGGAATCCGGCATTTCGAAGGGTTCAGCCACGCGTTCGTGGTGATCGAGCGGGACACGATCGTGGAGGCGGAGCCGGGTGGTGCGCGGACCGCAGCCCTAGCGCCATACCGGGACACCAAACTGGGCGGCACGTTCGTCTCTTCGACCTGGGACCTGACCACCGCTCAGCGTGATCGGATCTGCGAGAATGCCCTGAAGCACGTCGGGCGCCTGTATTCTGGCATGGACTACGCGGCGCTGTTCGCGCACCGACTGCACTTGCCACTGCCCGGACTGCGCGCATATGTCGCCGATACCGAGTTCGAGATCTGCAGCCAGCAGGTCGATGATATCTACTTCGAGTCGGACCTACACGTCTTCATGGATGGATGCTGGCAGGGCTACGTTACGCCGATGGGGCTGTTCCCGGCGTTGACCGGGCCCGTAGCCGCGTAGGATAGAACCCGTGACCCCCCTGCAGCAGTGGACCGTGGAGCTGGTCGGGCCGAAGGGCTATGTCCATGGCTGGATCAAGGTTGGCGCCGACGTCGAGCACAAAGACTCATCCCGGGGCACGATCCGGCGGTACGACCCGGCCACCCAGACAGCTCACGTTGATTGGCTGTCCGGACCTCGGTCGCGGGTCAATGGTGGTAGTGGGACCACCAAGGCATACCACCTGAAGCAAGGTCAAGGTCTGGGTCCGGGGAGCGTACAGAAGTCACCCAAGGAACAGCAGACTGCGGCTGAGTTCAAGCCGAACGCTACCACGGTCTACGGTGGTCACCGGCTGCAGATCTTGGGAGCACCGGATTCGAACGGGTTTATTAGGGTTCGGTTCCCGACCGGGTCAGAAGGTCTGACCCACCAGACTCACCTAACACCCGACGCGGCTGCCAAGCCCCGATCACTGGAAGAGCTGGAGACCGGTAAGAAGGCTGGCACGGTCCGGCGCACCCCCCGCGATATGACCGACCACGAGCTGTTAGAGGAGCACCGGGCCGGCAGTGATCGACATGCGGAACTGCGGCAAGAAGCTGCTAACCGCAACCTAGACCTCCGGACCGGGCGCAGATCGTCGGAACTGAAGCAAGCGCAGGACGAACGGATCCGCGATGCCACCGGACAGCGGATGGCCGCCGAGAAGGCCAAGACGCTGCAGCAGTTCAAAGCGTATGGCGGCAAAGTAGCTGGTGAAGAGCCGACCAAGTCGAAGCTTGAGTATAGGGTCTTTCTGAAGGGGAAAGCATACTCAAATCACGAGATACACGCGTACAATCCGGCGACCGAAGAGCAGGTCGGGCACATTTCGTGGATTCCGAGCGGGAACATTGTTACCGTCAACGTGAATTCTGGGTACAGGCGCCAGGGTGTAGCCACCGAGCTTTGGAACCGCGCTAAAAAGATCGACCCTGCTATCAAACACACCCCCGATAGCCAATCGGACGCGGGGAGACTGTGGGCGGATAGCCTCGAAAAGCCCCAACCGGGGACTGCTCCTACTAGCAAGCGCAAGCACGACTGGGTGCAGCCAGGTATTCAGGTCCAGCACAAAGACGGATCGATCGGTAAGGTCGTGGCTTATGAGCCGGCGACTCAGACCATGCACGTCCAGTGGGCGTCGGGCAAGCGGGGTGGCACGTCCGGCACTACCAAGGCATACCACACAGTATTGGCACCACCAGTCGGACCAAAGCTTACTGGTCGCGAGAAGGCGCTGTACGGTACCAAGTTCCCGGACAGCGCGCCCAGGCCGAAGGTTGAGATAAAACGTCCGGCCGATCCGTTCGCCGGCATTCCGAACGCGGATGAGCCGATTCGACCATCCCCGCAAGACATTATCCGCCAGAAGGACGAAGCGGACCTCCGCAAACTCGGTCTTGAACCAATCAGCGGCAAAGAGACCCACGCACAACTGGTTGACAAACTAACCACACACTACCGAGCAATGCGGATGCCGTTGGCCAATAGTTACGATGAAAAACAGCGTGATGATCTGATCAGGCTAAACCACCGAGATGTTGGTGTGCCGCGAGTCGAGGCAGACCAGGACCTACGCGCCCTCAACAAAGCCCGGGTTGCTGCGTATGTCACCGAGGCACACCGTCGCGCGCCGAAGGGCACCAAGCTACCATACGTCCAGATTCGCGACACCTCTGGCATGGCCGGATCCAACGATCTGGCCGAGGATGTCGCGGCCTATTACGATCCCAGAGACCACCACATCGGTGTCGGTCACCATCAAACAACTTATGCCGAGGACACTCCGGCTACCCACTCGAAGCGCGGGTTTTTCAGCCGGTCCGGCAACGCCAGTTTTCTACAGCGTTCGATTACCCACGAGTACGGCCATAGCTTGGCCCTGGCCATGGATAACAACGACCCATATCGGTACGGCAAAATGGGTACCGAAGTTGCCAATACAATTCCTGGTTCTACAGGACTGCCTCCTGGCCACTTGACCCATAACGCCGTAGAGAAATGGCTCCAACGGAACAAGGCAGCGGTCATCAACCACGTCGGGACCTATGCCTCCGCCGATCATCGGGAATTGATGGCCGAGCTGTACACTGAGTTCGTACATGCACCCAACCCCAGCTCGGCGGCCAAGGTGGTCGGTAAATATCTGGAAGGAGGGGGTGCGTGATGGTTCCTACTCTACCCACCAAGAAGGTGTTGCGTCGGCTGCTGACCGACCTGATGCGCCGGCCGCGGACCCGCGAGGTCGCGGACGCGATCAACAAGGTTCAGGATCAGATCCGGACGTGCCCCCGATGATCAAACTCGGGCGCTATCAGTGGCCGCTGATCTACCTGCTCGGTGCCGTGATCGCCGTCGTTTCGGTGGTCGTACAACTGTTCTGGGGGTGGCGATGACCTGGACGGCGATCGACCTGTCGGCCCAGACCGCGGGCTACGCGGCGCATCATACGCCGCTGGGCACCCAGGGTCTGTGGAAGCATAAAGGGTGGCAGTTGCCGGCGTACATCCAGAACGTCGCGGTCGGACTGATGAAGGACGGCAAAGATCGGTCGAGCGCGATTGCGATGGCAGTAGCCGCGGTGGAGCGCTGGAAAGACGGCCGCGGCAACGTTAGCCCGGAGGTACAGGCAGCGTCGTCTGCGGCCTGGGCTGGGTGGATGAAACTACGTAGTCAGGCTCACTCGACGTCCCGGACCGGTCCGGCGATCGAACTGATGACCGTAGCCAGTGCGGCCGGCGCCGCGCGCTACAACCTGCCGATTGGCACGGTGCTGGGCCAGAATGGCCAGCCCGTAGCTGGACAACCGGTCATCAAGTCGGCTGTTGGTGGATCAGCAATCACCCCCGAGGCGCACCAACTAGTTTCGAGCATGCCGGACGCCGGACTGTTGGATGCCCACGATCGTCTGGCCGCCATGGGGGCGTCTGGTGGCCCGGACGTGGCTGCGGCTGCCGCGTTGGTGGCCGGCGAACTCGCCAAACGCGGCTACGCGACCAATGCGGACGGTTCGATCACCCGGACCCAGATCGGCCAAGGTGGTCTAGCCCAGCAAGCACACGCCCAGGCGAATCAGACCAACTACGCCAACCAACAGAGGATCGCCGCGGCCAAGCTCGCCGCTGCTAATCAGAAGAAACAAGCAGCGGCGGCCAAGAAGGCGGCGATCAAACCCAAGCCCAAAGCAGCTAAGAAAGCAAAAGTTGTAGCGCCGGCCAAGCCACATTGGTTCACCAACCCCATACGCGCGGTCGAGCTTTCGACCCCGGTCGGGTACAGTGGGCAGGGACCGCGGATCACCGACCGCTATGGGGTGCCAGTAACGCCGTCACGGCGCAAGAGGGTGAAGAAATGAGTGATCGTGGCTACTAGCTCCGATTGGAAGCCGACCAGCCGTTCGGACACCAACATGTACGATGCGACCGGATCGCCCGTGGACTCGGCCTTGTTCTTGGGTATTCCTGGCCCAACCATTCCTGTGGTTCGGGTGCAGCAGCCGGAGAAAGAACACCCGAAGGAAGCCGCAGCCCGGATCGCACGCAGCGCCAACCTATCATTCAAGATCACCCCTCCACCATCAACTCCGCGCTGACCTTACCTGTGTGGTAAAATGATGACATGGGGAACAAAAGTCAGTCGGAGACGGTGCCGATCTGGGACCACCTCCTCGCATCGGTCGCCTACTCGTTTGTGTTTTTCGCGGTATTGGTGACGGTTTATTGGTTGACTGGCACCATTCACTGAGAGGATGGAGATGGAAGTTCCAAACACGTACGGCGTGGATCTGTCCGCATTCGATAGTCGATTCCCGGCCGTCAAGCGGCTGCGTCGCTGTTTCGAGTACGACCACCTGCCGCCGCATCTGCAGGAAGTCAGCACGGTATTCGCGGCGATGGCCGTCCGGCTACTGGATCTGTGTTCGGACACGCCGGACCTGACCGAAGCACTGCGCAAACTATGGGAAGTCAATAACCTGGTCGTGCTGAACGCGGCCCGACCAGAGTCAGGGACCTGATGATCGCGCACATTGCTGTGGTTCACCGGGTCCGGGCCCGTCCGGTGATAAAACTCGGTCGCGGCAAGCGCGGGCGCAAGAAGCTGCTGGAACAGCGCGCCCGCGCCGCGGCAGTCGCCCGGAGGCGTGGATGACCGTTTTGTTCGATGGAACCAATCATCCGTCTGCTCAGCAGGTGATCAACGCCGGCTGCGACGGGGCACTGATGTACGGGGGCACCCCGCAGTATTCGAAGAACTTCACACCGGTCCAGTACCGCGACTACAAGACGCGTGGCCTGCTGACAATGTTCGCCTTCGAGATTGACAGCAACGATATGAACGGCGGCCAGGCCGGGGGCGCCGCACACGCGGCAGCGCTGCTGTCCAATCTGCGCGGCGGTGGCGTGGCCAATACCGAGCCGGTCTGCGCCACGGTGGATAAACACATCACCGCCGCCAATATACCGCTCGCCGTCCAGTATCAGCAGGGGTTCTATCAGTACGTCAAGGGAAACGGCTGGGCCGGTCCGGATGGCGGCTATGGTTTTGCCGAGTTCCTGATCGCGATCCACGATGCCGGAGTTGCCGACTGGTATTGGGGCGCCGGACAGCGCTCCCTGCTGCCGAGCTACACCAACGTGTGGCAGGACAACACCGGAACCATCAACGTCGGTGGTTCGGCCGACGACCGGGACTGGATCCTAGTCCCGTTACCACAAGGAGACGCTATGGACTGGTCTGATCCACTCCCCAATCCTCTATACGACAAGACGGTTACCGATCCATCGGACGTGCGTAGCCATCCTGTCTACACGGCGGCACAGTTCCTTCAGGGTTCGTGGGTCCGGACGCTCAATATCGGTGCCGACGTGGCAAAGGTTCTGGTACCGCAGATTACTGCGGTTGACGTCGACGTCAAGGCGACTCAGGCCGACGTGGACAGCAGGCTCGCTGCGGTACAGGCTACGATCGCTGCACTGCCGCCGTCCGGACAAGTCACGGACGCCCAGATGGCCGATCTGGAGGCTAAACTAGTAGCCGCGTATCCGAATTACAACGTCAGCATCACTAAGGCGTAGGAGCCGATCATGCTGTTCGATTTGGCGTTGCCGGCCGAGCCGGTCCGGACCCAGTGGATTGCTCTGGCCAGCGGTGACTCGGACGGCGACTGGGGGCCAGGCGAGAAGGCGATCTACGACAAGTTGGTCGCCAAGGGCGTTAGTCCGGCACTGGCCAAGATCATGTGCAAGAAAGCGGCGGCCAAGGAGAACAGCGCGGAGACGGCCCGACCGCAGTCTGGTGTCAGTTTGACCGTCCCGGAGAATCTGCGCGTGGACGCCCGACAGAAGGCAGCCGATGAGGGCGACGCGATGCCGGACGGTTCGTTCCCGATCCGGTCGCTGGCCGAGCTGGACAAGGCACGCCAAGCGTTCGGTCGGGTCAGTCCGGACAAGGCCGACGCCGTCAAGCGGTTCATGCTCAAGCGTGCCCGAGCGTTGGGTGCATCGCAGGACGTGATCGACGCGATCAGCAAGTACGGGCAGAGCGACTCGGACGGGGATAACGATGACAACTGAATCTGTGGTCGTAGACCAGCCGGCGCACAGCGAGCAGGACGTACGCAATTCGGTCTACAACGCGCTGACCGCGGCTGGCTACTCGGTCACCGGACTGACCGAGGGTGTTTATGGCGTTCTATCGTCCCAAGAACCAGATCTGATGGTCACCGTGACCATACATCGTACCCCCGTCGTCCGGCGGTAGCGCATTTACCAGAACCGACCCCCGGCGCCCACCCACACGCCGGGGGTCACCTGTATAATAATAGTAAGCGAGCCGGACGCGACGGCGTTCTTGCGGGGTGATAAGCCCCGCCCGATTCGCCCAGGGAATACCCCGCAATAGCCTCACGACTAGTCGGTTGCGGTGACCCGACATCTAACAGCGAACGGCCCGAGTCGTAATCCCCCCAGGGCGACTCGGGCCGTTTCGTGTTCGGTTATCAGCAGGATTCGGTACGGTGTCCGAACCCCACCACCGGGAGGAGATCGCACTCGCTGGGGTCAGGGCAGTCTTCGGTGTGGCCATGCAGGCAATGCCGGTGTCCGGGCAACAGGTCGGCGCACGAGCGGCGTGTCGCTACCCCTTTGGGAGTAGCGGTCGGTGCGGAATTATAGGCTTCCAGATAGGCAGCCACAACCCGAAGACCCATGGAAGCGAATGGCTGTGGTACGTCAGCAGCGGTGAGAACAGTCGGGTCGTGTGCGGGCAGGCCAGACTCGGAGAACGGGGCGTTGGGGCTGGTCACGGGAAAACCTCCGAGGAGAGACGGAACGGGCGGACAGGTCCCATTTTACCACAGAGGTAAGGTGGCGCACAAACGTCGCTTTCGCTTGACGCGATTTCGACTGGTATGCTTTGTTTCATGACAAGTCAGTTGCTGACTCCCACGTGCGTAGCCGCCGCGGTCGAGCTGGCCGGTGGCCTGTTCCGCAAGCAAATTTTACCGTTCGGGTCGATCAACTACACGGCGCCGGACGGATCCAAACGGAAGCTCACGTTCGATCAGAAGTTTCATCAAGACCTGGTTACTTCCTATCAGTCCGGCGCGTTCGGTCAGGTTCCGTTTCAGTTGGCGGACTCCAAGAACACCCATACCAATGATCCGGAACGTACCCGTGGCGAGATCACGGGTGTGGAGATGCGGTCGGATGGGTTGTACGCCCTGGTCAAGCCGCTAACCCCGGAAGCCGCCGAGCTGATTCGGAACAACCCCAAGCTGGGCGTCTCGGTTCGGGTTGTGGAAAATTACCAGCGCTCGGATGGCCAGTTCTTCCCAAGGGCGTTGCAACACGTGCTGGGAACCGTGGACCCCCAGGTGGTGGGGATGAAGCCCTGGGAGGAAGTCCAACTCACCGATCCGGTCACCGATGAAACCATTGATCTGACCAGCAACACGTATGAAGGGACGACCATGACGACCATCCAGGGCGACACCGGGCAGGTGACACTGACCCTGTCGCAGGCCGAGGCCGATCGGCTGGCGTTGCTGCTGAACGACGACGAAGCCGCCGCGGCGGCGCTGGCGGGGGCGATCGGCTTGTCCAACGGGAATCAGAGCACGGGCGACGATGACGTCTACGCCGGTCTGGCGCCGGAAGTTGCGGCGGCCATCGAGATGGCGAATGCTTCGGCGGACGCGGCCAATCAGCGGGTAGCGGAGCTGGCCAACCAGCTCGCATCGGCGCAGGTGGCCGGCGAGGTGGAGCGCTACGGTGCGGCCGGACTGGCGCCGGCCATTATCGACGCGGCTCGGCCGCTGCTGGCGGTGCAGTCCGGCGCGATCGACCTGTCCAACGGGTCGGATCGGGTCGACCCCGGTGCGGTGATCCGGTCGGTGCTGGACACGGTGCTGGGACTGTCGCAGGCCGGTCTGGACGTGATCGACCTGGGTCGGGAGACTGGCTCGCTGCAGGGTTCGGAGACTGACCCGGCCACCCAGAACCGGAACGCCCTGCTTTCGCAGTGGTCCACCGAGTACGGCAACTGAAAAGGGAGAATCAGACATGACCGCAGTTGTTGCCGTTACCCGGTTCGGGCCCGACACCTATACGGTGTCCCCCACCGGGTTCGTGGACGGTGGCCAGCTCGTGGAACCGGACCCGGCCAATCCCGGGTTCATCCGGGCGGCGTCGTCCGGTTCCAGTACGTTTCTGGGGGTGAATCTGCAACCCGCGGAGGGCACGTCCTACACCAACCCGACCACGGCCGGCTACGGTGCTCCGGTGCTGGACATCTCGGTCCCGGTCGAGAAGGCGGCGATCGCCTGGCAGGGCACCTACAAGGTCATCTACAACGAGGCTGCAACCTTCGGCCAGCTTCTGGGCGCCGGACCGAACGGAACCGTGATTCCCTACCAGTCGGTGGCCTACGCAGGCGCAGCGCCGACCGACGTGGTTACCTACGGCCCGCACGCCACGGTTAATGACGGCGTCCTGATCGGTGGTTCATTGACCGTGACCTCGGCGACAGCCGCATTCGTTACCGGCGACCTGTACCGAGCGATCGCGGGTGGATCGATCCCTGCGGGTGCATACATCACGGCAATCAACTCTGGTACTTCGGTGCAGATCAGCGCGGCCCCCGTGGTCAGCGCGGTCGGGGTCAGCGTGACGTTCGGCAACAGTCCGATCATCACGTCGGCCGCTTCCACCTTCACCGCCACGGTCGAGGGTGCGACGGCCACCGGTGGCTCGATTCCGGCCAGCACGATCGTGACCCAGTTCATCGACGCGCACACGCTGCGGCTGAGTAATCCGGCCACTGCCGCGGCGGCTGGCGTCACGGTCACACTGGGTGCAGTGGCAGCGCAGGCGCTGCCAGGTCTGGTGGTGGGCCGGTGCGTCGAACCCAACGGTGTGATCGCCGGGGTGCAGGGCAAAGTCCGTCTGGCCGGGGTCTGAGTCCGGCGTCAACGAAGGAGACATGACAGATGCCGACTCAGGTAACCTACTCGGGGCAGGGTCCCCGGCTTACCGTCAATTCGATGCTGGTGGACCCGCTGATGATCCGGGCCCGCATGCTGCAGATGATGACGCAGCAGTTCATCATGACGGCGCTACTGCGCAACGCACCAGCCACCCAGTCCGGCGCCGTGGTCTACGCCGAGAGCAACCCGCTGTTCTCCTCGGACGATGCAGCCGAGATCGCCGAGGGTGGCGAGATCCCGCTGGGCCAGATCCAGGTGGGCAACCCGAAGGTTCAGATCACCCGCAAGACCGGTCTGGGCGTCGAGATCACCCGCGAGATGCGGGACCGCAACCGGATCGATCTGGTCCAGTTGGCCATGGACCAGGTTCGCAACACCATGGTCCGGAACTGGGAGCGTCGGCTGTTCGCCTCGTTCGACGCGGCGACGGCCCAGACCGGCATGGTCGTGGCCGGATCGGCGTGGTCCAACCCGGCCACCGGGTTCGCCCGGCGTGATGTCCTGGCTGCCACCAAGGCCGTGACCGAGGCCATCACGCCGAACCTGGACCCGAACAACCAGCAGGACTTCTTCGGGTTCCTGCCGGACACGCTGGTGATCAGCACCACCAGTCAGTACAACCTGATGCAGTCCACCGACTTCGTGCAGCTCTACCTGGGCGGCGACATCGCGGACCGCAACCCGTACTACACCGGACAGCTCGAACGTAAGGTGCTGAACCTGGAAGTACTAACCTCCCGGTTCATCGCCCCGAACGTATCGTATGTGCTGCAATCCAACGTGCTCGGCGGCTACTCCGACGAGCGCCCATTGGGCGTCACGCCGCTGTACGCAGACCTTCCGCGCGAAGTCTGGCGTGCCGATGTGGTTCGCCGAACCGCCATCTTCATCGACCAGCCGTACGCCGTCTGCAAGATTGTGAGTCAGTAATGGCCACGCTCAAGAGCGGGCAGTTATCGGTGGGAACAACTACCCCCGTCAAGGTTTGCGATGTTCCCGGCGGAGCACGCTACACACTGGTAGTAACAGCGTCTGGCGGCCCTGGTCCCGTGGTGTTTGGGACGAGCAGCACGATGACATCGGGGTACACACCGCCTGCGTCTGGGGTTATCGGCGTAGGAGTCGGTGAAGACGACGGGTCCGAAATCTGGGCGCTGTGTCTCGGGGCCGGATCGACCAGCGTCCAATGGAACCTGTACGAGGGAGCGTAATTATGCCCAGTCCGCATCCCGGCATCGTGCCGGAAGAGTCCGTACCGGACGAGGAAGTCCAGCCCTACACGGTCCGCGCCCTGGTGATGAACGTGGTCCGTGGCAGGGACAAGTGGGGTAATCCCGACGCCTACAGCTACAACCGCGGCGACACGATCCAGCTCACCCCCAGCTACGCCGCGCCGTATCTGAAGGCTGGGCTACTGACGCCGGTAGCTACCGAATCGGTTGACGACGAGCCGGCCGATGACGACCCGAAGCCCCCCCGTAGCGTTCGTAACAAGGCGCCATCGCCTGATGACGACAAGGATTCTCAGTAGGCCCCCAGGGTAGAGATACCCATCTAGTGATATCTCATAGGGTAGGAGCCACTGAGATACTAGTAGATGTGGATCTATAGGAGGTGAGTATGGCGATCGCGCCCACCACGATTTACACGACGGTAGCTTTGGTTCGTGCCGTCGCCGTCCGTGACCCGGCTAACACAGCGGCCACGCTCGCCTCACTATCGGACGATCAGCTCCAGGAGGCGATCAACGACGCGGGCAGTCAGGTAGATTCGGCTCTGGGGTTCACCTTCCCGACTCCATTCGTGGCGCCGGTCCCCCGGCAAGTCGCGCTGCTGACCCGGGACATCGCCGTCTATCTGGCGGACTGGACCTACCGTCAGTTCAAGGACTACGCTCCCGGCAATCCGATCGTCCTGCGCTACCAGCGTGCCACTCAATTGCTGGAACAACTCCGGGCCGGGCACGCCAAGCTGGTCGATTGGCCCCCACCGGGCGATGTGATCGACCAGCCGGCACCGGAGGGCGGAACGGTCCTGAACGACGGCTATGTCGGGGCGGCGATGGATCTGACCCAGGGCATTCCGATCAACGAGTCGCCCCATCTGGGCCAGCAGTGGAACGGTCCGGGTAGCGCTGAGAATTGGGGGCGCTGGTGGTAGACCAAGGCTCTTTCTTCGACCGGATCGACGAGCTGGACGAACGAATCGGGGGCGGCCACCTGGTTGGAGACGTGCACGTGGATCAGGCATACGCCTTCAATCAGCACGAGGGCTACTGGGTGACCGGACCGAACGCCGGCAAGCGGCTGGATAACGGCGGGCATCTGCACTATCTGTCCGGACCGCTGTTCGCTCACGCCGATCAATATTTCGGTGAGATCGCGGACCGGGTGCTGGACGAGGGCCCGGTCGAGCCGATGATCGACAATGTGAAGAACCTGATCACGCAGGTTCTGATCGACGCTCCGGTACGGTTCGACAACCTGCGTCGATCGGCGGCCGGCACAGTGACCGACAACGGCGACATGGCCTGGCACCAGCCGGCCGAGGTACCACGGCTGTCCGCGCAAGAGCTGGCGGCCGAACGACGTGGTGAAGGTAAGTCGCGTCGGTGGAACCCGTCCGGCGAGATCCGACACGGGAGGGCGGCGCCGTGATCGATCCCGACCTGATGGCACTGTGGCTCTCGGCGGTGCTGACCGGACAACCGCAAGCACCCACTTTCGCGGTCGGTCCGGACCGGCCCGAGCTGGAGTTCCCGGACAATCTGGGAATCGTTACACCAATGCCGGGCCCCAGTTCCAGCACCGAGGGACTGATCGACTATCCGGTATTTCAGATCCGAATCCGGGGGCTGGCGCCGTACCGGTTCCAATTGGCCAACCAGGCTAATATGGTTGACCAGTACCTGTTGTTCGGGGTGTATCCGGCCAACATCTGGGGATCGCGTATCTTGGCGGTGGCCCGGTCCGGCTCCGGACCGGTGCCGATCGCTGAGGACGAGGTCAACCAGAGGATCAGCTACATGTGCAACTACGTCGTAACCGAAGCGATCAGCATAGGGAGTCCGGTGCTATGAGCGAACCGAACCAGCCCCCCACCGATGCCGGACCGGGCCCCCAGATCATTCCACAGCCCGCGGAGCCGATCAAGGCGGGGAATCTGATCCTGGGCGTCACCAACCCCCACATGCGATTCACCGACGAACTGAATGTGGCCGGGGAGACGTTCCCGGCGATCACGTTCGCCGGCACCGAGATGTCGCCGGACCAGGCCAAGGCGGCAGTTGCCGCCGCAGCGCGGTCGAACATCGGTCTGGTCCGGCGAGACAGTCGACTGGCTCTGGCCACAACCACTCTGGCCGCCCCGGTCGGATGTGTGGTGGCCGACAACCGGCACGGTCTGGACTTCCCCGCGGTGGTCGAGCAGGGGACCGTGATGACGTATGAACAGGCCATGGCCGCGCGCCGTGAGGCGCAGCGACTCGGGATCGAATTGACGGAGGTCGACCGATGACCGCTCCTGTTGCGGCCCCGTCATACAACCGGCTCAACGTGCTGGTGGGCATGGCCAACTGCTACGTGCAACCCTACAACCCTCTGGTACCGGCGGCACTACCTTCGGACCTGATCGCACTGAACGGGGTCTGGGCGTCGCCCTGGGTGCCGATCGGTGCGACCGACCAAGGTCTGTCGTTCGAATTCCAGCGCAAGACCACCAACATCATGATCGAGGAACAGCAGACCCCGGTACAAGTCACCTCGGATGCGACCGACATCATGGCCGTGGTGGATTTGGCCGAGGACAGCCTCCAAACCATGCTGTGGGCGTTCGGTGGTGGCACGATCACCGCGATTGCCGCGGCGCCGACCCAACCGGCGATGAGCGTGCTGCAGATCCACAGCAATCTGGACCAATTCGCGTTCGGGTTCGAGGGCACCGACCCGGCCGGTTACTACCGGCGCGTGTTGGCCCAACCTTGCGTGTCGGCCGGCAAGGTGGACGCTAAATTCCGTCGGGCCGCGGGCAAGCGCATGTATCAGACCAGCTTTACTTACATGAACGCGCTAGAGAACCTGATGATCCGCGAGATGACCGGACCACACACGTAAGGGGTGGCTTTCGATGGGGTTCGATGCCGGCAAGTTCGTCGACGTCCTGGACTACGACTTCACCGCGTTCGGTGGGACCAAAGGAGTGGTCCCGGAACCTTCGGACAAAGTCCTGCTCCAGTTCCAAGACAGTATGCGCAAAGGCCTGGTCGAGTTCGGGGTGGCTCAGGACGTCGATGTGACCGACAATGCCGCGGTGATGGCGATCATCGCCAAGCTACCCCCCGAACAGCTCGAGCGGTTCATGGAGATGCAGGTGGACGCGCTGGCCGCGTTCTGTCAGGGCGCACCGACCCTGGAGGAGCTGTCGACGATGCCGGTCCGGGTGCGCAACGCGTTCGCCGGCTGGCTGATGGGCAAGTTCACAAACCCGGAATCCTTGGCCACCGCTACGAACTCCTGAGTGGTGGCCCAGACCGCAGACGGCTTTACTATCGGGTGCGTCGAGAGCTGAAGTATGGCGTCGACGAGTGGGACTGCTTGCCTTGGTGGCAGCAGGTCATGTACACCCGACAGATGGAAGTAGCCGCCAACGAGCAGCAATCCGGCGAACCGGGGGCCGAGCCGGACCTGACCGACGAGTTGGTCTATCGGATGCAGGCCGACGAGCCACTTCCTTTGAGTCAGACAACCTCTTCCGGCCGGACCGTGTCCGGGACGACCGATGTGCTGCAGCAGTTGGGCGTGAACGTAGTCCGGGTTCAGTTTGGTGGTGAGCGATGACATTCGATGCTGGGGATATCCGCTCTAAGATGACCCTGGACCGATCGGACTTCCGGACCGGTCTGGACGAGGCCAAGCGCGAGGCACAGGAGTTCGTCGACCAGGACTGGGAAGTTCGATTTACTGCCACGCTGGACACTGCAGAGGCGATGGCGGAGGGCGAACGGTTCCGGGAGGAACAGTCTCGCAACATCTTTATCAACGAGAAGGTCCAGACCGATCGGGCCGGCCAGGCCGCACGGGACGTCGGGACCGATGGCGGCAAGGACCGCAGTTCGAGCGGCGGCTTTCCCAGCATAGACATGTCTCAGGTGATGAGTATCGCACCTGGCGGCACGAGTGCCATAGGAACTCTGGCACCGATGCTCGGGATGGTTTCGTTGGCCGCGGGGGGAGCGGGGGTCGCTCTGGGTGCGGTCGGGGCGATCGTGGCCACGTTGCCGGCCGTGGCGCTGGGTGCGGTGGCAGCGTTCGGGTCGTTGAAGCTGGGGATGGATGGGATCAAGAACGCATCCAATCAGCTACACCCCCAGATCACCGCTTTGCACGATCAGATGGTGGCCGCGTTTCAGACCGATTTCACCCCGATCTTCAAGCAATTGGGGCCAGTGATCACCGCTATCACTCCTGCCATGGTGGGAATGGCGTCCGGCTGGGCGGCGTTGGCTCAAGCCGGCACCAACGCGATCACCGGACCGGGTGGAATCAGCTCTATTACCAGCATCCTGACCGGGGTGCGTTCCGGCATGTTGGCTGCGGCGCCGGGGGTACAGGCGTTCACTCAGAGCTTATTGGGGATGGGTGCGGCCGGCGCTCAGGCGCTACCGCAATTGGGAGCCCAGTTCGCGACCGTTACCCAGAATTTCCGAGCGCTACTGCAGCCTCTGATCCAGTCCGGTGCGATTACGGGCGCAGTCCGGGACCTGGGCAGTGCCTTGACCCCGATCGCGTTGGGGATCAACCAACTAGTGGTCGCGATTATCCCGCTATCGCCGCTGTTGGTCGGTCTGGGTCAGATCGTCGGGGGGGTGTTGCGCCAGATCGCCGGCATGGCGCCGATGCTGCTACAGGCCGGCTCCCAACTCTTGGCGGCGTTGGGCCCGCTGATCCCGGTGATCGGTCAGATCGGTCAAGCGGTAGGTGCGATCGCGATCCCGCTTCTATCGGCCCTGGGGCCGATCATCGCCGCGCTGGCGCCGGCCATCGGAGTGTTGGCCCAGTCGCTGGGAGCCGGACTGGGCGAAACTCTTACCGCGTTGGCCGTCCCGCTGGGCCAGATCGCGCAGGTATTGGGACCGGCACTGGTACAGATAGCCGCAGCCGCGGCGCCGTTGATTGGGACGTTCGCTCAGGTGGTCGGAGTGCTGGCGGGAGCACTGTCGTCCGGTCTGGCTGCGATTATGCCGACGATCGTCTCGGTGTTCCAACAATTGGTTCCGGTCCTGCAGGAGATCTTGGCTTACGATTCGGGCTTGTTCCAGCCGATCATCCAAGCGGCAATGGAACTGATCCAGGCGTTGTTGCCGCTGCTTCCACCCATCTTGGAACTGGTCGAGGTCCTCTTGCCGGGACTCCGGGGGATTGTTGCCGCCGTGGCCCCGGTGATTGGACAATTGGCTCAGATCATCGCCACCGGATTGGCTGCGGCGATGCCGATTTTGCAGCAAATCGGGACTCTACTGTCCGACATCCTAGGGCAGGCAATCAAATCCTTGTTGCCGATCTTGCCACCTCTCGCGTCGGCATTGATGTCGGTCATCAGATCGTTGTTACCGATTATCCCGCCGTTGTTGCAGATCGTGCAGCAGTTGTTGCCGATGCTGACTCCGCTGCTGATGACTTTGGTTCCCGTGTTCGCTATGGTAGCTCAAACTGTCGCCACACTGGTTCCGGTGTTAATGCCGCTGATCCAAATCATCATGAACCTGCTGATGCCGATCATCAAAGCGCTACTCGGGGTGGTCCAGGTGGCGTTTACCGCCATCGTCAAGGTGATCGGCGACGCTCTGCGAATTGTCCAGGGCATTATCCAGTTGGTGATGGGTCTACTCACAGGTAACTGGCGAGAAGCCTGGACCGGTTTGAAAAACATCGTCGGGGGTGCTCTGAGCGCTATCAAAGACGTGATCGTCGGGGACTTCCACATCGTCACTTCTTACGTGTCCGGGTTCGGCGGCGCAATCTTGCACGCGATCGGCAATCTCGGCGGGTTGTTGTTCAACATTGGTAAGGCGATCATTCAAGGTTTGCTCAATGGTCTGAAGAACGCGTGGAATGCGGTCACTGGGTTTATCGGCGGGATTGGTAATTGGATTTCGGACCATAAGGGACCGATCGAGTACGACCGAACGTTGCTCGCTCCCCACGGCAACGCGATTATGCAGGGGCTGGTCGGCGGAATGGCCGCTCAGATGCCGGCACTCGGGCAATTTCTGGCCGGGGTGAGCAGGACGATCTCGGGTTCCACCTTCAGCTTGGCCGCTCCTACGATCACCGGACCAATCGGGCAAGCGGCAATCAACGCGTTAGTATCGGTGGCCGGAGTCGGGTCTGGCGCGAACGGTAACCAGGGACTAGCCACCGCAGTGCAACAGGGCGTCTATAACGCGCTAAACCGAGCTTCTCTGAACGTGAGCGGAACCGGAACCGCTAGGCTGGTAGCAAATGGAAACGCCGTCCTGGGCCGGAGGTGACAATGAGCCACATCCTACCATATCTCATAGGCTGTATAGCCAGTCTCGCATATATCCTCTACCCACAACCCACATCTATACATATCTCAGTGGCTCCTACCCTACGAAATATATATAGATGTGGATCTAGGGGGGCG
>Ga0137403_10001214_pt1 | contig 32498 bp, 23 predicted proteins | sample CZOMad2_1_16fung_FD_122057 | JGI IMG/M metagenome (GOLD analysis project Ga0137403, IMG submission 122057) | Vadose zone soil fungal communities from Angelo Coast Range Reserve, California, USA - CZOMad2_1_16fungal (Hybrid Assembly) | ecosystem: Environmental > Terrestrial > Soil > Vadose zone... | reverse complement strand
TGTTACTGAGATTGGCTCCAGCGCCCAAAGGCACGCTAAAGGATTGAATGCCGCGATCGAGATTTTGGTTGTACACGGCGTACTCATAGTGATAGACCCCCGGCGTTGGATTGGTCACTTTGTAGCCCATAAACCAGATGCCATCGTTTCCCGGATCAGGCTGCACCTGATTTACCGTCGCGCCTGTCCAAGCCATGATGGCAGGCTGCATTCTCTGGGTCGGGCCAGCAGGCGAAAACGTGAAGTTCGATATTCCGCTAACTATAAACTGGCGATAAGAAGCATTGTTGAACATGTTGCATTCCCCGGGATGCGACTGACACCAGGAGTATTCGTGCGGAGTGATGTATTGCGCTTCGGCAAAATAGGTGGCACCTGCATTCAGCGTTGTGTTTAGATCATCGACGTTTACCCGCACCCGGTGCGATGCGCCGTTGTGGCTGTGGCCGCTGTGGTTGTTCGCGCTGGATTGAAACACGCCGGTGAAAGGATTGACCCAGGCGCGCGAACCGATGCTACCTTGATCAGCATTCGTCGAGGCAAAATACAGGTCGGAACAACCAGGGCATAACTGAACGCCCTGGCTGCAAGCATTGGTGTTACAGCCAAAGCCGCAGCTGTTGGACTCGTCCGCGCCGAACGTGTGTTTCATCCACGATTGACCAATTTGCTCAAAGCGTGTGGTATTGTCGCCGCCGCCGCTCATCCGATAGAGGTTTTGTGGAACGACCGGGTGATCGGGATTAGGTAATGCGAACCAATTGATCGGCTGGTCGCCGTTGTTACAGGCATCGGTTGCCATCCCGAGACCGACCTGCGTTCCCGCAGTGCCGAATTGTGCCATATCCGGTATATCGCCAACGATGACATCCGGCCCGTGGACAAGCGTCGGCGCTTCTGACCCGGTCTCGCCTTTCAGCGCCCGCGCCACTGCAAAACGCAACGCCGACAGCATGTCCGAGGAAGTCATTTTCAATTCTTCTGTCCGCGAGCTGGTTCTATTAAGCCGGTGCAGGTCGATCTCCATGGTGGCGCTGCCGCTCGCAACGATCATCTTTTGAAGTGTTCCGCTCCCGTCCTCCGTGTTGGCTGGATTCTTCCCGCCCGATTGGACATCAGTCGGGGCGAACAGCAAAAGCAGTGGGAGCACGAAAGCAGTTAGCATGATTTTTAGCATTGTGTTTGCTCCTCCGGATTATCGTGGGTTTAAAACGCGCAAACTTACATTGCAATATCTGGCATGACCAGACGCCAAAAGTAAAGAAAATCTCACGAGAACTCGGTAACGATTGTTTTGGAATTCGCCTCCTCGCTGGCGCAAGCCGCGTTTTTGGGCTAAATTCGCCATTCTTGTGAAAAGTGGTTGCATCAGCCGGGAATTAAAAGCCATGACGGCGATTTCCCCGCGTGTGCCTGCCGGGGTCATCGCCCCCGGCTACAGCAAGACCGGTATTCGCAAATCAAAAACCAGCCGGTGGCGCGCGGCAGCGTTGATCACTCTCAACTTGTTCATGATCGCGCACATCATTCAGTGGCGGATCATGGGCAAAACCGTTTCGCCCATCGAGCCCTCGGAGACGATGCAGACGCTGCAAGGCGGCTTCGTCAATGCGGGTTTTATCTTTTTTAGTCTGGCAATTTTGGCCACTCTGATCTTCGGGCGTTTTGTCTGTGGCTGGGGCTGTCACATTCTGGCCCTCCAGGATCTCTGCGGCTGGCTGCTAAAGAAAATGGGTCTGCATCCGAAGCCGTTTCGATCGCGGCTGTTGGTGTACATCCCTCTCATTGCAGCGCTGTACATGTTTGTCTGGCCCACGGCGTATCGATTGTTCCACAACCCAGAGCACGCACCGCTTATCCCGAAATTTACGAACCATCTGGTGACCAGTAACTTTTGGCAGACTTTCCCCCCTGTCGCGGTGGCTATTCCTTTTCTTTTCGTGTGCGGTTTCATGACAGTTTATTTTCTGGGGCAAAAAGGCTTTTGCACCTATGCCTGTCCTTACGGTGGCTTCTTTGGTCTTGCCGATAAATTCTCACCTGGAAAAATCCGCGTCACGCCTGCCTGCAATCAATGCGGCCACTGCACCGCGACCTGCACCTCAAACGTGTTGGTGCACGCGGAGGTGAAGCAATACGGGATGGTCGTCGATCCCGGTTGCATGAAGTGCATGGATTGCGTCAGCGTATGTCCCAACGACGCTCTCTATTTCGGTTTTGGGAAGCCCACGATCCTGGTTCCTAAATCAGATGCGATCCGAAAAAATTACTCTCTGACGTGGCCTGAAGAAATCATCGGCGCGTTGGTGTTTCTGGGAAGTTTCCTGGCTGTCCGTGGCGTTTACGCGTTGATCCCATTCCTGATGGCGCTCGGTTGGGCCGCGGTCACTACGTTTCTCACTCTGAAAATGTGGAGATTGTTTCGTGCAAGGGAATTGTCCTTTTACCGTTTCAATCTGAAGTCTTCAGGACGGATTAAGAAGGCAGGCTGGGCGTTCGCAGCCTTTGCGTGTGCCTGGATTGGGTTGAACGCGCACAGCGGCTGGGTCCGTTATCACGAGTTCCGCGGGAACCTCGCGTTCCAGAAAATTCAGGTGCCCGACGAGCTTGCCCTTGCGCAGGCGAATCCGGCCCGGTGGCTTGCTCCGGCTGATCAGGAGAACATCGTCGTAGGAAAAAAGCATTACGACGCCGCATCGCGGCTCGGGCTGTTTGTAAACAGCGAAGCGGTGCCGAAACTGGCCTGGTTTGAATATCTTTTGGGCAACGCGGACCAATCCATCCAATTGCTCAGCCAGGCCGCAGCTTACCAAAAAGGAGAGAACAAAGCTTTGAGTCTTTATTATCGCGGCGCCATCCTGAATCGTGTGGGCCGTCATGAAGAAGCGCGGGCGAGTCTGGACGAAGCGCTGGCAGAAAGAGACGACTTGATTCTGGCGCGTCAGGAAAAAGGCGAATCGCTCTGGCAACTCGGGCACCGCGATGAAGCTATTTCGGTTTGGACTGACGCGGTGCAGCGCAACGTGCGTTTGGCTTTGGCCAATAATGAGCTCGCCGGTGCGGAGCGCTCGTTAGGTAAGCTCGAAGAAGCAAGCGCTTATGAGAAACAAGCAGACCAATTCACTCCGAACAATTCGCTTTACCATTGGATGCTAGGACGCCGGCTCCAGGACCTGGGCATGACCGAGTTGGCTGAAAAACATTTCCAGCAAGCAGGCCAGCTCGATCCTGGGAACGGAATACCTGACGGGCGTTGAGGTGGGTAAATCGCGAAGTCGCTTGCTCACGAATCCTTTCGGAGTTACATCGATTTCACGTTTCACCTATGTTGCTGGATTCCATGTTGTAGCCGGCATCGGTGATGCCGGTCTTGGAAATATCTAGACTCCGGCCGGGATCACCGATCCCGGCTACAACAAAGCCTGGCTACGTCGTCAGGGCCGCGGCGGCGGAGTGGGACGTGGCCGAGGTGTGGGCATAGCTCTCAGCGTGTATTGAATGGTCAACACCGGCGGGCTGGCACTCTCTCGAGTGTCGAACCGTTTCGCCGTTCCGCTGACCGACTCGTCTCCCAGCACGAGCCAGCCAAAGTTAAAGCCAGGGTTGTCCAGCCACGATTGCACATCACTAACCATCTGTGCTGAATTCCACGTATAGAATCCAACCGGACCAACCGACTGGCTTGCGCTCACCATCGCGGAAAAGTCGCCGCCTTCCATGGCCCAAAAGATGGTGTCGAAGAAACGATGCCGCCATGTGGCATCATTGGGAGTAGCGGGAGCTCCGTCACCTTCCTCTCCTGGCGCGTCAGAGGTTCCTTCCCCCCAGTCGGCAAGCAGCTTGTGCAGCTCAGTCGTTCGCGCAGTATCGTTGAAAACGCGGGAGCAATTCAGGCTGAGGGTCACGCCTGTGATCGTTGAGCCGGGCGGAATGCTTCCCGCGATGTCGAAGGCGAGCACCCCTCGGCGGAGTTCGCCCATGAAGGTCTCACCGGTGAAGAAATAAATGCCGCGAGCATTGCTTACGTCGCCCTCAGCGGGATCGAACTCGTAGAGAGTATTATCTTTGCTGGGCATGATGCTTATAGTCGCCGCGCTCGCCAACCCGGCACCGCTAAAGCTAAGCGCAGCCGTGAGTATTAGTGCGTGTAATGTCTTAGAAGTTATCATTGAGTGTTGAGCGTTGAATGTTAAATGTTAAGCGTTGAGAGCCCTACCGAAGCATCTGGTCACTGATAACTGATAACCGATCACTAGAAATTTTCGCCGGACGAAAATTTGAAATTTCTAGGGGCGCGGCGGCGGAGTCGGCCGAGACCTTGGTGACGGGCCAGACCTTGGCGTTGGTGTAGGACGTGGAGTGGCTGTCGGTGTCGCAGTAGCAGTAGCAGTTGCTGTTGCTGTTGCCGTAGCTGTGGCTGTAGCAGTCGCCGTGGCAGTGGCCGTTGGTGTTGGCGTCGGAGTTGCGGTTGCAGTCGGTGTCGGAGTCGGGCTGGCTGTAGGCGTCGGAGTTGGTGTACCGACCCCCGCGGGCGCTTGGATTGCAACCATCATGGGCGAGCCTGTCTTAAAGTAGCCGACTGTCGCATTGGCAGTTTGCGGTGGTTGATCGGCATCAAACCGGAAATTATACAGTGTGCCCCAGCGAATCGCGTTGGCGTTCTGATTCTGCGCAAAGGTTTCGCTGTTCCAAGTGATAGAATTGCTGGCCGGAGTGACACTCCACGGTTGGCTGCTGTAACCCTGGTTGTTGAACGTGCCGTCGTTTGCCCAGCCGGGTTCCTGAGGTGGCGCATGAAATCCGATGTTACTAATGTTGGCGCCAGCGCCCAGAGGCACACTGAAGGATTGGATCGCCTGATCGAGGTTCTCGTTATACAGCGCATACTCGTAGTGGTAGACACCGGGAGTTGGATTCGTGACCTTGTAACCCATAAACCAGAGGCCATCGTGTCCCGGATTAGGCTCCACCTGATTTACCGTCGCGCCCGTCCAAGCCATAATGGCAGGTTGCATCCGCACCGTTGAGCCAACACCAGAAAATGTGAAATTGTTCGGGCCGCCGCTGACATTAAACTGGCGGCGGGAGACATTGTTATACATGTTGCATTCCCCGGGATTCGCCTGACACCATGAGTATTCGTTCGGAGTGACGTATTGAGCTTCGCCGAAATAAGTTGCACCCGGATTTTGCGATGGATCCAGGTCGCTCGTAGCGACTGTAACCCGGTGTGATGTGCCAGTGTGACTGTGCGGGGGATTCGAGTGATTGTTGGCCGTCGATGGGTAATTGCCTGTAAATGGGTTGACCCACGCGCGCGAGCCTATCCCGTCCTGACCAGCATTTAAACCGGACCCGTAAGGATCGGAACAGCCCGGGCATAGATTGGATCCAGTAGTGCATCCGCTGGTGTTACAGCCAAAGTTGCAGGCGTTATCTTCCAATGCCAGGAAGGCATGTTTGAGCCAGGACTGGCCGATTTGTTCGAAGCGGTCGTTGTTATTGGTCCCGCCGCTCATCCGGTAGAAATTCTGTGGGATAACCGGATGATCGGTTTGCGGCAACGCAAACCAGTGCAGTGGCTGGTCGCCGTTGTTACAAGAGGTCGTTCCAATTCCCAGCCCCACGAAATTTCCATTACTTCCGTATTGCGCCATTTCCGGCAGCTCACCAACGATCACATCGGGCCCGGGCACCAGCGTTGGTGTTTCGCCACCGGCTGCGCTTTGCAGGGGCGGCATGACCACCGATCTGAGCTCGCCGTTAACGATTGTCTGGACCTCGACCGGTTGCATGGTCGCTCCGATAGAAATTTTTCCAACCGTAGCACCGGCGTCTGAAGGTCGCCCAAGGGCGTTGGCAAACTCTTTTGAAACGAGCAGGTTTCCGCCGGTGATGCCCAGCAACTGCGCATTCGCGTCGTAAGCGTATTGGTGTCCTTCGATGTTGAAAAACGTGAAGCCTGTCTTTGCGTCGCGCACGGCAATATCGAACGCTTCGCTCGAGGGAAGTTTTTCCACGGCGAGTTGATTGATGGATGCGGTGAGCGCAGAGGGCAGCTCTGTGGAGTATTGCGGGACAAGCGCCATCGATCCCTGCTCAGGCCCGCGCAGGAGATCATTAAAGACAAGAATGCTGAAGAAGGAATTGGCCGCTACATCGAAACGAAGTTGGACAACTTTTGCAGCTAGTGAGCCGTCTGCGCTGAGCCGGTCCACATCGATGTCCATCGCCACGGTTCCGCTTTCCACGATCATTTTCTGAAGCGTGCCGCTCTGGCCGCGGCTCTCGGGAATTGTCTGCTTTCGCGCAGCGGAATTATTTGAGTTGGCGTCGGGCGACGCAAACAGCAACAACGGGAGCATGAAACCGGTAAGCGTTAACTTCGACATGTGGATTCCTTTCCTTGTAACCCTGGCTAACGGTTGAGTAAAAGTAATTTCTCTCATGCATTCGCGGGAGAAGTAAAGAAGATTTTGAAAATTTCGCAGCCTGTGAAGGTGGAACGCGTTGTCTTCAACGCGTTGGAAACTCAAGGGCGCGGCTTTGCCATTTAACATCTGCGTGCTCGGCGATTGGCATCGTCTTGTGGACAAGCCGATCCACCTTTATGAAGTGCGCGCCAATCATTAATTCACTAGTCACGGATCATTTTTCACGAACTTCACTTCTTGCCTTCGACCCCCGAAAGCTTTCGGGGCTTCGCTAATGAGCGTGGCAGACGCAGCTTCACGTCTTTCCTTCCACGAGAGCCGCCGCCTCCTTATCTAGCCCGGCGTAATCGGGCTTGCGCGGTTGCAAATAAAATTCGTCGATCACGATTTGCACCAGCGCGGCAGCGGGGACAGCGAGAAAAACTCCCAGCAATCCGAACATGGTCGCGGTCGCCAGCGTAAAGAACAAGATGTTGACGGGATGCAACCGCATTTCTTTGCCGAGCACGCCCGGCACAAGAACATTCAGTTCAACCTGGTAAACGAGCACGATCACGCCGAGCGCGAGCCAGAATTTTGTCGCACCCAGGCTTAGCGCGACCAGCAGAATGGGAATGGAAACAAGAAACGCCCCGATGTTTGGCAGAAATTCACCAAGAAACGCGAACACGCCGAAGATAAACGCCGGCTGCACACCAATCAGCCAAAGCAGTACGCCTATCGACATTCCAGTGATGACACCGTTAATCGCGACGCCGCGCGCCCAGGCAATCATTTGTCGCATGAGCCGCGCGAGAGTGCGATGCGCCTGGTCGCGATAACGATCGGGCGTAAGCGCCAGATACGCGGTTACGAGCGGTCGCGGATTGGCCAGGACAAAGACAAGCAACAGAATCGCGAACACAAAGCTGGCCACGCCGCCGACCAAACCGAGCGTCGATCTTAATAAGATGTTCCCAACTGTTCCCGCGGCTGCGCCGACTTTTCCGGCCATTTCATCCGTGCGCGGCAACGCGTCGCGAACCTCCGGATAGTTGTGCGTGAGCGATTCGATCCGAACACGAATGCCTTGCCAGACACCGGGTGCGCTGCGCACCAGTTCCTGGGTTTGCCTTGCCAGCGGCGGAATGGCAAAAACGAAAATTGTGGTCGTGACAGCGACCAATGCGAGCATCAGCAGGATTACGCTGACAAAGCGCGGCACACGATGTTTCTGCAACCAAACCACGATCGGGTTGAGGACCATCGCAAGGAGAAAAACCAGCGCGAACAGCAAGATCACCGGTTGCAGCGCGCGCAAGAGCAGCCAGACGATGAATAGCAAAAAAACCAGCCAAACAATGCGCCACGCGCTGTGATAACTTAGCGGCGCATCCTGGTTCTCGTGATCGGATTCTTTCATGACCAAGGAGTAACGGCTTCCCAGCCGGCATGTTCGCTGCTTCTTACTAACCCCGAATGAACACTAATGGACACTAATTTTGTCGGGCGCTTGCGGCAGAAAGTAATTCTTCGCCTTACAATTTATTCGTGTCGACTCGCCTGCCACACCGAAGCCTAAGCGGAGGCCGGTGTTAATTCGTGGTTTTCTGGATTTGTAATTCTTGTAACTTTTTACCTTGGTAACTCTTCTAACTCTCTTAAGATTCAAGCTGCCGTGTCATTTAATCATTTCGGACTTTCGCCTGAAGTTGTGCGCGGGACGCAGGCGATGGGATTCGTCGAGCCCACGCCGATCCAGCTTCGTGCCTTTCCGATTGTTCTCGCCGGAAAAGATTTGATCGGCACGGCGCAGACCGGCACCGGGAAAACTGCGGCGTTTGCTCTGCCAATCCTAACGTTGCTGGCAAAGCACGGCGCCTTCCGCTGTCTCGTGCTCGAGCCCACGCGCGAGCTCGCGGCGCAAGTGGAGACGGCGTTTCGCGATTATGGGCGGTTCACTGATTTGCGAGCTTCTCTCGTGCACGGTGGCGTTGGTTACGGGAAACAGCGCGAGGAACTCAAGCTCGGCGTGGACATTCTCGTAGCAACACCTGGACGCTTGCTCGATCTGCTGGAACAACGCGCGATGAATCTGCAAAAGGTGAAAATTCTTGTGCTCGATGAAGTCGATCGGATGCTGGACATGGGTTTTCTGCCGGACGTGCGCCGCATCGTTGAGAAAATATCGACGGACCGGCAAACGCTTCTGTTCTCGGCGACATTGCCCCCGGAGATCGAGCGGCTCGCGGCGTGGGTGCTGCGCGATCCTGAGTTGGTAGAAATTGGCGTGCGCCGTTCGCCCGCGGAAACGGTCACGCACGCGGTTTATCCGGTAGCAGCTGAACAAAAATTCGACCTGCTCATGGCTTTGCTGGAGCGGACGAACTATGACAGCGCCCTGATCTTTTGCCGGACGAAGTACGGCGCCGATCGCATCGCGCACCAACTAAAACAAGGAAAACACGCCGTCGCCGTGTTGCATTCCAACCGCACACAGCGGGAACGCATCGAAGCGCTCGAAGGATTCAAGAGTGGCAAATACGAAGTCATGGTAGCAACCGATATTGCGTCGCGCGGCTTGGATATCGCTGGCGTGAGTCACGTCATCAATTACGATGTGCCCGAGCATCAGGAAGATTACGTGCACCGCATCGGACGCACCGGCCGCGCGCAAAATGTCGGCGACGCATTCACGCTCATGAGCGGTCAGGAGGTGTCGGCCTTACAAGCGATCGAACATTTCATCGGCCAAAAAATTCCGCGACTGAAACTGGAGAACTTTCCCTACTTATATACGGCGCTGTTTGAAGCCGAAACACCTGGCGGCAAGCGCGCCATAAGGGGTGGGAGAACGCATCGCGGATACTCGTTCGGACGAAGGCGGTGAGGCTGTAGCCGGGATCGGTGATCCCGGCCGAGGGCTGTAGCCGGGATCGGTGATCCCGGCCGAGGGCTGTAGCCGGCTTGGGAGAACCGGCATCACCGATGCCGGCTACAGCATGAGCGACTCGATCTCGCCTTGCCATGGCCACTCATCTGATCTTTTAAGCAAGCCGGCACGCACTGGATTCTGTTTCACGTAATCCCACTTTTGACTGTAGCTCTCACTGGACCGCAAGACATGGTCAAAGAATTCTTCCTGCCACACCTTTCCGCGAAACTTGAGCTCGCGCGCCATGCGCTTACCTGTCCACTGCTTCCACGCTTGCAAGAACGTTGGCAGCGCTTTGGCATCTAACTCTGCTGAACAAAAGAAATGCACGTGATCAGGCATGATGACATAGCGCCCGATCGCCCAGCCATGGCGATTATGCGCAGCCTGCCATTCGTCAGCCAGTATTGCTGCAACTTCTTTTGACGCCAGGATCGCTCGTCGTTGGAAAGTGCAAGTGGTGATGAAATAAATCGGCCAATCGATCCAGACCCGTTGGAGTCGGCGCAGATGCTTGTGCATTCGCCCAGTTTGTGCCGGCATCGGTGATGCCGGCCAGCTTGTATTCGACCCAGGGTCCCGTCCGGGATCACCGATCCCGGCTACAACAACCGAAATCGTCTCGATTTGTGCACGAGATGAGCTTTAATACGTCGCCTTATGTCTGAACGAAAACTTGCGGCCGACTCACAGACCGGATTTGACCAGCTACAGAAGAAGCTGGTGCCGCTGTGGAAGTCGATCGAACGACTTAACCAGGATCCGCAAACAATCGTGGTCGTGCCCTCCATGTCCATCGATGCGATCGGCTCCGGTGCAGTGATGCAGGCGTATGAAGAACGTTTTTTGTTCCTGTTATTGCTGCTGCGCCAGCCTCGGGCCCGACTGATCTATGTGACTTCGCAAACAATTCTGCCAAGCATCATCGACTATTATCTCGACCTTCTGCCAGGCGTTATCCCAAGTCATGCACGACAGCGGCTCTTCTTGATTTCACCTCTCGACGGATCGGTGCGTCCGCTGAGTGACAAGCTTCTCGATCGGCCACGGCTGATCGAGCGGATCCGTTCTTTGATAATGAATCCCGATCGCGCGCACCTTGTTCCTTTCAACACAACAAACCGTGAGAAGGAACTCGCGCTGCGGCTCGGCATCCCTATGTACGGCGCCGATCCAAAGCTTTTCCCGTTGGGCACGAAGAGCGGTTGCCGGAAAATTTTCGTGGAAGAAAATGTTCCACATCCTTTGGGCCATGAGAATATCGGAACCAAAGAGGAGCTGATCAATGCCATAGCGCAGATGCGTGCGAGAAAGCCTTCAATCAAGCAGGTCCTGGTTAAGCTCAATGAAGGGGTCTCGGGCGAGGGGAATGCTGTTATCGATCTAACAGGGCTTCCATCCTCCTTCGCTAAAGCTACGGCGGACAGGCCTGTAGCCGGCATCGATGATGCCGGCCGCCGCGGTGTGGCTATCAGTCCGGGATCACCGCCTGTAGCCGGGATCGCTGATCCCGGTCGGGAGCGCGCCATGTTAGAGGAGCGCCTTCGAACGATGCAGTTCGAGTTAGAGGGAGTTACCTACGACAGTTACATGGAGAAACTGCAGGAACGAAAGGGAGTCGTTGAGGAGCGTATCATGGGAGAAGAGTTCAGGAGCCCCAGCGTGCAGCTTCGCATCACGCCCTTAGGTAAGGTTGAATTGCTATCCACCCATGATCAGCTTTTGGGCGGGCCGTCCGGCCAAAGGTATCTCGGCTGCGTGTTCCCGGCCGACACGGGTTACGCTGCGCTGATCACCCGGGAAGCTGCCAAGGTAGGCAGACGCCTTGCGAAGGAAGGAGTCATAGGGCGTTTCGCTTTGGATTTTGTGGTGGTACGCTCCAACGGAAAATGGGAGCCGTACGCCATCGAGATCAATTTGAGAAAAGGCGGCACCACTCATCCGTTTTTGACCCTCCAATTTCTTACCGACGGCACCTATGATCCCAACGCTGGGATCTTCACAGCCCCGAATGGGCAGCAAAAGTTCTTTGTCGCCAGTGACCACGTCGAATCACCGCAGTATCGCACCCTGACTCCCGACGATCTTTTCGACATCGTGGTCCGGCACAACCTCCACTTCAATCAAACCCGCCAGACGGGCGTGGTCTTTCACATGATGAGCGCCCTCGGTGAACTGGGAAGAACCGGATTGACCGCGGTGGGCAACTCACACGAGGACGCGAAGGCCACCTACAACCGCGCGGTCGCTGTCCTCGATCAGGAAACGCGGGACGGAGCGACTCGTTGAGGTTTTGCGACTTGCCAGGGACAGCGCGTTCGTTGTCCACAACTTTTGCACGGGAGTGCTTTTCACTCGCGAAAGCTTTCGGAGTTGGAGTGCGATGCGTCCTCGCATCGCTTTTGAGCGTTTCGCCTGCGAAGGTGGATCGGCCCGCGGCGGGACGATGATGGCTTTTGCCAACGCCACCTTCGCGCTCTTAACTAAAGGATGGCAGATGGATCGCCGAAGGCGAAATATCAGACGGCAAAGCCGCATCTATTTTGCCAACGCGTTGAGGAGTCGCCGCGGCGACCGTTCCACCTTGAAGCCAGAAGTCATTCGCGTCACCCATCCCCGGTGATCCGCAGTCCAAAAATTGTTAAGAAAATTGTTAAAAAAAATATTGACATTTTTTGGCGTTCCTGAGTAAAAAGGATGTTCTGCCCTCAAAATGTAGTTTTTGGGGAAAGCTGGAAAATCAGGATTTGAACAGGGACAACCCAAAACCAATATGAAAAAACAAATTAACCCCACCATTAAAGCTCATCTTATCCGAAGCGCGTTTTACGCGCTTGTGTTGCTGGCCGTGTGCGTGATTCCATTCGCGCTGGCACAGCGAAACGCAGCCAGTAAAAACGCAGCCAGTAAAAAAGCAGCTGGTCAAAATGTGACCACAGGCCCCGCAATCAGAGTGGCGCCGGCTACGACAACGTTGGGTCCCAATGACCTTCGCAGGAAAGAGAAGTCTAAATCTGCCTCTTCCACTGGGTTCAGTCACGCCCAGAGAACAATGCCGCGCCCGGTCGTCAACGCCCCTGCCGGCACCGCGTGCTGGTACGATTTTACCGTCGGCACCGATACCTTTGTGTCGGGAGTGGACGACATCGGCAGTCATTGCGATGATTGCGACACACCCATTACACTTCCTTTCTCCGTCACCCTGTATGGACAGAGCTTCACGAGTGCTGAGGTGGGGTCGAACGGGCATCTGACCTTCGGCGTGGACAGCGCCAGCTTCCAAATCACCTGCCCGCCACCGTTCGGCATCAGCGGCACTACGGAGGCGCTGGCTCCTTATTGGGGAGACCAGTGCACCGGAGCATGCGCCAGCATCGCTTGCAGCACCTGTGGAATCTTCACTACCACAACCGGCACAACGCCCAACCGCGTCTTCTACGTTGAATGGCGCACTCAATACTACAACCAAAGCCAGACTCTGAATTACGAGGTTGCCCTGTATGAGAATGGTGATCCTTTCAAATTCATCTACAACACCATAACCCCCGCAGGCGCAGCAAACGACAGCCAGTTAGTAGTGGGCCAGAAGTTCGATGATACCTGCTATACCGTGTTCGGGTGCGATACCAACGGTGGCACCAGCCCGCCGGTCAGCTCTGGCCAGGCCCTGATTGCCGTCGCAGCCGCAACGCCGACACCGACGCCGCCGCCGCTGTGCTCGCCGTGGGCGACGGCCAGCCCGTATCCCACAACGATCGTGCGCTATGGGTTCGTTCAGACCGCCACTGACTTTTACGTCTTCGGTGGTGTGGATAATGGCTTCACCACGAATGCCGTCAATAAGTACAACATCGCCTCAGGAACCTGGACATCGCTCTCACCGATGCCGTTTTCCGGCGAAGCACCTACCTGTGCGCTCATGGCATCTACCGGCATCGTCTATTGCGCGGACGGATTGGCCACGAACAGCTTTGCATCCTACAACATCGCCACCGACATCTGGACGCCATTGGCTCCCGATCCTTTTGTTACGGATAACTACGGCTCTGCATCGGGTGCTTTCAACGGCAAGGTGTTTGTCGCGGGCGGCACCGGCGCCGAAACCAACGCAGTACGTGTATATGACGTAGCCGGCGATTCGTGGTCGGCCGGGACGGCAGCGCCGAGCATATTCCTGCTGGCCGGATACCAGCAGGTAGGTCAATTCCTCTACGTAGTTGGCGGCTTCGACTTAGGCTCGCCAGGGGCGAATAAGACGACCACCTACCGTCTGGACATGACTTCAGCGCCTGGCACGTGGGATACAGGGCCCACATTCACCCAACAACGGGCAGACTTCGGCCTTGCCTACGATGCAAGCACGAACAAGCTGTATGCGATGGGGGGAGACTCCTCTGGCGGCGGCTTCTTCGACTCTACCAACCTGGTCGACGAGCTCTGTCTGGAGGGCTGGCCGGGTGGAGCTTGGACGTCCTCAACACCCAACTTGCCATCGCCCAACCGTCAGGCCAACCAGGCAGGCTTCTATGGCGGAGGGAATATCTGGAGTGTAGGAGGCCTGGACGGGTTTAGCTTCACGTTCATCCCTGACGTGATAGCCCGCCCGAGCTGTGCTTCGGAATGTGCAAGTCCGAGTCCAACGCCAACCGCGACGGCAACCCCCACTGGTTCGCCTACGTGCCCGCCGGTTATCACGCAATCGACCAGCACGGACATTGAAGCGGGCGATTCGGTTTCGTGCAATAACGGGGTTGAAAGCACTGAGAACCATTACTGGCGCGCCTTTAACATGAATACCTTCACCGGCGGCGTGACGTACAATGTCTCTTCGTTGGACATGGGCATTGAGCTTGCCGTAAGTGGGGGAGTAACACTGAACTCCATAACGGTGAATATCTACGCGAACCACGGTTCGCCATTCCCCGGAGGCGATTGGCAGTCGAACCTGGTCGGCACATCCGGTCCCATCGACATTCCGGATCAAACGCTCACGTTCCCCGTCAACATACCAATCACGGCAACCGTTGCGGCTGGGACGCTTGAGTTGGTCTTGGAAGTGATGACGGCGGATGGACAAGGTCTCGGCAACTTGATCTTTATCGGCGCCAACTCGGCTCCTCAAACTGGCCTTAGCTATCTCAGCGCGGTCGATTGCGGTGTTCCAGATCCGATTCCAACAGGGGACATTGGTTTCGGGAATACCCACTGGGTGTTTAACGTGAATGGCAACTGCCAGGGAAGCCCAACGCCGACAGCTACAGCGACGGCAACAGCTACAGCTACAGCAACGGCTACAGCTACACCGACACCAACTGAGACGCCAAGACCGACGCCCACACCGAGGCCTATACCGACGCCGCGGCCGCGTCCGACACCGCCGCCTCGCCCATAGTTCGTAAGGCTAATTGAAACTGTTAAGGCGGGAACTCGCGAGAGAACCTCGCGAGTTCTCCGTCTGACGGGGGAGAGCCAAAGGGTGGATCGACTTCTTCCTTGGCGCGCCGTAGCTTGAGACGGAGGCAGCTGAAAACGACGGCAGATGGACCGCTGGAGGCGCAAATACCAGGCGGCAACGCCGCAGTTACTTTAGCCAACGCGTTGAGGACAACGCGTTCCACCTTTGTGCTGAGCTAAAGGGTGGATCGGCTTCTCCTGAAGACGATGCCCAAATTAATCGCCAAAGGCGCAAGAAATCTATTCGGACATAGCGGGTCGGCTGGCTAGAGTCGCAGGCATGAAAATTTACCGCGGTTTCCCGGAGCGTTTGCATCACAGTGTGCCGCACTGGGTTGAGCCTGGCGCGCTGTTTCACATCCGCATTGCGCTTGACCGCGAGAAGGAACGAAAGGCGTTAACGGATCCGGCGCTGGCGCAATCAATTTTGGTTTCCGCAAAATCTTACGAAACCAGGTTGCACTGGCACATCACCCTCTTTCTCTTAATGCCGGATCACTTGCATGCGCTGCTATCTTTCGCGCGCGATGAATCGATGAGCGAAGTCATCAGAGGTTGGAAGCGTTTTCATGCACGAACCAGTCACGTTATCTGGCAGGAAGGATATTTCGATCATCGTTTGCGAGCGGACGAACGCGGCACGCAGCTTTCAGTGAAAAGAAATTACATCCGTCAGAATCCGGCGGCTGCTGGTTTGTGCGCGAGGGCCGAAGACTGGCCTTGGGTTATTCATCCATTCGCACGCGAGCATTGAGGTGGATCGGCTTGTCCTCAAGACGATGGCAGATATGTCGCCGAAGGCGCAAGATATCAGGCAACAAAGCCGCATTACTTGGCCAACGCGTTGAGGACAACGCGTTCCACCTTGCGGCGCGCAGGTTCAAACCATAAACCCTTCCAGAAAAAGTTTGACAGCTCTCTGCGCTTTGGCTACAAGCGTGGTCTCGGCGTCCGTTCACGAACTAAGGAAAAAACTAGAGAAAACCGGGATCACCGATCCCGGCTACAACCAAACCAAACACACGGGCAATTCTATGATCACAAACCCAAATTCCACATCCCCATTCAGCCGCCTGCCACGCCGTAGCCTCGGCGGAGGCTGGTCGAGGTGGCGGCGTGTTTTTTGTTCACTGTTTTTCGTCGCAGCTGTTGTCGCTGCCGTAGGAGCCATTGCCTCCTCGCGTGCTGTCGGCAACCAGCAAGGAGCGGCGGTCTCCAGTCCGCCGTCTGCTGCGAACAAGATTGCGCCGTGGGTGACGGAACATACCGCCAACGGACAACAGGCTGAATTTTTCGTTGTGCTCGCTGACCAGGCTGACCTAAGCGGCGCGGCCAGTTTCCCGACCAAGGCTGAAAAGGCGCGCTACGTGTATAACGCTCTGTTGAATAAGAGCCAGGCGACGCAGGAACCAATTCTGCAATGGTTGCGCGACCGCGCCATCGAACATCAATCCTTCTACATCGTGAATGGGATTCTAGTGAAGGGTAACCGCGAGATCGTGGACACATTGGCGGCCCGCCCCGATGTGGCGCGGGTGGAAGGCAATCCGCGTATCCACAATGCCCTGCCCCAACCGGGCCCTGTGACTCAAGCGCCTTTGCCTCAAGTGCCGGCTACGATCGAACCAGGAATCAATTACACGCACGCACCCCAGGTCTGGGCGCTGGGATTCACCGGGCAGAACATTGTTATTGCCAGCGCCGATACCGGTGTTCGCTGGACCCATAACGCGCTTAAGCCTCATTATCGCGGCTGGGATGGGCAGAATGCCGATCACGATTTCAACTGGCACGACTCCATCCACGACAGCGTCGGCAACCCCTGCGGCAACGATTCGCCATTTCCTTGCGACGACTTTTTCCATGGCAGCCACACCACTGGCACAGCGATCGGCGATGACGGCGCTGGTAACCAGATCGGGATGGCGCCCGGCGCAAAGTGGATTGGTTGCCGCAACATGGACGTTGGCAACGGCACACCGGCCAGATACATCGAGTGCATGGAGTTCTTCCTGGCACCCTACCCGATAGGTGGCGGCCAGGGCGATCCGACCAAAGCACCGGATATCACGATCAACTCCTGGTTATGTCCGCCTTCGGAAGGTTGTTCGGTTGACACGTTGCAAGCTGCCGTTGAAGCTCAAGCTGCTGCTGGAATCATGATGGTAGTCGCAGCGGGTAACTCCGGCTCTGGTTGTTCCACCGTGACAGATCCGGCGGGGATCTATGCGGCTTCTTATACGGTCGGCGCATTAAATACCGGCACCGATACCATTGCTAGCTTTAGCAGCCGTGGTCCGGTTACCGTCGATGGTAGCAATCGGATAAAGCCGGACATCACCGCTCCGGGCACTAACACGCGCTCGTGCTCCAACACCGGCGATAGTGCATATACGACTGCCAGCGGCACGTCCATGGCCACTCCGCACATCTCCGGCGCGATGGCGCTGTTGTGGTCTGCCATTCCGAGCCTGCAAAATCAGATCGACGCGAGTCGCACAGCCTTAAATAACGCAGCGGTCTTTATTTCTTCGACCCAATGCGGCACAGAGGGTCCGCCAAACAACGTGTATGGCTGGGGCCGGGTCGATATCTTTGCGGCTGTGAGCGGCGGGTCGCCAACGCCTACACCAACCCCGACAGCAACGGCAACACCTACAGCTACGGCCACAGCAACTGCTACGCCAACAGCTACAGCTACACCGACACCAACGCCAACTTCGACGCCGAGACCCACGCCGACACCGAGGTCTCAGCCAACGCCAAGGGGTCGTCCTACGCCGCCGCCTCGCCCGTAGAAATTTTCGGAGGACGAAACTTTCTAGCGATCGGCGATCAGCTTGCCACGCCGTAGCCTCGGCGAACGCGGGTGATCGGTTGTAGCCACACAAGCGCTGAAGGCGCGATTCAATGTGGGTGGGTGATCGAACTGATGCCGGAAGCGAATCGCGCTTTCAGCGCGCTTGGGCGCTTTTGGGGTCCCATGAAATCCTGGGGTGCTGCCCCAGGCAGGCGGTGAATATGCTGCACCGTTGGCGCTAAGGCTAAACACATGCCACCAGCCGAAAATCGCCGCATTTCAATTTTGTTACCAAATGATTTCGTAGATAAATCTCGACAAAATTGCTGTTCTAAATTAAAAGAATCGCCAGCGAGGTGGTTCGGGATTGGACAGTCGTGAATCGCTTCGATGATTCACCGGCTCAACGCCTCAATCCACATAATCCGCTATGAGATCTTCTACAGTTTTACCCGCAGGTTCATTGATTTGTCTGATCCTACTAATTACCCTTGCCAGCGCTTCAGCTCAGCTGGCCCCGACATACAAGGCGCCGCGAAATGAGCCGCTGGAAAAATACGATAATCCGCCTGCTCCCCCTCGGAAAATGGAGGCTTCGCCACGAATGATCTCGCAATTCGGCGTATTCACGAGTTACCAGGTTAACGTCGATGCAAAGGGCCAGAATATCATCGGCGACGCTGCGAACGAGTGCGTTATTTCGGTTGACCCCACAAATGGGAACAAGATGACAATCGTTTGGAGACAGTTCAACGACGTTACCTCCAACTTCCGGCAGGGCGGCTGGGGTTATACGACCGATGGCGGTATAACGTGGACCTTTCCCGGTGTTCTGGAAAATAACGTTTTTCGCAGCGACCCGGTGTCAAAGTCAGATGAGACAGGGAATTTTTTCTATCTCAGTCTTCAGTCGAATGTACAACAGTCATTTTTCTGCGACGATATGTGGCGCTCGACAAATGGCGGCCAATCCTGGACGCTGCTCTCCGGCGAGCAAGGCGCCGGCGGCGGCGACAAGGAATGGTTCACCATCGATAAGACCAACGGCCCGGGGCATGGCTTCCAATACCAGGCAGACGACGGCATTAACTGTAGCGGCGGCGGCGTGCAATTTCAACGCTGCACCGACGGCGGGGTCACCTGGCAGGCGCCGATTAGTATTCCTAACTCACCTATATACGGAACGCTCGACGTAGACACCAATGGCAACCTATTTGTCGGCGGCGAAGGGAATACCTTTTACTGCGTTCGCTCGAGCAATGCGCAGTTCGGGAACCAGACACCGACTTTTGATCGGGTAACCCCAGTCAGCATGGGCGGTGACCTCGGCGGCGGTGGAATAAACCCTGCAGGGTTGGATGGACAGTGTTTTCTGGCGATTGATACCTCCGGCGGCTCGACTAACAACAATATTTACATGCTGGCGAGCGTATTCCCACCGGGACGAAACACAACCGATGTCATGTTTGTGCGCAGCACCGACGGCGGCCTAACTTTTAGCGCGCCGCACAAGGTCAATGATGACCCGGTCAATCCTAGCAAGTGGCACTGGTTCGGGACATTCGCAGTAGCGCCAAATGGGCGGCTCGATGCTGCTTGGTACGACACGCGAAACGCTGCGAATAACACCGATTCGCAGCTATTTTATTCCTTCAGTACCGACGCAGGAGTGACCTGGTCGGCTAACGTCGCTGTGAGCAATGCGTTTAATCCTTTCGAAGGCTATCCGAATCAGAACAAGATAGGCGATTACATCACGATCGTTTCAGATAACACAGGGGGCGATGTGGCATATGCTGCCACGTTTAACTTCAACCCGAACCGGGGCCAGCACGAAGAAGACGTCTATTACGTGCGAGTATCTCCAACGGGCGGAGGTACGCCGACGCCTACACCTACAGCTAGTCCGACACCAACACCTACGGCCACGGCGACAGCTACTGCGACAGCGACAGCAACCGCCACCGCCACTCCTACTTCCACACCTACTGCTACACCAACGTCGACACCGACTCCCACGCCTACGTCCACGCCCAGACCCACGCCCACACCGAGGTCTGGGCCGAGTCCAAGGGGTCGTCCTACTCCGCCGCCGAGACCCTGATTCTCGAACGATCAGCCTGCCACGCCGGAGCCTCGGCGAAGGCGGGTGATCAGTAAGAAGTGAGGAGTGGTCGGTTGTAGCCGGGATCGGTGATCCCGGTTGGCGAGCTCAAGGTGGATCGGCTTCTCCTGAAGACGATGTCATCGCCGCAGGCGCAAGATGAATTTTGAGGGACACGCCACAGACTGAGTAAGGCCAGGCGGCAAAAGCCGCATTTTGTGCCAACCCGTTGAGGACAACGCGTTCCACCTACGCGTACGTCTGGCTGCAGTCTTCCGGCAGTTGGGGCTGGTCCCCCTGGAAGTCTCCAGCTACAGCAGCAATTCATCTGTCAATTTCGTTACCAAATAATCACAGATAGTTTCTCGACAAAATTGCTGTTCTGAACTAAGGAAAACGCGCCAGCGCGGCGATTCGGGATTTGAGATTCGAGAATCGTGAATCGCCGCGACGGTTTAACGTTCAACGATTCAAAGACCTACTCCACATAACCGCATTATGAGATCTTCTGCCGTTTCAACCGTAAGCCTGTTGATTTCTCTGAGTTCGCTAGCCTCGCTTGCCACCGTTTCGGGGCAAACGCTACCACCCAAGGGGCGCTTCGCTGAACCGCTGGAAAAATACGATATGCCGCCTGCGCCGCCGGGTACTTACCGGCTGGAGAGCTCGCCGCGAATGGTTTCGCCGTATGGCGCCTTCGTCAGCTTTCAGGTGAATGTCGATGCAATTGGTCAAAACATCGTCGGCGACGCGGCAAACGAGCCGACGATTGCCGTTGACCCAACAAATGGCAACAAGATGACAATCGGCTGGAGGCAGTTTAACAGTGTTCAATCCGACTTCCGGCAGGGCGGGTGGGGATTTACGACGGATGCCGGCTTCACCTGGACGTTCCCCGGTGTCTTGGAAACTAACGTCTTTCGCAGTGACCCGGTGTTAGGCTCTAATGAGTCAGGAAATTTTTTCTACCTTAGCCTTCGCCAGATATTTTATGCTGATATCTGGCGCTCGACAAACTCCGGCCAATCCTGGACGCGTTCCACAGTGGGTGATGTTACGGGAGGGGACAAGGAATGGTTCACGATAGACACAACGAATGGCATGGGACATGGGTTCCTGTACCAAGCCTGGAGTACGAGTGGTAACAATTGGGGCGGGAGACAATTTAGCCGTTCCACAAACGGCGGGGTCACCTGGATGAGTCCCATCTTCATTCCCAATTCTCCGGTCTGGGGAACGCTCGACGTGGATACCAACGGCAATCTTTTCATCGGCGGCAGTGATTTTGGTAGTCAGTTTTTCTGCGTTCGCTCGAGCAACGCGCAAAATCCGGCCGTGACGCCAACGTTTGACCAAAATGTTTCAGTCAACCTTGGCGGCAGCCTGTTGTTTGGCGCAGCGATCAACCCTGGCGGATTGGCGGGCCAAGTTTTCCTGGCAGTGGACCGCTCAGGCACAGCTACTAACAACTACATTTATATGCTCGCCACGGTGCAGCAGTTCAGCGCAAGCAATGGGAGCGATGTCATGTTCTCACGCAGCACCGATGGCGGACTGACTTTTAGCGCACCGCAACGGATCACCGACGATCCCGTCAACCAGAACAAATGGCATTGGTTCGGTACGCTCGCAGTAGCTCCTAATGGCCGCATTGATTCTGTCTGGCTGGACACGCGAAACGCGGTGAACAACACTGATTCACGACTATTCTACTCCTGGAGCACGGACGGTGGCGTAACATGGGCACCCAATGTTGCGGTCAGCAATGCGTTTACTCCTTTTGAGGGCTATCCGGTGCAGAACAAGATAGGCGATTACATTACGATCGTCTCCGACAACACTGGGGGCGATGTGGCGTATGCGGCCACTTTCAACTTCAATGCGAGCAGGGGGCAGCACGAACAAGACGTCTATTACGTTCGCGTATCGCCAAGCGGCGGCCCTACACCAACGCCTACGGCCACAGCTAGTCCAACACCAACTCCTACCGCCACTGCCACACCAACGGCGACGGCTACAGCTACACCTACTGCAACGGCAACGGCTACGCCTACCGGTACTCCAACGCCTACACCTACTCCCACTTCCACGCCCAGACCAACGCCGACGCCGAGGTCTGAGCCGACAGGGAGGCCCCGCCCAACTCCGCCGCCGCGGCCGTAGAAATTTTCCGAGGACGAAACTTTCTAGCGATCGGTGATCAGCTTGCCACACCGTAGCCTCGGCGAAGGCGGGTGATCGGTTGTAGCCACGGCTCTGTGAGCCGTGTGGCGCGGACCAAAGGTGGATCGGCTTCTCCGAAGACGATCCCAGCCGGGTCCCCGAGGGGGCAAATATCAGGCGGCAGAGCCGCATTACTTACCCAACAATAGTGTCGATGGCTGTGGTGGTCCGCAACCCTGCGGGCTAAGCTCTGGCTGCCTCTACAGTGGAAGGAATGATTAAGGACCGTCCCGCATCGCCTTGACCTAGTTTACATCAATCAACCAGTTTACTTCGTCACTTTTGCCACCCGCGATCGCAAAAGTATTCCTTCGCTGGATCGCGCCCAGTCTGCTCTTCAACAATACGCTCATTGCGCGATTGCTAAATTTAATGTTGCGCTTGGGCGATACGTGATCATGTCCAATCACGTTCATCTGTTTGTTCGCGGCGGTCGAAACTTCACATTCTCATCGGTGGGTTGGTTCTTTCAAAGCGCGGAATCGCTGTGGCGCGGAAATCTCATCAACTCTGGCATAAGAGAGGACAGAATTAACAGAATGAAGACAATCGAAGAGCAGCCACAAGAAGACGATCTATGTGGGCAGGTCATCGGCGCAGCGATGAAAGTTCATTCAGTGCTCGGACCGGGATTTCCCGAGTCAGTTTATCAGAACGCCTTGATTTGGGAGCTGCGAAAAGTCGGACTCAAAGCTGAAGCAGAGAGACCGATCAGCGTGTATTACGATGGCCAAATCGTCGGCGCGTTTACGGCTGATTTACTCGTAAAACGATTCGTTGATCATCGAACTGAAAGCGATTCGGTCGCTTGCGAAGGCGCATGAAGTTCAGCTTGTAAACTACCTTGTTGCAACCGGAATTGATGAGGGCCTGCTATTAAACTTCGGGGCAGAACGCTTGGGATATAAGAAAAAATTTCGGCTGCCAAAGCAAGAGCAAGTCTCTTTCTAATTTGCTCAATTCATTTTGTTAATTCTGTTCATTCTGTCGAAAGATGACTGTGGTGGCAGGCGTATCGCCTGCGAAATGCGACGTGTCGCAGCCGGCACGGCTGCCTCTACAAGTGGGGCCGGCTTGCACGAATCCAATCCGGGCGACGCACCGCCGAGATTTAGTCATCGTGATCGCTGACCATCGATTCGCTGTGGCCGACGTTGTACCTTGCTAAGGTAGATCTTGTCCGCAAGCCGATGCAGGAACGGTCGCGTAAGGCGCAAGATGTATCAGGCGGCAACGCCGCGTCATTTTGCCAACGCCTTGACCCGTCGCCGCGGCGACCGTTCCACCTTCGATCGTCTTATAGATTCGGGAACTGGCGAATTGCTTCGCCAGTTCCCGTTTATCTTCCAAAAACGGCTATAATCTACGGACGCGGCGGCGGCGTCGGGCGTGGCCGCGGTGTTGGAGCAGGCCTTGGCGTAGGTGTCGGCCTCGGCGTAGTCGTCGCCGTTGCCGTCGCCGTTGCCGTCGGTGTTGCAGTTGCTGTCGCCGTCGGGGTCGGCGTGGGACTCCCACAGCTTGTGGGTATGTAGTCCACACGCAGTCCTGGTGTCAGCGTCGCTTCGACGCAAGAGAACGACGTGAAAAGAGTCAGATCTCGCTGGATGCCGCTGGCTGCCTCTGCGCCTTGGTTGAGGGTCGCCCCGTAGATCGCCGACAACGTATCCGAGCCTTCGGTCAGCAGGACCTCGAACTCACCGGTCCCCTTCCCTGGGTGGTTGAAGAAGGTGGTCTTCCACCTGATGACGAACTGCCGGTTCGGCGCACTTCCCAGCGTCTGGGTGAAGATACCGCAGTCTGGGCAGTCACCCAACTCATCGGTGCGCTGGTCGTCATAGTAAGGGAAAAAGGTATTTAGGAACGGACCGCCTTGATCAGGGTCCACCGGCACGCACTGCATGAAGTAGAATGGCTTGGGTTGGGCCACGTCCACGAACTGGAGCGTGCCGTTCGACCCGGCAAACGCCACTGAAATCGGAGTGCCGTACACGCTCACCGGGAATGGTAGATTAACCATGGTGGTGCAGTCATCGCAGTGGTTGCCGATATCGGTGCCGCCGGCGGTGATGGTGCCAGTGGTAGTAGCTGTCGTATAGGTTGGCTGGCACGTGGCGGTAGGCGTTGCCGTTGCTGTAGGTGTAGCACTCGGCGACGCCGTTGGTGTTGGCGTCGGGGTTCCGCCGCCACCGCCGCAGGTATCAAACTTAAAGGAGCCGATGCGCGTGTGCCAGTTGCGCCGGGCAGGATCACCCTCGGTCTGGTTGGGGTAGTACTCGTTTGTGTACCAAAAAGTGCAGTCGTCCGTGGGGTCGATGCTCATCGAGCTGTAGTCGCCCCAGCGATGGCATGGCCCGCCACCGCAATCAAACAGCTGTGAGCCCATGCCGGCAATGAGTTGTGTCTCGGTCTGCGGCAGGGTGTTGGGCGGATCGGTCGCCAAACGCCCGGCGTAAGCGATGCTGGGAAAGTTAGGCACCACGCCATTGGAAGTGCTGTAGCCGATCGCCACATTGCCATCTTGATCAGCAGCGATACTGCCCATCCAACGCCACAGTGTGTTATCGGGGGCGTGAATACCTTGCTGTACCGGCGTCGTGGCAATCGTGCCGCCGGTGACATCCAGTTGCGCCCACAGTGGACCCATCAGCGCGGCCGCGGTGCGCGCCGAGTGCACCACCCAGAGCGACTCCGCGCTGCCGACTTTGCGGTACTGCACCTTCTGCATGATGCGCGTGCCAAGCGAATCGAGGCTGTGCAGGTTGCCGGGATCGTTAGGCTGAGGCGCATTATTAGGCCCGGGTCCCGAAACGTGGCTCACCGTGGTGGCTGCGCTCAGTGTGCCGCCAGCGCCACAATTCTGGCCGGGAGTAAATGTCCGCACTTGAAAAGTGGTTGTACTGGCGTTGCGAACGAAATAGTTCGGCGTTCCGGGTGGCGGCATTTGCCCTTGTTGCGTCCCGAGAAGATTCGTGGGAAACAAAGAAGAACCGATACTGGCGCCGAAGCCCACCGCGCCCGTCAGAGGAAGACCGTTGTACATATCGTTTTTGCTGAAGCTGGCGAAGATGGTGCCGTTAAATGCGCCGTTCGAGCCAAAGCCGTTGGCCCCCATGTAAAGGCAACCGTCGTTCCAATGGCCAAACTTGGGGTAATCGCCCAGCGTGCCGCTAGGCACCGCTCCCTGATCAATTCGGACCGCGTACTTGAACCAGCCACCCGCTACCGGATCGCTCGTTTGCGAGACAGCGAAACACTGGTAGAAGGGCCCGGGACCTGGAAACCCGACAAAGGCGAAGTTCGTCAAGATCCAGCGGTTAGCCAGTTGGTCGTAAACCACCACCGGATCGCCAAACGAGTTGGTGTCGCAGAGCGTCCCGGTCGCCGGGGGGCTGGAAAAGAGAGAGTTCTCTGTGAACCCCGCCACCTGCGTGCCGGTTGCCTTGTCGTAGATGACATAAGCGGCGTTGACTGCGAGGATGTAATGATTGAGTCCTATTTCGCCATTGGTATCGGGTGGAAAGCCGGTACCTGCCTGGCCGCCAGTGACCATGTCGAGCCTGGCGATGCCTTCGAAGTTCTGGATCGGAGTCGGCATCGGGCCCGCCCCGATCGGAACCGCTGGAGGTAATTGCGTTGCCCTGCTCGCTGGACCAATCGGGAGAGCGGGCAATATCAGCTTCTCTTCCCAATCTCTCTCGTCCTCTTTCTGGGGAACCGGACGCAATGTGCGCACATCGCCATCAAACCGCTTCGCAACCACGGGCGTCACTGCTTGGACGACTGCCACCGCGTCGGCATTGGCGTGGTCCACATTCCGCGGCTGCGCGTTGGCCGATGAAAAAAAGCCAACGCTCAGCAGCGCCAGAAACAGGCCGGCCAGGAAAACAAACAAGCCGATTAAGACACGGAGATTAAAGAAGGCGGATTTTGAATTGGATTTCTTTTTCATGGATGAAGTGGAGTTGTTTCCCTCTGCGGGTAAACCCGAGATGGCAGTGGAGATGCTATGTGAGATGCAAGAAGAATGTCAATAATTATTTTGTCTGCTGCGGATGGGAAAGCGCCGCAACTCTTCTGGGCCCATCGTAGCCGTGGTTGACAGGATCGATGCGACGCATCGGTTTCTCGCGAGCTTGTTCTTCGATTACGTGCGCGACCAGTCCCGGTGTGCGCGCGATTATGAAAATGCCGTTGGCACGATGTACGAGTTTCAAAAAGAATTCTCCGCGCTAATCATCGCGCGGAGGTTCTTCTCTCAATGTCAGCGAACCCTTTGCCGCTTGGGCCTCCGCCCATTTGCCAGCATCCTCCACGACCGGATGTGACGGGTCTTCAGCGTCTCTGCGCGCTATCAGATCGGCAAAGATTTTGTGTATGTCGTAACCAAAACGGCTCGCCCGCCGTTCACGAATCCGTCGCACCTCCGCCACGATCGGGTCCTCATTCATAAGCCGACACTCCCATCAGTTCCTCTGGCGTGCAAACCCTCGGGAGTTTGAATCCCGCTGCGGCAGCGATCGGTTCGAGCCGGTCTAACAACTGCGCGTTGGCCAGGTGATTGCAGTTCCAAGTGAGCAGGTATTTGACCTTGCCAACCGTCGCGATCGCCAGATGCGCAGCATCTCCCGCCGCTTTCGAAGGCAGCACGTCAGAGAGAAATGCCGCTGCGAGACGTTCCCCTTCCGCTGTCGGCGCCAACCTGGGCATGCCTTCCAGCGCTTTTAGGCGAAGAGCCACCTGCTCCGCATCGCCTTCACTCGCCTCGTCCAGCAGCACGTCCGAGATGAAACATGCAAATAATCGTCGTCGCCGATGCCACCATTCCCGCGTCAATTGCTGGTGTGCGGCAATAACCACGTCCTGGCTCGGACGCGACACGAGATAACTCACAATCGTTGTCTCGATGTAAACTGTGTCCACGTTGTTCGCCTACCTGGCGATGCAAACTCGTTCGGCTCGGTGTAGAAGCGCAACGCTTCTTCGCCCCGAAAGCTCTCGCCACATTTTTGTTTCATGCAGCCGCATCGATTTTCTCACGTGGGAACATTTCTAGGCGCTGGTCCGTCGTAACCGTGATTGACCGGATCGATGCGGCGCATCGGCTTTTCGCGGGTCTGTTCTTCGATGACATGCGCGACGAGTCCGGGCGTGCGCGCGATCATGAAAATGCCGTTGAATGCCGCGGGATTCATTCCCAGATCAGCGAGGATCGCGCCGATGGCGCCATCCACATTGATAGGAAGCGATTTTTTTGCGTCGGCGAATGCTTTTTCAACCGCTCGCGCTGCTCGGATGTGCACGCCGTCCACTCCGGCTTCGCGCGCCAGCTCAAATAAGCGCGCGGTGCGCGGATCCTTCGTGTGAAGGCGATGACCAAATCCCGCCATGCGTTCGCCTGCTTCCCGCATGGCCGCGAGCGTGCGCGTAGCAGCTTCGTCCATTGAAATCGATTCACGCGCAGCGCGATCGGCAATTCCTTTGAGTTGCCGCGCGCAATCTTCAATTGCGCCGCCGTGGTGTCGATTGATCGACGCAACCCCGGCCGCGACCGAGGCGCTTAACGTCGCGCCAGTGGATGCGACGGTGCGCGCGGCCAACGCGCTGGGAGGTGTCGCGCCGTGATCAATTGACGAGACCAGAATCGCGTCCATCAAACGCGCGACGGCCGGCGGTGGCAATTCGCCCTTCAAAACTAAATAAACCGCTGCGCCAAATGAAACGCGCCCCATGAGCTCGGCAATGTTGTATCCGCGCACAACCACTTTGTTAGGCTCAACGCGCGTGATGGCGGTATTCCATACTGCGTTCTTATCGGCTTCACTCATTAGACTTTCTCCTTTCCTGCTCTCGAGATTCTGGACGACGGCATCTGGCAATTCACCAAACGCATCGACCACGGTGGCGCCAGCTTCGCGCAACGCTTTCACTTTGCCGGCATGGGTGCCGCGACCGCCTTCGATGATCGCGCCGGCGTGACTGAAGCGCGTGCCTTCGCGCGCAGCCTTGCCGCCAATGTATGCGATCACGGGCTTGGTTACTTTTCGATCGACGATCAGTTGCGCCAGTTCCTCCTCCTGTGACGAACCAATCTCGCCGAAGATCACGATCGCTTCCGTGAGCGGATCGGCTTCAAACATCAGCGCCGCATCAGGCAGACGAATTCCAATAACAGCGTCGCCACCGATGTGCACGATCGTCGAAATCCGGACGCCAGCTTGCCCAAGATAATAGCCAGTGCTCGATGCCATACCGCCGGAACGACTGATTACGCCAACGCCTTTTGGTATGCCGGGCTTGAACCATTGCCGCGCGCTTTCCGCACGACCACCGATCATGCCGACTACTCCCTTACCTGGGCTCAGCACTCCGAGAGTGTTCGGTCCCAGAAATGTCGCGCCATTCACTTTCGCCGCCGCCGCGATTTCCATCGCATCCCACACCGGCACACGATCGGGCACCATCACCGTCAGTTTGATTCCAGTATTAATCGCCGAAATGGCTGCGTCCTTTACGCCGGCCGCGGGGACAAACACGACAGAAATATCAATTTGCCCTAACGAATTCACCGCTTCCTGCGGAGTGTTAAACACCGGAACGCCGAATACGCTTTGCCCACCTTTGCCAGGCGTCACACCCGCAACCACATTCGTTCCGTACTCGCGCATCAGCCGCGTGCGGGCCCGGCCTTCGCGCCCCGTGATGCCTTGCACCAGCACGCGCTTTTTCTCGTCAATCAAGATCGCCATCGCGGTTTCATGTTGATGAAATCTGAGCCGTTCTGCAAGTAGGCGTGCCACGCGTGCTAGCGGTTTTATGCTCGCGTGATACAGAGTTCACGCGATGAGCGAGGAATATATCCTGCGATATACGGATCTGGCGGCGATCATCCAGATGGCAAAGGCTCGCAGTTGGTCCACGATGAGAATTGTTCGAGCGATGTCTTCGGGGCTGACTTACGCTGACGCCCTAAAACTCGCGCGAAAAGCTGCGCCACTGCTCGACATCACGGTTTCCGAGTTTATGCGGCTGCGAAAGAACGAGTGAGAATCAAGCGTTCTCCAACTTCGCGAGCAGACGTTCGCTGTAACCGTCTTTGCGAAGCTTGTCGTAATCGATGCGGCCTTCCTTTTTCAGCATGTCGCGCTTGAGCGCCCGCAACAGATTTTTCGAGGCGTGATCCAGCAATTCGGCTTCGGATTTTGCGCTTCGCTTCGCTGTCGTCTTCACGCGCATACCGTCGCTCAACCAGGTCAGCGATTCAATTCGCAATTTCACACGAGTTCGTCCACTCGAGGAATATCAAGTTCAAGATAAAAGCCTTCGATTCGGCCAAGGCGACACTCGACATCACATGCGAGCAGTTCAGAATCTTTGGTGGCGAATTCTTCATCAGGCAGCGATGGCGCGGGCACACCTTTGTGATCGACAATCAATCCACCGGAGTGCGTTTCGATGGCACTGCGAATTTGTGGCCACTGCGCGGTGTCGATCCAGACCCGACCGTTTTTCACGGCAAGCATCACGCTCGATTTATTTTTAACGAATTCCAGCGCTCGCGGTGCGCGCGGTTTCCATTTGGCATTCTTCGCTTCAGCGACGAGTTCGGCGAAGCGCGTGGCAATCTTCGCCGGTGTATCACTCTTGCGATAACCTTCAATCGGCGCGCTAAGCACCTTCGACATTCGCCGCAAAATATCCACGGCGCGATCTTCGGTATTGCCGCCCAGACGTATCACGGCAGGAATGCCGAGATCGAGTTCCCAAAACGCCTTGGCCAGGCCGTAGGCGGACCAATATTGTTCCTGACTCGCGACGCCGGAGCCGGAGCCGAAGTAACCGACGAGATCGGGCTGCGCCAAAATAATTCGCGCCGCGCGATACACTTTCGATGCAGATGGGTTGCCGCTCGTATCCGTGAAATTGGCGATGGTGAATCCGGCGTTCACGATCGCATCCATCGACATCATGGAACCGCCACCGCCGGCGCCGTGAAAACCAACGAGACCTTTGGAATCTTTGGCGGCCTTGGTCTCCAACTGTGCGAAATAAAATGTGCCGCGATGATCATTTTGTTCGACTGCGTACGCCACGCGTTCGAGGGCAGTTGGCGGATGATCAAATTCCCTTGCAATTTCGATTCCCAATTCCGGGTGTCGACCAACGGCATAATCATCAATCGTGATCCGGCAATCGGCTGCGGCGAATTCACCATCTTTGGTCAGCGCCAGCGGATTGATTTCGAGCGACCGCGCTTCAACGCTGCGTGCAGCGGCAAATAATTTTCGAATCGACTCGGCCAGTTGCTCCGCGTGTGCCGGTGAAAGTCCACACAAAGAAACCGCTTCATTAACCGCCGAATCGCGCGGACCGCGATTTACATCACAGGGAATGCGCCGCGTCGAGGAAGCGCGCTCTTCGATCCCGCTGCCGCCGCCAGCGGCGAAAATAATCACCGGGGCGCGGGCGGCGTCATCGATAGCGAACGAAAGAAAAAATTCCCGCTCGATGTCGATCTTCTCTTCGACCAACACGGCTTCGACTGGAAACTGTCCAACTTTCATCGACAACATCCGCTCAGCGTGCGCACGCACGTCATCTGGTTTTTTTGCGAAGGCGACGCCGCCGATACCGGCACGCCCGGTAGTCCAGGCTTGAATTTTCACGACAACTTCGCCGCCCAATTCTTTCGCTATTGCTACCGCTTCTTTGGCAGTCGATGCGGTGCGACCGCGCGGAATTTGGAATCCGTTAGCGGCGAGAATGGCCTTTCCTTGATATTCGTGCAGTCGTGCCATGGCTGGGTGTTATTTCCATGATCCTGACCAATCCGGCAACTGCGAGACCGTTTGCGGACTAGAATCTCAAAGCCATGTTAATATAGTCGCGCGACAAAATAGCTGAAGCCGCCCCCATCTAAGCAATTAGCATCCTAAAATTAGATAACAGCAACCGCAGACGTTGGCAGGTTGCTCCAAACCGCGTGCGATCAGATCGGCCACACCTTTCCATTGCATCGCTGAGGGCATCGGAAATGCCTCCGATACAATTGTAGCCGGAGTGCGCGCGCCATCAGGGCCGGACGGAAGAAAGAGGAGGAAGAGATAGGTGTAGCGGCCTCTCATCCATTGACTGGCCTGCTTTGTAGCGCAGCGCCGGAACGCGGCGCAACCATGCTGTTCGGTTTCAAACCGTTGAGTCTCCAGTCGTGCAATTGACTGGCGCAGGATCAATTGACTGGCGCAGGATCATTTGATATTCCAGACCTAAGCACGCGCTGCGAATGAATTTTCTATCACGACCGGGTTCAGTTGGGATTGTCCGCTGTGCCTTTGCCTTTCTTCTCGCTGGTTGCGCCGCGAATCAGCCTTATCATTTGGGGGAAGCACCGACCGAAACAGCAGTCACGCCAGCCGGTGACGCTACCGCGAAAGATATTTATCGGCTGGGTTTCATCGAGTTCGATGAACAAGGCGACTTCTGGGATCGCGATCAACTGCGCAAAACAGTGCAGGCGATTCGTGATACAGGTCGGGGAATCTTGCTCGTTACCTACATCCACGGCTGGCAAAATAATTCCAACTCGACGGACGCCGCCGACGTCGGCCAGTTCCGCAGCTTACTCGCGCGCCTTACCGCAGATCAAACCGTGCAAATGTCCGGCTTACAGGTCTTCGGCGTTTATCTGGGCTGGCGCGGCCGTGTGGTGCACAAGGTCAATCCGGTGGTGGACGCGCTTACCTGGGTGGGAAAACAGGCCAGCTTTTATTCGCGCAAGAATGCCGCCACGCGAATCTCCTCCAGCACACCGATTACCGAGGCGATCTTCACCTTGATCAAGACCGCTCGGCGCGATACGCCGGGGAATTCGCGTTGCGTCGTGATCGGTCATTCGTTCGGCGCGCTGGTCTTGGAAAAGGCGCTGGCGCAGGCGTTGGTCGGGACGCTTTTGTACGAGGAGCCATTCGCGCCCGGGGTCGAAAAATCGCGCGCGGATCGAGTCTTCAAGCCGGCCGATCTCATCCTGCTCGTGAATTCCGCGGCGGAATCGATCTATGCGAAGGAGCTGATTGATATGTATCGCGATACGACACCGCTGCGCGGCGGGCCGCACGTCATCATGATTAGCTCCGATGCGGACACGGCAACCGGCCTGGCGTTTCCCATCGGAACGAAGCTCTCGAATGCTCCCAAGCTGCTATCGGGAAGTTTCCGTAAGTACCACGAGGATGGACGCGACACCTCACAGTTTAACTATTTCACTCAAACGCCCGGCCATAACGATTCGGTCCAGAGTCATCGACTCGTCCCAGTGGCGAAGGGGAAGTCAGATTTGGGAGCAGATCCGTTCGACTTAAATTTGAAGAACCGGGCTGGCTCTTACGAAAACGTGACTCTCTATACCGGCACGCGTTACGACTGGACGCAATGGCGGATCGAGCGGCAGGGACCGAACCAAACGAATTACTGGGTGCTGCGTGTTCCGAAGCAGATTATTCCGGGACACGGCCCGATCTTTGAAGGCGAATCACGCGATTTGATGGCGGCCCTTTTTCGGCTCGCGACAAAGCC
>Ga0137403_10001213_pt1 | contig 32512 bp, 41 predicted proteins | sample CZOMad2_1_16fung_FD_122057 | JGI IMG/M metagenome (GOLD analysis project Ga0137403, IMG submission 122057) | Vadose zone soil fungal communities from Angelo Coast Range Reserve, California, USA - CZOMad2_1_16fungal (Hybrid Assembly) | ecosystem: Environmental > Terrestrial > Soil > Vadose zone... | reverse complement strand
GTACTAGAGAATTGTAAGTCGTTAGGAATGAGAGAGATAAGAGTAGGAGTGATGTTACTATTCAGTAATTCTCTTACTACTCTGTTAGTATTACTACGTGTGTACATTGCGTCTCCTCGGCTACTATTGCGTACTGCGTGTCAAGTGTTTTTTATTCAAGCGTGAATAATAATAGTAGTGGAGTGAAAGTGTCAAGAGAATTCTTTCCTGAGGGTATAGGACTATTGGTCGATAAAACGTTGCAACGCTTTGACGATTCGCCTCGCCATGCGCTTGTCTAGGTGCGCGTTGCCGATTGGCTCTTTGTCGGGACCGCACAACACGATCTCGTTTTGAATCCAGACTGCGTGCTTTGTGGCGAGCGATGACTGTTGGATGCGTACGTTCACGCCGTCCAAGTCCTTGAACTCTGCGTAGACCGCGAATCCTCGCTCGGTGCGCTTCATTGCGATAGTTGGCGGATCTTATCCAGCGTGTTGGCTACTTCCTCTTTGGAGCCGCGTGGGATGGCTAGCGGCGCTGACTTGAATCGCTGGTCCTCATCGTCTGCCGGGACCTGTTTGCCGCTGAGAGAGGCTACCAAGCGCATGGACGCGATACGCTGCGTCACTGGCATCTCACTGTTCAAGATCGCCACAATGAGCAGCCGTGCGGAGAGGTCGAGCGACAACTCTAAAATCTCCTGCCGGTCGGGGAACTCGTCAAAGAAGCTGTCGCCCAGCGGAGTCCCGGTGCACGCAATCTGGTAGAGACGCTTCTCGCGCGTGTCCGTCTTCACGAGCGGCGCGGCGTTCGCGGGCCGCGTGGCAGGTGGCGGCGCGAGTGACGAGCGCCGAACCTCGGCAACGCCAGCCGCTTCGTCGAGCGCGCGCTGATTCGCTTCTTCGTCTACGGTCTCTTCTGTTTTCTTTTTGCGTGTCGTCATGTCAGTCCCACAATGGCGCATCGTCCGCGCCGAACAGAAACCACATCGCCTCGTGCATTCCCGCTGTCACGCGCGGTATGGTATAGTCTGCGCCCGTGAAACGCAACCACTGGCTTACGCGCATCCTCCTCGCGATCCTGTACGCGAGAATCGAGAAAGGGTACTCATGCACGAAATAGATTTGAAGTCGGCAGTAGAAACGAATGTTCTCAAACTCGGCGCGCTCACAATGGAAGCATTCAACGACCGCTTGCTTGTGATCGAAGATGAGTTTCGCTCGGGCTACGAGTGCCCCGACTGTGTGGGCAAAAAGAAAATCAAGTCGCCGGAACTTGAAGAGTTGGTGTGCGAGAACTGCGACGGCTCGGGCAAATCGGTCATCTCCAAAGAAGCGCGCTGCTCTCGCTGCAAGGGAATTGGGCGCACGATTTGCGCTACGTGCCAAGGCCGAGGTGGAGTGATTGTCGTCGCGCAAGCAAGCGAGCGCCGCCCAACGACGGGTACTGTAGTGTCAACAGGAGACAAGGTGGAGCGCGCGCAACGCGGAGAAAGCGTGATCTACACTAGCTTTTCGGGACATGTTTACGACTTGGAACTACCTGGCGGCGAGCAGATCGTCATTCGCGTAATTCAAGAGAGCGACATCCTCGCGAAAGTCTCGGGCCATCTCGAACTGCGGCGCGTGAAGAAGACGCAGGCGCTCGGCTCTGCGGCGTAACGCGCACACAATCTGTAGCGGTTAATCTTTTCACACCACAAGACTCTTTCGCGCTAGACTCGCGTCCCTTTTGTACGCTACAGTCCGCTCCGCTGATTCGGGGGATAGGCCCGAAGACGCTTCGCTCTTATCCAGCAAGCCCTTCCAACTTACTCCCTCGAATCCAGCAATTCCCTTTAAGGCTAGAGAAAGAAGGGCGTCACGTATTTCTATCTTCACAATTTTGGCGACTACGCACGCGACACCGGACACTTGTCAATCCTCGAACACGGTGCCTACAGAAAACTCCTCGATCACCTCTACTCCACAGAGAAACCGCTACCCCTCGACGAAAACAGAATTACGCGGCTAGTTGGGTGCAAGTCAGTACCAGAAAGGGCTGTAGTACTACGTATTCTAAAAGAGTTCTTTATAAAGACGCCTCGTGGCTGGACACATAAACGCTTTATAAGGGAGCTAAAGCATGTAAATCTAATACGTTACAGGAACCGTGAGAATGGGAAAAAAGGTGGGCGACCGCCAAAAGATAAGAAACCCAGTGGCAACCCAGTAGAAACCGACTGGGTTATTTTGGGAAACCCAAACGAAACCCAGAATAACCAGACTCTAGACTCTAAGACTCTAGACTCTAAGATACTAGACACTAGACTCTCTCAAGACGCGGCGGTGGTGGAGGTGGTTAAAGCGAATGGGAACGGACATGCCGCCCCTCCCTCCCCCGCCTTAGTGAGAGCTTTTCTTGCGTTAGGACACCAACCCTTCGGATCACAACACTTCCAAAACATCTGGCTGGAGCAATACAACCAAGCAGGCAATGATCCAAACTGGACGGACATCATGGAGATGACAATTCAAATCTGCCAAAATGCTCACGTAAAAGTTCCCGGTCTCTTCTATAAACACAAACACGAAATTGAAAACGGGGAAGTTAAGATGCGGTACAAGGTAATGCCGCAATGAACTACAGGGCCAAAGTTAAAGTATGGTTGGCTGAAGCGCGCGAGCGATTGAAACTCGCGAAGCCTGGCTCAACTTGGTACAGAGAGACGGAGAAAGTAATTATTTCTTACGAGCGTTTGCTTGAGCAGATGGGCGAAAAGCCAGAGCGCGAGCCCGGCGAGTGAGTCGCGAACTTCTCATCATGGCGATCCTCGACGAAAGTTACGGCGTCAAGATGTGCTACGAACATCCCGAGATTGTACGTTACGACGAACCTGAGTGTCCGGCGTGCAGAATCCAGTACGAGGTCAAGATGGATAAGCTGGCTCGTGAACCACGTCCGAGGAAAAAGCTGTGAAGTGGAATTCACTCCGACTTCCAGAAGATGACGCCAATGCTTACCGCGACGCGGTGCGCCTGAACTCGCTCGGCTCTTTATTTTTCTTCACACACTTCGTTTTGAAAAAGCATCGCCTCGCGAAACTCCACTGGTACATGTGCTCGACGGTCGAGACCGAAGACTTACATCTTGTTCTCGAAATGCCCATGTCTCATTTCAAAACCACGGTCTGCACAGAGGCGCTCTCGATGTGGTGGGCGCTCGCGTTCACGAATCGTGACGAGGATTTAATGGGCGGGCTCGGCTACAGCGACGAATGGATTCGCTGGATGCGTGTGGCGCACGACCAGAACGCGCGCACGCTTGTGACGCACGAAACGGCGATGCGTGTTATCTCTATGAGCAAGGCTATTGACGAGCACTACTTGCACAACGACATGTTCCGCTTTGCGTTCAGCGACGTGATTCCCACCAGCGAGACCCAGTGGAACAACCACAGCAAAATGCATATGCGCGACCGGGCGCGACCAAGCGACCAAACAACTGCGACGTATGAGTTCCGCAGCGTCGGGCAAGCCCTGCAAGGGATTCACGCAACCGGAATCATCAACGACGATTCGGTTGGCAAGGCAGCGCAAGACAACATGCTCCACGGCGACGGCTCGATCATGGACGGCGTGTACCGCTGGTGGAAACAAACCACGACGCGTTTCGACCCGGCTGCGTTCACCAAGTCGGGCATGGGTCGGCAGCTCGTCATCGGCAACCGCTGGGGCCATGCGGATTTGAACAGCAAGATTCGTGAGCATCACCCGCAATTCAAAATTGAAACTCACGACGCAGAAGGTGGGTGCTGCGAGCAACATCCCGTTCACGGCGAGCCAATCTTTCCCGAAGAGTGGAGCATGGAAAAATTGGCGGCGCAGCGCAAGGACTTGGAGGACAAGGGGCAGAGTTACGATTACATACATTTCTACAGGAATAAAACTTCACTGCCAGAGGATGCGCTATTCAAACCGTCATGGCTGCGCAAATTCAAGTTCAAAGAGTCGCGCCCCGAGTTGGACAAGGAAGACTTGCGCAATTTTCTTTTGCTGGAGCACTACACCTACGACGGCGAGGCTCTCGGCGACCTGAACGCGGGAGTCCTGCACAAGCGCATGATCGTGACGCTCGCCGACGCGAAGAAGCGCCGACGCCGCGCGCATGTGGCTCTCGTCGTGGGCTACGACAGCGAGAGCGATAGAATTTATTTGCTCTCGGTGTGGGCGGAGAAAGTTCCGTACGGCGATTTGATGGACACGATTTACAAAACCGCGTCGCGCTGGAACTTGAAAGAGTTTTATCTCGCGCCCGACGCCGCCGCGAACATGAAGTTTTATCTCGACGAGCGCAACCGTCGCGACAAAAAGAAAGCGCTCGATGTGATCCCGCTCGAAGCCGACGACGCGGAAAGCGCGGTGAGCAACCGCATCGAGGGCTTGCAAACGCTTTTCAAAAACTTCCAACTGTGGTGTCACCCGAGTCAAAAAGAATTTCTCAGCGAGTACGAGGCGTATCCGGCTGGCGCGATTGACGTGCTCTCCACGCTCGGGCAGGCACCTGGCACGTTAGAGGGCATTCGACGCCGGGAAACGTTAGAATGGGTTGTGGAACAAAATCGAAGATTCAGCAGCAGGGCGACAGGCTCAACGGGATACTGAAGCATGAAGAAACTTGCACCAAGAATTCAAAAGCATATTCGAATCTCGCGCGGCTGTTGGAATTGGACGGGCCAGATAGCGACCAATGGATATGGCCACGTGTGGTACATGGGAAGAACCGAACTCGCACATCGCGCGGTCTACAAAATGTTGGTGGGCCCCATCCGTAAATCTCTGACGATAGACCACCTCTGTAGAAATAAGCGGTGCGTCAATCCCGCCCATCTTGAGCCGGTATCTATCCGCGTAAATATTCTAAGGGGGGATGGTCCGGCTGCGATTAACGCGAGGCTTACAAAATGCAAAAGAGGGCATCCGCTATCAGGGAGCAATTTGTTTATCCTCGGTGCTCATAGGCAGCGTCGTTGCAGGATTTGTTTTAACCCTTGCTCGGTCCAATCAAACGCAAGGAACAGAGAGAAGCGCAACGCTCACCAAAGAGAAACGTACCGATTGAAAAAAGCTATGCTACTATCCGCGCATGGCAACTGCCGTCCCGCAAATGCCGCAGATCGCGCCCGCTCCTGAGCCCGCGCCAAAGCCAAAACTTTCCTATCGCTCTGCGCGAAACTTCGAGATGCGCTCCACGACTTTCGGCGAATCCGTCGATGCCGAGATTTGCAAGTGGGTGTACGAACAGATCGACGTGCGCCAGAAACAACTGGAGAATCGCCACAAGCACAAAGTGCCCGAGTGGCGGCGTCTCGCGAGTGGCAAGCCTCGCGAGGAAAACAAGAGTTGGCCGTTCGAGAACTGTTCGAACCTAGTACACCCGATCATCGGTGAATCGACTGACGAACTCTCCGCGCGCGTGCTGCAACTCATCTGGGCCATCTCGCCGATAATTTACTACCGCTACTTCACGGTCGGGAACGATTCCGCAGCGGCGCACAAAAACACGCAGAAGTCGCGCCTGCTTCAGCAGTTCATCGACCACGTTGCGTACGAGCCGAACGAACTCGACTTGTATCGCGTGGAAAATTTATGGTTCCACGAGAGCACGGACATTGGGACCGCGTGGGTCTGCGTCGTGCCCGAGAAGCGTGTCGAGGCCGTGCACGTCGGCTACAAACCCGGCAAGGGAAACGAATTCAAAAACGAAACGCTGTACGAAGGCCCGAAAGTTTTGAACTTGCGCGACGAGGACGTGCTCTACGATCCCGACGCGAACACGCCGGAAGAGTCGGGATTCCTTGCGCGCAAATGTTCGCCCACTCGCCGAGACTTGCAAGAGCGCGTATTCAAGGGACTCTACAAAAGAGCCGCAGTAGAAAAAATTCTCGGCAGGCCCGACCGCTACGGGCCGGGTGAAGTGCGCAAGCGTGAGAGCGCGAAGAAAGGCGTCGTCGCGACCGAGGACCGCATCCTTGCGGAGTGGGATATTCACGAGTGCTATTTTTACTGGTACGTCGGACGGAAAAAATACCGGCTCATCGCGTGGTTCCACAAAGAAACAAAAACCATGCTGAATCAGGTTTTCAACTTCATCCCTGAAAACCAGATCCCACTGGTGCGCACGCGACTCTCACTCGGCGAGTCGGGGATGAATGGGCGCGGCTTCGCGGACATGGGCAGTTATTTCCAAGATGAAATTTCCACGGCGAAGAATCAGCGCAACGACGCAACGACGTGGATGATGCTCGGCCTCAATCGGCTCTCGCCACAAAATCGAAACATCGACAAAAACATGCGCATGTTCCCCGGCGCGACACTGCCGTTCAACGCGGGAGAGTTCGAGCACATCGCGGTCGGCGATGTCGGCGCGGGGCAACTGTCGATGGCGAACGAGCAAGCCATGATTCAGCAAGCGCGCGAACGCTTCGGCGTCGGGCCTCCAGTCGGAGGCATGGGCGCGGGCACGACAAACAAAAAAGGCCAGTTCGGAAGCATGGGCACGATGGCCGTGCTGCAAGAGTCGAACTCGCGAAACAATCACCGCACGTCGGACTTCCGGCACTCGCACGTAAAGCTCATCGGCTTGTTGACGGACATGTACGGCGCGATGGGCCTCGGCGGCAAGGGCTCGATGTTCGGGCTCGACGACGAGCTGCTCGAAGAAGCGCTGTCGGATTTTCTGGAGCGCAAGGTGCGCATCCCGATTCGCGCGGCGACCGCGAGCGCGAACCGGGAAGTGTCGAAGCAAAACAAAATGCTTCTCAATCAGGCCCTTGACGCCTACGTAAAGGCGCAGTCGAGCGCGATTCAGGCAATCGAAAACGCATCGCTTCCCGCATTCTACAAAAAATGGCTGAAGGAAACTGCGATTGGCAAATGCCATCTCATGCAGGACTTGATTCGCGAGTTTGAAGTCTCCGACAGTCCCGAAGAGTTCGTGCCGAACATCGAGTTTCCCGCAGAACAGGAACAACCGAATGCCAAAGCGCCCGCGCAAGCAGGACCCGCGCAACAGCAACCTACCGACCGACTCGCAGAGGTGGCCCAGTTTATTCGCGGACGTGGCGCAAGCGCTGTCCCTGGTGCAACACCCGGCCTTCCCTCGAATGCTGGCGGACCTGGAGACGCTCCGAGTGGCGCTGGAGTATGACGTGATACACAACACGCCAACTATGGAACTGACAAACTTCTGCCGTGGGCAGATTGCGGTGCTTGAACGGCTGCGCGATTTGTCGGATGAGTTGCGCGAGTGGAGCGAATCGCGATGATGCAAGCGACGCGCATCCCGCGACAGCCGGAAGTGCCACTGAGTTTGCGGCTCGCGAGCGGCGAGCGTTTCGTGGTGACGCTACGGAGTTGGAAGAAGTTTCTTGCGCGGCTTGAAAATAATCTCTTGACACACAAACCAAAGGCCCAGTACTCTCCTCCCGCTGAGGAGTACTGGAACGATGCAATTCTTTAAACGCGGCAACGACGACGCAAAAAACGCCGAGCAGAGCGAAGCGGAGATGAACGCACTCGTTGAGCGGCTCGGCGCGTCCATCGACGAACGCATCAAGCCGTTGCGCGAAGGCTTCGAGAAATTGCAAAGCGATTGGGACGGCATCAAGGCCGAGGCGACGCGCACTCCCGCCGCCGACACAACTCCCCGCAACACGGACGGCACGCCGCGCGAACTCACCGACGAAGAAAAAAACCGACAGCGCGGAGACGCGACCGTCGCGCTCGCCGTCGCGACCAACGCGCGCTTGACCGAACGCGAAGTGCTCGACGCCCTACCCGCTGACTTCGACGATTTGATTCCAGAAATTCGCGCGCATTTTAACAACACGCCGATTCAGCGCAAGGCTCAACCAGACTACGCGGAGTATTGCAATAACTGCGCAGACCTCGTGATCGCGAAGCACGCACGTAAGGCTGGACTCCGGTCGCGAGATGGCGGCAAAACTTTTTTCCTCGAAGACAAGAGCACGAGCACGTCGCGCGAAGATGGCGTGCTGTCTGACCCGTCGCTCTCGTGGCGGCAAGAGACATCAAGCGGCACGCGCGTGTGGACACCGGAGGAGCAGCTCCGAAAACTCGGCATCGACCCGAAGGAATTTTCTGAGAGCGTAAAGAAAGGCGTCGTGTAATGCCGCAGCAATTCGATCCCGCCATCCCGCCGAACGTCGTCAAGCAACTCTTAGGGCCAGATGGTATTCATCCGTCGCGGTGGAACGATGAACTCTGCGACTTGATGAGTCCTTCGATCTCCGCGCGACCCCTGCACCTGCCCGAATCTACGAGAATCAAAGAAGAAAAAAATAAAGAGTTTCACTATCACTGGGCGTACGACCGTTGCGGCAGTGACCCGCGACATGATCGCGTCGAGCGCTTGCGTGGTGCTGGATGGGACTACGCTACGACCGCCGATGTCGAGATGTTTTCCCAAGACACTGTGAAGCAGAAAAACGAGATTCGCATCGGAGACTTGCGGTTAATGAAAATCCCGCTCATGCGCTGGCGTGAGATTCGCAAGGCTCAGAATCTCGCCGCGCTAGAGCAGTTCAATCCTCGTCGTCCAGGTACTGGCGCGATGAGCAATGCGAGCATGTCGCCAGCCCTCAACCACTACATGGCCGACGCCGAAAGTATCCGCGCGGGCGCGGTTGTGAGCGACCCGACCGAAGAGTTGCGCACGGGCAACATCCAAGGCAACGCCGCGATAGCTCGAATCCCGAAGGAGTAAATAAAAACACATGGCAAACTTCGCAGACGCAATTGAGCCGATTCAGGATTTGGGCGGGGCCATTTCGTTTCCCATCGCCTACGCGCCGGAAGAGGCGGGACAAACTTTCGTCGAGGGCACCCCAGTTCAGGTTCTCTCAACGGGCGTCGGTGCTGCGGATGGTGGACTTGCTGCATGGGACGGCACCACTCTCACGCGAGGCATCGCGGGCATCGCGCAGACCAACGCGAACAACCTAGGGACTACGGGCTCAGGATCGTCGCAGCCGTTCTCTCCTGTTCTCGGGCCGGGGTCGGTCATCGGCAGTTATCCCGCAAACTCAAACCAAGCGCTCGCGGTCATCACGCCGCCAGGGGTTCCGTTCACAGACGGAACGCTGGGTTACTACATCGCGCTACCGACTACGCGCTTTGTCGCCAAACTCGGAACGTCTGCTACCGTGACGCCCGTTGCGACGGCCCTCCCACAGAGGGGCTTGGTTTTCGGTCTCACGAAAGACACGGGAAATAATTTCTGGTACGTGGACACCAACAAGACGGGCGGCTCCGCAGCCGTGCTAATTGTCGGTTTCGATCCACTGGAGCCTATCGGTACCGTTGGCGGTCACGTAATTTTCACGTTCCTGCCTGCTGTCGGTCAAGACGTAGCGTAGTTTGGTTAACGTTGGCATAAGAGTGTAGTTACTGAGGAGGCATTTAGATGGCACCTTTTGGTGTGATGTCCAGAAACAACTTCCCGCCGCTCCTCGCGCCCGGTCTCCGGCACATCTTTGTTCAATTCTTTGACCTCAAAGAGCACGCGCCGCAGTACCCGCACTACATGAACGAGATGACCAGCGAGGACGCCTACGAGATTGACTACGAACTCTCGGGCACCGGGCCGATGCCGCTAATGCCCGAAGGCTCACCGCCTATCGTGGACTCGATGGTGCAAGGCGGCACGAAAAAGTATCTGCATCAACAGTACGGGTTGATCTCCGAAGTCACGCGCCAGCTTATCGCGGACGACAAATACGGCATCGTTAAGCAACTTCCCAAGTCTCACGCGCGCTCCGGGCTGTTCGGTCGCGAGGCGGTGTGCTGCTCACTGTTCAACCTCGGCGGCACGCTCATCACAACGAACGACGGCGTAACGCTGTTCAACATCGCGCACCCGTTGCTCGGTGGCACGCAAGCGACAGCGACCGCGCCGGGCATTGCGAATATCATTTCGGCGGCGGGCACCTATCCGAATCGCCCGAACCCCGACACCGACCTCGGCGACACCGCGTTGCAGCAAGCGATTAACATTTTCGCGCGTATGCCAGATGGTCGCGGAATTCCGGTTCACGTTCATCCGCGCCACCTGCCGCATCCTCCCGAACTTCGTCGGCTCGTGCGCGAACTGTTGGGCACGCCCGGTTCGGTTGGAAATGCCAACAACGATTTGAATTGGCTGCAAGCGGAAAACTTGCAGGGGCTCGAACTCAACTATCTCACCTCGACTTCTGGTTGGGGTTTGATCGCGGAGAAAGAGGGCCACCAGATGAAGTATTACGAGCGCGAACCGCTCATGGCCGCGACTGACGACGACTTCAAAACCGAAGTGCTGTTGTTCAAGAGCACGCAACGGTTCAGCGCGGGTGCGACGACTTGGCCCGGCGTTTTCTGGAGTTACGGGCCGTAGGCGAGCAGCGCATCGTTCCAGCGAATTCGGGATGCCGTTCATTCAGCACTAGGAGAGAGCGAGTATGGGCACACCAGACAATCCGTTCCGACCGCCATACACGTTCACGAATTTTCCAAACGGCATTGCGTCGATGGGCGTTCCTGCGATGGGCGCGCAAGTCACGCTCACCGCCGCGCAACTTCTCGCGCTGCAAACCACGGCAGTCGTAATCTTTCCCTCGCCCTCCACGGTGCAGATCGACGGCGTAGTGAATCTCGTTTTAGTTCCCAAGAGAATCTACGTCGAGTACAAATTTGTCACCACGGCGTATACGCTCGGAAACGCCGACAACGCTTTCCAGTTGGAGTACGTCGGAAAGGCAGTGGCGCTCGCGACGGTTCCTGCGGCTGGACTCGTGAACCAAGTTGCGAGCCGCTTCATTACGGTTGGACCGGTCGCGGTTGGCAACGAGGTGCTCACCGCTTGCGCGAATCTAGGCTTCGAGTTGAAACTAGTGGGCACAACTCCCGCGCTGACCCTTGGCGACGGTACGCTCGTGGTGAGTTTGGAATTTTCCGCTTTCGCGCTGTGAAGTCAGGAGTCTCCGCCATGAATCACGTCGGAACGATCACGAAAACAACCGCCGTTGCGAAGCGCGAGTTCCACGCGCAATGCTCGTGCGGGACTGCGGGAGACTTCGCGGCGAAAGAAGGAGCGATTGGTTATTTGCAGGGACATTTTGGAAAACTTCGCGGCATCGCGACGAGCGAACTCGTAGACAATACCGTCGTCAAGTCCGCGCCCGCCGCATCGCACGCGGCTCCAGCATCTTCGGGACCTCCTCCACCGCCACCTCCACCGGATGCTAAATGATTTGGCGCGGCTACTGCGATTACGTCTACACGCAGTGCAACCGATGCGAGCGTAAGGTTCCCATCTCGGACTGCAACTGGTGCGATGGCTTACTTGTGTGCCACGTCTACGGCTGCTACGACCGCGTAATTGACGGCTCGTTTGAGTTGCGCGAAGCGCGAGAAGCGAGCCGCGACCGAAACGAACTGCAACCCGATCCAAAACTAGTGAATCCGATTGACCCGATTTTGCAGCTAGAAAACGTTCCGGCGAGTGCGGGGACTTGGTGATTGAGCGCATAACATTGCAATGGCTGGCAGGATTCTTTGACGGAGAAGGCTCCGTCTGCTGCACCCGGACTAGGCAAGGTGCATATAAATGGAGAATCATCGTAGCCATCACTCAAAATGACGAGGGTTTGCTAGAGGCCATAAGAGCTAAGTATCCAGAATTCAGGTTCCGCAAGGCTCAAAGAAAGCACGGCGCTGGTCGCGTCAGGGGCCTTGATATAATGATAGATGGGAGTAAGTGCGCCATTTTCCTTGAGGCCATCAGGCCTTATGTAATTCGTAAGCTTATAGATGTTGAAACCGGACTAGAGTTCTGTCGCACAATACGCGAATTTACGAAGGGGAAGAGGCGGAACTTGGGGCTGACCGAAGAGCAGCACTCCATCCGTGAAGCGCTAGTTGAAAAACTGAAGCTTGGGAGAATGAAGGATTCCATCAACTAATGTCTAATAGGCAGACCAACCCCTGGACATTTACGAACGCCGACCAAGCCACTACGGTCGCGATCACCAGCATCGCGCGACTCGGAACCGCATCGGCTCTCGTGACGACGGCCGGTGCGCATGGCTTGCTTGCCAACGCGCCAATCAGCATCCAAGGCACTACAATTTTGGGATGGCGCGGCGGCTACAAAATCCAAGCCGTCCCGAGCGCAACGACTTTTCTGATTACAATTCCCGATGGCAAGTCGGCACTCGCGAACAACGGAGCCAATGGGAACGTACTCAGCGCAGAGTATCTTGACTTGGTTCGCGCCGAGCAGCTTCTTTGGGACACGGTAGGCGTCGGGCCGCTGCTCGTGACGAACATCGTTGGAAATATTATTTGGAATCCGCAAGCCGTCGCGGGACAAGGGCCGTACACCTACGGAAAAACTTTCTTCGTCGAAGGGCTCGTGCTCAACACGATTCCGAGCGGCGTGTTGCAGATCACGATTGTCTAGGGAGATGCGCGTGTGCCGGTACAGATCGGAAAAGGCGGCACCTGGGCGACAGAGTATGCCGGGCCTTACGCTGGCCTCAACACGCAAACACCAGAAAATTTAATTCCGGACAACGCTTCGCCTTCCTTCAACAACTTCATGCTGCGCAACGCGGAACTCCGCTCGCGCCCCAACCTGTTCATTCCCTTCGGCACGATCACGCCTATCGTCAATCCACAGTTGGGCATCACCACGTTTGTGGACGTGAATGGCACGTATCACACCGTTATATGGGCGGGACAAAACCTGTACCAGTTTCGCAACCCGATTCTCCCGATCTCGCATTGGGTGTTAGTGGGACAGGCCGCGCCCGGCGACATGAAAACCAATCCAGTGAGCTATCGCGCGTTCGCGAACGCCATCTGGTACACGGATAAAGCCGCTCTCGTTGGCGCGAATAATGCGCCGATCATCAACCCGTTTGTGGGAACGTGGAACGGGCTGACAGCGGCTCCGCAGTTCACGCAAGTGCAGTTCGACGCATCGGTTACGCAGTCCGTTGCGGGAATCGCGCTGACGGATTCTCCCACGGTCGGAGGCTCGCTGCCCGGCGCGCCAACGGTTGTCGGGCCGCTCGCGATTGGCGGGCTGTATCTCGGGGAACTAAACAATCAACTCATCCTCGCGAACGTTTCCGTGCTCGACCAGAGCAGCGGAGTCATCTATTCGTTCCCGAACTTGATCTGGTGGAGCGCGAACGGTTTGCCTTTCGAGTGGGACCCAGTGCACAACACCAGCGCGGGATTCAACCCGTTCCTTGACGTGCCTGATTTAATTACCGGACTCGCGACGCTGGGCATCGCGGGCTACATCTTCCGCACCAATGGGATCACGCAATTCTCACCCACGGGCAGCGCGATACTGCCGTTCCAGTTTAATCACATGTGGGCCAGTGATCACGGTATCGGCAACGTGCTGCCGTTTTCCATCGCGCAGTACGGCCCGACGTGCTGTTTCATCGCGGGAGACAACATCTACAAACTGAGTGTCACGAGCGCGCAAGACATCGGCGGGACTTCGCGCGATGCGATCTTTGCCGATTTGGCTGCCGCGACCGCCGCGCCGTTCGCGAACATCGCGCCCATTTTCCAGAATGGTTTCGTCTACCTGTCCTACATTCTCCTGATTCCCCTAGCGGGCTTCGTGCGTATGTACCTGTACTCGTTCGACGATAAAAACTGGTCGCCGTGGGATCTGAACATGGTCGCGAATCCTCCCAATCCCACGCTGACGTGCGCGCCGAACGTGGTGTGATATGGCTCCCGTACTCACTAGTCTCAGCCCGAACAATGGACCTGTAGGGACGCACGTCCTTATCAGCGGCTCGGGATTTATTTCCGGTGGATTTCACGGAGTTGTGAAGTTCACGAACAACGTCATCGCGACGATGGTGTTCTCCTACACCAACACGTCGATTGTGGTTGCTGTCCCTGTCGGCGCGGTGACTGGGCCAGTCTTCCTTGAACTCGTCAACGTGAACAGCAACTCCCTGCCGTTCACTGTCACCGGCAGCGCCGCGCCGACGATCACGAGCCTCGTGCCCAACAATGGCGGCATCGGCATCTCCATCAACGTCAACGGAACGAATTTCGGCGCGACACAGGGCGCGAGCACCGTCACCGTCAATGGGATAACTGCGTTCGCAAACAGTTGGAGTCCTACGGTCATCAACATCACGATTCCCGCGATGGCCATGACCGGGCCAGTAATCGTCACGGTCGGCGGCGTCTCGAGCAACAGCATGACGTTCACCGTCACCAACCCTTCGAACGGTGGAATGTCCGCGCCGCTCGGGATGCTCTTGATTCCCTGCGACCAGTTCGGCACGCAAGAGCAGCTCGCGTTCGACACAACCAATTTCAACGACAACAGTTTCGGAAGTTTCTACAGCTATAAAGTAGAGGAAATTGCGGCGGGTCGCACGCCTTCGTGCACGCGGCAAATTATTATCTACCGTGACTTAGGCGTCGCGACGATCACCGCATCTCTTTCGGGCTACGACCAGAACGCGCAAACGACCGCCACCAACTCCGAAACGTTCGCGATTGGCACGGTCGCGGCGACGCAGAAGCTCTGCGCGATTGTGCGCGGGCTGAGTCTCACGGCTCAGAATTTGCAGTACACTATCACTCGCGGCGCTGCCGCAGGGCCAGTGTCGATTGCGAAAGTGCGCCTCGAAGGGCGCGTGGAAATGACAGCATACGCATGACGCAGGTGCAACCAACATCGGGAGGAGATGAGAGTCCTAGCGCGCTCGCTCGCTGGATTTCGTACCTCGCGAGGGCGCTATCGGCGGGCGTTAACTATGGTTCAACAATGTCCAACAAGGATGCCGACAACAACATGAACTCGTGGAAGTTTCAAGGCACGAGTCCAGGTGCACCGAACACGGATTTTACGTTGCCGCATAGCCTCAATCGCACTCCACTCACGATTGACGGGCAGGATACCGACAATGGTGGGTTGATTTATCGCGGGTCGGTTGCATGGACAAAAGCTACCGTGACATTCCGCTGTACAACGGCGAGCGCGAACTATAAAGTCATCGTCATCTGAGGTGAGCGGTGAGTACGCCCAACGTACAAGTCATTCTGCAAAGCATCCTTACGGCGACCAATAACTTGGTCTCGCCCGCGCCGTACATCGCCAACTTTGATTTTCAGAATCCCACGCTCAACGGCTCGTCGATTTTCTTCGATCCATTTTTTCAGGCGACAGGCGGAGGTGCGGCAGTCTCGCTACCCGCCGCGAAAGTGTTTTTGGTTGCGGTGCAAAATTTAAGTCCGGTCAGTCCGGCGACTAACCTGACCGTGACGGTGACGCCGTTTGGTGGCGCGGCTTCGCCCATCGTTCTCGGGCCGGGCGGCGTGTACATCTACTTTGATCCTACCGAAGCCGGGCAGGGAATCAGCGCGGTTACGCTTACGGGTACAGGCTTCGCGTTTGTGATGGCGGGCGCATGACACTCGCGCAACCAGCAGCGGCGACGATCACCATCAACGACCTCATCAACAAGGTGAAGGCCGCGCTGCAAAACCGTCCCGACGTGAGCGAGACGCAAGTGAATCCAGAAATGCGCCCCTCGGCTTGGATCAGAGATACCTTGCGCGAACTCACCGCGAACTATCCGTTTGCAGAATTGCAAAAGCCGGGACCGCTCGTGACTATCGGGCCGGGTCTGGGGTATCAGGGTTCAAATTACATGTACCCCGTCAGCATGTTTTTGTTTCCCGGCGACGACCTCACGATCTCGGAAGACCCCACAATCTTCCTCACACCGCAGGACCAGCAGCAAGCCATTCTGCAAGGTGCGCAACCTAGCAAGTTTGTCGGGACCGCCACGGGCACAGTGGCATATCCCATGGACTTCTTGACCGTGAAAGCGATTCAGCCGATGCTGTTCATTCCTGGCGGCATCCCGTTCCGCTATACACGATATGGTAATATGTACTGGTTTGGTACACAACCGGGAACAAACTACAGCGTGTACTTGCCGTACCAGAGACGGCATCCATTCAATCCCGAGTTGGTCACGTCACCCATATATTTGCCGCAGGAGTGGGAGGATATTTGCGCGTATGCTGCGGCAGAACGCGGAGCTATTACGTTGCGTTGGTCGGACCACGCGAGCTATCTTCATCAAGTGCTTTGGGGCGATCCAGCATCGCAAATGAAAGACGGACAATTGGCAAGGCCGGGATTGATTGCCGCGAGAACATTTCAAGTCGAGAAAGATAGACGGCTAAGCACGATTCAGATCACGCCGATGGTGCAGAGGTACTAGCGATGAGCACACAAGTGAATCCACTCTACGCGGGCCAAGTCCCAACGAATCCAATCGGCACCCAAATCGCCGTTCCAGGAAGTGCGTCAAGTTCGGGAAGCAATCCGCTCTACCCCGCCACGGGCACGTCGAGCGCCGCGCCGACGAGCGCCAATCCGATGACGGCAGGGTTTCCGTCCAGCGGCGTTGCCGTTCCTGGCTCTTTCGGCGCGAACGGACCCGGACCTGTGAGTTTGACGGGTGCGCCAGCCATGCCCGCGACGAACGCAGGGCAAGCGGCAGGCTCGGCAATCGGCGGGATGAGTACGATGTCTCCCAAAGACGTTTCGCGCATGTTCGACAGCTTGAAGAAAAGCTACGGCGACGGGCCAGCGCACGCCATCCTAAACTTTCTCACGAGCGGCGCGGGCTTCAATCAGAACGCGATCAACAATTTGTTCGCGTCGATGCAGCCGCAAATCGAGCGCGGGACCGAAAGCCTGATGAACCAATTCAGTCAGACGGGGAATCGCTTCGGCTCTGGCGCGCAAATCGGACTCGCCGACTATCTCTCGCAAGTGAACTTGAACGAAGGGCAACTCGAAACGCAGATGTACGAGCAGTCCATCAACGACTACATGAACGTTTTGATGGGCACGAGCGGTCAAGCCGCACAGACCAAAGCGAATTCGCCGAGCACGCTGGATAATATTCTCAGTGGGTTACAACTGGGAGGGTCGGCAGCGGGCGGCTTGATGACGGCGATGGGTGGAGGCGGCGGAGGGATGGACGCGATTCTTAGCACCATTGGGTCGCTGGCGATATGAGCGTAGACACTGGAGTGCCAACGAGTGCGGTTCCTGGTGGGCTGCCGGGCGGAGCGATTCCGGTCACTACGCCTTCGTTCAGCGGCGCACCTATGCCTAGCGGAGGTGGAGGTACTCCCGATCCATCCTCGCAAGTAAACGAAATGACCAAGCGGTTGATGCAAACTCTCGCGCAAGCCGCACAGCGCAAGCAATTCGCTGGCACGCCTGTCCCCGCAGCGGTCCCCGGCGAGCGCGACCCCAACGCCGCGCGCAACATTGGCATGAACACTGCGAATCCAAATGCGTGGGGCAAGCAGCGCTTTGCCGCTGGAATCGCGACCTCGATTCAGAACGCTGTCGCGCGACAGAAGCAGCAAAAACTTTTGAAGGCAGAGAGCGACTGGACGTATCTGCAATCCGGTCTCAATGAACTGTATCAGGCGCAAGCGAGCAACGATCCGAAAGCGGCGGCAGCGGCGCAAGCGAAAGTCGATGTTGTGATGGGCGACCCGAAAAAACTCAAGGACATGGCGAAGGCGCTCAATCAGGATTGGCTAAATCCCGAGAAGACGACCGTCTACGGCGAGGCGCTGAAAAAAGTCAACTCGAATCTCGATAAGAAAACTGCGCAGGACCAGCAGAAGGCGCAGGCCGCCCAAGGACTCAAGGGATTGTTTCAGAAGTTGCTTCAAAAACAACAGCAGCCACAACTCACCGACGAACAAAAGAAACAAATGGGCGCAGAAGTGCAAGCAAAAGCGCCTGCAACCACTTCGGGCATGAGCGTGGAAGATCAATCTAAGGCCGCTAAGGGCATCCTTGAATTGGAACAGGCCAGCAAGGCCGCGCGCGAGACATACAAATTCGTTCCGTCTGCCGATGGCAAAGTCTGGGCAATAAATTCAACAAATCCTAAAGACTCGTTTGTAGTCAAGGACGGTGCGGGTAACGAACTATCTGGCAAAGCAACGGGAAAAAACGGTCTAATCATGGCGAACGGAATCCCTGTTGGCGTTTATCGCAACGGCCAGCCGCTCACGCCAGATTCTCCGAATTGGACAAAAGCAGATCAATCGCTCTACGACCGTGGTAAAGACGGCGTTCGACAAAGGCAGCAGATCAAGATTGACCCGATCATCGTTGACAAGATTGGTCCAGCTCCAGACCCCGCGAAATACGATGAAGGCGTTGCGGACGCGAAGTACTTGAAAGATTTGTCTGACTACGGCGCGAAGGCGCAAGCGGAAAAAATGAAGATGACGAGTGCGCGGGCCGTCGCTGCGGCTGGTGCGCGCTACGTCAAGGTGGCGGACCCTGACCGTCCGGGGCAAATTATTTATAAGCCCGTAGCTGAGGCGTCGAAGTTGGGCATGGCTGCCGACAGTTCCGCGAGCGTGCAGGTCCCGAAGAAAGTCATGGAGTGGGCGACGACTGGAAAGGGTGGCGAAGAAATTAACTCGTTCAACACGGCACTTCAGCACGCCGATTTGTTGAAAGAAGCGGCGATCAGGTTGCAAAACGGAGACACCCGCTGGCTCAACGAGAAAAAGAATGAATTTAAGAGCGCGTTTGGAGACCCGAACCTAACGAGCGCTCGTGCAATCGCGAACGCATACTCTCGCGAAGTAACGAAAATGCTCAGCTCTGGACATATGACCGATTCAGAAATCGGCAGCGCCGAAGCAACTCTTCCGCTGGACGCGAATATCGAAACAATCGAAGGCGTGCTCGACAGCTACAAAGCTCTTGCGGGAAGCAAGATGCAGCAACGCTATAATCAGTACCAGCAAGGACTGAAGGGCAAGCCAAATTTCCCCGCAGGGACTGGCGATGCCGCGTCGGGCATGGAAACCCAAACGTACAACGGCGCAACATACCAAAGAAAAAAGGGTTCCAGCGATCAATGGACCCTTGCACCTAAAGCGCAATGAGCACCCCCGCCACACTGCCGGCGAATTTCTTCGCGGATAAAAAGCCGAGCGGCGCGAGTGCGCCGCCTCAAACACTCCCTGCTAATTTTGACTTCAAGACGGGTCCCGCTCCCACTCCTGACCCGATGCGTGGAGCCACGCAGGCGACAGGACTCCGCGCGCAGCCGCAAGGCCAAGCGGGACTTGCCGAATTTCTGGACAGTCCGCGCGGAAAAGAAATGAGAAAAGGCAGCGTCGATGCGGCGAGGTTTGGCGCAAACATGCTTGGCATCGGCACACTAGCCGGGGCTGCCAAGGGCTTGTTCAAGCCTACGGTGAGCATGGTCCCTGAGGTATCCAAACTTCTGGACGCTGGAGGAAAACCTTTTGTCAATATGATCGAAAAGGAAGGCGCGAGCGCGGCGGGCAAAGCGGCGGGACTAACGAAAGAAGCGATTAAAAAAATCCTGACGTGGGTAAACAAAAACCCAACGCAGTCGTACCTTATCTACAAGGGACTTGAAGAATTCGGGATTGCTCCACACAAGGTGATGAAGATGCTTCACGTCGCGGCGAAGGACTGAGCTGATTTCCCAAAAACAACCCAACGGCGCAAATTAGAGCAGGAGTCGATTGCCCCGTGAGCATAAAAAAGAGCATAAGCGCGGCAAGCCATTTCGATTCGTCTTTCACGACACCCTCCCCGTTCGTTCAAGTTCAATAGCGAGTCCTTCGAGCGCTTGTGCCGGGTCGCGATACCCCGGTTTTGTTTTCATCTCTTCGAGCGCCACTTCCCACTCCACGAGAACTTTCTTGTTCGTCGCGAGGAAGGCGAGCATGTCCTTCGCGGCGCGTAATTCGCAGAGCGCGTTGCCGAACTCGCGCAGGATGCCCGCGACGGCTGCCTTGCTCGCTGGGTCCATTGCGCTCACTGGTTGCCGTTTTTCCAGAGGCGAATGTCTGGAAGGTTGTCTGCGTGGATGCTGGTGCGTTTCGCGCGAAACACGAACAGTATGAAGTACGCGCCGGTCGTGATCGATGCTGCGAAGATGAGAGCCGATGGGGCGAACAGTAGGTTTTCCATGTCTTCGATGATAGGATTGCCCGAATAGATGAGCAATAGACCATCGGTACTACCGCCTTCCCCTGCCCAATTGGTCAGGTTTATGTGTAGGGTGTCGGTGCCTCTTGGTCGCGACGAGTGCTGGAAATGGAAAGGTCCGCGTATCAAGGGATATGGGCAATTCTGGATATCCCAATCGTCCAGGCTTGCGCATCGCGCATCGTGGTTGTTGATGGTGGGAGATATTCCTACTGGGCAATGCGTGTTGCACCGCTGCGACACTCCAGCCTGCGTCAACCCGAGGCATCTATTCCTTGGAACGCAATTAGAGAATATCGCGGACTGCATTTCAAAAGGCCGGAACGTGCGCGGCGAGACTCAAGGCAGGTCTAAAGTCACTAGTTCGCAGGTGCTAAAAATTAGGGAGTTGCGTCGAAGCGGTGTCAAGACGGAAGCCATTGCGAAAGAGTTCGGAGTCAGTCATGATTGCGTAAGAGCAATCGTGCGCAGGACTCGGTGGAAACATTTGAATTGAGGGAGGCTCCCATGATCTTCGCGAGAAAGCCCGAGAATCCGCCAGCGACGCTCAGCAACGCGGGACCCGACGAGTTGATGGAAGGCAAGCAAGAGGGTGAGATGGGCGCGCGCACGCGACGCCCGATGCAGAACACGGGCACGTACGGCGATACCGTCTATCCTGGCTGTCACCACACGAGCGACCCGGCAGCCCCGAAGGTTGTTAAGGCTCTTTAGTGGGGTACCTGCTCAAGCCAAAGCTATGCGTTTTCTGCTTCGGTGAATTCACCCCGTCCGGGTCAGCCCAGATTCACTGTTCTGTTCACTGTATGGTGTGGAGCAAAATCGAAGTCAGAGGGCCGGATGAGTGTTGGCGCTGGAAGGGATGGCTCGATAAAGACGGATACGCCACAATCTCCCGGAACCACAAAAACCGCAGGGTAGGCAGATTCCTTTTGGAAGAAGACGGGAGGCCGTGCGTAGGCGGTCAGTACGCGTGCCATTCATGCGATACTCCGGGATGTTGTAACGTCCGTCATCTATGGCCGGGAACGAACTCTCAAAACCAAGTGGATTCCTACACCAAGGGGCGAAAACCACAAGGGCATCTCCATAGGAATTCTAAATTTACTGCTGACCAGGTGCTAACGATGAGAGGGATGCCATTCCTGCTTATCGAAGTCAAGCACATCGCAAACCTTTTCGATTGCCATCCGCAGACAATTAGGGGTATTGTTCTCGGGCGAAGCTACCGCAACGTAGCGTGATTTTTAAGAGGAGCGCAAAATGTCATTCTTGGGGTCAAAGGAAGACGCGAAAAAGTACGCGATGGAAGCAGACAAGCAGATTGACGATTTGATGACCACCTCGCCGGTGCGCGACGGTTCGAGCGAGGCGGGTGGCGCGCCGATGTCGGGCAAGAGCGAATTCTCGAACGAGCGCACACGCACGAAGCAAGTAGGAAACACGGGCGGGATGCGGCGCGAGTTTCCGTCCGAAGGCGTTGGAAGCAAGTCCGGCGTCTAACTCGTGCGCATCTGCCTCGCCAGTGTCTACGCCGAAGGTTTGTGGCTCGCGTGGAAGATGGCACAAGAAGGTCACGACGTTTCCGCAGTCGTAGCCGAGGAGCATTACGCGGAAGCGCTCAAAGGGCTAGTCCGCGTGATGCCCGGCTCCGAAGTGTACGAGGCAAGCAAATACGATCTTGTTGTGATGGATACAAGCGGAATGGGCGAAGACGCCGACGCGGCCCGCGAACAAACTCCCACCATTGGCGGTTCCGTTCTCGCGGACAAGCTCGAAGAGGATCGACTCTACGGATTGGAATTCATGCAACGGTGTGGCTTACAAGTCGCGCCGTGGGAAGCGTTCGACAATCCCGCCGACGCGATACGCTTCATCAAAAAACGCAACACGCGCCTCGTGTTCAAGCCAATCGGGGAGCAGTCGGACAAATCCACCACGTACGTTTCCAAGTCCGCCGAAGACATGCTGGACTATTTCGACGTGCTGTTCCGCACTGCGAAGGTGAAGGAATTTATTTTACAGGAGTACGTCGCAGGCCCCGAAGTCTCGCTCGAAGTCTACATCAACGAGACCGGCTACTACGCGCTCAACGCGACGCTGGAAACGAAAAAACTTATGAACGGAGATCTTGGACCGAACACTGGCTGCTCCGGGTCGCTGTGCTGGATGATCGAGAAAGAGAACGCGCTGTTCCAAAAAGGGCTGAAGAAATGCATCGAGCCGTTGCAGGAGTTGGGCTTCGTTGGCCCCTTGGATTTGAATACCATCGTGAACGATTCTGGAGTTTGGGCGCTCGAATTTACCCCGCGCTTCGGATACGATGCGACTGCTTTACTGACCCGGTTACTGCCCGTTTCCTTTGGCGACTTTCTTCATGCAATCGCGTCTGGCGCGACGGTGCCCGACCTGAGTCCGAAGCATTCGTTTTGCGCGTCGGCCCGTCTGTCTATCCCGCCCTACCCGTGCGACGGATTGCCAGAGAAGTTTTATAAAGCAGGCGTGCCGATCCACGGGTTGACCGAAAAGAATCTCGACAAGTTTTTCGTGTACGACGTGCGCAAACGCGCGGAAGAAGCCGACGACTTGGAAAGCGCAGGACTGTGCGGATGGATTGGAAGTCCGCTGAGCGTCGGCGAAACTATCGGCTCGGCTTTTGGCGGCGTGTATCAAATGCTCGAACACTTTCGCGTGCCGAATGGGATGTATCGCACCGATGTGCTGAGCAACACGGCGAAGCGACACGCGGCGTTGAACGAAATGGGAGTGTTGCGCGGATGATGCCCGACGCGATCACCAACGACGGCGACGAAGAGATCCTGCAAGACGATGAGGATGCGGAAGACGACGACATTCCTGAGATGGAAGAGGAAGACGACTGACGGGGAAGGGCACCTGCCTTATTTAAGGGCTTCCAGACGAGTTGTCTTTCGAATTTGCGCGACTGGCCATGTCACAGTCGTTTGGACTGGCGTACTCGCAAACCATCGCTGCCCTTCACCGTCCTGCAATCCCACGCTAGCACAATTCCGATTGAATAACCGCTAGGACGGAAGTACCATGACTCGCATCATGCGTCGGCTCCTGATAGTCCTAGCACTCCTTCTCGCGGCTGTCCCTGCCGCGTTCGCGCAATCCACGACAGTTTCAGGCACGATCACGGATTCAGGTGCGCAAGCGTGGGCGTTTGGCACTGTCCAGTTTACGTTCCGACCATCGAACTCCAACCCAACGGGCCAGTATTTCTGGAATGGCGCGCCGTTCGACAAGAGCACGACGATTCCCGCAACTCCGTTGCCGCTCGACGGGTCGGGTTCATTCTCGGGCGTGAGCGTTCCGAGCAATAATTTTATCAATCCCTCGGGCTCCACGTGGACCGTACAGGTGTGTCCTGCCGCGACGACGCCGTGTTTCTCGCGAAGCCTGACGATCACGGGCGGGACGTTGAATATCAGCGCGCAGATTATCCCGCCTCCCGTGAATTTGAATTTGACCAATCCATTTTTGGGCGCGCGCGCGTATACCGACAGTGAAGTGACCGGCGCGCAACCTGGCGCGATTTATTTCAACGTGACGGACAATCGCATTCACGTGTGCCTGCTCACGGGCTTTCCGCCGTGCACTTGGTTCGTGCTCAACGGCGGCTCGGGAACGGTAACGAGCGTGAGTGGATTGTCTCCGCTGTTCACGACCACGAATCCCACAACGACGCCAACGTTCGTGCTTTCGAACGCGCCCGCGACCACTGTGTTTGGTAATCCCACGGGAAGCCCCGCGCCACCAGGATATTTCCCGCTCTCGTCGTTCGGCGGCATCGTGAACAGCGTGACGGGCACAACGAATCAGATCAACGCTTCGCCAACAACGGGCAACGTAGTGCTCTCGTTCGGCGTGACGGAGATTATGCCCGGCACGCTTGAAACGAATGACACCATCACAACGGACAACGGCGACCTCGTAACGACGAACGGGCGCGTGCTCGCGGGCGGACTGATTACCGCTGGCGGCTCAATACAGGGCGGAGCGAATCAGTTCATTGGATGGACCGGGCGCGGCAAGTTATTTTCGGACACGTCGGGCAACGTGACGCTGCGCAACAACGCGAACTCTGCGGATACGGGCCTGACGGCGAACACGGTGACAGTGGATTCGCTCACGGTTGGCGGATGCGTGCAGGCTGGAGCACTTGGCATTCTAACGACACCGTCCGCGAATCCGTGCCCGAGCTTTAGCGGGATTACGCGAGTGCAGTCCGTCTCCTTTTGCGCGTCGGGATGTGACGTGACGGGAACGCCGTGCACAATAAGTTCCGGGGCGAGTTACGACATTTGCACGAACACAATCGTGTGGCCCACTTCAATGGGAAGCGCGGTCTACAAAAATGTTTGCGGTGGCAAGACGACGAACGCGCATGCTTCGGCGGGCAATGGATCTACGAACTTCGCTCTCACAGTGCTCACGCAGCCAGAAAATCAAACGGCCACGCAATTTGTTGCCGTGACGCAAAACCAAAGAACCAACACCGCATCGTTTGACGAAATAGACTGTACGGCTACTCGGTAGAAGGAGCACCATGCGAAAAATAATCCTAGCCTTTGTCTTCCTGCTCGCGGGAGCCGCGGACGCTTTCGGGCAGAGCACGACGGTCTCAGGGACCGTCACCGACGCGGGTTCGCAAGCGTGGGCGGGCGGCACGTACCAGTTTCAGTTCGTGCCGAATCCTCAGTTTCCCACGGGGCCATATACATGGACGGGCGGCGCGCTCAACAAAGTCATCTCTGGCGTGCTCAACGGCAGCGGCGCGTATTCCGTTTCCATTCCCTCGAACACTGCCATCTCGCCGCAAGGCTCGAAGTGGATTTTACAGGTGACTCCGAACGCGACCTCGCCTAGCTTCTCGACTCCCGCGACGACCGTCACGGGCGGAACGCAAACGCTCAACGTCACGCCGCCTGCAATCTCTACCGCGCCGTCGCCGCTGTCTCGCGCCTACGCAGACGCGGAGATTACTGGAGCGGTTATCGGCTCGGAATATTTCAACGTGACCACTTCGCTGGTGCGCGTGTGCACGGCGCTCACGGGAACAGCGTGCACGACGTGGGCGAACGTCGGCTCGGGAGCGGGCGGGCCTTCGACTCCGTGCGGCGCGGATACACAGATTCAGTTCAACAACGCTGGAGCGTGCGGGGCCGATGCGAACCTAACGTGGAATACTACGACCGGGCTATTCACTCTCGGCGCGTTCGGGACGCCTCCCTACGTGCGATTCAACAAAACCGCTGGATCGATGCTGATGTTTTTCGGCGCGGGAGGAGCAAATGAACTCGTTATCACCGGCTCTCAAGCCACACTCGCCGCGACGGAGCCGGGCTCCAATTTAAGCCTGCTGGCAGATACGAATGCCGCGCTGACGGCGAGCAACGGAAGTCTCAGCCTCTCGGCTCCAGTTGGCGCAATCAACATCGGCGCGAACGCGACGATGAGCGACGCGGGCGCTCTCTCGGCAAAGCAAGTCCAAGCCATCGGCACGACACAGACCGATGCGTTCGTCACCGGCGCGACCAGCGCGAACGGTCTCAGCGTCACCCCAGCGGCCATTTCCATCTCCGCTGGTGAAACGGGCGCAACGCTTACGCTGGCGGGCAACACCGGACTGTTCTTTACCGTCGCTAGCGCGAACCGTTTCAATTTTCCCACGGCAACTGGCGGCGCTGGCACCTGCCTCAAGACAGACGGCGCGAATCCACAGATCGGTTCGTGGGGCGCGTGCGGCACTGGCAGTGTCACGAGCATCGCCACGACTTCGCCCATCACGGGCGGCACGATCACTACGACCGGAACAATTGCATGTCCGACGTGCGGTGTGACTGGTTCTCCCTTGTCACAATTTGCAGCGACCACATCTGCGCAACTCGCGGGAGTCATCAGCGATGAAACGGGTAGCGGTGCACTTGTATTTGCGACCAGTCCGACATTTGTTACGCCGGTTCTCGGCACGCCCACGTCGGGCACGCTGACGAATGCGACGGGCTTGCCTATCTCTACAGGCGTCTCGGGATTGGGCACGGGTGTCGCGACATTCCTAGCTACGCCGAGTTCTGCGAATCTCGCTTCCGCAGTAACCGACGAGACTGGTTCGGGAGCACTCGTTTTCGGGACCAGTCCGACGCTCGTTACGCCTGCACTCGGGACGCCTTCTGCTCTCGTTCTCACCAACGCTACGGGCTTGCCGGTCGCTGGAGGAGGTACGGGCCTTGCGAGCGGCACGTCGGGCGGTATCCCGGCGTACACGGGAACGACCACAATCGCATCGAGCGCGTTGCTAGTTGCGAATTCTCCGGTGCTTGGCGGAGGCGCTGGCGTCGTTCCATCTACGAAAACCTTCCTGACCACGAACGGGTCAACGACGCTGACGGTTGGCGTGGCAGCGGGAGGGAATGGCATCCTCGCCCTTGCGGGCAATACCAGCGGAACCGCCACCTTCACAGCGCCCGCCGTCGCGGGAACGACCACAAATCCTGTTTTGATGACCAACGTTTTACAGGGGCCGGACGGTTCCGCAACCGCAGCGACGTATTCATTCTCCGGCGGAGGCAACTGGGGAATGTACCGAACCGCAGCCGATGGCCTTTTGTTCACGGTAGTCGGTACCGCGACCTTAGGAGTGCGAGGAGGAGGTGGCGGGACATATCTGAACAACGCCGCCAGTTACGCTTGGGTTTCTGGCGGAGTCGTCGGCAGTGGTGGAACGCAGGACACGGGCCTCTCGCGACCTTCGGTTGGAGTTGTCACCGTAGACACTGCCACGATTGGGAACGGACTCGGCACGCTCGCTGCTACCAATTATCGTGTTGGCCCAACGAAAATTTTTCTGGCAGGAACCGCTCCGACGATCTCCTCTGGTTTTGGCACTAGTCCGTCAGTCGCAGACAACAATGGTACCGGCGCTTTCACGATTAACGTGGGCACGGGCGGAGTGGCAACGAGCGGCGTGATCGGCCTGCCCACCGCGACGACGGGATGGCATTGTCTAGCGAACGACCGCACAACCACTAGCGCGACAGTCTATATCACCAAGCAAACCAACTCTGCTTTGAGCACGACCTCTTGCACAATCGGAAATTTTACGACCGCTGGCGCGGCTGGCGCATGGGCTGCCAGCGACTTGCTCACGGTCTACGCTTTCGCAGACTGAATGAACGACGTAAACATCTACGCGGGCGGATTCACCATCAATGACGGGAACCCGCACGTCGTAGGAGATGCGTTTTCAGGGCTGCCTTTTTTCTTCGGCATCACGACGCTAGCGGGTATCGCCGCACTGTCGCTGAATGGCGTCAATCCTTTTGGCTGGATTACCGGGCCAATCTTCACAAGCCCCACCGGAGCGTACGCGCTGACGAACGCCGATGTCCCGAATCTCGACATTGCGTGGCTCGCGATTCAAGCGGCGTTGATGACGGGAACGGCATATATTCCGGCTGGTATCTACGTCGTTGGTTCGCGGCGTAATCTCCCGCTGACGATTCCGTCTTTCAGCGAAACCAACACAACCATGAGCGGAGGCGTTGCGATTCGCGGCGATGGCGCGAGGCTGTCGGTAGTCAAGGCTGGGCGAGATTTCGGTGCAGGCGTCCCGCTCATCGCGTGCGGCGACCCGATTGGAACGCGAGCAAACGGGCTAGGCCGATACGCTGGCCTGGCGGAGTTTAGCGGCGACATGGAGAAGGTCGGATTCTTTCCAAGCATCGCGAACCTGCTCCCGGCGATTGGCACCGTACCCGTTGCGATGACGGGCATCGCGTGGGGTGCGCGGCTTCGTACTCTAGACGTAGAGGCTTCAGGCTTCGGGAAGTGTTGGAATTTCATCGGCGATCACACCAACCATATTCGGCCTCGCGCGTTTGGCGGCACCATCGGCGCATACTGGGACCAGCCGCACACCGTGCTCGAAGGCGACATCTGCTTTCACGATTTCATGTTTAGCGGGCAGTCACAAGCGTCCATTGCGGTCAACGGAACCGCACGCGTGACGGGCGCAGTGTTCAGCGGGAAAACCTATCTTAGCGCCCCGTATGCGATCCTCGGGGAAGTGGGCACGCAGGACATTCTCAGCGGGTGCCGGTTCGCCAGCCTGTTCACCGAGTTTATCGGCAACGCGCAAGTCGCGGACGACAGCGGATTCGCAGCGGGCGTATACACCGACGCGAACAAAAAGCGCGGGGTGCGCACGACGATCATCGAGGACCTGTTCAACGTCTGGAGCAACCCAAACTTCTGGGCGGGCGGCGGGCGTGGGCGTCGCGCGACGTGGGACATTGACCAGTTGGGATTGCAGATCCTCAACCTAGTCATGGATGGCGGCCAATTCGCCCCGACACAGGGTCCGAGCGGGCCAGCACCCATTGCGACGTTCAACGTAAGAGTGCCGTTCTACGGAGGCGTAAATGGTACGCGCATCTCTGGAGCACTGAACAATTGGGACTCGCAAGCGGCGGGGGTCCCGCGAGTTATCACCGGAGTGGTTTCCGGGAATCCAGTTTACGTAAACAATTAGGGAGACAAATGCTGACTCACGCCCTGCTTCTCGCACAGATCGTTCTCCCCGCGTTTCTCGGCGCGCAAGGCGGCGGCGCTACGTCGGTGGGCGGGCGCGGTGGAACGATTTTAGAAGTGACGAACCTGAACGATAGCGGGCCGGGGAGTTTGCGCGCGGCTGCCGATCCAAGTACTTGCGCTCCACGTATCGCGATATTTCGCACGGGCGGGCAGATCGTGAACCTCACCCGCTTGCAAGTGAGTTGTCCGTTTCTCACCATCGCGGCGCAGACCGCGCCGGGCGGCGGCATCACCATCGGCGGCGCGAACATGAAAGGCGAGGCGCTGTTTATCGACACTCACGATGTCGTGATTCAGAATCTCACTTGCAACGGCTACAACCCGAACACACCGACCGGACCCGATACAGGCACCGTTTGTTTTGAACTCACGAGTGGCGCGAACAATGTCATCTTCGACCACATTTCGGTGCGCTGGTGGGGCAACAAAGGGTACATCAGCTATTCGAACGATACCGGGCCGTGCTGCGCGAAAGTCGTCAAAAACATTTCGTTTCAACGTTCGCTGGTCTACGAACCGAACCGCACGCATCCCGTGGGGCCGGGCACCGATTCAATCTCGTGGCCCAAGGAAGGCACGCAGCAGGATTTCCACCACATCCTGTTTGCGAATATCGACCATCGCATTCCAATGGTCGCGACCGATGGCGTGCGTCTCGCGAGTTCGATCATTTTTAATTGGGGCTACTTCGCGTTCGGGCAAGGCGGCAGTTCGAGCGACATAACGAATAATCTGTGGGCACCGGGGAATTTGAACGTCGGCAACTCCAATCCGCATCCGGTACAAGCGTGGCTCGGGCAGCCGGGAAACTGCCAAGCGAATTGCGACCTCGAAGGCACTCCGTCGATCTACATGAGCGGGAACATCGGGCCGCAAGGGACGGACTACGCGCTCACCGCCGAAGAGGCAGGCAGCGACGCGGAAGGCACGCCCGAAGTTGCGACACCAATTCGCCAAGCGTGGCGGCGGTCTACGCCACTGCCAGCCGAAACGTTTCCGATTGCCGCGGACCCCCCGAACGTCCTCGCCGCGATGGCTCCGTCGTGGGGCAACTCGCAAGGACTTGACTGCTCGGGAAACTGGATCGGCCATCAGGATTCGCAGGACGCGCGCATCATCCACCAGTACCAGACGCAAGGCTCGGGGAACACGTTCGTCGGGCAGTTCACGCAACCCGCGATTGATCCCGGCACTCCGTGCCCCGAAGATCCCGCGAACCATTTGCCGCTCGCGTACGAGGCGCGCATGGGCATCCCTGCGGGAACTCCCGCGAGCACCAAAGCCGCGAACGGTGACACGATTTTCAACAACTATCTTGGCGGCGTCGCGTCGATTCCACCGCCTCCCGTGAGCCCGAACGGCGCGACCATCACGCCATCGACGGGCGGAAGTCTCACCGACTCCAGCGCGAACGTCTGGACGTTTGGCGCGAACGTTCCTGTCTCGCAGAATCCCGATTGCACGCCACTGTCGTGCGGGAACCTCATCGTGAAAAACGGGACACCTTTGGCGGGCACCGCCGCGACGCTCCTGCTCTGGTACAACGGGTTTATCTACCAGGAGAACGCGAAAGGGCTGTGGTGGGAGTACACCGCGAACGGAACGTTCGTGAAGGTGGGCGGCGACCCGCGACCTCCGGTCAACCCGGTAGTGACGAGCGTCACGACAACCTGCCCGTCGCCCATCCAACCCACGGCCACGAGCCAATGCTCCGTCGTCGTGCAGGGTACTGGAACCTTCAATCCAGCGGTCACGTGGACGGCTACGGGCGGCACGGTGAGCGCGTCAGGGCTCTACACGCCTGCTTCCGGGGCTGCCAGCGGGGTTATTACCGCTACTTCGGTCCAAACCCCGTCCGTGAGCGGGAAGGCCACTGTAATCGTCTCCCAAGCCCCGCCACCTACCTGCCCACTGTTGCCTGTCAAGGTACAAGTGACCATTGGCGGAACAGCGGTCTCGATGACTTGCACGGCGAACGCGGCCAACACCGGGTACAACTGCTCGATTCCATAAGGAGAACCATGAAACTCTCAGCCCTCGCCCTCGCGCTACTCTTGCTCGCCACTCCGGTTCCAGCGCAGGCCGCGCATAACGCGGTTCTTACTTGGGGCGCTTCGGCGGACGCCGCCGCGAATCCCAGCCTCGCCTACAATATTTACAAGTTGGCTGGAGCTTGTCCCGCGACGGCTCCAACGACGGTAGGTATGGGCGGCTTCGTGAAAGTGAACACTGCGTCTATCGCCGCGTTGACCTATACCGACACGCCGCTACCCATCGGTCCAGTGTGCTATTACGGGACAGCGACATTGAACGGAGCGGAAAGCGTACCGGGGAGCACGTCGGGCGGGACCGTCACTCCCGCGACGATCACGATTCACATCACTATTTCGTGAGGCTGTACGCGAATCGCGCGATGAATTTTGCAGGTGAAACGGTGAGCATCCCAGAACGCGGAAGCATCACCAACGAACCGTCGCTAAGTCTGTGGATAAAAGAAGGGTTGCCGTTGCCGAAAAATATTATATCGTTTCGCGAGCAAGTCGTCGGCGATCACGTCGCGATGGTTATTTTGTGGAAACCGGGACCGAATCCGAAAATGGAGGAAAAGACATGAATGCCATTTCCGCAATCTACGCAGCGCATCCTTACATCGCGACGCTCGCGACGTACTGGGCGCTCAGCGCATTCATCGGAGCATTGCCGTCGCCAACGGCCAACTCGTCGCCGCTTTACATTTTCGTTTTCAAGTTCTCGAATAGTCTTGGCGGGAATCTGCTCCGCGCGTTGTCCACCAAAGTTGAGTCGAGTCCGAACTTTCAGGATGCGGTTAACCAGTTGCCGGGGCCAGTGAACAAACCCGTCGTTGTCGTGGAGGCTCCCAAGTCTTGATTGCCGCCATCCTTCAAACGGGTGTGCACTTCGATGGCACGATTACCCTCGGAAGCATTCTGAGCGCGACGTGCTTTCTGTTTTTAGCGGCGGTGGCGTGGCGCGACCTGAATTGGCGAATCAAGAATCTAGAAATATGGCGCAAGGAGCACATGATCGACTCCGACGCGCGTGACGCCTTGATGCGGAATAGCGAGATGATGTTGCAATATTTGAAAACGCTGGTAGACGAGCGCGGGAACAGGCGTCAATGAATTTTCTTTTGACTTTCTGGCGCACTCTGCGAAGATGGCTCACGATGGCGAACAAAAAAGACAAGATCGAGCGGGAAGAGTTGCGCGAAGAGAAGAAAGAAGTCTTCGCGCTGGACCTCATCGCGGTAGACGCGCACTACATTCGCGAAGAGTTGCGCTGCATCTGCCAGCAACTCAAGCGCCTCAACGAGTTTTTTAGGGCAGCAAAATCTTTCGAGATAAAACAAATAGGAGGAAGTGGCATGGCGATCACGGGCATTGTAAAAGGGGCAACGGGAACATTCACCGAAACACCGACACCAGCGGGAGGACAGCTCCAGACGGGGGACATCCCCGTGTGGACTTCCGACGACCCGAACACTTCGCTCACGCCGAGCGCGGACGGCGCATCTGTCAACGTCGCGACTTCCGCGACCGACGCGGCTGCCTCGTTCAATCTCACGGTGAGCGGCATCGCGTCGGACGGCACAGCAATTTCGAGCAGCGCCAATGTGCCCTTGCTGCCGCCTGCGGTTGTTCCTGCAACAGGCTTCGACATCAACCAAACCGCGTAGTACACTTCGCGGCAATTGGAGCACCGATTGGTATAGGGGACGCACGCGACTGCCTTGGTCCGTGCGTCCTTTTGCGTTCGCGCGAACATCCAA
>Ga0137403_10000381_pt1 | contig 32528 bp, 30 predicted proteins | sample CZOMad2_1_16fung_FD_122057 | JGI IMG/M metagenome (GOLD analysis project Ga0137403, IMG submission 122057) | Vadose zone soil fungal communities from Angelo Coast Range Reserve, California, USA - CZOMad2_1_16fungal (Hybrid Assembly) | ecosystem: Environmental > Terrestrial > Soil > Vadose zone... | reverse complement strand
ACGTCGGCGATGGTCGCCTGCGCCAGCGTCATCAGGCCGCCCCCGCCCAGCCCCTGGAGCGCGCGCGCCAGGATGAGCGGAACCATGGCGGGCGCCAGGGCGCAGAGGGTCGAACCGAGCATGAAGAGCCCCAGGCAGACTCTCAGGATCCGGCGCCGGCCGTAGAGATCGCTGAGCTTGCCGACGATCGGCGTCGCGCAGGTCGAGGTCAGCAGATAGGCGGTTACGACCCACGAGATCAGGGCGAAGTCGCCGAGATCGTTCGCGATCGGCGGCAGGGCCGTGGCGACGATGGTCTGGTCGAGGGCGGCCAGAAACAGCGCCAACATGGCGCCGATCACGATGACCCGCACCTCGGAAGGCGTGAGCGATAGGGAATTCTCTGGGCCGGCGGCCATGCCGTTCTAATCCCGCCGCGCCGCGGGAAAATCAACCGACAGTGCCGATGGCCAGTTGCGCGCCCCGCGCATGGACCGAAACAGGACTCGAGTCAGAATGATCAGATAGACCGAGCCACACACCCTCACCCTACCCCTCTCCCGCTTCGCGGTAGAGGGGACACCGCCGGAGCGGTCGCACTCGCTAGCCCCCTCTACCGCGAAGCGGGAGAGGGTGGGGGTGAGGGTGCGTGCTCCGACCGCTATTTCGTCGCGGCGACGATCGAAGCGCGGATGATGTCGGGAATCCGATCGATCGTCTCCGTCGGCGTCGACAGCGGCGGGGCGATGCAGATGGTGTCGCCGATCGCCGGGTCGGCCGCGCCGCCGCGCAGGCGGAAGATCAGGCCGCGCGACAGCGCCTCCTTGGCGACGCGCGGACCGAGCCCGATCGCGGGTGCGCGCGTCTCCTTCTTCTCCACCAGCTCGATGCCGCACATCATGCCGAGCCCGCGCACGTCGCCGACGTTGGGCAGATCGCGCAAGCCCTCCAGGCCGGCGAGCAGCCGCCGCCCCATGATGGCCGAGCGCTCGACCAGGTTCTCGCTCTCGATCAACTCGACGTTGCGCAGGCCAACGGCGCAGCAGGCGGGATGGCCGGAATAGGTCGCCGCATGCATGAACTTCTGGTCCGCCGGCGCGGCCCGCATGGTCTCATGCACCTTGCGCGAGATGATGACGCCGCCGAGCGGGAGATAGGCGCTGGTGACTCCCTTCGCGAAGGACACGATGTCGGGTTCCACGCCCCAATGGCCGAGCGCGAACCAGCGGCCGGTGCGGCCGAAGCCGGTGATCACCTCGTCGGCGATCAGCAGCACGTCATGGCGATCGCAGATCTCGCGCAGGCGCGGGAAATAGGTGGGCGGCGGCACGATCACGCCGCCCGCACCCATGACGGGCTCGGCGATGACGGCGCAGACGGTATCCGGTCCCTCCTTCAGGATGGCTTGCTCCACCGCATCGGCCGCACCGATGCCCGGGTCCTCGTTGCCCTGCCAGCGGTAGGAGTACGGCGCCGGCACCTGCAGGAAGTTGGGCATCAGCGGTCCGAACATCTTGTGATAGGACGCCATTCCCGTGGCGCTCATGGCCGCCATGGTGACGCCGTGATAGCCGTGAATGCGCGAGATCACCTTCACCTTGCCCGGCTTGCCCTTCAGCTTCCAGACGTAGCGGGCGATCTTGAAGGCCGACTCGTTCGATTCCGCGCCGGCGGTCGTGAAATAGATCGCGGAGCTGCTGGGATAGGCGAGCTTCACGATCTTCTCGGCCAGCCGCGTCGACGGGATGTTGGAGGCGCCGGCATAGGCCGAGGTGAAGGCCAGCTTCGCCATCTGCGCGGCTGCGGCGTCCGCCAGTTCCTTGCGCCCGTGCCCGGCGTTCACGTTCCACAGGCTCGACAGGCCGTCGATATATTGCTTGCCGTCGGCGTCGATCAGCAGCTCGTTGCGGCCCTCGACGAACAGGATCGGGTGCTCGTGGTCCTTGGGGTGGTGAAGCGGATGGATCAGATGACGCTGATCGGTCTCGATTATCGCTCGTGCGGCTTCCATCGGATTGTTCCTCCCTTGAGCTTTGCCCGCCCTGTCTCTTCTGTTGCGAGGTTAGTGGACCCGCCGTCCCCTGCCAAGATGCTCGCCCGGCGGAGCGGTCATGCGTTCAGGTCATCGGTCGACCGGGTATGGAGCGCGCGCCGTGGCGCGCATCCCAGTCATCCTGGACCGTCTGAAGCACCCGCATCGCCGGCAGCACGGATGGTCCAGAAGCCAGCGGCGGCCGTCCGGTCCGCACGGCATCGAGGAAATCGAAGATCACCCGTGCGCAGTTCTCCTGCTCGCCCTCGATGGCGGCAACGCCGGCTTCGGTGCGCAGCGTGCCCGCGAGGATGTCGTAGAAATAGGTCTCGCGGTTCGTGACGATCAGCTTGTCGTAGAAACGATAGGTGGAGTGGTAGGAGCCGTGGACCATGAAGGACTGGTCGTTCTCGGTCTCCACCAGCACCACGCACTCCATGGGAATGCCCGTCGTCTCGTGGCACGAGCCGAGATAGCTCTGCACCCGCCGCACGGGCGCGCCGTCGAACAGGAACATCGCGAGATCGACGAAGTGGCAGAAGTGGTGCCAGAGGATGTTGTCGCTCCAGCTGCGCCGATAGCCCGTGGCGCCGATGTTCACGAGACGCTTGATGAAGAACCGCCCGGCGATGTGCCGGATCTTCTCCTCGCCCTGGCGTACGCGCTCTCGCAGCGCCTCGCGCTCGCGCCGGAACCGCATGGGATGGCAGAGGCCGTAGACCTTCCCGCTGCACTCGCCGGCGGCAACCACGCGCTCGGCCCCCGCCAGGCTCATGGCGATGGGAATCTCGATCAGCGTGTGCTTCCCGGCCTCCAGGCACCGGATCGCCTGCGCTTCGTGCTGCTCGCTCGGACTGCCGATGATCACGATGTCGACGGCGGGATCGGCCAGCGCCGCCTCGAGCGAGACCGTCCATTTCTTATAGCCGTAGCGCGCCGCGAACTCCTTGGCCGCCTCTTCGCGCCGCCCCACGACGGTGTGCAGCACCGCATCCGTCCGCTTCAACGCCTCCGAATGCCACTGCCCCATCATGCCGTAGCCGACCATGCAGACGTTCATCGATGCTTAACCCTTGTACTTCGCGACGGGCACGCCGGGCACCTCGACCTCGAGCGCGAAGATGCCGCCGGTGAGCGGCTTGGCCGCCAGCTTCTCGGCGCTCACGTTCTGGCGTAGCGAGGTGATGAAGATCGTCTTCATGTCGGGCCCGCCGAAGCAGGGCATGGTCGGCGCCGCGGCGGGCAGGGGGATCTGGCGGTCGAGCCTGCCGTCAGGCGACCAGCGGTTGAGCACGCCGGCGGAAATGCCGGCGCTCCAGTAGAAGCCGGCCATGTCGGTGGCGCCGCCGTCGGGCCGGCCGATCTCCTCGGTCGGTCGGGCAATCACGCGCTTGTTGGCGATGGTGCCGGCGCCGAGGTCGTAGTCATAGGCGTTGATGACCTGGCCCCGGGAATCTGAGTGGTACATGGTCCTGCCGTCAGCGCTCCAGGCCAGGCCGTTGGATACGATGAGCCCCTCGAGCATCCGATGGCAGGAATGATCGGGATCGAGCCGGTAGAGCGCGCCCTGCGGCCGCCGCTGCGGGTCGTCATCCATGGTGCCGGCCCAGAAGCGGCCGTCGGGCGCGACCTTGCCGTCGTTGAAGCGGTTGCTCGGCACGTCCGCCTCGGGGTCAACTATAAAGGTCAGACGCTCTGTGGCGAAATCGTACAGGTGGAACCCGTTGCGGAGGGCGACCACCGCACCGCCGCCGGCGCGCAGGCCGAACGAGCCGATCGATTCCGGCAGCTGCCAGGTCCGCGTCTGCCCGGTCGCCGGGTCGAGGCGGTGCAGGGCCGCACCTATTATATCTGCCCAGTAGAGGGCCTGCTCGTCGGCTGCCCACACCGGGCTTTCGCCCAGCATGGCCTTGGCATCCAGCACGCAGCGCACTTCCGTCAATGTCCGCTCCCTATGACGACCCCGCGGGGCACGGATGCGGTCTGTACACCCTGGTCGGCCCCGGGCCAAGCCGACATGCGGTACGCACAGAACGAATTACCAGCGCGTTAATGATCTTCCTTTACGGCGCGTTTACCGACGCGACCTAGGCTCGACGCTATCGCCCGGAGCAGTGATACGGCGCGGGGTAGATGCCATGGCAGCGACAATCGCTTCAGCTGCGCAGTCGATCGTGAGCTCGCTCGCGGCCGCGATCCGCCGGGCGCTGCCGCGCTCCTTCGCTGCCGCCGCAGCGATTCTGCTGCTGGCCTTCGCATCACCCATCTTCTTAGGCGGCAAGCAATCCTCGGCCGCCGACGCATCGCCTCAACAGCGCGCCTGGGTCGTCGGGGAATTGCGGGGCGCCGGCTTCAGCCGTCCCCGCGGCGCCGATGACGCGCAATGGCAGCCGCTGCAAGCGGGTGCGCAGATTGCGCCCGGCAACCTGGTGCGCACCGACGCTTCCGGCAGCATGGAACTGAAAAACGGCATCGATACCATTCGGCTGTCGCCCAGCAGCGAAATCGAGCTGCCGCCGCGGCTGAACGGCGATCCCGTCACCCGCGTCATCCACTGGGTCGGAACGGCCTTCTTTCACGTCGGCAAGCGGCCGGGGCCGCAGTTCGAAGTGGATACGCCCTATATCGTTGCGATCGTAAAGGGAACGAAATTCACGACAGCAGTGTCGGAAGCCGGCGCCTCCATCAAGGTCAGCGAAGGGATCGTCGGCGTTTCCGCCACGGCCGGCGGTTCCTCGATCGATGTTACCGCCGGCGGTAGCGCCAGCGTCTCGGCCGCCCACAACGACACGGTAACGCCCGGCGGCCCGTCCGGCGATGCCGATCCTGCCGGCCATGGCGACGGGCCCACGCTTGCCCGCTCGGGAAGCGATGCGTCCGACGCCACCGATGTCGAAGCCAGTGCCGTCAGCAGCGCCAGCGGCACACCCGGCGGCGCCGGAGATCCCGTCGACGGCGACGATGCGCGGGCAACCAGGGACGGGCGCGGCAGTGGCGGCAACGGCAACGGACGCGGCCGCGACGATCGCGAAAGCGAAGGCAACAGCGCCGTGATCGGGAATGGCGGCGGCCAGGGCGGCGTTGATAGTGGTGGCGACGGAGGCGATGGCGACAATGGCGGGGGCTGCAACGATCACTCAGACCACCACCACGAGGACGGTCATCACGGCCATCACGGTCACCGGTATTAAGCATTCGAGAACAACGGGGCACGCGGCCGTGACAAAGGGCGCATGACGCAGAACTCGCAGCGAGAAGGGCTTGACTCGGCGCGTCCGCTCAATCGCAAGGCGGCCGGGGGTCGAGGCGGACAATATTGGTTAACGAATGATTTACCATTGCGGCCTAGGTTGGTTTCGCCCGGGTTCCCGCGCTTGCCGAGCGGACGCTGCCATTACCGCTTTGTCGGAAGCCTGAGCATGGCACCATCTCAGATCCGCGAGGCAGGGTATGTCAGCGAGGCCAGCTCACGCCTTCAGCCCCAGCGGCTGCATGCCGCCACGCTTGCGGCGCGGCGCCGACAGGGTATCGCGCCAGATGATCTCGGCGCTCGTGGCATTGTTCTTGGGATTGGCGTGGCTTTCGATGGGCGGCGGCCCGGCTGCGATTGTCGGCTCGGCGGCGGCGGCCGATCCGGCGGTTGGTGCCGGCGCCTGGCTGGCCGAGGAGGTCCGTGGAACGGTTTCCGTCCACGCGGCCGGGGAAGCCGCCACCCGCTGGCAGCCGCTGCAGGCCGCGACGCCGATCGCCGGGCAGAGCGAGATCGCGACCGGCTCCGACGGGGTTGCCGTGCTGAACAATGGCGTCGATCACATAAGACTGGCGCCGAACTCGCGTCTCGTGTTGCCTCCCGCTCAGGACGAGGGGCTGCTGACCGTCATTCAGCAGAGCCTTGGAAGGATCTTCTTCGAGGTCGGACGGCGCCCGGACCGCAGCTTCGAGGTCGACGCACCGTATCTGGTCGTGCTGGTCAAGGGCACGCAATTCACGGTGACTGCGAACTACCTGGGCGACAAGGTCGCGGTGACCGAGGGCACGGTCGAAGTGCGGACGTCCGGGGGTGGCAATGCCGCCGGGAAGCTGATTGGGGCCGGACAGACGGCGAGCGTCGGCGCGGGCGGCGGCGCGGTCGACGTCGAGTCCAGCGGGGCGGCGGATGGTGATGTCTCGGGCCATGGCACGGGCGACGGCGACCCCCGGTCGCATGCGCCGCAGGTACGAACGGCCAAACCCCCGGGCGACGGCGGCGGCGGGGGCACTGGTGGCAGTGAGGACGGTGGCGGTCAAGGCGGCGACCCCGGCAACGGCGGCGACCCTGGCGACGGCGGCGATCCCGGGGATGGCGGCGATCCGGGTGACGGCGGCGGCGGTGGCTGCGGGCCCGGACACGGTCACGACCGGCACCACGGCCACAGCCACAGCGGAGAAAGCGGAGATTAGGGAAGCCGGGCTATACTCGTCGCTCCGGCCGGCGCAAACGGAGTCGGCCCTGCGAGCCGACCAAACACGAATTTGACATCGACGATGAAGCAGCTGTTCGCGAATATTGCAGGATGTGAGGCGGCCCGCGCCATCGGGCCGGCCGTGGCCGCAGGCGCGCGGCCGATGGATCGATGGCGCGCATGAAGCCGTATATCGCATTCATCATGAAGAGCTTCCTGGTCTTCGTGGTGGTCACGGGCCTGCACTACGGCGGCGCGCTCGATTTCATCGACAACAATCTCTCGGACATGCGGTTCCGCGTCGCCCAGAGCGAGGCGACCGACCGCCTGGTCCTGGTCAAGATCGACGCCGCGAGCCTGGACCAGGTCGGCGTGTGGCCCTGGCCGCGGTCCCTGTATGCGGACCTTCTCGACCGGCTGTTCGCCGCCGGTGCCGAGGACGTCGCGCTCGATATCGACTTCAGCTCGGAGTCCGTTCCGGGCGAGGATACGCGTCTGGCCGAGGCCTTGGGCAAATACGGCCCGCGCGTGATCCTGCCGGTGTTCAAGCAGCGGCGCCAGACCAGCGACGTCAACCTGGTGCACCAGGCGGGCGACGCGAACTTCATCTACACCCAGCCGCTGCCGCAGTTCCGCGAGCGTGCGCGCCTGGCGTCGTTGAACATCACGGTCGATACGGATGGCGTCGTGCGGCAGATGCCCATCGTCGATCAGTGGCAGGAGAACGTCGGCTTCATCGTCAGATTGCCGGTGATGCTGGCGGGCGCGGAGCGCGAGCGCCTCGACCCCTTCCACATCGACTACGGCATCCGCAAGGACTCGATCCCGCAGCTCTCCTTCACGAATGTGCTGCACGGGAACTTCGACGCCGCCGTGGTGCGCGGCAATCACGTCCTGGTCGGCGCCAGCGCGACGGAGCTGGGCGACAGCAAGTCAGTGCCGATCCTGCGCGCGTTGCCGGGCGTCTTCGTCGAAGCGCTCGCGACCGACTCGCTGCTGCAGGGACGCGACCTGCAGCGCGCGCCCAAGCTGCTGGCGGCATTCGTGACGCTGCTGATCGTCTTCGGGGTCGGATCGCGCTTTCGCGTGTGGTCGTGGGGCATCGGGCTTGCCTGCACGGCGGCGATCATCGTTGGCCTCGAAGCGCTGGCGATCGTCGCTCAGATGCAGTTTCCGGTCATCGTGGATACGGCGCCCTGGATCATCGCCACGCTCGTCACCTATTGCGTCGGCCTGACCGGCCGCATCGAGGACCAGAGTGTCAGGCTGCTGGCCCAGGGCCTGGCCTTGCGTCACCAGGACGCGTTCATGCGGCGCGTCGTCAACAATACCTTCGACGGGCTGCTGACGATTGACGGGATGGGCACGATCCGCTCGTTCAATCCGGCCGCCCAGCGCATCTTCGATCACTCGCCCGAGGAGATCATCGGGCAGAACTTCTCGGCCCTGTTGACGGGCACGGCCGGATTCGGCGATGGCTCCGGCGCGACGACGGCGTTGCTGTCCGCGGTCGGGCGCAGCGGCTCTTCGCGCGGCATCATGGGCCGTCGGCGCGACGGCACGGCCTTCCCGATGGACCTCGCGGTCACGGAGATGCAGGAGGGCGGTGCTGCCGTCTACATCTCCCTCGTGCGCGACATCAGCGCCCGTGCCGCCGCCGAGTCGATGGCCGCTCAGGCCCAGCAGCAGCTGGTGGACGCGCTCGACAGCATCTCCGAGGCGTTCGTGCTCTACGACGCCCAGGATCGCATCCTCCTGTTCAATCAGAAGTTCCGCGAGCTGCACGGTCCCTGCGCCAACCTGATCGTCGTCGGCGCGCGCTTCGACGACGTGGCGCGCGCGGTGGCCGCCCAGGGCCTCATTCCGGAGGCCGCCGGCCGCATCCAGGAGTGGGTGCGCGAGCGCGTGCTGCAGCACGCCAATCCGACCGGTTCATTCGATATGGAGCTGGGCGACGGGCGCTGGCTGCGGGTCGCCGAACGGCGAACGCGCGACGGCGGCATCGTCGGCACCATGGCCGAGATCACCGAAGAGAAGCGCCGGGAACGCGAGCTGCGGCGCGCGCGCGACGGGGCCGAACTCGCCAACCGCAGCAAGAGCGAATTCCTCGCCAACATGAGCCATGAGCTGCGCACCCCGCTCAACGCCATCATCGGCTTCTCCGAGCTGATGAAGAACGAGGTGCTCGGCACCATCGCCATTCCGGCCTATGCGGGCTATGTCCGGGACATCCACGACAGCGCCAATCACCTGCTCAACATCATCAACGATATCCTCGACCTCAGCCGGATCGAAGCCGGCAAGCTGAAGCTGTTCGAGACGGCGGTCGAATTGGGCGGCGCGGCGCAGGGAACCGCGCGGCTGGTAACGGAGCGGGCGGCGGATTCCGGCGTGCGCGTCACCACGGAGATCGACAAGGAACTGCCGACGCTGTGGGGCGACGAGCGTCTGGTGAAGCAGATCCTCATCAATCTGCTGGCCAATGCCGTCAAGTTCACGCCCCGCGGCGGCAGCGTGGCGGTGCGTGCCTTCAAGGACTCGGAGGGACGGCTTGGCCTGTCGGTCGCCGATACCGGCATCGGCATTGCCGATAGCGACCTGGCCCGCGTGATGGAGCCGTTCGGCCAGGCCGACGGCTCGCTGCGCCGGCGCTACGAGGGCACCGGGCTGGGCCTGCCGCTGGTGCGCTCGTTCGTGGAACTGCATGGCGCCAAGTTCGATCTGAAGAGCCAGATCGGCTCCGGCACCACCGCCACCGTCGTGTTCCCGCTCGAACGGACGATGCTGCGGGCGGCAGGACCGACGGACGATGCGGCCCGCAGGTCCGAGCCGAGCAACGTCATGAGCCTGCGGAGCGCCGCTTCCAAGCGCGAGTAGTCTCGCGGCGGCGTGCACGAGCACCGCCGATACAGGCCTCACCCCCACCCTCTTAGGCGCTAGGTTAGGGAGTCTGGTTCTCTAAACTTTCTCGAATGTCATTCCCGCGAAAGCGGGAATCCAGGGCAACTGCAACGTCGCTTGCCCTGGACCCCGCTTTCGCGGGGGGGGGTGACAGTTGAGGGGAAATGCGAAGGCGATGGGCATTCGATCTTATCCTGGCGCCTACAAGCGCGAGGGTGAGTCGCTCGGCTGCGGCAGAGCGCCCTATCGCCGCTTCACCAGGATGATCTGGTTCTCGGCGTCTTCGATGGTCACGTTGTAGCGGCCGAGGACGCTCATGCCCATGAGCGCAACGCCGCCGATGTCGCCGTCGGGCATGAACATCACGGGCACGCGCTGGAGCACGTCGCTGTGGTCGGGGCCGCCGAGCTCGAGCGAGCGCAGGAAGCCGCGCTGACCTTCGGCGACGCCGTTGGCGGTCTGGACGCTGATGGAGGACAGTTCGCTCTCACGGAACCCCAGCTTGGCGATCATCGATGCCGGCAGCACCATGTCGGTGGCGCCGGTATCGACGATGAACGATACCAGCTGCGTGTGTCCGTTGGGGCCGACCACGGCAGCGCGGATGATGTGGTGCGGCCCGTTGCGGGCGGTCTGCAGGGTCAATGTCTTCGGGCCGTCGGTTTCGACTGCGACGGCGACGCTGACTTGGCTGTCGGCCGACCCGACTATCCAACCGAAGAGAACCGTAAGGCCAATGGCGGCGATGGTCCCGACGCCGACGATGAGTCTATTAATGGCGGCCTCCTTCGCGCATGGGTTGCGCCATCATAGGGGCCGGCCAGTTAAGCCCGGGTTAAGGATTGTCGGCTGGCCAAAAAACGCGGAATTAACGGGCTGTTAAGACCTCTCCCCCATAATCGCCTCACTGACTTCCTCCAATCATCGACTTGAAGGCCGCGCTTGTCGCGGCCTTTTTTCGTCGCCAGCCTGTCGGGCTGCGGCCTGATCGTCGCCGGGTCCGGAATGCGGCCCGGAAAGGCAATCGACGGTTAACGAATTTCGCGGGATAATGGCTTGACATGTCGAGCCCCGTGACCACATCGCCAGACATGATGGCAAGCCGTTCGTCCGCTGGCGCAGAGCCGGTCACGGAGCCGCGGGCCGACCACACGATCGAGCAGGACTGGGAGAAGTACACGCTGGCGGAGCATGCGCGCTGGCGGATGCTGTTTTCGCGTCAGGCGGCGTTGCTGAAGCAGCGGGCGACGCCGGAGTTCCTGGCCGGGCTGGACAAGCTCGGCGTCGCCGCCGATGGCATCCCGGATTTCCGCCGCCTCAACGAGGTGCTCACCAAGGCCACCGACTGGCGCATCGTCGCCGTGCCCGGCCTGGTGCCCGACGAAGTCTTCTTCGAACACCTGGCAAACCGTCGCTTCGTGGCCACCTGCTTCATCCGCACGGCCGAGCAGATGGACTACATCGCCGAGCCCGACGTGTTTCACGATATCTACGGCCACGTGCCCATGCTCGTGCATCCGGTGTTCGCCGACTACATGCAGGCCTATGGCCGCGGCGGCCTCAAGGCGCTCGGGCTCGGCAGCCTGACGCAACTGGCGCGGCTCTACTGGTACACGGTCGAATTCGGGCTGATCCGCACGGCTGCAGGTCTGCGCATCTATGGCTCGGGTATCGTCTCGTCGAAGACCGAGTCGATCTACTGTCTCGAGGATTCCCGACCCAATCGAATCGCCTTCGATCTCCGGCGCATCATGCGCACGGAGTATCAGATCGATCGCTTCCAGGACTGCTATTTCGTCATCGACAACTTCGAGCAGCTGTTCGAAGCCACGCGGCCCGATTTCACGCCGATCTATCGCGAGCTGGCCCAGCTGCCGGACATCGCGTCGAATCAGGTGCTCGAGGGCGACCGCCTGGTCGCCGCCAACCCGCCGCGATGACCGGCCGCGGCCGTGGCGGGACGAACATTCGGCCTCGCCACAGAAAAGACACACCCACGGCCGGGTATATTGGGTAAATCTGTCTTTGACACGGTCGAGATCCGCCGTTCCGGCGGGTGACTGCTGTCCTGTCTGTCCTCGGAGCTAGGGTCTTCCTGACGCGACGAGGACTTTTCCACCCACACGCAAACTTTCAACCCCGCCTTCGGGCGGGGTTTCTTTTTCTTCCTGCGCGGAGACCGCGCTTGCGCCAGATACGATAACCGCGCATGTCATAATGATCCTGGCCTATCAGTATGATGGCGCAATCGGCTACAATTTTGCTAGAATTGCTGGCAAGACGGACAGGCGAGTTGGAGGACGTGCGGACATGAGCTGGGCATTGCGAGCGACGTCGGCACTCGCGTTGGCGGTGGGCGCGCCGCCGGTACAGCCAGCCGCGGCCGAGCCGCAGGTCGGCGCGGTCGGACAGCAGGAGTATCCGGGCGCCATGGGCACCCGTGTCAGTGGCGCGGCGCGCGATCTCGTCTACAACGAGACCGTCTATGCGGCTGAGCGGGGCGAGCGCGGCCACAACAGCGATCACGATGAGCCGACGGATCGCGGCAACAGGGACTAGCCGGAAGCAAGCCATTCCGGCGACGGCAAGACAGTGAGAATGTGCGTGCGGTCGAAGGCGATCGGTCTGATCCTGTTTGTCCTGTTCGCGGGCGTTTGTCAGCCGGCGCGGGCCGAGGTGGCGGGCGCCGTCGTTGCCGTGCGCGTCTGGGCCTACGGCACGCCGCCCGACGCCGCGCGCCGAGATCTTTTCCTGAAGGATGAGGTCTACCGGCGCGAACTGCTGGAAACGGCGTCGCTGGGTGCGCTGCACGTCCGCCTGGTGGACGACAGCATACTGCGCCTGGGATCGGCGACGAGCGTCGTCGTCGACGACTTCGTCTACACCCCCGATGCTGATACCAGCACGTTGCTCGCCAGCATCACCAAGGGCGTGTGCCGGTTCATCTCGGGCAGAGCGGCGAAGCACAGGGTCGAAGTCAGCGCGCCCGCCGCCACGATCGCTGCGCGCGGCACCGAATTCTCGGTGTGGATCAAGCCGGACGGCTCGACCACCGTCTGGGTGCAGTCCGGAGAAGTCGAGGTCACGCCGCGCGACGGCTCCGCGGTCGTCTTCGTCAACGCGGGCGGGATCGTGCTGGCTCCGATCGCCGGCGGCGGCATCCGTCTCGATGCGCCGCGGCCGTCGCCGGACCCGGGCATCGCCGACACGCCGCGCGTCCTGATCCCGCGCCGGAAGTCCCTTCGATAGGAAGCGCCGGCTCGACCGCGCCCGCAACGGACGACTAGAGCGTAGCCCGAACGACTGGAATCACCAACTCACGGTGTCATTCCGGCGCAAGAGGCTGTGAGGAAATCCGCAAAGACGCTGGATCAGCATCGCGCGTCCTTCGAGACGGCCGCTTCGCGGCCTCCTCAGGATGAGGAATTTTCTTCGTGCCATCAAAGATCTGCCTCATCCTGAGGAGCGCCCACAGGGCGCGTCTCGAAGGACGCACGACGCCCGTGCAAATCTCGCGGAGGCCGTCTTTTGGATTTCTTCACAGCCTCGCAAGCCGGAATCCATAACCACTGGTGACGGCGGCGTTGAGCCAATTTCATCGCCATCCGCGTCTATGGATCCGGCTTACGCCGGGATGACAACGAGATGGTGAGGCGGGGTATCTCACCCGATCGGGACGTGCTCTAGCGGCGATCCTGCTGCGGATGGGCGGCCAGCAGTTTGGCGAGGCGATGCACCGCCGTGGCCAGCGACACCAGCTGTTCGCCCTGGCGGGAGGCGGCCGAACGCAGGGCGGCAACCTCTGCCGACAGTTGCGGCGCGCCTTCGTTGCTGCCCAGCCGGTCCTCGAGCAACTCGAGGATGCGCGATTGGTCCTCGCTCTTTTGGACGAGGCGCTCGAGCTCGGCGCCCTGCTTTGCCACCGCCGCGACCATGGGCGGCTCCGTCGGCGCCGCGCCGCGTGCACTCTGCCGGCGTTTCGCGGCGTCAACCGCGGGCGCCGGCCGCTCCGGGCCGCTCTCGAGTGGAACGATGGGCGTACGGTCGGTGAGGGCGCTCAGAGCGGCCGGCAGGCGCGGGTTCTCGCGCGAACGACCCTTCACCCGGCAGCGAAAGGCGATCACATTGCCCTTGCCATGCACCGGGCGAGCATCGCCGCGCGGTGCGTTCGTCGATGCGGCCGGAGCTGGCGCGGCGCTGGCGGGCGGGTGACTCGCGCTGTCGCGCTCGGCCTGCCGGAAGGCGATCTTCTGGGCGAGCGCCTGCAACTCCTGCAGGACGCGCTCGGCGACGGCGCTGTTGGTGCCGGCGCTCATGGTCAGCGCCGCGCACAGCTGATTGTAGCGGGCACGCAGTTCGGCCGTGTCATCGCCGCGCCGTGTCGACAGCTCGCTCTGTGCCATTGTGATCGCCGATCTGGTCTCGTCGGAGTGGCGCTCTGTTCTTGCTTGTCGCCGCACCGGCCCACACTTCCGCACCCAATGGTCGCTCAGAACGCGCCGAAACGCAAGCTGTGATCATGGTTTACGAGGGCAAGCGCATTAACACTCGCCTCACGCATCAACTCGTTGTCGGGAGGCGCGCGGCCTCAATCCAGGAACGCCGAGTCCTCGCGTACCTCGATCAAGGTAGGCCCGTCGGCCGTGAACGCGGCCGCGAGGGCGGACTTGAAGCGGGCCAGGCTCGTCGGCTTCACCGTGTGGCAGCCGAAGGCCTTGCCGAGCTTGATGAAGTCGGGGTTGCGCTGGCGCACGCCGATCTCGGGGATGCCTTTTTCGACCATGCCTTCGGCGATCTGGGCGAGGGCATCGTTGTTCCAGAGCACGATGGCGATCGGCAGCTTGAGTTCGACCGCGGTGGCGAGCTCCTGGACGGTAAAGAGGAAACCGGCATCGCCGGCGAGCGCGACCGTGGCCCGCTGCGGCGCCGCCAGCTTGGCGCCGATGGCTGCCGGCAGTGCATAGCCGAGCGTGCCGTAGCCGAGCGGGTGGAACCAGCAGCGCGGCCGCTCGCAGCGGAAGTAGTAGCAGCCGGTGTAGGCGATCTGCGTCATGTCGCTGGCGACGATGCCGTCGGCGGGCAGGGCCTCGCGCAGGGCGTCCAGCACGCGGGCATGCTTGCGCTGGAGCGGCGGCAAGGCGGGCAGAATGCCGTCACGAATGCGGGCCAGTTCGGCGCGGTCGATCTGGCTGCGCGAGCCGCCGCCGAGAGCCGTCAGCAGGGCGGCGATGGCGGTGCCGCCATCGGCGAGGATGGCGATGTCGGGCGGGTAGTCGCGGGTGAGGGTGGCGGGATCGATGTCGATGCGGATCAACTTGCCGGTGATCGGCAGGCGGCTGATCCAGGAGTCGGTCTCCGCCAACTCGGTTCCTACGGCGATAACCACGTCGGCGCTGCGGAGCAACTCCTGGGTCGGCGGCAGGGACAGGGTCGAGCCGACACAGAGCGGATGGCTGTCGGGCACCGCGCCCTTGGCGGCCACCGTCGGAATGACCGCGGCGCCGATCTTCTCGGCCAGTGCCTTGACCGCGCCGCCCTGGTCGACCATGCCGCCGCCGGCGAGGATGACCGGCCGGCGGGCGCCCGCGATCAAGGTCGCCGCCTTCGCGATGAGATCGGGGGCAGGGGCCGGCGCCGCGGCGATGGCGGCGCGCTCGCCCAGGCGCGGTCCCGGTGCCGCCAGCAGGTCGAGCGGCAGCTCGATATGCACCGGCCGCGGCCGCCCGGCCTCGAAGATGCGGTAGGCGTCGGCATAGGCGGCCGGCATGTCCTGCGCCTGGCGCACGGTGCGGCTGAAGGCCGTGAGCGGCGCCATGGCCGCCTGTTGCGAGGTGATCTCATGCAGGCGGCCGCGGCCCTTGCCGAGGTCGTCGGTGGCGTTGACGCTCGACAGCACGAGCATGGGAACGGAATCCGAATAGGCCTGGCCGATCGGCGTCGCCGCATTGGTCATGCCGGGACCGGTGATGAGCACGCACACACCCGGCTTGCCGGAGGCACGAGCATAGCCATCGGCCATGAAGCCGGCGCCTTGCTCATGGCGGACGGCGATATGACGGATCTTGCTGTCGGCGAGGCCGCGATAGAGCTCGAGCGTGTGCACGCCGGGGATGCCGAAGACGGTATCGACGCCATAGCGCTCGAGCAGCGCGATGGCCGCCTGGCCGCCGGTTTGATTCGTTGCCATTTCGATGGGGTTGCGCTTCTTCGGTTGCCAAGTTTGCGAAGTCCAGGAGCGGCCGGATAATCAACGTTAAGGAGCGTTTTGGCAACGCGGTCCTAGTGGTTGCAGATTCGGAATCTTATCTTCGTTATCCTCGTAATCCACAGGACCTCGGCCGCGAGAATCGGTGCTAGCCTCCGCGCGCGATCAAGGGGGAAGCCCGTGACGAACGATGTCAGTCCGTATCTGCAGCGTCCGGTACGCAAGTTGGAAGAGGTCATCGCGGAAGCCGAGCAACAACGCTTAGAGCAAGCCCCGACCGCATCGGCCGTTGGCGAGCAGAAGCCCGAGACTTCGTCGTCCACCATAGCAGCGCGACAATAGGTCTGGCAGGAAGCGCCGGCGATTGCACGCCGCCAAACCTGGCGGCCATATTCTGAGCGTTAACCCTCGTTGGCGGCGCCTCGTTGCGATCGCGCGCGGTAGCCCCACGCTCCGAAAGGTGGTGTATCATGCGGCCCCATGCTCCGCAGATTGATACTGCTGCCGATTCCCATAGGCTATGCGATCTGGATCCTATGGGCTTGCGTACTGACGCTGCGTGACGCCAGTGCCGCGGCCGCCAATCCCAAGTATCTGGCCTTCGCGATCGTCAGGCGTGAATGCGGCAACATCGACTTCGTCACGCCAAGCTGCCTCAAACTGCTTCGGGATACCGAGGCGTCAATTGGCGAGCCGACCATATGGACCGTGCTGTGGCGTATGCGGGGGTCCTACGCCGAGTTCATTCTCATGCCGGCCATGTGGTTTGTGGCGATGGCCGCCCTCGGGGCCGGTGCCTGGTATCTATGTCTGATCGGCCGGTATCTCGTTCTGCGTCGACGGAAGGGCGGGCTCCAGTCGTCGGGTGTCCGACAGCAGTGGATGGCAACGCGCGCTCTGAACTGGCCATTCAACAACCCTGGAATTGATGCCAGTCAGGGACACAAACGTTAATCTTTCCTTAATCTTAGTTACCGTTTCTTAATATGTTTCACGTGAAACATCGCAGCGCTTGGCGGTGATCCCGGCGCGCCCGCGGACGGTCGCGACCGCCTGCCATGGCCAATGACCCGTCGCCCAGGCTCGCCTATAATAGGCGAGGCAGGCGCCGGACTGCGCCGATTGCAGAGAGTGCTCGCATGAACAGGATCGCGCCGCGCGCGGCCTCGGCCGCGGATGTCATCAGCAAGACCCACATGACGTTCCAGCTCGATAGCGGCATCGCCCACCGGGCCCGCATCGGGCTGATCGTGTTGGCCACCGACCACACTATCGAGCACGAGTTCCGGCAGATCTACCGGCTCGATGGCGTCGCGCTCTATGAAAGTCGCATCCTCAACTCCTCAGAGATCAACGCGGCGACCCTGGCGGAAATGGAGCGCGGTCTGGCGGCGGCGGCCGGCATGATCCTGCCGGGCATCGAGCTGGATGTGGTCGCCTATGGCTGCACGTCCGGAACGGTCGTGATCGGCGAGGAGAAGGTGTTTGCTCGCATCCGCGAGGCGCGGCCGGGCGTCGCCTGCACGACCCCGATCACCGCTGGCATCGCTGGCCTGCAGAAGCTCGGCGCCACGCGCATCGCGCTGCTGACGCCCTATGTCGACGAGGTCAACCGGATGTTCCGCGGCTTCATCGAGGAACGCGGCATCGCGGTGCCGGTCATGGGCTCGTTCAACCATGGGAACGACAACGAGGTGGCGCGCATCTCCCAGGGTTCCATCAAGGACGCCGTCCGCGAACTGGCGCGCGAGCCCGGCGTCGACGGCGTGTTCGTCTCCTGCACGTCCTTGCGCGTCGCCGATATTGCCGAAGAGCTCGAGGCCGAGCTCGGCAAGCCCGTGACGTCAAGCAACCACGCGCTGGCCTGGCATTGCCTGCGGCTGGCAGGCGTTAACGATTCCTTACCGGGACTGGGACGGCTGTTCCGCGTGTAGATGCCATGAGGCGAGCGGCGCTCGCCCTACAACTTTGGCCGCTTGTCCTTCCAGGATTGCGCCTGCTCCAACTGCGCGCCGAGGCGGAAGAGAACGGCCTCGTTCCCGAAGTCGGCGCCGAACTGGATGCCGACGGGGAGTCCGTCGGACGTCCAATATAAAGGTATCGAGGCGGCCGGGCCGCCCGAAACGTTGAACTGCGGCGTGAACGGAATCAGGCGGAACAGCCGCTCGTTGTAGGCGTCGAGGTCATTGCCCATCATGTCCGTGGTGCCGAGGGGCAAGGGCGGCTCGGCGACCGTCGGCGACAGCAGGACGTCATACTTCTGGAAGAACTCGCCGAAGCGGCGCCCGACGCCGTGCACGATGATGAGGGCGCGGGCATAGTCGCGGGCGGTGTGGCGGCGACCCTGCTCGGCCCAGAGCGCGGTGATGCGCTCGACGTCATCTTCCTTCTGCGTGCGCTTCAAGGCGTCGAGCCGGGCGTCGAGGCCGTTGCGCAGGTTGGCGGAGATGATGACGCCCATGGCCCAGCGCAAGCCGACGAAGTCGAAGTCCGGCATCGCCTCGTCGACGCGATGGCCGAGCTCCTCGCATAGTCTGGCGGCAGCCTCGACTCCCTTGACGCATTCGGGATGGACCGGCGTGCCGGTGATGGGCTTCTTCATGAGCGCGATGCGGAGCTTGCCCGGCTTGGCGCCGACCTCCTGCAGGAACGGCCGCGCCGGCGGCGGCGCCCAATAGGGATCGCCGGGCGCCGGCCCGCCGGTGGCGTCGAGGAGGGCGGCGCTGTCGCGCACGCTGCGCGTGAGGGCATGGCCGCAGGCGAGGCCGCTCCAGCCTTCGCCGACATCCGGGCCGGCGGGATTGCGTCCGCGGTTGGGCTTCAGGCCGAACACGCCGCAGTTGGCGGCGGGGATGCGGATGGAGCCGCCGCCATCGGTGCCGTGGGCGGCCGGCACCATGCCGGCGGCGACGGCCGCCGCGGCCCCGCCGCTCGAGCCGCCGGAACTGCGCTCGAGATTCCAGGGATTGCGCGTCGGGCCGTTCACCACCGGCTCGGTGGCGGCATTGAGACCAAATTCCGGCGTGTTCGTGCGTCCGAGGATGACGAGGCCGGCGGCCTTGTAGCGCTCGACCAGGGTGAAGTCGTGATCGGCGATGAAGCCGTCATAGAGGCGGCTGCCGTTGCCGATGCGCGCGCCTTTCTGCCAGGCGTAGAGATCCTTCACCAGATAGGGCACGCCCGAGAGCGGACCGGGCGGCAAGCCGGCGCGGATGGCGGCCTTCGCCTCGTCGTAGGATTTCTGCACGACGGCATTGATCCGGGGATTGACGGCCTCGATGCGCTCGATCGCGGCATCGAGGACTTCCTGGGGCGTCACCTGTTTCTTGGCGATCAGTTCGCCGAGGCCGAGGGCGTCGTGGTCGGCATACTCCTTGAAGGCGGCCATGAGTGCGGACTCCTGATATTGCGGAATTGGAATAGGTGCGTCCTTCGAGACGGCCGCTCCGCGGCCTCCTCAGGATGAGGAACAGTGTTCACACCATTCCCGGTGTTCCTCATCCTGAGGAGCGCCCGCAGGGCGCGTCTCGAAGGACGCCACGATGGTCATGCAGCGATCGTCATTGAATCAAGCCCGGCTCCTCGGCGATGCACCAGTAGACATAGGTCTTGCCCGCCGAGGTCTCGCGGGTGAGCGTGGAGGCGCCGAGGGTGTGGCTGAAATGGAAGGTCAGCTTGTCGCCGGTCGTGACGTCATCCCAGTGCACGGCGACCGTCGGGCTGCCCAGGCTCTTCTCGCAGCACTCCTGCTGGCAGTCGGCGGCGATGCAGCAGCCCCAGGGCTTGCTCTGATCGCTGACGCATTGATGGAGCGCCGGCGGAAACGCGACCTCGACCGCCTTCGGCGTCGCCAGCACGCGCGTGGCGGCAAAGCCGGAGTCGATGACGACCAGCGGCAAGGTCTCGAAGCTCTGCTTCAGCGACTGCATCATGGCGTCATAGGACATGCTGCGGGCAAGCGCGCGGAACTCCTGCCCCGACAGGCGAAAGCCCGGGAGATAGCCGCGCTTCGGCTGTCCGGCGAAGAAGTAGCTGGCGCCGAGCCGCTTGCCGAACTGCACGTCGGCGGTCCCGCAGAGCGTGACACCGCCGGCCATGCAGGTCGGGCAGTTGGCGGCGATCATGTCCTTGGCCGCGGCCCCCTGCTTCGGGAAGACCAGGTTACCCGCGACAGCCGGTGACGCCATCACGATCGCGACGGCGAAGAGGATCGTGCGAGCCTTCGAGATCATCGCCATGATTTTGCCCGCTGCGGCTGGGGAAGGGAACGGGCGGTGATCTTGTCACGAAATGCGGCGCCGGACCACCTCACCCGATAGGTGGAGCAATTTCATTCGGCCGAAGCGTTTCCGGCTTCCTATTCGTCTATATGGCGACACTTTATCTGTCGATCGGCGGGTGCCGCGGAGAGGCAGGCCTTCAGCGCCTCGACCCGCTCGGTGTTCTCTTTCGTTTTGATGAGCCGAGTGCCGATCCAATCGAGTGCCCGCTGCGACATGGCCCACCCGAGCGGGGGCTCGTAGCCATCCTCCGGATCCCTGGGCATGTTGAAATGCAGGTAGACGCCGTCTTCGACAAGCGTCTCCAGTGTCTGCGCTGCCTGAACCCCGCGCGCGGTGCGCGTGTTGGCGAGTGTGATTACGGGCGACAGCAATTCGCGGAAGGCAGCGAGCGGTTTGGCATCCTCGCACCCCGCCTGCGCATCATCGCAGAATATCGTCTTGTCCTGATCGCTGATCCGCGCGCTCGGCACCTTCAGATCGGGGTCCGCGCTGATCTGAATGACGATGGGGATGATGCTGTCCTTGAAGGTCGCTCGCGCGGCCTGCAAGACTTCTGCCGCCGTAATCGCCCCGAAGTTCTCGAAATAGCCGCCATCGACGATATGACCCCAGGCGACACTCCGCTCGCCCTGGATCTGCCGCACGGTGCCCGCGGGCTCGACGTAGGGAAACCGGGCGCTGAAATTGACCGCCGTCGAGAACGGCACATCCGCATCGACCACGGCGAACAGATCGATGGCATCCTTGAAGTTGTCATCCAGACGGACGCTGCTCGTGATGATGCGCTGGCCCGTCTCGACTCGCGTGCCGTTCAGCAGGAGTGCGGGCCATGGTTTGGCGTCCGCCGCGAGTTGAGCATTGAAGGATCGGGCGAAGGCGTCGTTCTTCGCGACGAAGACGTGGCTCCAGGCCGCTTCCCAGCTCTGCTCGATCGCGCGGGCGCGATCCGGCAGGCACAGGTCCGGGAGATACTTGCACGGTACGGGCGAAAATCGTTGCACCAGGTCCGGGTAGAGGAAGGCAGCGATGGTCGGGCTCAGGTAGTCCTCGCTCAGGACCTTCTGCATGCAGGCGGTCATCGTCGGCGTGGCGCCTTCGTCCGGCGAGCGGCGGCATGAGACCAAGGTGGGATCGCGCGATTCCAGAAGGGTCGCGCGATAGACGGCGGCGCCGAGTGAACCGCCGGAGACGCCGCTGATGGCGACAACGTTGTCGGAAAATCCGGGAATCTCTGCTTCCAGCCGTCCCAAGACCGTCACTGTCCAGTCGGCCGCGCGGCTGGCGCCGCCGGCCGTGGCGACGATGATCAGGGGCCGCGGATTCGTCGCGTCTCTCGGACAGTTCCGCTTCTGCGGCGTTGGCGCGCAATACCATGCATCGAGAAAATCGGCCAATGACAGGCGCGGATCCTTCGTGCCCTCTTTCGTGTCCGTGAAAGCGGCTGCCGACTCTTCGTCGACGCGGACCGCATGATTGTCGTTCCAAACGCCGAACACGAAGGCGAGCAGAAGGAGGAACGTGAGGACTGGCAGCCGGTAGCGCGAACCCCAATAGGCGACCAACGTTCCGATCGGGACCCAGGTGCCGATGCCCAGCAGCAGCACGCCGGCGGGACCCAGATACTGGAACGCCTGCGGCACGGCCCACCCGAGGGCGAAGGCCCCGCCCCCGCACACCAGCAGTGCGGCCAGGGCGGCGCGCGTCAACCAGCTCAGAGCGAAGATGTCGGTCAAGCTCAAGTGATCAGCTTGGGGGAGTTTGAACAACTTGCGTCTGTAGACCAGGAATGTGCAGAACAGGGCGCCGAGAACGGCGGTTGCCGCCGCCAACGCCCATGCCCGCTCGGTGTTGACGCCGGCGTCGAGGATGAACCCGAGGGCGACAATTCCAAACGGGATCGTGCCGAGCACGCGCGGGATCAGCGTGGTGAGGCAGCGAACGAGGCACCGGGTTTCGGCCGTCGGCTTCACAACGTCGAGGTAGAGGACGACCCGGGCCCAGTACCAGACGTTGAACGCCCAGAACAGCAGTGAAATCAGGAACAGAAGCGTGTGCAACGGTACGGCCGCGACGTCCTCTTGGACCAGACGCAGGGTCTCCCTGCCCTGGTCGACGCCCCAGAACACGATGGCGCCGATGACGACGGCGATAAGGCTGAAGCGCACGGGCTCGACGACGGCGCCGACGGTGCGGACGCGATCCCACCATCGTTGCAGCCACGCGACGAACGCCCCGGCCTTTGCTTTGATGCTCACGGCGGCCACCAAGCATTTCTGTTCCTGGAACGACCCCTGAGAATATTATCAGACTTGCGTGAGCGGCCGCATGTGACGGGGATCACAGCTTTTGCCGTAGCGCCGCGGCAGGCGCCTCGCGGACGGTCATCGTGATGACGGCAATGGCGCCGGCTGAGAAAGGCCACGGGAAGGTGGCGGCTTGGTCGATTCGCCGGCGGCCTCGGCGTTGCCGCCGGCCCTGCGATCGGCGCTATTGCCCGCCGGGCAATGCCCACACCGTTTCGAGGAATGCCTGCACGAGTCTGAGGTCGCGGCGGTCGGCGAGGCAGGCGACGTACTCGATCATCTCGATGGCGACGCCCTCGATGGCGAGCGCGCGCACGCGCTCGTCGTGGCCAAACTCGAAGGCCGAGACGATGCCGACGCCGAGTCCTGCCGCCACGGCCTCGCGCACGCCTTCGCGGCTGCCGATCTCCAGCACGTCGCCGAAGGGAATCGCGGCGCGGGCGAGGGCGGCCTCGAAGGCGCGTCGCGTCGTCGAGCCGATCTCGCGCAGGATCACCCGCTGGCCCGCCAGCTCGGCGAGCCCGATGGCGCCACGCTCGGCCCACGGGTGCGAGCGCTCGACGAAGGCGATGAGATGGTCGCGCCGCAGCGGCCGCGCGAACATCCGCGGATCCTCCGGGAGATCGGCGATGATGGCGACGTCGCTGCGATGATCCAGCAGCTGATGCAGCACCTCGTCGGAATTGCCGATGGAGAGCGAGAGCCGCACGCCCGGGTACCGGCGATGGAAGGCCGACAGTGCCGCCATGACGTGCTGAGGGGCATCGGCGGCGACGCGCAGATGGCCGCCGCTCAGCGCCCGGGTTGCCGCCAGCAGCTGTTCGGCCTCGGTCTCCAGGCCGAAATAGCGGCGGGTGAGCGCCAGCAGCTGGCGCCCCAGCTCGGTTGGCTCGGTCCGGCGTCCCCGGCGGTCGAACAGCAGGACGCCGTAGCTCTCCTCCAGCGACTTCACCTGGGCCGACAGGGTCGGTTGGGTGACATGCAGGGCCTCGGCGGCGCGGGTGAAGCTAGCCTCGCTGGCGACGGCGTGAAAGGCGCGGAGCTGAGCGTGTGTGATAGTCATGGTCTATATTATATATATAAACTAGTGATTTGACTTATGATAGGTTACGGTCCCATATATCTGCAACAGGTTTCAGCTAGAGGATATCGCGCCATGTCCAGCTACCTTTCCCGCCTCGCCGCCTTCGTCGACAGCATGCTCGGCGGGGCGCCGGCGCGCGGCCGGCCCCTTGGCGGCAACGGCGACGTGCCCTTCAACTTCTTCTCCAGCACGATGATTTTCGGCTGCCGCCGGGTCGACCGGTAGGCGGGCGGAACGGTCGATGGCCGGACCGGAGCGCGATCCCTGGCTGCTGACGCCGGGGCCGCTGACGACCTCGGCGACGGTCAAGGCGGCGATGACGCGCGACTGGGGCTCGCGCGACGCCGGCTTCATCGCCATCAACCGGCGCGTGCGCGAGCGGCTGGTGCAGCTGGTCGGCGGCGACGGCACCTATATATGTGTGCCCGTCCAGGGCAGCGGCACCTTCGCCGTCGAGGCCATGATCGGCAGCTTCCTGCCGAAGGCCGGCAAGCTGCTGATCCTCATCAATGGCGCCTATGGTAAACGCGCCGCCCGCATCTGCGACTATATGGGCCGCACCCATGTCGACCTCGAATGGGCGGAGGACCAGGCCGTGGATCCCCGGCGGGTCGAGGCGGCGCTGAAGGGCGACGCCGCGATCACCCACGTCTTCGTCGTCCATTGCGAGACCACTTCGGGCGTGCTCAATCCTATTGTCGAGGTCGGCAAGGTCGTGGCGGCGGCCGGCCGCCGGCTCCTCATCGATTCCATGAGCGCCTTCGGCGCCCTGCCGCTCGACGCCCGCGAAATCGCCTTCGATGCGGTCGCGGCCTCCTCCAACAAGTGCATCGAGGGCGTGCCCGGCGTCGGCTTCGTCATCTGCCGGCGCGCCGCGCTCGAGGCGGCCAAGGGCAACGCCCATTCGCTCAGCCTCGACCTCCACGATCAATGGACGGCGATGGAAAAGACCGCCCAGTGGCGCTTCACGCCGCCGATCCAGGTGATCGTCGCCTTCGAGCAGGCGCTGCGCGAGCACGAGGCCGAAGGCGGCGTCGCCGGCCGCGGCGCCCGCTATCGCGACAACTGTCGTATTCTCGTGGAGGGCATGCGGGCGCTGGGATTCGAGACGCTGCTGCCCGATGCGCTGCAGGCGCCGATCATCGTCACCTTCGGCATGCCCGCTGATCCGCGCTTCCAGTTCGAGGCCTTCTACGACCGCCTGCGCGAGAAGGGCTATGTGATCTATCCCGGCAAGCTGACGGTCGCCGACAGTTTCCGCATCGGCTGCATCGGCCGCCTGGGCGAGGCCGAGATGAACGGCGCGCTCGCCGCCGTCAAGACGGTGATGGCTGAGATGGGCGTCAAGAGCGGCGCGCCGGCAACGCTGAAGCGAACGGCCTGACTCGACAATCAACCTTATCTTGTCATTCCCGCGAAAGCGGGAATCCAGGGCAACCGCTCCGTCATGTCCCCTGGACCCCCGCTTTCGCGGGGGTGACAATGGAGGGGAAACATAGAAGTAACGGGTTCTGAAAAAAGGGACAGACACAAATGACCTTCCGTTATCACCGCACCTACCGCGGCAAGCTCCAGGCCGTGCTCCTGGACTGGGCCGGCACCACCATGGATTTCGGCTGCATCGCGCCGGCCGTCGTCTTCGTCGAGGTGTTCAAGCGCAAGGGCGTGCCGATCAGCCTGGAGGAGGCGCGCGCCCCCATGGGCGCCCACAAGCGTGTCCATATCGAGCGCATCACCCAGCTCGAGTCGGTGCGCCGGCGCTGGCAGGAGAAGCACAACCGCCTGCCCAACGACGGCGACGTCGAATCCATGTTCAAGGAATTCATTCCGCTGCAGCTGCAGTGCCTGTCCGACTATTCCCAGATGATCCCGGGCGCGCTCGACACCGTGAAGGCGCTGCGCAAGCGCGGCTACAAGATCGGCTCCACCACCGGCTACACCACGGAGATGATGAAGATCAACCTGGCCGACGCCAAGAAGCAGGGCTACGAGCCGGACTCCACCGTGTGCGCCTCCGACGTCCCGCACGGCCGCCCCTATCCCTTCATGTGCCTGCAGAACGCCATCAACCTCGGGGTATCGCCGGTCGAATCTTGCGTGAAGATCGACGACACCCGCCCGGGCGTGGAGGAGGGCCTCAACGCCGCCATGTGGAGCATCGGCCTGGCCGTGAGCGGCAACGAGATCGGCCTCTCGCTCGCGGACTGGGAGAAGCTGCCCAAGGCCGACCAGGAGCGCCTGCGCCAGGGCGCCTACACCCGCATGTACCAGAGCGGCGCCCACTACGTCGTCGACAGCATCACCGACATCATGCCCTGCATCGACGACATCGAAGCGCGTCTCGCGCGCGGCGAGCGACCTTAGAAGCCGGCCGTCGCGCTTCCAGGGGTCCGTATTCCGACTTGCTTGTTGACTCCGCGCCGGGCTTGGTATGAGCTTCTGTCACGCGGGCGGGCAATCCTTCGCCGGCTGAGCGGCGGCGCTGCGCTCAGCGAAAAAGAGCTCCCGGGCGAACGGGGCCATCGGGCTGTTTCGAAGAGGGGATTTCCAAGGGAGGGATGACGTGAGAATCAAGCATTGCATTCTGCGGGCCGCACTGGCCGGCGCCGTGGCGTTCGCCTTCGTCGGCCCGGCTTCGGCGGGCGATATCGTGGGCCTGATCACCAAGACGGAAGGCAACCCCTTCTTCGTGAAGATGCGCGAAGGCGCCCAGGAGAAGGCCAAGGAGCTCGGCCTGGAACTGCGGACCTTCGCCGGCAAGTATGACGGCGACAACGAGAGCCAGGTCGCGGCGATCGAGAGCCTGATCTCCGCCGGCGCCAAGGGCTTCGCCATCGTGCCGAGCGATTCCTCGGCCATCGTGCCGACGATCAAGCAGGCGCGCGACGCCGGCCTGCTCGTCATCGTGCTCGACACGCCGCTCGACCCGATCGACGCCGCCGACGCCACCTTTGCCACCGACAACTTCAAGGCCGGCCAGCTGATCGGCGCCTGGGCGAAGGGCACCCTCGGCGCCAAGGCGGCGAGCGCCAAGATCGCCATGCTCGACCTCTCGGTCAATCAGCCGACGGTCGACTATCTCCGCGACCAGGGCTTCATGAAGGGCTTCGGCATCGACATCAAGGATCCCAAGCGCTACGGCGACGAGGACGATGCGCGCATCTGCGGCCACGAGATGAGCGGCGGCAACGAGGATGGCGGCCGCACCGCCATGGAGAAGCTGCTGCAGAAGTGCCCCGACGTGAACGTGATGTACACGATCAACGAGCCCGCCGCCGCCGGCGGCTGGGAAGCCCTGAAGGCCGCGGGCAAGGACGACGGCAGCGTGCTGGTCGTCTCCATCGACGGCGGCTGCCCGGGCGTGAAGAACGTTCAGGCCGGCATCATCGGCGCGACCTCGCAGCAATATCCGCACAAGATGGCCGCGATGGCGCTCGAGGCGATCGCCGAGTACGCCAAGTCCGGCAAGAAGCCGGAGAAGACGCCGGGCCTCGAATTCTACGACACCGGCGCCACCCTCATCACGGACAAGCCGGTCCCGGGCGTCGAGTCGATCGACACGAAGAAGGGCCTGGGGCTCTGCTGGGGATGACTCGCGGGAGTCTGCAAGACATCTGATCTGAGCGTCGGAAGAGCGGCTGAGGCCGCTCTTCCCGTCCCCGGTCGCACGTCTTAGAGCGGATTTGGCCGATGACCAGCACGAGCGATGCACCCGGCCAGCCCGGCCCCGCCGACTACGAACGCGGCCTCGCGCGGAGTGAGACGACTGTCGCCGTCTTCGAGGAAGAAGAGCGCACGCCGCTGAAGGCGCTCCAGCATTTCCTCCACGAGCATCCGACGGCGGTCCCCTTCATCGTCCTGATCCTGAGCGTCCTGGTCTTCAGTGCCCTCGTCGGCGTGAGGTTCTTCGCGCCGTTCAATCTCTCGCTCATCCTGCAGCAGGTGACGATCATCGGCGTCGTCGGCATCGCCCAGACGCTGGTCATCCTCACCGCCGGGATCGACCTCTCGGTCGGCGCCATCATGGTCCTCGCCTCCATCATCATGGCGCGGTCCGCCGTCGTCTGGGGCATACCGGTCGAGATCGCCTTCCCGCTGGGCATCGTCACCGGCCTGCTGTGCGGGGTCGTCAACGGCGCGCTCGTGACCTATGTGCGCTTGCCGCCGTTCATCGTGACGCTCGGAACCTGGAGCATCTTCGGCGCGCTCGTGCTCTACGTATCGCGCAGCGAGACGATACGGCAGCAGGACATCGACGCGACGGCGTCCTTCCTGCAGTTCATGGGAAGCCGCATCCAGATCGCGACACCCTGGGGCAACGCGCCCCTCACCTACGGCTCGATCCTGATGATCCTGCTGGCGGGGCTCATCTGGTACGTGCTGAACCGGACCGCCTTCGGCCGCCACATCTACGCCACCGGCGACGACTCCGACGCGGCGCGGCTGGCCGGCATCAACACCGGCCGGACGCTGCTCGCCGTCTACGCCATCGCCGGCCTCATCTGCGCCATCGGCGGCTGGGTGCTGATCGGCCGCATCGGCGCCGCCAGCCCGCTCGCCGGCCAGACCGCCAACCTCGATTCCATCACCGCCGTGGTGATCGGCGGCACCAGTCTCTTCGGCGGCCGCGGCTCGATCGTCGGCACGCTGGTCGGGGCGCTCATCGTCGGCGTGTTCCGCAACGGCCTGGCGCTCTACGGCCTCGACAACCTCTGGCAGGAATTCGCCGTCGGCCTGCTGATCATCGTGGCCGTGGCGCTCGACCAATGGATCCGCAAGGTGGCCGCATGAGCGCCGCGCCCGAACAGCAGCCGATCCTGATGGCGCGCGGGCTGGTCAAGCGCTACGGCCGCGTCACCGCCCTCGACCATGCGGATTTCGACCTGATGCCGGGCGAGATCCTCGGCGTCATCGGCGACAACGGCGCCGGCAAGTCGACGCTCATCAAGGCGCTCTGCGGCGCCGTGTTTCCCGACCACGGCGACGTCTTCCTCGACGGCAAGCCCGTGCATTTCCGCTCGCCGATGGAGGCCCGCTCGGCCGGCATCGAGACGGTCTACCAGAACCTCGCGCTGTCGCCGGCGCTCTCCATCGCCGACAACATGTTCCTCGGCCGCGAGCGGCGGAAGCCGGGCTTCATGGGCAGGTACTTCCGCTGGCTCGATCGCGGCCGCATGCAGAAGGAGGCGCGCGAGCATCTCTCCTCGCTCGGCCTGCTGACGATCCAGAACATCAACCAGACCGTGGAGACGCTGTCGGGCGGCCAGCGCCAGGGCGTGGCGGTCGCGCGCGCCGCCGCCTTCGGCAGCCGCGTGATCATCATGGACGAGCCGACCGCGGCCCTCGGCGTCAAGGAATCGCGCAAGGTGCTCGAGCTGATGCTCGGCTTGAAGAAGCGCGGCCTGCCCATCATCCTCATCAGCCACAACATGCCGCATGTCTTCGAGGTCTCCGACCGCATCCACATCCATCGGCTCGGCCGCCGCATCGCGGTGATCAGGCCGTCCGAGCATTCGATGTCCGACGCCGTCGCCATCATGACTGGCGCCATGAAGCCGCCGGGCCAGGCGGCCGCTTGAGGCGGGGAGATCGAGCCCGAGGTTGAATGCCAATTCCGGGGACAGCGTAGGCTCTGATGGCGAACGGAAGGGACCTGCGCCGCATCGCGCTCTCGCTCGACGGCACGCTCGAAGCCCCGCACTTCGACCGTACCGCCTTCAAGGTGGCGCGCATCTACGCCACTCTTCCCGCCGATGGCCTTACCGCCAACCTCAAGCTCATGCCCGCGGACCAGGAGTTCAAATGCCTACTAGCGCCCGCGGCCTTCAGCCCGGTCCCCGGCGGCTGGGGCAAGATGGGCTGGACCACGGCCACGCTTGCCGCGCTGAGCCTGCCCGAGCTGAAGGACGCGCTCGAATTGGCTTGGCGACAGGCGTTGCCGAAAAAGCGGGCACGGGGAGCGCGCGGCAGATAGCCCCGGCTGGATCCCTGGCGCACGGCACGGCGGCCCTCGTGGCCGATTTGCTCGATGGGCGAGCCGCCAACCTCGATCTCATGGCATACCGGCCGGGAGCGGGGATGTGAGGGCTACGCGATATTTAGTTCTTGAGAAATGAGGGGTCGCCCGGCACCCAGACCGCAAACAGCGGCACTGCTGATGCGCCATTAAGACGCTGAACCGTGCCGATCAACGCATCCACTCCGAAGAGTTTCAAGAACGTCTGATAGTCTGACCAGCCGGCGCGCGTCTCGCTGAACGAGTGCACAATGAGGAGCGCAGCCGCAGCGCGAAAACGCACGCCCTCAATCGCCGCAGACGCAGCGCGGTGCAAAAGTTGATAGCGCACCTCGCGACCTGGCTCGGCGCTCAGTCCAAGTTGGCTCAGCAGAAACTTCAGCCGCTCTTTCTTTCCGTCTGATGCTTCGTTGAACCAATCACTCAACGTGGGACCAAATGCCTCGTTGACCTTGCCTTCGACCATGATCGACACCGGGCCGGCGCGGGATCGCGCCAGCACAAAGATGTCATTCTGCGACGCGCGTCCTCCGCCGGGAAGATCAACCTTGAACTCGGGTATGGCAAGGATTGGAACGAGATCACCGAGGAGCGGATCGACAGCGCTCTTGAGCACGGCAGCGATTTCCGGCGGAAAGCCGTCAGCGGCTTCCCAGCAATGGGCCAACGTTCGGGCGGAATAACCTGTGCGCCAGTGTTTTGCCGGATCAGCCAGCAAGCGCTGCCAATCCTCTGGGCCGGATGTGAAGGCAAGAATGCGAGGCATGTGCTCTCCCTTTTCGTCGCCACGCGCTTTCATGTATCGCGTTGACGATGCCAAAAATCGATGGTGAAGATGTCTGTCGATATACGGGTGCAAGAACTCTCGTCTGACTCCATTTTTCGTTTAACTACAGGTGGGGTTTGAGAATACAAGGGTGTCCCAATACTCGGCTTGGCGGATCTTCTTTCCGTCTTCCTTCATCAAGAGCGCCTTGCGCAGCCCAAGCCGCACGAGCTCTTCAATGGCATCAATGAAGGTCCGCAATTTGGCGGACTGATCGTTGGGCAGCTGGGTCTCCTTCGGCGAACCGCCGTGCACAATCGCACTCCTGGCATCATAGGCTTGGCGCATCACGCGAAAGACGTCACGCTCACCATAGTTCGGGTGTTCAATGAACTTCGCTGCCCGTAGCGCGAAGCGAAACCGCAGTTCTCCACGGTACTTGTCGTCCAGATCACCCAAGAATAGCGACTCCGCCGCAATAACCAGATCGACAATCCGGTCGGCAAGAAGTCCGCGGTCGAAGGCGAGGTTGAACCGGTGGATACTGAAGCCGAAGCGCGCAGCTCCTTCCTCTAGCAGGCGCCACAGCTCGAGAAAGTGCGGGACTTCACCTTCTGATAATTCGAACTTTCCACCGTACGGCCACTGCCCGATCACTCGATATGACGTCCCAGCGTTCAACCAAAAGGAATCGGTCCAACTCGCGAGGCCTGCGATGCGAATCTGGGTGTGCTTAAAGAGTCGCAGTGCCGAAAGAATATCGTCGACTACGAGATTGTCATGAAATAGAGGGCGATTCCCAAAGGTACCCTCATCTTCAGCGTCTGGTGGCCGATGCGGTTCGTCACCGATCAGTTTCGGCAGAAACATGGTCCTTCGAATTCCGACAGCGACCTCCCCATAGATAAGCGGAAATCGGGCCGAAACGGGCCGAATCACACCAACCTGACAACAGCGAGTCACCTCGTCGGCAGTCAGACGATCGAGCATCAGCTCGTTGTTCAGCCGAAGCGGGAACGCCGGGACAACTAGATATGGAAGCGGCGCAACCGTCTTGGAAGCAACCCGGTCCGCGCCTAAAAAGCCGGCCAATTCCCGCCATTTGCTTTGGAACCGCTCATCTGTGAATGCAAGGCGTCCATCGTCGTCGACCATCGCGTACATTAGGGGCATCAGGATGTCGTTTGCCTGAAGGCGACGGGCTGACAAGCTGGTGCCCACCATGCGATCGAGATGCGCTCCGACGACCACATCGGATTTCAGGCATTCGACGCACGTTTGATAGTCGGGCATTGTGCGGAGCCATTCATCGCTTAACGTCGGCCACAACTTTCGCATGCGCGTCTTGCGCTCACGGAAGTGGCCATCGGTGCCGCCTTCCCATCGAGTGTCATCCTCAAACTCTAATGTCGAATCCTTCAGTGCCTCGGAGAGATGCGGTACTGCATCGCGCACGAAGTCATGAAGGACGCGCTCAGTATTTGTACTGATCGGCGTCGAACGTGTGTCAGTCTGTGGTTGCGTGATCATGCGGTGTATCGTTTGTCCTGATCAGGATTCTTACATACCTCGACGCCCATCCTTTAGCTGGGAATCGCGGTAACAGTGCACCAGTCACGTTCAAGCCGCCGGTCTGCGACGCTGGGCGCCGCTTGGCCGGCATGGTGCGGCGGTCAGGCGCAGCCCAAGCGCCCCGACCACCTTGAGCACGGTCGCGAACTCCGGGTTGCCTTCGGCGCACAGCGCCTTGTAGAGGCTCTCGCGGCCAAGGCCGGCTTGGCGCGCCACCTTTGCCATGCCCTTGGCGCGCGCGACGATGCCGAGGCTGTCGGCGATGAAGGCGGGATCGCCGGTTTCGAGCGCCGCGTTGATGTATTCGGCCAGTGCCTCGTCCGTGGTGAGATAGTCTACCGGATCAAACCGTTTGGTTTTCACCGCCATGGTCTAGGACTCCTTCAGTTCACGAGCGAAGGCCTTCGCCCTCTCGATATCGCGGTCCTGGGTGCTCTTGTCGCCGCCACACAAGAGAATGATCAGCGTGTCGCCGCGCCTGACAAAGTACACTCGGTAGCCCGGGCCATAGTCGAGCCGCATCTCCGAGGCTCCGGCACCGACCGACCGAACATCGCCAACGTTTCCCAACGAAGCCCGGCGAATGCGCGCAACGATACGGGCCTTTGCCCGCTGATCCCGGAGCGCTCGTAGCCACAGGCTGAAGGTCGCCGTCTGACGAATCTCGATCGCGGTGAGTGTATCCTATGAGATACGATCAATCAAGCGCGATGGCGACCGGCTGTTGGCGCGTGCGGCGATGCCGGCGACAGTCGCTTTTTGTCCCATTTCCCCTCGGTCAGGGTATTGCCCTCTGAGCCCTGCGGACCGGGTGGAGATGGGGCGGACGCGGCTCATCCGCGTCCATTCTTCTCATCACCCGAACTCATCGGCGTTCCCCCTTTGGTCCAACGAATTGTTGACAGTCTCTACGAAAAATGCTAGAACATTTAGCGAACTAAGTCA
>Ga0137403_10001211_pt1 | contig 32546 bp, 36 predicted proteins | sample CZOMad2_1_16fung_FD_122057 | JGI IMG/M metagenome (GOLD analysis project Ga0137403, IMG submission 122057) | Vadose zone soil fungal communities from Angelo Coast Range Reserve, California, USA - CZOMad2_1_16fungal (Hybrid Assembly) | ecosystem: Environmental > Terrestrial > Soil > Vadose zone... | reverse complement strand
CGTGCGGTGAAGTCCTGCAACATGCTCGCGATGCAGGCCGAGGGGGCCGACGTCGTCACCATCGAAGGCATCGCCAAGGCCGACGGCACCTTGCACCCGATGCAGGAGGCCTTCCGCCAGCACCACGGCCTGCAGTGCGGCTTCTGTACTCCGGGAATGGTGATGAGCGCGCTCGACCTGGTGAAGAACTTCCCCAACCCGACCGAGGAGCAGATCCGCGAGCAGCTCGACGGCAATCTGTGCCGCTGCACCGGGTACCACAACATCGTGAAGGCGATCAAAGCCGCCTCGCAGACGATGAGGGCCTAGGCCATGGGCGCGACTATCTATATCGGCGCTGCGATCAAGCGCAAAGAGGACTACCGGTTTCTCACCGGCGCGGGCAACTACACCGACGACGTCGCCATGCCCCATCAGACGCACGCGTGCTTCGTGCGCTCGCCTCACGCCCACGCCAAGATCAAGTCGATCAATAAGGACAAGGCGCTCAAAGCGCCCGGCGTCGTCGCCATCTTCACGGGCGACGATCTGGCGGCGGCGAAGGTGAATGGCCTGCCCTGCGGGTGGCTGATCACCGACGTCAACGGGCAGCCGATGAAGGAGCCGCCGCACCCCTGCCTCGCTCAGGGGAAGGCGCGCTACGTCGGCGATCACGTCGCCGTGGTGATCGCGGAGACTCAGCAGCAGGCGCGCGACGCCGCCGAGCTGGTGAAGGTCGACTACGAGGGGCTGCCCGCCGTGGTGCGCGCGGGCGACGCCCGCAAGAAGGGCGCGCCGGTGGTGCACGACGCGGCGCCCGACAACACCTGCTACGTCTGGGGCCTGGGCGACAAGGCCGCGGTCGACAAGGCGTTCGCCGGCGCCGCGCACGTCACCACGCTCGAGTTCCTCAACAACCGGCTCATCCCCAACGCCATCGAGCCCCGCGCCGCGAACGCGAGCTACTCGCGCGCCGACGACAGCTACACCCTGTACGTCGCGAGCCAGAATCCTCACGTCGAGCGGCTGCTCATGACCGCGTTCGTGCTCGGCCTGCCCGAGCACAAGGTGCGCGTGGTGGCGCCCGACGTCGGCGGCGGCTTCGGCTCGAAGATCTATCTGTACGCCGAGGACGTGGTCTGCACCTGGGCCTCGAAGCAGATCAACCGCCCCGTGAAATGGACCGCCGAGCGCAGCGAGTCGTTCACCTCCGACGCGCACGGCCGCGACCACGTCACCAAGGCCGAGCTCGCGATCGACAGGGACGGCAGGTTCCTCGCCATGCGCGTGACCACCACGGCCAACATGGGCGCGTATCTCTCGACGTTCGCCTCGTGCATCCCGACCATCCTCTACGCGACGCTGCTCGCCGGCCAGTACACCACGCCGGTGATCTACGCGGAGGTTACGGCGGTGTTCACCAACACGGCGCCGGTGGACGCCTATCGCGGCGCGGGACGGCCGGAAGCAACTTACGTCGTCGAGCGTCTGGTGGAAACCGCGGCGCGCGAGATGAAGATGAACCCGGCGGAGATCCGCCGGCGCAACTTCATCAAGACCTTTCCCTACCAGACGCCGGTCGCTCTGCTCTACGACACCGGCAACTACGAAGCCACGCTCGGCGAGGCGCTGAAGATCGCCGACGTGGCCGGCTTCCCGGCGCGCAAGGCCGAAGCCGCCAAGCGCGGCAAGCTGCGCGGTCTTGGCTACGCCTGCTACATCGAGGCCTGCGGCATCGCGCCCTCGAACGTCGCGGGCGCCCTCGGTGCGCGCGCGGGGCTGTTCGAGGCGGGCGAGGTCCGGGTGCACCCGACCGGCAAGGTGACGGTATTCACCGGCTCGCACTCGCACGGCCAGGGCCACGAGACTACTTTCGGGCAGGTGGTGGCCGACCGCCTCGGGATTCCGATGGAGGATGTCGACATCGTGCACGGCGACACCGGCAAGGTTCTCTTCGGCATGGGCACCTACGGCTCGCGCTCGATCGCCGTCGGCGGCACCGCCATCGTGAAAGCCGTGGACAAGGTCATCGCCAAGGGCAAGAAGATCGCGGCGCACCTGATGGAGGCGGCCGAGGCCGACATCGAGTTCAAGGACGGCTCCTTCGTGGTGAAGGGAACCGACAAGAAGAAGGCTTTCGCCGAAGTCTCGCTCGCGGCCTACGTACCGCACAATTATCCGCTCGACAAGCTCGAGCCGGGATTGAACGAGAACGCCTTCTACGACCCGGCCAACTTCACCTTCCCCGCCGGAAGCCATATCTGCGAGGTCGAGGTCGACCCCGACACCGGGAACGTCAAGATCGTCAACTTCACCGCGATCGACGACTTCGGCAAGATCATCAACCCGATGATCGTCGAGGGCCAGGTGCACGGCGGCCTGACGCAAGGGATCGGTCAGGCGCTCACCGAGGGCTGCCACTACGACGGCGATTCGGGGCAGCTCGTCACCGGCACCTACATGGACTACTGCATGCCGCGGGCCGACGACGTTCCGACCTTCAAGGTCGGGACCAAGGAAACGCCGTGCACCCACAACCCGCTCGGGGTGAAGGGCTGCGGCGAGGCCGGTGCGATCGGGGCGCCCGCGGCGGTAATGAACGCGCTCACCGACGCGCTCGGAACGCGCGACATCGAAATGCCGGCGACCCCGCAACGGATCTGGCGCGTGTGCCAGGACATGAAGAAAGCCGCCTAGGAGACGACAAATGTACGCATTCGAATATCAAAAAGTAAAATCGGTCGACGACGCGGCGAAGATCATCACCAAGGACTCCGACGCCAAGGTGCTCGCGGGCGGCCAGAGCCTGATCGCGGCGATGAAGCTGCGGCTCGCGAAGCCTTCCAGCGTCGTCGATCTCGGCTCGATCAAGGGGCTCTCGGGCATCAAGGCCGACGGCAAGGCGGTGACGATCGGGGCGATGACGCGCCACGCCGAGGTCGCCGCGTCCTCGGACGTGAAGAAAGCGATCCCGGCCCTGGCCGCGCTCGCCGCCGGGATCGGCGACCGCATGGTGCGCAACATGGGCACGATCGGCGGCTCGCTCGCCAACAACGATCCGGCGGCCGACTATCCCGCCGGCGCGCTCGGCCTGGGCGCGACCATCGTCACCAACAAGCGCAAGATCGCGGCCGACGATTTCTTCAAGGGCATGTACGAGACCGCGCTCGGCAAGGGCGAGATCATCGAACAGGTCGTGTTTCCGGTCCCGAAGCGCGCCGCGTACATGAAATTCAAGAACCCGGCGTCGCGCTACGCCATCGTCGGCGTGTTCGTCGCCGATTTCGGCTCGGGCGTGCGCGTCGCCGTCACCGGCGCAGGCCCCAGCGTTTTCCGCGTGGCGCAGATGGAGAAGGCGCTGGCCTCGAAGTTCGCGCCGGAATCGGTGGCGAACATCAGCGTGCCCGAGAAAGGACTCAATACAGATCTGCATGCCAAAGCGGATTACCGTGCGCACCTGATCACGGTGATGGCCAGGCGCGCGGTCGAAGCAGCGATCAAATAAGAACATCCGGGAGTCCCCGGTTCCCGGGGCCCGCATGCCGTCCTCGCGGCGGCGTGAACGGTCGGGGATCAAACTCTTCCGGACCCGATCGAGGGCTGATCTCCTCGAGGGGATCCCGACCGGCCCTCCCCCAATTCGCATTGGGGGAGGGTTTTTTATGCCCCAAATGGCATAATCTGCGCATGACCGTCCTGCCCAAATCGATCGACGACACCCTCGCCCTGCTCGCGGGCGCCGACTACGTCGCCGAGCGCAGCCTCGCCACTGCCGTCTTTCTTGCGCTCAAGATGGGTCGGCCGCTGTTCCTCGAGGGCGAGGCCGGAGTCGGCAAGACCGAGATCGCCAAGGTGCTCGCCACGGGCCTGGGGCGGCCGCTCGTTCGCCTGCAGTGCTACGAGGGCCTCGACATCGCCTCCGCTGTATACGAGTGGAACTACTCGCGCCAGATGATCGAGATCCGCCTCGCCGAGACCGAAGGGGCGTCGCGCGACGCGGTCGCGAAGGACATCTTCTCGGAGCGCTTTCTCGTCAAGCGGCCGCTGATGCAGGCCCTCGAAGGCGAGAAGGGCGCGGCACCCGTGCTCCTCATCGACGAGCTCGACCGCACCGACGAGCCCTTCGAGGCCTATCTGCTGGAAGTGCTCTCGGATTTCCAGATCACCATTCCCGAGATCGGCACGGTGAAAGCGAAGGAGCCGCCGATCGTCGTGCTCACCTCCAACCGCACGCGGGAGATCCATGACGCCATCAAGCGGCGTTGCTTCTACCACTGGGTCGATTACCCCGATGCGCTACGCGAGCTCGATATATTGAAGCGCAAGGCGCCCGAGGCCTCGGAAAAGCTCTCGCTCGAGGTGGTGGCATTCGTGCAGCGCCTGCGCAAGATGGATCTTTTCAAGCTGCCCGGCGTCGCCGAAACGATCGACTGGTCGAAGGCGCTGGTGGCGCTCGACAAGATGACGCTCGATCCACAGACCGTCAACGATACGCTCGGCACGCTGCTGAAATACCAGGACGACATCACCCGCGTGCGCGGGAGCGACGCCGAGCGCCTCCTCGCCGAGGTCAGGGCCGAGCTCGCCGCGGCATAACTCCGCGGTGCAGAAATCCCCAGGAACTCCCTCGCTCGAGGCGGCCGACCTGCGTTGCGTGCGCGGCGAGCGCACCCTCTTCGCCGGCCTCTCCTTCGCGCTGAAAGGCGGGGAGCTGCTGCGCATCGGCGGCCCCAACGGGTCGGGCAAGACGAGCCTGCTGCGCATCGCCTGCGGGTTGCTCGAGCCCGATCGGGGCGAAGTCCGCTGGGGCGGCGAGAACGTGCGCAGGCTCAAGGAGGAGTTCTGGGTGCGCCTGCTCTATATCGGGCACGCCAACGCGCTGAAGGACGACCTGACCGCCGCGGAAAACCTGGGCGTGGCCTGCGCGCTGGCCGGGATTGTCGCCGACGACCGACAAATCGGCGAGGCGTTGAGGATGCTCGGCCTGGCGGGGCGCGAGAACCTGCCCACCCGCGTGCTGTCTCAGGGGCAGCGTCGGCGCGTGGCGCTGGCGCGGCTTGCGCTCGGCGCGGATACCCCGCTGTGGGTGCTCGACGAGCCTTTCACCGCGCTCGATGCCGCGGCGATCGATTGCGTGCAAAGCCTGATCGGCGGGCACGTTTCGCGCGGTGGCGGGGTCTTATACACCACGCACTACGAGGCGAGCATCGGGGCCGCGGTTTCGCGGCGCATCGATCTCGCGGGAAGCTGAAATGATCGCGGCGTTGCGCTGCGTGATCCTCCGCGACCTGCGGCTCGCCGCGCGGCGCAGCTCCGACGTTCTAACGGTAGTGCTCTTTTTCGTGATCGTAGTGAGCCTTTTTCCTCTCGGAATCGGACCGGAGCCGAAGCTCCTGCGGACCGTCGCCCCAGGCGTCCTGTGGGTGGCGGCGCTGCTCGCCTCGATGCTCGCGCTCGGCCGCGTGTTCGCCGCCGACCACGCCGACGGGACGCTCGAGCAGATGATGCTCGGCGCGACGCCCTTGGGGTTGGTGGTGGCGGCAAAAGTATTCGCGCACTGGCTGATTTCCGGCCTGCCGCTCGTGCTGATCTCCCCGGTTTTGGCGCTACAATTTGACCTTTCTCAAGAGGTGCTCGGGGTACTGGCCCTGTCCTTGGCCCTGGGCACGCCGGTCTTGAGCCTGATCGGTGCTATCGGCGCGGGGTTGACGCTGGGTTTGAGGGGCGCGGGGACTCTCCTGTCCCTTCTGGTGCTGCCTTTGTACGTTCCGGTGCTGATCATCGGGGCGGGTGCCGCAGACGCGGCGGCCTCGGGCCTGGGCGGAAACGCGCAACTTCTGCTCCTCGGCGCGATGCTGATATTCGCCGGTGCATTCGCTCCATGGGCCGCGGCAGCGGCGCTGCGCATTTCAGTTGAATAGCGAGCCAGCATGAGCATGAATTGGTTCAAGTACTCTTCGCCGCAGACTTTCTTCCCTCTCGCGGGAAGGCTCGCGCTCGTATTCGGCGCGCTCGCGCTCCTCGCGTGCGCGGTCGGTCTCTATCTCGGATTCTTCGTCGCCCCCACCGATGCGCAACAGGGCGAGTCCTACCGCATCATCTTCATCCACGTACCCGCCGCCTGGATGTCGATGTTCCTCTATGTGGTGATGGCGTTCTGGGCGGGGCTCGGGCTCGCGTTCAACACGCGGCTGTCGGGCATGATGGCGAGCGCGATCGCGCCGACCGGAGCGCTGTTTACTTTCATCGCGCTTTGGACGGGGTCGTTCTGGGGCAAGCCCACCTGGGGCACCTGGTGGGTGTGGGACGCGCGGCTCACCTCCGAACTGATCCTGCTCTTCCTCTACCTCGGCTTCATGGCGCTGCAGGCGGCGATCGACGATCCGCGACGCGCCGACAAGGCGGGGGCGCTGCTCGCCCTCGTCGGCGTGGTCAACGTCCCTATCATCTATTTCTCGGTGAAATGGTGGAACACCCTGCACCAGGGCGCCTCGGTGAGCCTCACCAAGGCGCCGAGCATGGCGGCGACGATGCTCGCCGGGATGCTGATCATGACCTTCGGCTTCTGGTTCTACGGCATCGCGGCGGTGCTGCTGCGCGCGCGCTGCATCATGCTCGAGCGCGAGCACGCCAGCGACTGGGCGGGGCGATACGCGAAAGGCATCGCGTGAACTGGGGCAGCTGGCAGAATTTCCTTGCCATGGGCGGCTATGCCGTTTATGTATGGGGCTCTTACGTGGTGACTTTCGTTCTCATCGTCGCCGAACTGCTGGTGCTTGCCCGGCGCAAACGCAACGCGGTCGAACTCATCCGATGAAACCAAGACACAAGCGCATCGCCATGATCACCGGCGGCCTCGCAGCCCTCGGCGCCGCAGCGGCTTTCGTGCTCGCCGCGTTCCAGGAGAACCTGGTGTTTTTCTTCACGCCGACGCAGGTCGAAGCGAAGGAGGCCCCGCAGGGGCGCGCGTTCCGCATCGGCGGCATGGTCGTGCCCGGAAGCGTGAAGCGCCAGGCCGACGGCGTCACCGTCCAGTTCGTCGTGACCGACACCGCGAAGAACGTACCGGTCGTCTACCAGGGTATCCTCCCGGACCTGTTCCGCGAGGGCAAGGGCGTGGTGACGCAGGGCAAGCTCGGCGGCGACGGCGTTTTCTACGCGAGCGAGGTGCTCGCCAAGCACGACGAAAATTACATGCCGCCCGCCGCGGCCGACGCGATCAAGCAGGCGCAATCGGTCAATGCGCAGTCCATCAATGAGAAAGCCACGCACACACTGGTAGGAGGCGGAAAATGATCCCGGAGCTCGGACAACTCGCCCTCGCGCTCGCCCTGTCGCTCGCGCTCGCCCAGGGCCTGCTCGGACTGGTCGGCGCGGCGCGCGGCGACAATGTGTGGATGGCGGCGACGCGGCCCGCGGCGCGCGGCCAGTTCGTATTCGTCGCCATCGCCTTCGCCTGCCTCACCTCGTCCTTCGTCGCGAACGATTTCTCCGTCGCCTACGTCGTCTCCAACTCCAATTCCGCGCTGCCGCTGCAGTACCGGATCGCCGGGGTATGGGGCGGGCACGAGGGCTCGATGCTGCTGTGGGTCCTGATGCTCTCGGTGTGGACCTTGGGCGTCACCCTCTTCAGCCGCCACCTGCCCCAGGAGATGGTGGCACGCGTGCTCGGCGTCATGGGCCTGGTGAGCGTCGGGTTTCTGCTTTTCATCCTTTTCACGTCCAACCCCTTCCTGCGCCTTTTCCCGGCGGCACCCGACGGGCGCGACCTGAATCCGCTCTTGCAGGACCCGGGCATGGTGATGCACCCGCCGATGCTCTACATGGGCTACGTCGGCTTCTCGATCGCGTTCGCCTTCGCCGTCGCCGCGCTCCTCTCCGGCAGGCTCGACGCCGCGTGGGCGCGCTGGTCGCGCCCGTGGACGACCGCGGCATGGTGCTTTCTCACCGTCGGCATCGCGCTCGGGAGCGGCTGGGCGTACTACGAGCTGGGCTGGGGCGGCTGGTGGTTCTGGGATCCGGTGGAGAACGCCTCGTTCATGCCCTGGCTCATCGGGACCGGACTGATCCATTCGCTCGCGGTCACCGAGAAGCGCGGCGCCTTCCGCAGCTGGACCGTGCTGCTGGCGATTCTCGCCTTCGCGCTCTCCCTGCTCGGGACCTTCCTGGTGCGCTCGGGCGTGCTGACCTCGGTCCACGCCTTCGCGACCGATCCCACGCGCGGCATCTTCATTCTCGCGCTGCTCGCGCTGGTGATCGGCGGTTCGCTGCTGCTCTACGTGTGGCGCGCGCCCAAGATCGGGCTGGGCGGCGGTTTCGAGCCGCTGTCGCGCGAGTCGTTCCTGCTCGCGAACAACGTCATCTTCGCCGCGGCGGCCGGTTCGGTGCTGCTCGGCACGCTCTACCCGCTCGCGCTCGACGCCTCGGGGCTGGGCAAGATCTCCGTCGGGCCGCCCTACTTCGAGACCGTGTTCGTGCCGCTCATGGCGCCGGCGCTCTTCCTCATGGGCGTGGGGCCGCTGGCGCGCTGGAAGCAGGCGAGCCTGCCCGATCTCGTTTCGCGCCTGCGTTGGGCGCTCGCGGCCGCCGTGCTGGCCGCGCTCGCCCTGCCTTTCGCCATGGGGCGCTGGGGAGCGCTCGTCGCCATGGGACTGCTGCTCGCCGCCTGGGTGGCCGCGAGCGGCTTCATGCAGCTGTACGAGAAAGTACGCAACGCCGCGGGCGGCGTGAGCGCGTGGACGCGGTTGAGGAGCGTGCCGCGCGCGACCTACGGCATGCTGCTCGCGCACTTCGGCGTGGCGGTGTTCGTCGTCGGCGTCACGATGGTCAAGGGTTACGAATCCGAGAAGGACGTGCGCATGGAGCCGGGCGACACCGTCGAGCTGGGCGGCTACACGTTCCGCTTCGACGGCGTGAGAGACGTCACCGGACCCAACTACGTCGCGGGTCGCGCGAGAATCGCGGTCAGCCGGAGCGGCAGCCCTGTCACGACGCTCTATCCGGAGAAACGCATCTACCGGGTGCAGAACATGCCGATGACCGAGGCCGCGATCGATACCGGCTTCACCCGCGACCTCTACGTGTCGCTCGGCGACGCCGTGAGCGACAGCGCCTGGGTGGTGCGCGTGCATCACAAGCCCTTCATCGACTGGATCTGGGGCGGGTGCCTGCTCATGGCGCTCGGCGGCGCGCTCGCCGCGAGCGACCGCCGCTACCGCCTGGCCGCGAGGCGCCCGCAGGAGCAATACGCCGCCTCGCCGGCGCGATGACGATGACGCGCTTCGCCATTCCCATCGCCGTCTTCGTCGCGCTGCTCGCGCTCCTCGGCGTCGGGCTCAAGCTCGACCCGCGCGAGGTGCCCTCGCCGCTCATCGGCAAGCCCGCGCCGCATTTCGAGCTGCCCCAGCTGCACGAGACGTCGAAGACCTTCACCGAGCGCGACATGCGCGGCAAGGTGTGGGTGCTCAACGTCTGGGCCTCCTGGTGCGTCAGCTGCCGCGAGGAGCACCCGGTGCTCCTCGATCTCGCCGCAAGCGGCGCCGTACCGGTCTACGGTCTCAACTACAAGGACCGGCGCGAGGACGGCCTCAAGTGGCTCAAAGGCATGGGCGATCCCTATAAGCTCTCGATCTTCGACTTCGACGGCCGCGTCGGGATCGACTACGGCGTCTACGGCGTGCCGGAGACCTACGTGATCGACAAGGCCGGCGTGATCCGCTACAAGCGCATCGGGCCGCTCACGCCGCAGATCGTGAAGGAGAAGGTGCTGCCGCTGGTGCGGGACCTCGAGCGTGCCTAGGCTGCCGGCGCTCCTGCTCTTCGCGTTCCTGGCCGCGCCGGTCGCGGCCAAGGAGGCGGTTCCCGCAGCAGCGGATCCCGTGCTCGAGAAGCGGGTGATCGCCCTTTCCGAGGAGCTGCGCTGCCTCGTATGCCAGAACCAGACCCTGGCCGAATCGAACGCGCCGCTCGCCGAGGACTTGAGAAACCAGGTCCGCGAGAAAATGCGCGCCGGAAAGAGCGAGAGGGAAGTAGTCGAATTCCTGGTCGAGCGCTACGGGGACTTCGTCCTCTACCGTCCGCCGCTCAAGGCAACGACGATCCTGCTCTGGTTCGGGCCGTTCCTGCTGCTCGCTCTCGGATTCGCGGTGCTGTTGCGCCGCGTCCGGCGGCGGCGCCAGGGCACGGACGCCGAAATCAACGACGCGGACCGGAAGCGCGCGGCCGAGCTGCTCGCAGGCAGCGAGCCGCGATGACCCTGTTCGTCGCTCTCGGCGTCCTGCTCGTCGCCGCCGCGCTCCTGTTCGTCGTCCCGCCGCTCGTCCGCAGCACGGCGCGCCCGCGCGAGTCGCGCGACGCCGTGAACGCCGCCGTGTACCGCGACCAGCTGCGCGAGCTGGAAGCCGACCTGAGGGCCGGAACGCTCGCACCCGACCAGCACGACAAAGCCCGTCAGGAGATACAGGCGCGGCTGGCCGCCGACCTCGGGAAGGGCGAAGCTTCCGCGGAAGCGCGCGGAGGCGGGCGCGGCGCCGCGCTCGCCCTGGGGCTCGCCGTTCCGGTTTGCGCGCTCGCGGTCTACCTGTCGGTGGGCGCTCCGGCCATGCTCGCGCCGCAGGCCGGGGAAGGCGCCGGCCCGCACGGGATGAGCGCGCAGCAATTCCAGAGCCTGGTCGAGCGCCTCGCCGCGCGCATGAAGGACAACCCAGAAGACGCCGAGGGTTGGGCGATGCTGGGCCGCTCCTACGCGGTCATGGGACGCTTCGGCGAATCGAGCGCAGCCTACGCCAACGCGGCGGCGCGCCTGCCCAAGGACGCGCAGGTCCTCGCGGACTACGCCGACTCGCTCGCTATGGCGCAGGGCAGGACGCTCCAAGGCGAGCCGGAGAAGATCCTCAAGCGCGCGCTCGCGGCAGATCCGAACAACGTGAAGGCGCTGGTCCTCGCGGGGACGGCCGCCTTCGACAGAAACGATCGCGCCGGCGCCGTCCGGCTTTGGGAACGAGCGCTGGTCGTCCTCCCCGCCGAGTCCGAGATGGCGCAAAGAGTGCGCGCGAGCATCGCCGAGGCGCGCGGCCCCGGCGCGGAGGCCCGAACGCCGGTGGCGAAGGCGCAGCAAGGCCCGCGCGGCGCCCGCATCAGCGGCGTCGTCAAGCTCGATCCGAAGCTCGCGGGGAAAGTCGCGCCTGACGACACCGTTTTCATCTTCGCCCGCGCAGCCGAGGGCCCGCGCATGCCGCTCGCTATCCTGCGCAGGCAGGGGCGCGACCTTCCCGTTCAATTCACCCTCGACGATTCGATGGCCATGGCGCCCGAGATGAAGCTGTCGGCGTTCCCGCGCGTGGTGATCGGCGCGCGAGTGTCGAAGGCCGCGAACGCCACGGCGAGTCCCGGGGATCTGCAGGGGACGAGCGCGGCGGTGCGCGTCGGGGCCACCGACGTCGCCGTGACCATCGACTCCGAACTCCGGTGAGGGTACCTTCACCGACGCAGTCGGGACATCTCGCGGAGAACGTGATGCACTTCGCGCGGGTGCTGCGCGCGGCGGGGCTGCCGATCGGGCCCGACCGGGTGCTCGACGCGGTGCGGGCGCTCGAGGTCGCCGGGGTCGAGCGACGCGACGATTTCTACTGGACGCTCGCGAGCGTTTTTCTCGACCGGCGCGAGCAGTTCGAGATCTACGACCAGGCCTTCCACATTTTCTGGCGGGATCCGCAGCTGCTGGAGCGCGTCATGGCGATGTTCCTGCCACAGGTCTACGGGCGGCAGGGCCGCGACGAGCGCCAAGCCTCGTCGCGCGTCGCCGAGGCGCTGCGCCCGAAGCCGAAGAAACCGCAGGAAACCCCGGTCGAGCCGCCGCAGGAGACGCAGCTCGACGCGAGCCTCTCCTTCTCCGCGCGCGAAGTGCTGCAGCACGCGGACTTCGAGACCATGACCGCCGAGGAGATCTCCCAGGCGAAGAAGATGCTGGCCAAGCTGCGATTGCCGATTCCCGAGATCCGCACGCGGCGCCTCGCCCCCGATCCAGACGGTCCCCGCGTGGATCTGCGCGCGAGCCTGCGCGCGAGCCTGCGGAACGGAGCGCAGGTGATCCAGCTGCGGCGCCGCTCGCCGCAGCGCCGGCATCCCCCGCTGGTGGTGATGTGCGACGTCTCGGGCTCGATGAACCGCTACTCCAGGATGTTTCTGCACTTTCTGCACGCGATCACCAACGACCGCGACCGCGTGACGAGCTTCGTGTTCGGCACGCGGCTCACCAACATCAGCCGCTACCTGCGCCACCGCGACGTCGACGTGGCGATGAGCGGCGTGTCGGACGCGATCGCCGACTGGTCGGGCGGGACGCGCATCGGCAACTGCCTGAGGGAATTCAACCTGCGCTGGTCGCGCCGCGTCCTCGGGCAGAACGCGGTCGTGCTGATGATTTCCGACGGCCTCGACGGCGACGTCGGCGAAGGACTTGCGCGGGAAATGGAACGCCTGCACAAATCGTGCAGGAAGCTCATCTGGCTGAACCCGCTGCTGCGCTACGAGGGGTTCGAGGCGCGGCCGGCGGGGGTGCGCGCGATGCTCCCGCACGTCGACGAATTCATGCCCGTGCACAACGTGGCGAGCCTCCTCGATCTGGCGCAGGCCCTCGAGGGCTCGCACACGCACCGCCGCGCCGCCTGACGCAGCCTCGGTAATATTCACAAACCGCCCCGAGCGCCAGGGGCCCCCTGCTACAATGTTTCGGTCCAACCCATCGGACGTCGTTCTACTGGGAGGAACCATGCTTGGGCGCTCGACCCGTGGCGGTTTGCGGCTCGTGGCGCTGCTGATCTGTGCCAGCGCGTCTGCGTTCGGGCAGACCGTCGGTGTCCTGACGGTCGCAGAAGGCGGCGTCGTTCTCGTAAGAGGCGCCACGACCTACACGGCCGGACAGGGCGTCGCCGTGCAGAACGGCGACATGCTCGCGATCGATCCCAAGGGACAGGCGCAGATCGAGTTCGACGACGGCGCCATCCTCAACCTTGGCCGGGGCACGCGCGCCCTGCTGCTTTCTCCTCAGGTCGCAGGCGGAGATCCCGGCGTCGCGCTGCAATCGGGGTGGATGAAATTCACGCGCGCGAAGGCGGCCAAAGGCAAGCCGTACCGCTACGTCGCGCCGCTCGCGCGGCTGACCACGACGGGGGCGACCGGCGTGCTGCGCATCGGCGAGGGATCGAGCGAGTTGTTCGTCGAGTCGGGCGCCGCGAGATTCGTCGAGCTGTCGAAGAGCGGCACGCCCGGGGCCGGCCGCGACCTGAAAGGCGGGGAGTTCGCCGCCCGGCGCGAAGGGCAGCCGCTGGCCGTGGCGCCTCGCCCCTCCGCGGATTTCGTCAAAGCCATGCCGGTGCATTTCAGGGACGACCTGGCGGCGTTCCTTCCCCGCGTCCGGAACAGGAACGTCGAGCCGAGGCGCGAGCACGAGACGACCTACGGCGAGGTCGAGGCCTGGCTGAAGGCGAGCCCGCCGATCCGAAGGAGCCTCGTCGACAGGTTTCACAGCCGCGCGAAGGACCCCCAATTCCGGGCCAAGCTGGTCGAGAATCTCGCGGCGCATCCGGAATGGGACCCCATCCTTTTCCCCGAGAAGTACGAGGAAAGGAGGAAGGAAGAAGCGGAGAAGGCGGAGAAGGAAAAGGCGCAGAAGACGGACAAAGTTCAGTAAGGAAAACGTGGAGGGCATCTCATGAAACTGATCGTCAAGTTCAACCTGGTGTTTCTTTTGATTTTCGCGATCGGCCTGACCGTCGCGGCCTACATCTCGCGCGACCTGCTCGAGCGCAACGCGCGCGACGAAGTCCTGCAGAACGCCCGCATCATGATGGAAGCGGCGCTCGCCACGCGCACCTACACCAGCAACCAGGTGCGCCCGCTCCTGGAGACGCAGATGAAGTACGAGTTCCGGCCCCAGTCGGTCCCGGCGTTCGCCGCGACGGAGCAGCTCAACGACCTGCGCAAGAAATTCGCGGACTACAGCTACAAGGAGGCGACGCTGAATCCGACCAATCCTCGCGATCGCGTCAGCGACTGGGAGTCCGAGATCGTGAACCAGCTGCGCCGGGACCCGGAGCGCGTCGAAATCATCGGCGAGCGCGAGACGCTGACGGGCCGCGCCATGTATCTGGCGCGACCCATCCAGATCAAGAGCGAGGCCTGCCTGACCTGCCACAGCACCGTCGACGCGGCGCCGAAGACGATGATCGAGCTGTACGGCCCCGCCAACGGATTCGGCTGGAAGCTGAACGAGGTCGTGGGCGCGCAGATCGTGTCGGTGCCGATGACTCTTCCGATCAAGCGGTCCGAGGACACCTTCAAGGTGTTCCTGATCTCCCTCACCGCCGTGTTCGCGTTCATCTTCGTCGCGCTCAACCTGATGCTCCACTACATCGTGATCTGGCCGGTCACCAGGCTGTCGCACATCGCCGACGAGGTGAGCCTCGGCAAGCTCGACACCCCCGGCTTCGCGGTCAAGGGCAGCGACGAGATCGCCGCCCTCGCGGGCTCGTTCGAGCGCATGAGAACGAGCCTGATGCAGGCGATGAAGATGCTCGGGGAGTGACGCGCGAGGCGCGAGCTCCGAGAGGGCCACGTGGAAAATCTGCGGCAACTGGGCAAGTACCGGATCGCCGAGGTCATAGGCGCGAGCGCGCTCGCGACCGTCTACAAGGCGACCGACCCGGAGCCCGAGCGCACCGTGGCCTTGAAGATCCACCGCAAGGAGGGAATCGACCCGAGAATCACGGCCAGCGCGGTCGCCAAGTTCAAGAATCAGATGCTCGCCGCCGAACGGCTGGCCCACCCGGGCATCGCCGATGTCTACGAGCAAGGCGAGGACGAGAGCGTCGCGTATCTGGCGATGGAGTACCTCGCCGGCAGGGGGCTGCGCGACTTTCTGACTCTGCGCCTGCGGCTCGGGCTCAACGACACGATGCGCATCATGGGCCAGTTGCTGGCCGCGCTCGATTTCGCGCACGCCAACGGCGTGGTGCACCGGGACGTGAAGCCGGCGAACATCATCATGCTCCTGAGCGGTCGCCTGAAGCTCGCCGATTTCGGGATCGCCCTGATCGACACGTTCGACATCGCGCAGGCGGGCGCCGTCGCCGGCTCCCCCTCATACATGTCCCCGGAGCAGCATTCCGGGCTGGAAGCCGACCGGCGCAGCGATCTCTTCTCCTGCGGCGTCGTCTTGTACGAGCTTCTCACCGGCAGCAAGCCCTTCGAAGGATCGCCCGACACCGTGGGCGAAAAAATCTGCCGCGAACCCTACCGCCCGGCCTCCGAGCTGAACCCCAAGGGATCGTCCCCCGCGCTGGACGGGGTCATCGCCAGAGCACTCGCCAAGAAGCCCGAGGAACGCTTCCCGACCGCGCGGGATTTCGCAAGCGCCCTGGACGCGGCATTCAAGGATGGGGGCGAAGCCCAGCGGCAGGCGAGCGCCGAGGAGCCGGCAAGCGTGACCGTGAGGACCGAGGACAGCACGGTCCTGCTCTCCGCCGCGCTCAGGCTGGCCGTCGAGGACCTGCGCGCGATCGAGACCTTGCTCACGCTTCACGTCGGTCCGATGGCGAAGCTGCTGCTCAAGCAAACCGCGAGGACCGCGAGCGACGGCCCCGTGCTGGTGAGCATGCTCGCGAAGTACATCCCGGCCGAAGCGAACAGGAAGACCTTCATCACCGCGGCCATGGAAAAGCTGGCCTCGGCCTCGTCCGAAGGCGCCGACAGCCCCACGGTCCGTTTCTCGAGGAATCTGATCGACGCCACCGCAATCGAAGTCGCGTCGAAGCGGCTCGCGCGTTATCTGGGACCGATCGCGAAGGTCATCGCGAAGAAGACGCCGGGTCGACCCACCGACCTGAGGGCCTACTACCGCCAGCTCGCCGAAAACATCAACGATCCCGCCGATCGCGCCCGTTTTCTCAAGGACGCGGGGTACGAGAAGTAGGGCGGCGGGCTACACCTTCAGCGTCGGCAGCAGCTTGAGCGCGTTGTCGCGCTCGATCGCGCGCAGATCCTCCGCGGAAAACCGGAACGCGGACAGCCCGTCGATCTCCTCGGCACCGTCGCGGAACGGGAAATCGGTGCCGAACAGCACCTGCGACGGCGTGACGATCTTCATCAGCGCCGCGAGCGCACCCGAGTGATTCCCCTGCGCGGTGTCGTAATGGAATTTCTTCAGCTCGTACATCATGCCCTTGGGCATAGCTCGCGCGGCCTTTTCCTTCATGTCGATCTCCTGGCGGACGCAGCGGGAGAGGAGAAAGGGCATGGTGCCGCCCGAGTGCGAGAAGATCCAGCGGATGTCGGGATAGCGCGACGCCGTGCCGCTGAACACGAGGCTCGCCATCGCCCGCGTCGTGTCCGTTGCATATTCGATGACCGCCGGCGGCACGTCGCTCCTGACGTTCTTGCAGCACTCGGGCGAAAGCGGGTGGGTGTAGATCACGGCCTTCCTGCGGTTGAGCTCCTCCCAGACGGGCGCGAACGAAGCGTCGCCCAGGTATTTGTCCTGGTAGCTCGTCATCAGGCCGATGCCGTCCGCCTTGAGCGTATCCAGGGAGTGGGCGATTTCCTTGAGCGATCCCTCGGTGTCCAGGAGCGGGAGCGTCGCAAAGCTCGCGAAACGCCCCTTGTGATCGCGCGCGAGCTGAGCGCCATATTCGTTCGAGACCCGCGCGATGCGGCGCCCCTTCTCGAGGTCGGTGGTGACCGCGCTCGGCTGGATGAGCGACATCACCGACAAGGCGATGCCGCTCTTGTCCATGTCCTCGAGGGACATCTGGGGCGACCATTTGAAGGTCGAGCCCGCGCGCCGGCCGGAGACCTCGTCGAGATAGCCCGGATACATGAGGTGATGATGGACGTCGATGCGCGACGCCTTCGCCCCTTGCGCAACGAGGCCGGCGGGAAGGGCGGCGGCTGCGCCCAGCGCGGCGAGTCTTCCCAGGAATTCGCGGCGAGGTGCTGACATCGTTTTTTCCTCCTTCGAGATTCTCTCGAAAAGTATCCTATCATGGCGGTCGGGGCGAACCCGGCGCAGGAGAGCATGTGAATTCGTTGCGGTACACAGGGCTGGCGGCGTTGCTCCTCGCCGCGCCGGGCTGGGCGCAGGATCCGGCGCCGGGATATCCGAACCGCGCGATCCGCATCATTGTCCCCTTCCCGGCGGGCGGCGCCGCCGACGCCCTGCCGCGCATCGTCGCCGAAAGGCTCGCCGCGAAGTGGGGGCAGCCGGTCATCGTCGAGAACCGCGCCGGCGCGAGCGGCTCGATCGGCGCGGAGGCGGTGTGGCGCGCCGACCCCGACGGCTATACTCTGCTCGCCACGCCTCCCGCGCCGCTGGTGATCAACCCCAGCCTGTACGCCAAGCTCGCCTACGACCCCGCGCAGCTCGTCCCGGTGTCGGTGATGGCGGTGATCCCCAGCGTCCTGCTCGTCAACGCCGCGAAAGTCCCCGCGGGCACGCTTCAGGAATTCGTCTCACTGGTGCGCGCCAACCCGGACAAGTTCAACTACGCGTCCCAGGGAACGACCACGGTCTCGTTTCTTACCACCGAGATGTTCAAGACCGCGGCCGGGGGCCTCAAGATCACGCACATCGCCTACAAGGGGACGGCACCGGGGCTCGCGGCGCTCCTCGCGGGGGAAGTGGAGATCATGTTCGACAACCTCGGAGTGACAGTGCAGCACGTGCGCTCGGGCAGGCTCCGAGCGCTCGCGGTCGGGAGCGGGCGGCGCGTGCCCTCGCTGCCCGACGTGCCGGCGATGGCGGAGTTCTATCCGGGTTTCGTCTCGATCGCCTGGTTCAGCGTGTCGGCGCCGCCGAAGACCCCCGCCGCCCTCGCCGATAAGCTCTCGCAGGCGATCGCCGAAACGCTCGGGCAGCCCGAGGTGGCGAAGCGCCTCGCCGATCTCTCCGCGGAGCCGATCGCGAGCACGCCCGCCGCGATGGCCGCGCTCATGAAAGAGGACGCCGAGCGCTGGCGCGCGGTGATCCGCGCCGCCGGGGTGAAGCCCGAATGAGCGCCCCGACTCGGGTCGCCTTCCTCGAGGGCCTGCGCGTCATGGCGCGCTACAACCGCTGGATGAACGAGCGCCTGTACGACTGCTGCGAGAAGCTCCCGGAGGCCGAGCGCAAGCGCGACCGCAGCGCCTTTTTCCGCTCGATCCACGGCACCCTCAATCACCTCCTGCTCGGCGACCGCCTGTGGTTGTCGCGGTTCCTCGCGCGCGAATTCCGCTTCGGATCGCTGGCCGAAGAGCTCTATTCGGACTTCGCCGAGCTGCGGCGCGAGCGCGCGAAGACCGACGCGGAAATCCTCGAATGGATCGAGACCCTGGACGAAGATCGTCTCGCGGGGCCGCTCAGGTTCCGCAGCGTCGTGGGCAACAAGGACCGCAGCTTTCCCCTGTGGTTCGCGGCGCAGCAGTTCTTCAATCACCAGACCCACCACCGGGGGCAGCTGACCACCCTGCTCACGCAGGCGGGAATCGACCCGGGCGTCACCGACCTGCTGTGGCTGCCGGGGATGGAGCAGAAAGGCTAGAGCTCTACCTGTAGAAGATATGTCCGCCGATGCGGGCGAGCGGTTTCTTGCCCCTCGCCCAGTCGGGCTTTATGTAGGTGGCGTGAAAGAACATCGCGCCGTCGAGCACCGCGGGCTCGCGACCGTAGTAGACCGCTTCGGCGATCTCCCAGGCCTGCAGCCATTGCTCTCCGGCGGGTGCCGGCAGCACATCGAACTCGGTCCAGGAAAACGCGCCGACATAGCGCCCGCGCAGCGGGTCCCAGTTCTTCTGGTAAACGACGCCGCAGACCGTCCCGGGATAGCGGCCCGAGGCCTTGCGGTTCATCGTGACTTCCGCGACCGCGTATTGTCCGGCGGTTGGCTCACCGCGCGCCTCGAAATAGACGTTGCGGGCGAGGCAGGCGACGCTGCGCCGGTCGTCCTGGCGCGCGTAGGTCACCCGCATCGCGCAGAAAAATCCCGCCGCGATCAGGACGAGAACCGCGGCAAAAATCCACGGCTCCTTGTCCGCGGCGTACCACGCCACCCGCACGTCCAGCCACCGGCGCGACACCGCCCAGGCGACGTCCGATGCCAGCCTTGATGGGAAGGATCTCGTACCCATGATTCCCGTGTCAGGTCGAAGTCAGGTATGTGGGGGGTGAGCGCCCGGCCGCAAGGGTGCCCGCGCCACCCGGGCGCCGGACGACCGGATTCGTCGCCGGACCACGACACCCGGCCTAGGTTACACGTCCCAGGGGCAAAGGAGCCTCGATTTCTCACCCCCTGTGAAGTAGTTAATAAAGGGACCGATGACTTTGGCATAATCTTCCCCCTCGGCGGTGCGGAATGAGGGCGAAGGTGAACACTACGCTGGTCATCAATTCGAAGGGGGGGTCCGGCAAGACCACGGTCACGACCAACCTCGCCAGCTACTACGCCTCCCGCGGTGTCCCTACGACCATACTGGACTACGATCCTCAGGGGTCGAGCCTGAACTGGGTCGGCCTGCGCAACCGCTCGGGAACGACGCTCTGGGGAGCCAACGCAGCCCCGCAAAAAGGGCCGCGCATACGCAGCATCGAGATGCATGTGCCGGCGGACACCCGGCAGCTTTTCATCGACGCGCCGGCGGGAGCGTCGGGCCTGCTGCTGCAGGAGATGCTGTCCCGCACCAACAGCATCGTCATTCCCGTCGCCCCATCCGCGTTCGACATCTACGCCACGGCGAACTTCGTGAAAGACCTGCTCCTGGTAGGCCGCATCCGCACGCGCAGCATACGCCTCGCGGTGGTGGCGAACCGGGTCCGGAACTCGGTGCCGGTGTATCGCCCCCTCGAGCGGTTTCTCGGCTCGCTCGGGCTGCCTTTCCTGACTCGCATCAGCGACTCCGACGTCTACGTCGCCGCTGCCGAGACCGGGGTCGGGATCTTCGAGATGGACGCATCGGCCGGGGTCGCCGAGCGCGCCGAGTTCATGCCCATCGTCGACTGGGTGGGCGGGCCGCGCACGGCGGAAGCTCCCACCGTAAGCAAAGTCATCGACCTCACGCAAGCACGCTGGTCGGACAAGGCCCGGGTCCCGTTCAGCCGCCAGGGGCTGAGCAGCGTAACCGGCTCCCACTAGCTTCACAGATCAAGAGAAGAGCTCCGGCAGCTCGGCCACGCTCCCGACCAGGTGGGTGTGCGGCTGCGCGGCCATCATGGCGCGCTCGTGCGCGCCGGTGAGCACGCCGATGTTCCAGCCCACTCCCGCGTTGTAGCCCGCCTGCAGATCGAGCATCGTGTCGCCGACGTTCGCGACCGAAGCCGCGCCCGCGACGCCGGTCAGCTCCATGCAGCGGAGAATCATGTCCGGCGCGGGCCGGCCGCACGCCACGTCGTCGCCGCACACGATGGCATCGACCGTCTCCGTGCTCCAGCCCAGGGCCGCGAGCAGCATGCTCGCCGTATCGCGATCGAAGCCGGTGTTGAGCGCCGCGCGGATGCCGCGCCCACGCAGCCACTCGAACACGCCCGCCGCGCCGGGAATTTCGCGAACCCGGCCCTGGTAGAGGCGGGCGAGGTGCTCGCGGAAGGAGGCGAGCACGCGCTCCGCCTTCTGCTCGCGCCCATCGCCCCGGGGCAGCAGGTCGAGGATCGCCTGGCGCTTGGCCGCCCCGCGCACGTTGCGAATATCGCCGGGGCCGACCGCGATGCCGTGCTCGGCGAGCGCCGCCATGAACGCCTGCGGCACCTGGCCGTCGTCCATTACCGTGGTGCCGGCCATGTCGAAGACCACAAGCTCGACCACGGGAGTCGCGGGCCTCAGATGGGAATCGCGAGGAGCGTGTCGACCGCGCGGCTGTCGAGGACCACGATTTTCTCCTCGAACCGCGCGCTCGCACCGTCGATGCAGATCCGGTCGAGATAGCGTCCGCTCGCGAACAGGATCGACTCGCCGGTGTGCATGATCCGCACGACCTGGAAATTGGAGGTCGCGCGCGCGGTACGGGCGTCGATGCGCTCCACGAGAACCGAGGACACGGCGTGGCGGTAGCGCTGCGCCTCGTAGATGTTGGCGTGGCGAAGGGCCGACACGCGGTCGCGCAGCATCGCCCGCGAATCCGCGTAGATGATGGGAAGCGGGAGATTGCGCTCGAAATTCTCCGCCGTGGTGATGCGATAGCGCCCTTTCTCGGCGAAGAACTCGGGCCACTCCTCCAGCCGGTCGTCGTCGAGCGCATGCACGTAGCGCGCGAGAAGGTTTTCGACGGTGAGCTGGAGCTCGATGTCCATTCAAGTTTGTCATTCTGAGGGCGCAGCCCGAAGAATCTCCCTACAAGTTCCCTCGCTTCGCTCGGGATGACATGCTCAGGATGACATCCGATTTCACAGTTCCATGTGTTTGCGGTATTGCTGCCACAGGCCGCGCACCGAGGTCTCGGTGACGCGCGACTCGCTCGACGCGACGCCGCGGCCGCCCATCTCCACCACCGAGGCGTGCCCCGCCGCACCCTGCGTGCCGCGCTGCACGAAGCCGGTCGCGGCGCCGTCCTCGAGCGAGATATAGCCCGACGGCCCGACGAGATTCGCCTGCTTCATGCGCCGCTCGGCCATCTCGTCGTCGTCGCTCGCGTAGCCGAACGCCGTCCACACCAGCTCGGTCCTGCCGACACCCTTGGGCAGCACCTGGCGCACGGCCAGGCAGTTCATGATCTGCTGCAGCACGAACCCCGGAAAAACGGTGAGTATCTGCAGCGTGACCCCGTCGCCGAACTCGTCCACCGAATCGAGCATCTGCGGCGCTTCCAGCCGGTACCCGCCCGAGACCGAACGCATGCCGGCGCGCTCGTACTCATCGCCGCTCGAGTCGGTCTTCATCATGGTGAAGCTCGCGTGGCTGCCGCCCTCGCCGCCGACGATCACACCACCCTTCTGCTCCAGGCGGTTGAGGCGGAAGGTCGAGAAGAAGAGGTGCAGCAGGCTCGCGTGATAGGTGTCCTTCACGTTCTCGAAGTAGAGCTTCCAATTGCTGGGCAGTATCTGGCTGTAGCCGCCGAGCACGCGCACCGGCTCCTTCATCACGCGCCGGATCCTCGCCGCGACCTCGGCGCCGACGTAGCGCTCGAAGGGCGGCGTCGCTTCCGAGAGCGTCGCGAACACCAGCCCGCAGAACGTCGTCACGCGAAGCTTGCGCGGGGCCTGGCTCTCGGGCTGCGCATCCTCGGGCATCCCGCCCTGCCCCTTGATGCCGCGCCGGAAGGCGACCCCGGTGAGATTGCCCTGCAAGTCGTAGGTCCAGTTGTGATAGACGCAGGCGATCTCCTTCGCGCTGCCGCGGTCCTTCAGGCACAGGAGCGCGCCCCGGTGCGCGCAGCGGTTCTCGAAACAGTTGAGCGCGCCGCGCTCGTCGCGCGTCACCACCACCGGCATGTCGCCGACAAAGGTCGTCTTGAAGTCGCCCACGTCGCGCAGCTCGGCCTCCAACCCCAGGAAATTCCAGGTCGCACCGCGATAAATGCGCTCCTGCTCGCGCGCATAGACGTTCTCATCCTGGTAGATCCAGTAGGGAACGCGCGTGAGCCCTTCGCTCGGCCAGACTCGGGGTTCGGTTGCCGCCATGAAGTATCGTGGAGAAGCGGATATTCAAGCGAATTCTAACACCGTAAAATATCGGGGAGACCGGAGAAAACAATGACTTGCCGACTCGCCGCAAGGGCAGATCGATGACATTGCCTCTCATCGCCATCGCGACGGGCGACCCGGCCGGGATCGGCCCCGAGATCGCGCTGAAGGCGGCGCTCGACCCGCGCGTGAGGAGTATCTGCAGGCCGCTGCTGGTCGGCGACCGCGGCGCGCTCGAGGCGCACGCCAGAGCCTGCGGCTTGAAGCCCGACATCCAGTCGGTCGCCCGCGCCGCGGGCTCGAGCTGGGAGAACGGAACCGTGAACCTGATCGAGCGCAGGCAGTTCGGGCCGGGCGAGCTGCACATCGGCGCGATCGCCGCGCCGCACGGCGAGGCCGCGCTCGACTCCGCAAAGGCGGCGATCGACGCCGCCCTCGCGGGGGACGTCGACGCCGTGGTCGCCGCTCCGCAAACGGAAAGCTCGATCAAGCTCGCCGGGATCGAGTTCGACGGCTATCCGGGCTTCGTCGCCCGCTGCACGGGCGTGCCCCCCGAGGACGCCTTCCTCATGCTCTGCTTCGATTCGCACGGAACCGAGATGCGCATCACCCATGCGACGCTGCACGCGAGCCTCAGGCGCGCGATCGAGCTGGTGACTCGCAGCCGCGTGCTGAACGCGATCCGTTCGACCGACTCGGCGCTGCTGCGGCTCGGCCTCGGCTCCCCGCGAATCGCCGTGTCGGGCTTGAATCCTCACGCTGGTGAAGGCGGCCTCTTCGGCGAGGAGGAGCACGAGGTCATAGGCCCGGCGATCTCGGATGCGCAGAAGGCTGGCGTGGCCGCGGAAGGCCCTTTCGCTGCCGACACGATGTTCCTGAAGCAAGGCTACGACGCCTTCGTCGTCATGGTGCACGACCAGGGCCACATCATGGCGAAGACGCACGCCCTTGCGGGCGCCGCGGCTCTCGCCGTCGGCACGCCGGTGCTGTTCGCCTCGGTCGCGCACGGCAGCGCGCTCGACATCGCCGGGAAGAACCGCGCCGACCCCGGCGCGATCGTCGCCGCGATCCGGCGCCTCGCCGGCCTCGCGGCGACATAGACGTGGAGACCAAGGCCACGATTCCCGCGCTTCAGCAGATGAAGCGCGACGGCCGCAAGATCGTCGGAGTCGTCGCGTGGGACTTCCAGATCGCGCAGATCGCCGACCGCGCCGGCGTGGATTTCATCTCGGTGGGCGACTCGGTCGGGGTGAACCTGTGGGGGCACGCGAGCGACACCGAAGTCACCGTGGACGAGATGCTCATTTGCTGCAAGGCAGTGCACCGCGGCGCGAAGCGCGCGCTCCTGAGCTGCGATGTCCCTCACGGTGCCGGGCACGCGAGTGCCGATGCCGCCGTGCGAGCCGCGCTTCGGCTCGCCGAAGCGGGCGGCGCCGAAATGGTGAAGGTCCTGGGTGATCCGCGGATCGTGCGCGCGATCGTCAAGGCGGGCGTTCCGGTATTCGCCGAGTTCCACGGCGAGAACGCTCCCGTCGATAGGCTGGTCGAGCAGGCGAAACGGCTGCAGGACGCGGGGGCTTCGCTCCTCGATTTCAGGCACTCGGGGCCCGTCGCAGGCCCCGCCGTCGCAGATGCGGTTTCGATTCCGGTCGTCGGAGGTCTGGGCGGCGGACCGTGGCTCGACGGGCGCGTGCGCCTGGCGCACACCGCCATCGGCTACGCGGCGAAATGGATCGACGCCAAGGCAGAAACCTACGGCAACGCCGCGAAGCTGAGCCTGGAGGCTTTCGAAGCTCTGATCGACGACGTGCGCGCCGGACGGCAGATCAAGGGCGGGTAGAGGAACGGCGCCCGCGCGAGGGACGCCGCTCGCCGATTTTCAGCGTGTTTACAGCGACCTGATCTCCACCTTGCGCCACTTGATCGCGCCGCCGGGGGCGTCCTTGGCGCCGAGGCCGTATTGAAGCGCCACGCGCCCTTCCGGGAGCTTGCCGTCCTGGACGTTCACCGTCTGGACCCCGTTCAGCACGACGGTCAGCTGCGGGCCCTTGGCGGTGATCTCATACGTGTTCCATTTACCTCCCGCCTTCGGCATGGGGTCGACTTTGGCAACGTTGACGATCGCGCCTGTGCCGTATTCCTGCCCGGGACGCTGGTCGAAGATATTGACCTCGTAGCAGGTCACAGCGCCGATCTTCGCCGGGTCCGTGCAGCGGATGAAGATACCGCTGTTCGTCGTGTGGTCCGCCCAGAATTCCGCCTTGATCTGGAAATCCTTGTACGAGTTCTTCGACACCAGATACCCGCCCTTGCCCTTGTCGGCGACGATGGCGCCGCCTTCCGCCCGCCAGTTGGCCTCGCCCACGGGACTGAAGTTTTCCATTCCCGAGTCGCCGTCGACCAGGGTGGTCCAGCCCCCGCCCGACATGCTCGCGCAGCCGAAAACGCCCAAGCCCGCCACCAACCCCATCACTGCCACAGACGATCGTTTCATGGTCTCCTCCTTTGTTGGTAATACGAAACCGTCCTACTGCCAGGCGCGGTTGTCGACGGTGTTCTCGTAGGTCGCACCGGGCACCGTCATGTTCCACTTGACCGTCCAATTGTAGGTGTCCTCGAAGCGCTCGCGCGTATAGGGCTGCGGCGCGGCGTGCAGCAGGCGCCAGGTCTGGAGCTCGGAAGGCTCGAGCAGCCCACCCGTCTCGCGGACGAAGTAGTGGACGTAGGGCGAGGGGTCGCGCTCGATGAGATCGACCGCCCTCGCCTGTGCGCGGAACATCTTCGCCAGCGTCTTGCCGTCGAGGTCGTCGCCGGCGGCTTCGCTGCGCGTCGAATGCGACTCGATCAGGATCCTCATGCCCCATTTCTGCGCGACGCTGATCCAGGGCTCCATCACGCTCGCCGCGGCGACCTTGCCGTCGCGCACCGCCTCCAGTCGTTTCAGCATCGAGCCGATGTTGTTGCGCTTGACGTGCTTGGGCTCCAGGAACCCCTCCATCATCTTGAGCGTGGTGAACTCCGAGCCGTTGTTCGGCGTCACCGCGATCGGCTGGTCCTTCAGCATCTCCGGCTCGTAGATCTTCGAGTCGCGCGACACGACCACGGCGAACATCGACATCGAGGCGCCGAGCGCGACGATCTTGCGCTCGCGCAGCCCCTGGCTCCTCGCCTCGACCGCGCGCTTCATGATGCCCCATTCGCACATGCGGTACTGATCGATCCCGCCCTCGTTGTAAACCGAGTCGAGGGGACGGTCGAACACCGAATCGAACTTGACGAAATGCGAGGTCGTGACCTGCGCCATGCCCGGGGTGGTGACGAACTCGAGGTCCAGGCCCTCGTCCTTGAAGAAACCCTTGTCGCGCGCGACGAGTACCGGCAGGTCGTGCACGGCGTTCATGATCGCTACCTGGGGCTTCGCCGAGGTTTCCTGGGTGGCCATGCGGTTCTCCTATGCGGACCGTCGGAGCTGTCGTGCGGGGGACCCGACGATGATCCGCCTCGCTTCCGAGGGTGTCAACGTTCTAGCAGCAGTCGCAATCGAGCTCGCCGGCAACGGCGAGCGCACCCTTGAACCACGCGGGCGGCAGATCGTCGCTCGCGACCTCTTCCAGCGGCTTGAACACCTTGAACTGGTAGCGCTGCTCCGCGACCGAAAACCCGACGACGGTCTCGCGCGGCGGGCAGCCTGGAACGGCGCAGCTGATCTCCCAGACGTGAACCGCCGAGCCGCCCGCCAAGCCAAAGCGCTCGCGCGTCCATTCCTCGACCCGGTCGATCGCCACGAGGCGATCCGGGTTTTTCCTGGCGGGTCCGAGCATCCCGTGAGCGTAGCAGAGGCATGAGAAAATAGAGGGATGGCACACCACGACCGTTTCCTTCTCGCCGGCGTCATGGGCTGGCCGGTGATGCACTCGCGCTCGCCGATGCTGCACAACTACTGGTTCAAGGAGCGCGGCCTCGCCGGAACCTACGTGCCGCTCGAGATCCGGCCCGAACATCTCGCGGGGGCCTTGCGCGGCCTTCATCCGCTGGGGTTCGCGGGCGTCAATGTCACCATCCCGCACAAGCAGGAAGCGATGAGGATCGTCGACGAGGTCGATGCGCTCGCGAAGCGCGTCGGGGCGATCAGCTGCGTGACCGTGAGGCCCGACGGTTCGCTCGCCGGGACCAACAACGATTGCTACGGGTTCATCCACGCGCTGAGGCAGGAACAGCCCGGCTGGCGAGCGAACGCGGGACCCGCCCTGGTGATCGGCTCGGGCGGTGGCTCGCGCGCGGTGTGCTACGCCCTCGCCCAGGAAGGCGCGAAAGAGATTCGCCTCGTCAACCGGTCTGTCGCCCGCGCAAAGGGCATCGAGAGCGATTTCGGCGGCCCGATCAAAGCCCTGCCGTGGGAGCAGCGCCACGACGCGCTCGAGGGCGTCGCGATGGTCGTCAACACCACCAGCTGCGGAATGGTCGGCCAGCCCGCGCTCGATCTCAGGCTCGACAGGCTGGCGAAGAGCGCGCTCGCCGCCGACATCATCTACATTCCTCTCGAGACGCCGTTTCTCGCCGCGGCGCGGGCGCGCGGCAACCGCACCATCAACGGCCTGGGGATGCTCCTCAGTCAGGGCAGGCCCGCGTGGAAGGCATGGTTCGGGATCGAGCCCGAGGTGACCGCGGAGTTGAGAGCGATGGTCGAAAAGACGATTTGAGTCAATCGCGTAAGACCCGCGCTTGACTTCGCGCTAGCACAGGTTCACTATTTTGCGCTCGCGGGGAAAACGCAGACTCCCCGCCCGGCTCCAAACCGGTTCAAGACATCCAGCGTCCAAGCTCTGCTTCACTTGACTCCATCGGGAGCGAGGAAGCAATGGACGCATCCCTATCAGGAAAAGATCTCCAATCGGCGCTTCGCGGCGATCGGCCTCCGCTTGTCATCGACGTACGCCGGCACTCGGCGTTTCAGGGCGCCACCGACATGATCCAGGGCGCTCTGTGGCGCGACCCGGAGCGCGTCGGCGAGTGGGCGGGCGAGCTGCCGCGCGCAAGCCGCGTCGTCGCGTATTGCATCCACGGCGGCGAGGTCAGCCGGGGCGTTGCGCAGGCACTGCGCGAGCGCATCCCCTCCGCCCAGTACCTCGAAGGCGGCATCGAGGAAGGCTGGAAGTCCCTGGGCGGCGCGCTCGACCACAAGCCCGCCCTCGCCAATACGCGCTGGGTGACCCGCGAGCGGCCCAAGATCGACCGCATCGCCTGCCCGTGGCTTCTCGCGCGCTTCGTCGATCCTGAAGCCGAATTCCTGTACGTGCCGACGAAACAGGTCCTCGACGCCGCCAAGGAGCGCGACGCCGTGCCCTACGATATTCCCGATGTCCACTTCTCCCACGAGGGCGAGCGCTGCAGCTTCGACGCGTTCCTGGAGCACTTCCACCTGAACGATCCCGCGCTCGAGCGGCTCGCGCTGATCGTGCGCGGCGCGGACACGGCGCGCCTCGATCTCGCGCCGCAGGCGAGCGGGCTGGCGGCGATCTCGCTCGGGCTCTCGCGCAAGTTCGCCGACGACCAGCAGATGCTCAAGCACGGCCTGGTGATGTACGACGCGCTCTACGCCTGGTGCAAGGAAGGGCAGGACGAGGTCCACACGTGGAACCCGGCTGCCTACCGCTGAAAGGGAGACCATGAACGAAAAAATCCGACAACGGCTGGAAGTCACGGGGGCTTTCCTCAAGCTCGGCTCGATCGGCTACGGCGGGCCGGCCCTCTGGGGACTGATCCAGGCCGAGCTGCAGGAGCGGCGCAATTGGTTGACGAAGGAGCGCTACCTCGAGGGACTCGCCCTGGTGCAGACCCTGCCCGGCGCAACCGCGGTGCAGATGTGCATTTTCGCCGGCTACCAGCGCGCAGGCTGGTGGGGAGGAGTCCTCGCGGGCCTCGGCTTCATCGCACCCGCTTTCGCGATCATGCTCGCGCTCTCCGCGCTGTACGCCACGTACGGTGCGCTGCCGCTCCTGCGCGATGCCTTCTACGGCGTCGGGCCGGTGGTGCTGGGAATTTTCATCGCGGCGGTCTACCGCCTGGGGAAAAATGCGATCAAGGACCGCACCGCCGTCATCATCGCCCTGGCGGCGGCCGCGGGCGTCGCGGCGGTCGGCGTGGCCGGAACGCTGCTGCTCGCCGGTTGCGCGGGCGTGGCCCTGCATTACTCGCGCCTGCGGGGACTCATCGCGGCGCTCGTGGCGGCAGTGCTGATCGCCGCGGAACGCGCCGCCGAACCCATGCTGGGCGGGCTCGGCGCGGCCGGCGATCCGGGTCTTTCACACGGGCTCTGGGACATCGGCGTCTTCTTCCTCAAGGTGGGAGCGGTGACGTTCGGCGGGGGCCTTTCGATTCTCGCCTTCGTGCAGGATCAGGTCGTCAACCAGTTCCACTGGATCACGCCGCAGGAGTTCCTCGACGGCCTGACCATCGGGCAGCTGACGCCGGGTCCGATCATCATGGTGGCCGCCTACGTCGGCTACAAGGTCGCCGGCCTCTCAGGAGCGGCGGTCGCGACGTTCGCGATTTTCCTTCCCTCGTTCATCCTGATGCTCTCGATTCTCCCGGTGCTGGAGCACGTGCGGCGCCTGACGTGGATCAAGGCAGCGATGAGGGGCATCAGCCCGGCGGTCATCGGAGCGATCGCCGTGGCCATCCTTCAGCTCGCCCCGCACGCGGCGCCGGATGTTTTCACGGGCGTCGTGCTGGTGCTCACCGTGATCGCCATGCTCGCATGGAAGCTCCCGGTGCTGCCTTCGCTCCTGTGCGGCGGGCTGATCGGCATTCTTGCGCGCTCCAAGATCCTGCTGCGCCTGCGCGAGCTCGTATGAAAGGACGATTCATGAAAGGACTCTTCATCATGGCAACACTGTTCTCGGCAGCCGCAGCTGAAGCAACCGGCTTCGACACGGATGCGCTCGGCGCTTTGCCTGCGGGCTGGCGCGCCGGCGTCACCGGCCGCGGCACTCCCAAATGGACCGTCGAGGCCGACGCCTCGGCGCCCAGCAGGCCGAATGTCCTGAAGCAATCCGGCAGCGGCTTCTTTCCCTGGTGCGTGCGGCCAGAAGTGTCCCTCGCCGACGGCTACGTCGAGGTGAAGTTCAAGCCGTTATCGGGCAGAGAGGACCAAGCCGGGGGCGTCGTCTGGCGCTGGAAAGACAGCGACAACTACTACGTCGCGCGCGCCAACGCGCTCGAGAACAACGTTTCGCTCTACTACACGGCGAACGGCCGGCGCAACACGCTGAAGTACGTCGACGCGCCGGTGCCGGGAAACACCTGGCACACGCTGCGGGTCGAATTCTCGGGAAAGAAGATCCGCGTCGTCTACGACGGCAAGGCGGCGATCGAGATGGAGGACACGCACATCGCCGGCGCGGGCGCGGTCGGCGTATGGACCAAGGCCGACAGCGTCACGCTGTTCGACGATTTCGGGTACGGCGGGAAATGACCGGCCGTGGCGCGCTTGCCCGCCTGACCGATTGAAAGGAGAGAACCGTATGCGCTACCAGTTGAAACCGATCTACTGCCGTCCGTGGACCCTGCTCGGGCTGTCGCCCAAGCTGATCGAGAGCCACTACGAGAATAACTACGGGGGCGCGCTGCGGCGGCTGAACGCCATCGCGCGCGAGCTCGAGGCGCTCGACTTCGGCAAGTCGCCGGGCTACGTCGTCAACGGCCTGAAGCGCGAGGAGCTCGTCGCGCTCAATTCCACCCTGCTCCACGAGCTCTACTTCGGGAGCCTGGGCGGCGACGGCAAGCCGACCAAGCCGATGGCCGAGGCGCTCGCACGCGACTTCGGCTCGGTCGACCGCTGGCGCGGCGAGTTCGTGGCGATGGGCAATGCCCTCGCCGGAGGGTCCGGATGGGTGGTGCTCGTCTACGTGCCGCGCGATGGCCGGCTCGTCAACCAGTACGCCGCGGAGCACAGCCAGGCCGTGGCGGGCGGCATGCCGATCCTCGCGCTCGACATGTACGAGCACGCCTACCACATCGACTTCGGCGCGAACGCCAGGGCCTACGTCGACGCGTTCATGCGCAACATCGACTGGAAGGCGGTCGAGGGGCGGTACGAGGACGCGTGCAAGGTCGCCCCGCCGCGGCCGCTCGTGCAGGAGGAGTTCGGTGACCTGCAAGGCGTGAGCGTGGAGGAGGTCAAGGAGATGCTCGACTCGGGCAAGCTGGTGCAGTTCATCGACGCACGCCCGCGGCATTCAGTCTCGCGCACGCAGGACATCATCGAAGGCGCCACCTGGCACGACCCGGACCGAGTGCAGGAGTGGGCCGGCGAGCTGTCGAAGTCGGATCCCGTCGTCGTGTTCTGCGTCTATGGTTTCCACGTCGGCTGCCGCACGGCGATCGCGCTGCGCGAGGCCGGCTTCGACGCGAAGTACATGAGAGGCGGGCACTCGGCGTGGAAGGCCTTGGGAGCGCCGATCAGACCGCACACCTCCGCATGAATTCAGGCTGAGAGGTCAGCGCCCCAGCGTCGCGGCGTATTCCGCCGGATCGAACCCGATCAACAGCTTCGATCCCGATTCGACGATCGGGCGTTTGATCGCGCTCGAGTTTTGCGCGAGCAACGCAAGCACGCGAGCCTCGGTCGGATTCTCGCGCTGCGGCTCCGGGATCTTGCGCCAGGTCGGACCGCGGGTATTCGCGACCTTCTCCCAGCCCGCCTTGGCCGCCCACTCCTTCAGCTTGCCCGGCGGAACGCCGTCCTTCTTGTAGTCGTGGAAGTCGTAGGCGATCTTCTTCGCGTCCAGCCAGGCGAACGCCTTCTTCATTGTGTCGCAGTTCTTGATGCCGTAGATCTTCGGCTTCATTTCTTCGTGTTTCCGGTCTCGGGCGGCTAGCGGGTTCCAGCGGGTATCATAGCGCCTCCACGCCCGTGCCTGCCATGCAGAACGCCGAAATCCGCATCACCAATCAGTTGTCCGAGATCGTCAGGGTCATCGAGTTGCTGGACACGTTCTGCCGGCAGCATGCGCTGTCCGGGCGGGTACGCCACGATATGAGCCTCGCGCTCGAGGAGATCATCAGCAATATCGTCCACTATTCCTACCGCGACAACGCGAGCCACGGCATTTCCATAAGCCTGCGTCTCGCAGCAGGCGAGGCGCGCGCGGAGATCGTGGACGACGGCATAGCGTTCGACCCTCTCATGCACCATGCCCCCAAGCCTTCCGGTTCGCTCGACGAGAGAATGCCCGGCGGCCTCGGCCTTCACTTCGTCAAAGCCCTGATGGACAATATCAGCTACTTCCGGGCCGACAGCAAAAATCATCTCACGCTGGCAAAAAACATCGAAGGTCCGGAGGCTTCGGCGAGCGGGAAGAGCGCGACAATGCGGCTCTCCGAGACCAACGGAGTCACCGTCGTCGTCATCAGCGGCAGGTTCGACAGCACGGTGGCGCGCGAGATCAGGGAGCGCCTATTGCAGCTGATCGGCGCGGGCGCCAAACGGATGCTGCTCGATCTACGCGACCTTGAATACATCAGCAGCGCCGGCTTCTGGTCGCTGCTCGCGGTGGGCAAGCAGGTCGAAGCGCGACGGGGCAGTCTGGCCCTGTACGGGATCGGCGACGACGTGCGACGCCTCTTCGATCTCGGCGGCTTCACCGGCTTGTTCAAGATTTGTCCCACGCGCGAGCTCGGTCTCGACGCCGTGCGCGATTCTGCAAACTGAAATTCCGCGGGAGGACGCCGGATCAACCGAGCTTCGCGCGGAAATGATCCCAAGTGCGCTTGAACAGGCCCGCGTTCCACAGCTTCTCGCGGCACAACGCGATCTCTTCCTCGCTGAAGACATAGGGCTTGCCGATCTGGAGCGCCATGTACTGCCGGTAGGCGTTTTCCTCCATGTAGTTCGCGAGCACGAAGGCCTCGACGATGTCTTTCCCGA
>Ga0137403_10001210_pt1 | contig 32548 bp, 24 predicted proteins | sample CZOMad2_1_16fung_FD_122057 | JGI IMG/M metagenome (GOLD analysis project Ga0137403, IMG submission 122057) | Vadose zone soil fungal communities from Angelo Coast Range Reserve, California, USA - CZOMad2_1_16fungal (Hybrid Assembly) | ecosystem: Environmental > Terrestrial > Soil > Vadose zone... | reverse complement strand
GCATCAACTCCGGCGCGGTGTCGAACCAGGTGCGCGACGTGATGAAGGCGGAAGTGATCTTCCTTATCGGCGCCAACCCGACGGTAAACCATCCGGTGGCGGCGACCTGGATGAAGAACGCGGCGAAGGCGGGCGTGAAGCTGATCGTCGCCGACCCGCGCAAGGGCGAGCTCGCGCGCCACGCGACCTACAACCTGCAGTTCAAGGCCGACACCGACGTCGCGCTCCTGAATGCGATGCTGCACGTCATCGTCGAGGAGGGCCTGGTCAACGAGGCCTTCATCCGCGACCGCACCTCGGGGTACGAAGCGCTCGCCGAGAACGTGAAGAAATTTTCCCCGGAGGCGATGGCGCCCATCTGCGGCATCGACGCCCAAACGATCCGCGAAGTCGCGCGCCTCTATGCGACCTCCAAGAGCTCGATGATCATGTGGGGCATGGGTATCTCGCAGCACGTGCACGGCACCGACAACGCGCGCTGCCTGATCGCGCTCGCGCTCTCCACCGGCCAGATCGGCAAGCCGGGCTCGGGCCTGCATCCCCTGCGCGGCCAGAACAACGTGCAGGGTGCGTCCGACTCGGGGTTGATCCCGATGTTCTATCCCGACTACCAGCGCGTGATCACGCCCGAGGCCAAGGCGCGCTTCGAGAAGCTCTGGGGCATGGAGCTCGATCCCAAGCCCGGCCTCACCGTGGTCGAGACCATTCACGCGGCGAAGAAACGCGAGATCCGCGGCATGTACATCATGGGCGAGAATCCGGCGATGTCCGATCCCGACGTCGATCACGCGCGCGAGGCGCTCGCCATGCTCGATCACATGGTGGTGCAGGACATTTTCCTCACCGAGACGGCCTACCTCGCCGACGTGGTGCTGCCGGCGACCGCCTGGCCCGAGAAAGTCGGCACGGTGACCAACACCGATCGAATGGTGCAGCTGGGCAGGAAAGCCATCGAGCCGCCGGGCGAGGCGAAAGAAGACCTCTGGCTCATCAACGAGCTCGCCAAGCGCATCGGCCTGCCCTGGAACTACACGCACCCGCGCGAAGTGTTCAACGAGATGCGCCAGTGCATGGACTCGATCGCCGGAATTACCTGGGAGCGCCTCGAGCGCGACTCGTCCGTGACCTACCCTTGCGAGAAGGAGGGCGACCCGGGGGAACCCGTGGTGTTCGTCACGCATTTCCCGACGACCACCGGCCGCGGCAAGTTCGTTCCGGCGGATCTGATTTCGGCCGATGAGCGCCCGGACGAAGAGTATCCGATGGTGCTCATCACCGGCCGCCAGCTCGAGCACTGGCACACCGGCGCGATGACGCGCCGCGCGACCGTGCTCGATCACATCGAGCCCGAGCCGGTGGCATCGCTCCATCCGGCCGACCTCGCCCGGTTCGGGGTGAAGGCAGGCGAGATAGTCACCGTGGAATCGCGCCGCGGCAAGATTTCGCTCTACGCGCGCGCGGACGAAGGCACGCCGACCGGCGCGCTGTTCATCCCGTTCTGCTACTACGAGGCGGCGGCGAACATGCTCACCAACCCGAAGCTCGATCCTTTCGGCAAGATCCCGGAGTTCAAGTATTGCGCGGTGAAAGTCTCGAAGGGCGGGCCGACGCCGGTGCACTCGAGCTTCGGTGGCGGCCAGGCGTTGGCCGATCTGAATCGCTGAATCTCCCGCGCTGCCGGAATCCGGGAGCGCGCCCCAGGGTTCCCTGCGGCCTTGACCTCCGTCAATGTTCGCGCAATCGCGCAGCCCTTATAGTGTCTCGCCCATAAAATGGAACGCCATGCTGTCCCGCAGCAGAAGGAGCTAGTCGATGCCCTCGGATATCGAAATCGCGCAGAAGGCCAAACTCGAACGCATCTCGAAGATCGCGCTCTCGAAACTCGGTATTCCCGAGGAGCACCTCGAGCCCTACGGGCACTATAAAGCGAAGGTCTCGCTCAAGTACCTCGACAGCCTGAAGGCGAGGCCCAACGCGAAGCTCGTCCTGGTCACGGCGATCAGCCCGACGCCCGCGGGCGAAGGCAAGACAACGACCACCGTCGGCCTGGGCGATGCGCTCAACCACATCGGCAAGAAAGCGATGATCTGCCTGCGCGAGCCTTCGCTGGGGCCGGTGTTCGGGATGAAAGGCGGCGCAGCCGGCGGCGGCTACGCGCAGGTTGTGCCGATGGAAGACATCAACCTGCACTTCACCGGGGATTTCAACGCCATCGCGCTTGCCAACAATCTCCTTGCGGCGGTCCTCGACAATCACATTCATCACGGCAACGAGCTGGGCATCGACGTGCGCCGCATCGCGTGGCGACGGGTGATGGACATGAACGATCGCGCGCTGCGCGACATCACGGTGAGCCTCGGCGGCCCGGGGAACGGGTATCCGCGCCAGGACGGGTTCGACATCGTCGTCGCCTCGGAAGTCATGGCGATCTTCTGCCTGTCGAATTCGCTGGAGGATTTGAAGGAGCGCCTGGGCAAGATCGTGGTCGGCTACACGCGCGACCAGAAACCGGTGCTCGCGCGGGATCTCGAGACCCACGGCGCCATGACCGTGCTCCTCAAGGACGCGATCCAGCCGAACCTCGTGCAGACGCTGGAGAACAACCCGGCTTTCATCCACGGGGGGCCGTTCGCCAACATAGCGCACGGCTGCAACTCGGTGATCGCGACGAAGTCGGCGATGAAGCTGGTCGACTACGTAGTCACGGAGGCAGGCTTCGGGGCCGACCTGGGCGCGGAGAAATTCATCGACATCAAGTGCCGCAAGTCGGGGCTGCGCCCCTCGGCCGCGGTGATCGTCGCGACGGTGCGCGCGATGAAGTACCACGGCGGTGCCGACCTCAAGACGATCACGCAGGAGAACCTGGAAGCGCTCGAGAAAGGCATCACCAACCTCGAGCGCCACGTCGAGAACGTGCAGAAGAACTACGGCATCCCCTGCGTGGTCTCGATCAACCGTTTCAATCACGACACGCCCAAGGAGCTGGATCTTCTCAAGTCGAGGATCGAGAAGCTCGGCGCGAAAGTCGTTCTCGCGACCCACTGGGGCGACGGAGGCAAGGGTGCGGCCGATCTCGCGCGCATCGTCGTCGACCTGTGCGAGCAGAAGGGCAACTTCCAGTTCGTCTACGACGAGAAGGACACGCTCTGGGAAAAGATCAACAAGATCGCGAAGAAGATCTACCGCGCGAGCGAGGTCACCGCGGACGCCAAGGTGCGCGGCCAGATCAAGAAGCTCCAGGAGGACGGCTACGGGCACTACCCGGTGTGCGTCGCGAAGACGCAGTACTCGTTCTCGACCGACCCGCAGCTGCGCGCCGCACCGACGAACCACGTGGTCAACGTGCGCGAGGTGCGCCTCGCCGCCGGCGCCGAGTTCGTCGTCATGATCTGCGGCGACATCATGACCATGCCGGGCCTGCCCAAGGTGCCCTCGGCGGTCAAGATCGACCTGGTCGACGGAAAAGTCGTCGGCCTGTTCTGATTTCGCGACCGGCTTAGGGAGGAGCGACAGAATGCATGAGCTGATGACATCGCAGTTCTGGCTGGGGCTCGGAGCGATCATCTGGGTCAACATCATTCTGTCCGGCGATAACGCGGTGGTGATCGCGCTGGCAGCGCGCTCGCTGCCGCAGCGCCAGCAGAAGCTCGCGATATTGTGGGGGGCGGCGGCGGCCGTGGTGCTGCGGATTGTCCTCACCATCGTGGCCGTCGAGTTGCTGAAGCTGTCCTTCCTGAAGCTCATCGGTGGCGCCCTGCTTTTCTGGATCGCTGTGAAGTTGCTGGTACCCGAGGACGACGGCGACGGCGACGTCAAGTCGAGCGAGCACCTGATAGGCGCGATCAAGACCATCCTGATCGCGGATCTGGTGATGAGCCTGGACAACGTCATCGCCGTGGCCGCGGTCGCGAAGGGCAGTATTCTGCTGCTCGTGCTCGGGCTGCTGATCAGCATTCCGCTCGTGGTTTTCGGCGCGACGATGCTGATGAAGGTGATGGAGCGCTATCCGGTCATCATCACGGTCGGAGCGGCGCTGATCGGCTATGTCGCGGGAGAGATGCTGGTGACCGACCCGACCGTACTCGAGTGGTTCAGGCTCCACGCCCACTGGATGATCGATTTCGAGATCTTCACGGTCTTCGGGCATAAATTCGAGCTTTCGGCCGCCGGCCTGATGGGAGCCGCCGCGGTCGTGGCAATCGGCAAGTGGCTCGCGGGACGCAAGGCACCGCCGGCACAGGCCTAGAGGAGCGCCGTCGCGGACTTGATTACAGTCAAGGGCGGGTCGATGGCGTCGAGCAATATAATAGGAAGCTTGGGAGCGGGGAAAACCAGTTCCAAAGGAGGAGAGACATGAGGTTCGATATCAAGCGCGTTTCACGTTGGAACATTCCTTTCCTGGTCGCCGTTGCGGTCATCGGTTCCCCGCAACCCGCTCTGGCGGCCTGGGAGCCGAACAAGACCGTGGAATTCATCGTTCCCGCGGGAACAGGGGGCGGCGCCGACCAGATGGCGCGGTTCATCCAGGGTATCGCCGCCAAGCACAAGCTGATGAAGCAGCCCATGGTCGTCATCAACAAGGCGGGCGGCGCGGGCGCGGAGGGTTTTCTCGACGTCAAGGAATCCAAGGGTGACGCGCACAAGCTGATCATCACGCTGTCGAACCTGTTCACGACGCCGCTTGCGACGCACACGCCGTTCAACTGGCGCGACTTGACGCCGGTACAGATGATGGCGCTCGACAACTTCGTGCTCTGGGTGAACGCGGAAACTCCGTACAAGAGTCCGAAGGAGTACGTCGCCGCGGTGAAAGCGGGAGGCGGCAAGTTCAAGATGGGCGGCACCGGCTCCAAGCAGGAGGACCAGATCATCACCGTCGCGATCGAGCGGCAGACCGGGGCGAAGTTCACCTACATCTCCTACCGCGGCGGCGGCGAAGTGGCGGTGCAGCTCGTCGGCAAGCACGTCGATTCGACCGTGAACAACCCGATCGAGGCCGTGGCGCAGTGGCGGGCGGGCACCCTGCGGCCTCTGTGCGTGTTCGATGCCAAACGCATGCCCTACAAGACCAAGGTCACCAAGACGATGTCGTGGAACGACATCCCGACGTGCAAGGAGACCGGGCTCGACGTCGAATATCTGATGCTGCGCGGCATCTTCATGGCGGGCGGCGTGACCGCGGATCAGGTGCAGTACTACGTGGACCTCTTAAAAAAGGTGCGCGAGACTCCCGATTGGAAGGACTTTCTCGAGCAGGGCGCGTTCAATCAGACGACCCTCAGCGGCAAGGACTATGAAGCCTGGGTGGCGCGCGAGGAAGCGCGGCATATTCTCCTCATGAAGGACGCGGGATTCCTCGCACGATAGCATCGTGATGCGCGGGTCTACCCCGCGCGTATGGGCTGGCGGACCGAAGAGGCGAGGGCGTGGAAAACGGAACGGATCGTTCGGCGGCGTCGACAAGGGCAGTGGAGATCGGCGTCGCAGCGGTCATCCTCCTCTTCGGCTTGATCGTGGTGATCGACAGCTACCGGCTGGGCGCGCAATGGGGCGATGACGGGCCGCAGCCCGGCTATTTCCCCCTCTACGTCGGGCTGCTCATCTGCATTTCGAGCTCGGTCATCCTGGGACGCGCCGTGCGTAACTCGGCGCTGGCGGGCGAATCGTTCGTATCGCGCGAGGAGCTGAAGAAGATCCTGACGGTCCTGCTTCCGACCGTCGTTTACGTTTCGCTGATCGTCTATCTCGGCTTCTACCTCGCGTCGACTCTGTATATCGCGTATTTCATGTGGCAGCTGGGCAAGTACTCGTGGATCAAGATCGTGCCGGTCGCGGCCGGGGTGAGCATCGTTTTCTTTCTGATCTTCGAGGTGTGGTTTCAGGTGCCCCTGCCCAAGGGGCCTCTGGAAGCAGCCCTGGGTCTGAATTGAGCGCTGGCGGGCGTCGCGGCCGCCGCGAATAGGGGGAGCGCGGGTGGAAGAAATCAACGCATTGCTCGGGGGCTTCTCTGTCGCCCTGTCGCCGCTCAACCTGATGCTGATGTTCGTCGGGGTGATCCTCGGCATCATCATCGGCGTGCTTCCCGGGCTGGGCGGAGCGAACGGCGTAGCGATCCTGCTGCCGCTCACGTTCTCGATGGCGCAGCAGCCAGGCGGGACGACCTCGGCGATCATCCTGCTGTCCTGCATCTACTGGGGAGCGCTTTTCGGCGGAGCCATCACCTCGATCCTGTTCAACATTCCGGGCGAGCCCTGGTCGGTCGCGACCACCTTCGACGGCCATCCGCTCGCGCAGAAGGGCAGGGCGGGGGCGGCCCTGACCGCCGCGTTCACTTCATCGTTCATCGGGGCGCTGATCGCGGTGATCATGATCACGTTCCTCTCGCCGGTCGTGGCGAGCTTCGCCCTCAAGTTCGGACCGCCTGAATTCTTCGCGGTGTACTTGCTCACCTTCTGCGCCTTCGTGGGGATGAGCGGAGGCAACGCCGCCAAGACCGTGGCGTCGATGATGATCGGCTTCGCGCTCGCCGCGGTCGGCCTCGACAGCGTCACCGGGACGCTGCGCCTCACATTTGGATTCACGTCCTTGCTCAAGGGCTTCGATTTCCTGATCGCGGTGATCGGACTTTTCGGCATCGGCGAAATCCTCGAAACCCTGGAGGAGGGCCTCGCATTCAAGGGCGCGAGCGCGAAGATCAACGCCAAGGTCGTTCTCGAGACCTGGAAAGAGCTGCCGAAGTACTGGGCGACGTCGCTGCGCAGCTCCGCGGTGGGGTGCTTCATGGGGATCGTGCCCGGCGGTGCAACGCCCGCATCCTTCATGAGCTACGGTCTCGCCCGGCGCCTGTCCAAGGACGGCAATCAGTTCGGCAACGGTGTGGTCGAGGGCGTGGTCGCGCCGGAAACGGCCGCGCACGCCGCCGGAACCTCCGCGCTGCTGCCGATGATCACGCTCGGCGTCCCCGGTTCGCCCACCGCCGCGGTGCTGCTCGGGGGCCTGCTGATCTGGGGCCTGCAGCCCGGGCCGCTCCTTTTCGTCGAGAAGCCGGATTTCGTTTGGGGCCTGATTGCCAGCATGTACCTGGGGAATATCGCGGGGCTGATCGTCGTGCTCACCTGCGTACCCTTGTTCGCCGCCATCCTGCGCATTCCGTTTTCGATCATCGCCCCGGTCATCATCGTCATTTGCGCGATCGGCGCGTACACCGTGCACAACTCGATGTTCGACGTGTACCTGATGGTCGTCTTCGGCGTGGTCGGCTATGCGTTCAAGAAGCTCGGTTACCCGCTCGCGCCCATGGTGCTGGCGCTGGTTCTCGGCGACCGGGCGGAAGAGAACTTCCGCAACGCGATCAAGGGCTCGCAGGGCGATCTGGCCGTGTTTTTCTCCAACAGCCTGGTCGGGGGCCTCACGGGCCTGGCGCTGTTCCTGCTGTTCTGGCCCTTGATCAGAACGCTCTGGCGCGCGCTGCTCGGAAGGCGAGCCGCCTAGGCGCCGCGCTGCCTCAGGCGGGACAGCGTCTCCGGCGTGAGATTGAGATAGGACGCCAGTTCTTTCTTGGGAATGCGGCCGAGCAGGTCGGTATGTTTGCGGGTGAAGCGGGCGAGGCGTCCGGGCGCGTCGAGCAGGTGCAGCGTGATCGTGTGCGCCATGACCTCGGACATGAGCCGCATGACTTCGTACTCGAAGCGCAGCTTCACCTCGTTGTGTCGCTCGAGGAATTCGACCCAGTGAGGCATGGACAGGCGCGCGACACGCACTTTCGTCACGGCGGCGATGCTGTAGGGGATCGGCGTCTTCATGCGCCATGCGGCATAGGAGGTATCCATGTCGGTTTCGGCCGCAAAGCGCAGGATCATTTCCTTGCCTTGAGGGTTGCTGACGACGCGTTTCAGGATGCCATCGAGGATGAAGAACTGCTCCATGCTCGTGCTGCCTTGCCGGACCAGGGGCTCACCCTTGCGGTACTCCGCGACCTCGAGCTGCGGTTCGAGGTCGTCCCAGGCGGCCACCGGTATTTCGCGCAGCATCAGGTTCTGCTTGAGCTGCAGGCGGATGGTGTTGCGCTGGGGGTGATTGAGGATGGCCGACACGGACGGAGTGCGCGAACGGTGGACCGGCAATTAAGCGGGATTTATTGATTCCAGTCAAGGTTGAGGGCGCTGTACGACTTTAGACTTTTCGGGTTCTGAATTTTGGAGACCGCAGCCTGCGGTCTGACCAACGCAAGGAGACCACCATGGGAACAGTCGAGCCGCAAGTCGCGTCCGGTCCCAATGCGCAAGCACAGCAAATGACAGACGGTTTTCAGCTGGTCATCGATGCCCTCAAGCTGAATGGCCTCGACACGATTTACGGGCTGCCCGGGATTCCGATCACCGATCTGACGCGCCGTGCGCAGGCCGCGGGCCTGCGCGTGCTTTCGTTCCGCCACGAGCAGAACGCGGGCTACGCCGCCTCGATCGCCGGCTTCCTGACGCAGAAGCCCGGCATCTGCCTGACGGTGTCGGCGCCCGGCTTCCTCAACGGCCTCAACGCGCTCGCCCACGCCACGGTCAACTGCTTCCCGATGATCCTGATCAGCGGCTCGAGCGAGCGCGAGATCGTGGACCTGCAGCAGGGCGACTACGAGGAAATGGACCAGCTCGCCATCGCCAAGCCGGTCGCGAAGGCCGCGTTTCGCGTGCTGCATGCCGAGGACATCGGCGTGGGCGTCGCGCGCGCCATCCGCGCCGCCGTGTCGGGCCGCCCGGGCGGTGTCTATCTCGACCTGCCCGCGAAGCTCTTTGCCCAGAGCATAGACGCCGCGGCCGGGAAGGGCACGCTGATCAAGGTGGTGGACGCCGCGCCGCGCCAGATTCCGGCGCCGGAGGCGGTGAAGCGCGCGCTCGATCTGCTCAAGGCCGCGAAGAAGCCGCTGATCATCCTCGGCAAGGGCGCGGCGTACGCCCAGGCCGATGCGGAAATAAGATCCCTGGTCGAGAAGACCGGCATTCCTTATTTGCCGATGTCGATGGCGAAGGGCCTGCTGCCCGACACGCACGAGCAGTGCGCGTCCGCGGCCCGCTCCTACGTGCTGCCCGAGGCCGACGTGGTGATGCTGATCGGCGCGCGCCTGAACTGGCTGCTGTCGCACGGCAAAGGCAAGACCTGGGGCGGCAAGGACCACAAGAGCTGGGGCGGCCAGAAATTCATCCAGGTCGACATCTCGCCCCAGGAGGCCGACAGCAACGTGCGCATCGACGCGCCGCTGGTCGGCGACATCGGCTCGTGCGTCTCGGCGCTGCTTGCCGGCGTCGGCGGCATGCCGAAGCCGCCCGCGGAGTGGCTGAACGCGATCAACGAGCGCAAGACCAATAACGTAGCCAAGATGGCCGAGACTCTGGCGAAGAGCCCCTCGCCGATGAATTTCCACAGCGCGCTGAACGTGGTACGCGACATCGTCAAGGCCAACCCGGATGCGATGTTCGTCAACGAAGGCGCCAACGCGCTCGACTTCACGCGCAGCATCGTCGACATGTACAAGCCGAGGAAGCGCATCGACGTCGGCACCTGGGGCATCATGGGCGTCGGCATGGGCTACTGCGTTGCCGCCGCCGTGGTCACCAAGCAGCAGGTGATCGCGATCGAGGGCGACAGCGCCTTTGGTTTCTCCGGCATGGAAGTCGAGACCCTCTGTCGCTACAATCTACCGGTGTGCGTGGTGATCATGAACAACAACGGCGTCTACCGCGGCACCGACGTCAATCCGACCGGCGGCTCCGATGTCGCGCCCACCGTGTTCGTCAAGGGCGCGCGCTACGACAAGCTGATCGAGGCCTTCGGCGGCGTGGGCGTGAACGCCACGACGCCGGCCGAGCTGCGCAAGGGCATGGAGGACGCCATCCGCTCACGCAAGCCGACGCTCATCAATGCCGTGATCGACGAGACCGCCGGCACCGAAAGCGGCCGCATCACGGGCCTGAACCCATCGGCCGCGAAGAAAAAGTAGACGAAACGATAGGTCACGCTATGGAAGCTCTGAAAGGCGTACGCATTCTCGACATGACGCACGTTCAGGCGGGTCCGACGTGCTCCCAGCTCCTCGCCTGGATGGGCGCGGACGTGATCAAGTTCGAAAACCCGCAAGGCGACGCGACGCGCGGCCAGCTGCGCGACGTGCCGAACGCCGATTCGCTTTATTTCACGATGTTGAACTGCAACAAGCGCTCGATCACGGTCAACATGAAGAGCGCCGAGGGCAAGACGGTCTTCGTCGACCTCCTGAAGAAATGCGACATGATCATGGAGAACTTCGGGCCCGGCGTGCTCGACCGCTTCGGGTTCACCTGGGAAAAGATCCACGAGCTCAATCCAAAGATCGTGATGGGCTCGATCAAGGGTTTCGGCTCGAGCGGCCCGTACGCCGAATTCAAGGCCTACGAGAACGTGGCGCAGGCGATGGGCGGCGCGATGAGCACGACAGGCGTGCCGGACGGCCCGCCGTTCGTCACGGGCGCACAGATCGGCGATTCGGGCACCGGCTTGCACCTCGCTATCGGTCTGCTCGCGGCGTTGCGTCAGGCGGAGAAGACCGGCCAGGGACAATACGTCGAGGTGGCGATGATGGACGGCGTGATGAACCTGTGCCGCGTCAAGTTCCGCGATCACCAGAGGCTCACCCGGGGCGATATGCCCGAATACTCGGTCCCGACGTACAAAGGGATGGGTGATGTGCCGCGAGCCGGTAACGACTCCGGAGGCGGGCAGCTCGGCAACGCCGTGCACTGCAAGCCGCACGGCGCGAACGACTGGCTGTACGTGGTGGTGCAGGAGGCGGTGTGGGAAGACCTCGCCAACCGCATCGGCCCGGACGTCGGCGTGTCCGACCTAGCGAAGGATGCGCGCGTCGCCAGCATCGGCGAGCGGCGCAAGAACCAGAACCTGGTGTGGACGCTGCTCAACAAGTTCGCCGAGAAGTACACCAAGCGTGAGCTGATGGCGATCCTCAACCCCCTCGACGTGCCGTGCGGGCCGATCATGTCAACCGAGGACCTTGCCACCGACGAGCACGTGCGCGGGCGCGACATGTGGGTCGAGCTCGACCATCCGCAGCGCGGCAAATGGTTCAACGTCGGCATGCCGATCAAGCTTTCGGCCTCGCCCGCGGTGATTACGCGCTCTCCGACTCTCGGCGAGCACACCGACGAAGTGCTCAAGCAGGTGCTGGCTTACGATGATTCCAAAATCAATACGTTGAAAGGCGCCGGTGCGTTCTCGGCGCCCCCGAAGAAGGCGGCGTAATGAAAATAGCGATCATCGGCCAGCAGGACTTCGGCAAGGCCGTACTCGAGGCCTTTCTTGCGCGAGGCGACGAGGTGGCGGGCGTGTTCTGCGCCCCTGAGAAGGAGGGCGCCAAGCCCGATGCGCTGAAAACCGCGGCCCTGGAGAAGGGTGTCAAAGTCTTCCAGTTTCCCTCGCTGAAAGGCGCCGAGGCTGCGGCGGCGATGAAGGGCCTCAATGCCGAGATCGGGATCATGGCTTTCGTGCTGCAGTTCGCACCCCAGGAATTCGTGAAAATCCCGAAGAAGGGCACGATTCAGTACCACCCGTCGCTGCTGCCCAAGTACCGGGGCCCGAGCTCGATCAATTGGCCCATCATCCGGGGTGATACCAAGACCGGACTGTCGATCTTCCGGCCGAACGATGGGCTCGACGAGGGCGCGGTGATCCTGCAAAAGGAAACGCCGATCAGCGCCGACGACACGCTGGGGAGCGTCTATTTCGACCGGCTGTTCCCCATGGGCGTGAAAGCCATGCTCGAAGCGACCGACCTCGTCGTGGCTGGCAGGCATCGCGAAACGGTGCAGGACGAAACCCTGGCGAGCTACGAGGGCTGGTGCCGCGCCGCCGAGGCGAAGATCAATTGGGCGAGCCACGTCGATTTCACCTACAACCTCATCCGCGGCTGCAATCCGGCCCCGGGTGCCTGGACCACGCTCAACGGCAAGAAAGTCCAGATCTTCGACAGCCGCAAGCATCTCGTGCGCACCTTCGGCGCGGTGAAGGGCAAGGTCGGAGAGGTCTCCGAAATAGGCGCCCAGAGCTTCTTCGTGACCGCGCAAGGCGGGCGAATCGAGGTGCTCAAGGCCAAGCACGAGGACGGCAAGAAAATTTCCGCTCCAGAGTTCGTTGCCCAAAACGGGCTCATTCCGGGCGCCATGCTCGGCGCCTGATCCGCATTCTTCGGCCCGGCGCCGTTGCGCCGCCGGCTGCAGCTCGCCCCGTCGCCTTCAACAGGATTTGACGGTTCGAACATTCACTGTAAGAATGCCGCCTAGGGTTCTGTTTATTCAGTAACTTACCGCATTTCAGGAAGGTACAGCCCTTGAACCGCCGAGGTCCAGTCAGGCGAAGACAGAGAAAACGGGTGGCGTAGAATGCGATTGCGAAACGGGGGCAATCCCTCGCTAAACAACAATAAAAACAAGCGGGAGAGGCGATGACCAAAGCAGGCTTCTGGAAAAAAGACTGGTTCCTCGGTCTGGTGGTGTCGCTCGCGCTCCTGTTTTTGGGGGGATCTCAGCTCATCCAGGGTCTGGAGCGAGCCGCCTACGACTGGGGCGTGCGCGCTTCGTCGCGCACGCCGTCCGACAAGATTTCGATCATCGCGATCGACAAGCAGAGCATCGACAACATCGGGCGATGGCCCTGGTCGCGCGAGATTCACGCCAAGATGATCGATCGACTGGCGAGCGCCAAGGCGAAGGTCGTCGCCTACACGGTTTTTTTCTCGGAGCCGCAGCTCGATCCCGGACTTGTCTACGTCAATCGACTGCTGGAGACCTATCATAAGATCGTTCCGGCCGGCGCCGACTCGCCACCGCGAGGCGTGCCGCCCGAGGTCCTTGAAATCGGAGCGACTCTGGGGGAGGCGGAGCAGGCGCTCAATATCGACAGGAAACTCGCCGACAGCTTCGCCAAGGCAGGGAACGTGGCGCTGCCGATGCTGTTCACCTTCGGCGAGCCGCGCGGCAAGCCCGACAAGCCTCTTCCCGACTTTGTGAAAAGGAACGCCCTTTCGATCCAGGGCACGGGCGACGAGGTGCCGCTGTCGACCATCGGGGTCGAAGTCCCGATCGTCGAGAGCCTAGGCACCGCCGCGGCTGCGGTCGGGCACCTGAACGCCGTGCCCGATGTCGACGGAGCGATACGCACCGAGGCGCTCGCGATCACCTATTACGGGGAGTTCTACCCGTCTCTGGCGGCGATGATCGTTGCAAAGAGCCTCAACCTTGGCGCCCAGGACATCAAGATCCGTCCCGGGGAAGCGCTGCAGATCGGCAATTTCAAGGTAAGCGCGGATCCGACGATGCAGATGCTTACGTATTTCTACAAGGACCGCGGGGGCGTTCCGGCCATCCAGGAGGATTCGTTCTTCGATGTCGCGAGCGGCAAGATTCCGGCGGACAAATACCGCGACAAGATCGTGCTCATCGGCCCGACCGCGGCCGGGGTCGGCAGCATATTCGTTACGCCGGTGAGTCCTTCGACGCCGGCCGTCGAGCTCCTGGGACACACGGTCTCTTCGCTCCTGCAAGGGCATTTCTTCGTCGCGCCGACCTGGGGCTGGATCGTCGAGAGAGTGGTCTTTCTGCTCGTGGCGGTCTACTTGATTGCCCTGCTCCCACGCCTTTCGGCAGGCTTCGGGGCCGGAATCACCGCCGGCGTCATTGCGGCCTTGCTCGCCGCGCACTTCGTGCTCATGACGGGCCAGGGAATGTGGCTGCAGCTCATGTTACCGCTCACGCTCCTCGTCGTGGGGCACGTGCTGCTCGTGACCAAGCGCTTCATGGTGACGGAGCGCGGCAAGGAAGTCTCCGATGCGCAATCCGCGGCCAACGCGCGCATGCTCGGCCTGGCGTTCCAGGGACAGGGCCAGCTCGACATGGCCTTCGACTACTTCCGCAAAGTGCCCCTCGACGACACCGTGATGGACAATCTGTACAACCTCGCCCTGGACTTCGAGCGCAAGCGCCAGTTCAACAAGGCCGAGGCCGTCTTCGGTTACATGGCCGGCCACAACCCCAAGTTCCGGGACCTCGAGGCGAAGCTGTCGCGCGCCAAGCAGATGTCGGAGACGCTTATTCTCGGCGGAACCCAGACCCATCCGGGCGGCACCCTGGCGCTCGGCGGCGGGACCGAGAAGCCGATGCTTGGCCGCTACCAGGTGGAAAAGGAGCTCGGCAAGGGCGCGATGGGCGTGGTGTACCAGGGCAAGGATCCGAAAATCAGCCGAGTGGTCGCGATCAAGACCATGGCCCTCTCGCAGGAATTCGAAGCGGACGAGCTGGCCGAGGTGAAGGAGCGATTTTTCCGCGAGGCCGAAACAGCGGGGCGCCTGAGCCATACCAACATCGTGACCATTTTCGATGCCGGCGAGGAGCACGACCTGTGCTACATCGCGATGGAGCTCCTGAAGGGCAAGGATCTCGTGCCGTTCACCAAGCAGGGGAATCTGCTATCGGTCGACAAGGTCGTGTCGATCGTTGCCCGCGTGGCCGACGCGCTGGGCTATGCGCACAAGCAAAACGTCGTGCATCGCGACGTCAAGCCCGCGAACATCATGTACGAGCCGGAAAGCGATGTGGTCAAGGTGACCGATTTCGGCATCGCCAGGATCACCGACTCCTCCAAGACCAAGACCGGCATGGTCCTGGGGACGCCGTCCTACATGTCGCCCGAGCAGCTGCAGGGAAAGAAAATCGACGGCCGGAGCGACTTGTTTTCGCTGGCGGTGAGCCTGTACCAGCTGTCCTGCGGAAGGCTTCCCTTCGAAGGGGACTCGATGGCGCAACTCATGTACAAGATCGCCAACGAGCATGCCCCGGACATCCTCCAGTACAACCAGACTCTTCCACCGAAGTTCGTCGCTTTTCTCGACAAGGCCATGTCGAAAGAGGCCGAACAGCGGTATCAGACCGGCGACGAATTCGCCTTTGAATTGCGGGCTACCTTCGGTGGTACGGGCGCGGCGGCGACCGGCACCGGAGTCGATATCAGCCTCTGAGAACCGAATTGGGAACCATGACCTTGTCGGGGGCGCTGGAGATAGCGAGTTGCACCGATCCCGGTATGGTGCGGACACACAACGAAGACTCGATCGCTTCGGACGGGGAAAAGGGACTGGTGGTGCTGGCCGACGGCATGGGCGGGTACAACGCGGGCGAGGTGGCGAGCGGCATGGCGACGACGGTGATCATCACCGAGCTGCAGCAGCTCCTGGAAAGAAGAACCCCGTACCAGACCGACGCCTCCGGCGGCCAGTTGATCGCCCACCAGCTGTTGCACGATCAGATCGCCAAGGCGAACACCTCGATCTATCAGGCGGCGCAGAGCCAGCCGCAATATGCGGGCATGGGGACGACCTTGGTTGTCGCCTTGTTCTACGACAACAAGATGACGGTGGCGCACATCGGTGATTCGCGCCTGTACCGCATGCGGGGTGATGAGCTCAGGCAGATCACCAAGGACCATTCGCTTCTGCAGGAGCAGATCGACAGCGGAGTGATCACGCCGCAGCAGGCCAGGCAGTCACAGAACAAGAACCTCGTCACGCGCGCGCTGGGTATCGACCCGGTTGTGGAGCCGGAAATTCACGATCACGACACGCAGCTGGGAGACATCTATCTGCTCTGTTCGGACGGCCTTTGTGATATGGTGGGCGACGAAGATATCGGCCTCGCGCTGCAGACGCTGAGCTCCAACCTGAAACTGTGTGCGCAGCATCTGGTGCAAACGGCGAACGATAACGGGGGGCGGGACAATATTTCGGTGATACTCGTCCGGGTGCTGCGGGATTTCCCCGCGCCGCGCGGTCCCATGGACAAGATAATGAGCTGGTTTAGGTAGGATAGTTGAGCAGAGGGATACTGCTATGGCGAAGCTGATACTGAGCATGGACGGCCTGGTTCTAAAGGAAATCAACCTGACCAAGGAACGTACCACCATCGGCCGCAAACCGCACAACGACATCCAGATCGACAATCTCGCGGTGAGCGGGGAGCACGCCGTCATCGTCACTATCCTGCAAGACTCGTTCCTCGAGGACCTCGGAAGCACGAACGGGACGGTCGTCAACAGCCAGTCGATCAAGAAGCATTTCCTGCAGAACAACGACATCATCGAGCTGGGCAAGTACAAGCTCAAGTACGTCAACGAGGCGCCCGCGGGAGGCGCGAGAGTGGCCGACTTCGAAAAGACCCTGGTGTTGCGCCCGGGCGCGATCAAACCCGCGCCGGCGCCTGCGGCCGCAGGGCCCGCGAGCGCCGCAACGGCGGCAGCCGTGGCACCGGCCGCCGCGAAGGCCATGGTAGACACCGTCGCGGGTCAGGGCCCGGCCATGACCATGCCGCCGGTGTCGGCCAAACCCGCCGGCGCCCCGCAGAAGGCGGCCGCGCTGCAACTCTTGTCGGGCGCCAACGCCGGGAAGGAGCTCGATCTCACCAAGCCGCTCACGACGCTCGGCAAACCCGGCGTGCAGGTAGCCGTCATCACGCGCAGGCCCCAGGGCTTCTTCATCACCCACGTCGAGGGGGCGAGCTTTCCCGTGGTGAACGGCAAGCCTCTCGACGCTCAGGCTCACGCATTGAACGATCACGACGTGATCGAATTGGCCGGAGTCAAGATGGAATTCTTCCACAAGACATGAGCCCCGGGCCCTGAGACCTGAAGTGGGGGAGGGAGCCTGAAGCAGCACATCGTCCGGATTGCGCTGGGTCTCATCGTAACGCTCGTATTCCTGGGCCACGCGGCCAAGCTCTATCAGATAAAACTAGTCACTCAGCTCGACAACATCATTTACGATTACCGGCTGCAGTTGACCATGCCGCGCACGGTCGACGACCGGGTCGTCATTCTGGATATCGACGAGCGCAGCCTCGATCCGCGTGCGCTGGGCCGCTGGCCCTGGAGCCGAGACAAGATCACCGCGCTCCTGCGGAAGTTGTTCGACAAGTACGGCGTCCTCATAGTCGGTTTCGACGTCGTCTTCGCCGAGCCGGACGAAAGCTCCGGCCTGCCGGCGCTCGAGAAGCTCGCCAAGACCCGGCTCAAGGACGTCGGCGCATTCCAGTCCGCTCTCGCGCAACTGCGCCCCGAGCTCGACTACGACACGACGTTCGCGAACTTCATTCGCGGCCGGCCGGTGATTCTCGGCTATTACTTCAACAGCGACAAGGACGCCGTCGAAAGCGGCGCTCTTCCCGAACCCGTGCTCCCCGCCGAAACATTCAGCGGAAGGAGGGTCACGATTCTCGATTGGCGAGGGTACACGGGGAACCTTCCCGAGTTCCAATCGACCACGGTCAGCGCAGGGCATTTCAATCCGAGAGTGGACAACGACGGCGTGTCCCGGCGCGTGCCGATGCTCGCGGAGTACAAGGGCAAGTACTATGAAGCCTTTTCGCTGGCGATAGTGCGGATGTATCTCGCCATCCAGGAAGCGGTACGGAGCAAATCGACGACGCTCAAGCTGCCCGACGTCACCATCAACGCCCTGCCGGACCGTTTCGTCACCCGCGGCTACACCGGCGTGGAATGGCTCGAGGTGGGGCCGCTCCGGGTCCCGGTGGACGATGAAATCGCCTCCCTCGTCCCCTATCGGGGCGCAAGAGGGAGCTTCCCTTACATTTCCTTCTCGGACATCTGGTCAGACAAGGTGCCGGCTGAAGCGTTGCGGGGCAAGATCGCCTTGATCGGCGCGACCGCGCCCGGCCTGTTCGATCTGCGTTCGGCCCCGGTCGCGAACGTCTACCCGGGTGTGGAGATCCACGCCAACCTGATCGCGGGCATGCTCGACGGCAAGGTCAAGCAAAAGCCGCCCTACATGGTCGGCGCGGAGGTCGTGCTGCTGATCATCGGCGGGGTTGTGCTCACCCTCCTGATTCCCTTGCTTGCGCCCCTCTGGGCCTCGGCCGCCGCCGTGACCGGGATGGCGCTCATCACCGTGTTCGACTTTTGGCTGTGGTCGTATGCGGGCCTGGTGTTGCCACTCGCCGCGTCGGTTTTGATGACGGCGACCCTCTACACGGTCAACATGGCCTACGGATACTTCGTCGAGGCGCGCTCCAAGCGCCACATCACCGGCCTGTTCGGGCAGTACGTTCCGCCCGAGCTGGTGGACCGGATGGCGGAGGACCCGGCAAAGTACAACATGGAGCCGCGCAACGCCGATCTCACGATCCTGTTTTGCGACGTGCGAGGGTTCACCAGCATTTCCGAGGCCCTCAGCCCCGAGCACCTGCGCGAGTACATCAACGAATACCTGACCGGCATGAGCGTTATCATCCGCAGCAGGCACAAGGGCACGCTCGACAAGTACATCGGGGACGCGATCATGGCGTTCTGGGGCGCCCCGATGGACGATCACGAGCACGCGCGAAACGGCGTGCTCGCCGCGCTCGACATGCTTCGCGAGTGCGTGGCCATGAACCAGAGATTCCGGGAGCGCGGCTGGCCGCAGCTCAAGATCGGTGTCGGTGTCAACTCGGGCAAGGTTCGCGTCGGGGACATGGGGTCGGCGATCAGGCGGGCGTATACGGTCATGGGAGACCCCGTGAACGTCGCCTCGCGGCTCGAGAGCAGGACCAAGTACTACGGCGTCGGATGCCTGGTGGGTGAGGCCACGAGACGCCTCGTGCCCGAGGTCATGTTCAAGGAGATCGACAAGATCAAGGTGAAAGGAAAGGACGAAGCCCTTACGATATACGAACCCGTCGGGGGAAACGTCGAAGTCGACAAGAGGACGAGCGATGAGATCAAACTGTGGCACCAAACGCTCGGCCTGTATCGCTCCCGCCAGTGGGATCAGGTGGACGTGAACCTGCTCAATCTCCATCGCATGAGTCCGGAATGCGCGCTCTACGACCTGTATTCGAAGGAGGCCGCAGGCAAGCGCCGCAATCCACCGCCGCCCGAGTGGGATGGCGTGACCGTGTTCGACGAAAAGTAGACACGGGCGCTCGTCGATGAAGCTCCGAATTCTGGGTTGCAGCGGCGGAATCGGTGGGCGGCATCTTCGCACCACGTCGATGCTGCTCGACAACGACATTCTCGTGGATGCCGGGACGGGCGTCGCGGATCTTTCGCTGACCGAACTCTCCCTCATCGATCACGTTTTTCTCACGCACTCGCATCTCGATCACATCGCGAGCATTCCCTTCATGGTGGACACGGTCGGGGGCATGCGCGACCAGCCGCTGACGCTGTGGGCCGTACCCGCGACCCTGGAGATCGTGCGCAACCACATCTTCAACTGGAGCATCTGGCCGGATTTCTCGCAGATTCCGAGCCCGGACAGGCCCTATCTTCGCTACCGCGAGATCCAGGTCGGCGATACGGTCGAGCTGAAGAAGCGCAAGGTCAGCGTGCTTCCGGCCAACCACGTGGTGCCGGCGGTCGGGTATCACCTGGACTCGGGAAAGGGCAGCCTGGTATTTACCGGCGACACCACGACGAACGACCCGCTTTGGGCGGTCGTGAACAAGATCTCCAATCTCAAGTACCTGATCATCGAGACTGCGTTTTGCAATCGCGAAAGGGAGTTGGCCGTCATATCGAAGCACCTGTGCCCGAGCCTGCTCGCCGAAGAACTCGCCAAGTTGGAGCGCAGCGCCGAAATCTACATCACGCACCTAAAGCCGGGAGAAATCGAGCTCACCATGCAGGAGATCGAGGAGGATGCCGGACAGTATCGCCCGCGGATGCTGCAAAACAATCAGGTGTTCGAGTTTTGAGGAATGACCGATGTGCGCGGCCAAGGTAAGCGTCGAGACTCTGAGAAGGTTTGAGCCCATCGGCTCGCTTCCTGATGCAAGGATCACCGAGCTTACGGATCTTTGCATGTTGGAGACCGTGAGCCGGGACTCCGACCCATTTCTCGTTCGCAGCATTTCCGGCCAGGCGGTCTACCTCTTGCGAGGGGAGCTGGTGTTGAACTATCCCGACGGTTCCTCGAAGGTGCTGGTAGGGGGCTCGGATCGTTCGCGATATCCGCTCGCCCATCGAGGCGAGACCTTCACCAGCGCCAAGGCGATTACCGAGCTGCAGTTGATGCGCGTCGACGACGACCTGCTCGATGTCATGGCGACCTGGGACCAGGTCGGATCGACCGACGCTGCGGAGAAGACGACGAGTGAAGCGGAGCGCAGCTCGTTCGCCAAGTGGACGATGATGTCCGGCATGTTCAGCGTAAGCAGCCTCAAGTACGGGGCCTTCTCTCAATTGCCGCCCGAGCACATCGATGAGCTGCTGGGTCGTTTCGAGCGTATCGAAGTCAAGAAAGGCGACGTCGTGATTCGCGAGGGGGCGGCGGGCGACTTCTATTTCCTGATCGAGACCGGCCGGTGCAAGGTGGAGCGCATGGTCGGGGGCGTATCCATGCTGCTTGCCGAGCTGAAGAGCGGGGATGCGTTCGGCGAGGAGGCGCTTGTCTCCGAGGTCAAGCGCAACGCCACCGTCACCATGAAAAGAGACGGCGCGCTCCTCAAGCTCTCCAAAAGCGACTTCGTCGAACTGCTGCGCCAGCCGCTGCTGCAGCGACTGTCGCCCGAGGAAGCGCGAGCCCGGGTCGCCAGGGGAGCCCAATGGATCGACGTGCGCTATCCGTCGGAATATCAATACGACAAGCTCGCGGGCGCCATCAACATTCCGCTGTCCGAGATCCGCAACGCCGTCGGCGCCCTGGACAAGGAAAAGGAGTACGTGCTCTACTGCCAGAGCGAGCGCCGCAGCGCGGCTGCGGCATTCTTGCTTGCCCAGCGCGGTTACCGGGCGTTCGTGCTGGCGGGCGGGCTCTGGGGGGAGCCAAGACGGCGCTGAGGAGACCCACGCCGGGGCGAAGGGGCGCGTTTCTCCCGGGCGAAAGGGCCGGCAAACGCGGCCAAGCCGTTAAGATGGCACAGTCAGGCAGAGTTGAACGGTGGTAAAGTAATTGATTCTCGGGCCATTTCGGGGCGCCGAAACCAGGGTGGATTGCCAATGAGCGCGGTGCTACAGACGCATATGGGCGCGGCCGGCGACGTCAATAGCCGGCTGAACTTCCAAAAGAATCTTCAGGCGGTCACCAACAAGATCCATGCCACGACCAATGTGGACGAGATCATGCTGGAGGTCAGCGCCGACATATGCACCCTGTTCAACGCCGACCGCCTCACGATCTATACGGTCGGCGAGGACAAGCAGACGATCGTCTCCAAGGTCAAGACCGGTCTTCACACGTTCAAGGATCTGAAGCTGCCGATCGCCGAGCACTCGATCGCGGGCTTCGTCGGCCTGTCGAAGAAGATGCTCAATCTGAAGGACGTCTACGACGAAAGCGAGCTCAGGACTCACAACCCGAACCTGCGCTTCCTTCAGGAAGTCGACAAGCGTACCGGTTATCGCACCAAGCAGATGCTCGTGTCCCCGATCGCTGAGCCCGGCGGCGGCGAGGTGGCCGGCGTAGTCCAGCTCATCAACAACCGGGCCGGGGTGCCGTTCGGCCAGCTCGCCGAAGAGGGGGTCGCCGAGCTCTGCCAGACGCTCGCCATCGCGCTCAAGCAGCGGCAGAAGCCTCAGGTTCTCAAGACCAAGTACGATCACCTGGTGGGCGATGCGGTGATCTCGGCCGCGGAGTTCGAGCTCGCCGCGCGCTCGGCGCGCAAGAAGGCGGTGGACGTCGAGCAGGTCCTGGCCGAAGAGTTCCAGGTCAAGCTGCCGGCCATCGGTGCGGCCCTGGCGAAGTTCTTCGGAACGCCTTACGAGCCGTTCAAGCCGGATCGCATCAAGCCCATGGATCTGCTGAAGAACCTGAAACGCGATTACGTTGAATCCAATCAATGGGTGCCGATCGAAGAGGCCAAGGAAGGCTTGGTTATCCTGTGCCTTGACCCCGAGAGGGTGAAGAGCTCCCGCATCGTCCAGAACGTCTTCCCCGGCCGAAAGCTCGCGTATCGGGTCACGACCCTGAAGGAGTTCAAGGACACCCTCAAGGCGTTCTACGGCGCGGACGCGGTCGAGACCGGCGACATCGGAGACATGCTCTCGGGCCTCGAGGAGGACGAAGGCCCGGTGGAGGTTGGGGGGGATGACGATGTATCCGCAGCGGCGGACAACGAGCTGGTCAAGCTGGTCAACAAGGTCATCATCGACGCCTACAACCAAGGCGCGTCCGACATTCACATCGAGCCCTACCCCGGCAAGGCGAAGACCGAAATTCGGTTCAGGAAGGACGGTTCGCTGTTTCCTTATATCGAGGTCCCCGGCTCCTACCGGAACGCGATCGTGGCGCGCATCAAGATCATGTGCGACCTCGATATTTCCGAAAAGCGGAAACCGCAGGACGGCAAGATCAAATTCAGGAAGTTCGGCCCGCTCGACATCGAGCTGCGGGTAGCGACGATCCCTTCACAGGGTGGCGTCGAGGACGTCGTCATGCGTATTCTCGCGGCCGGCGAACCCATCCCGCTGGACAAACTCGGCCTGTCCCCATCGAATTTGCCGAAGCTCAAGGACACCGTCAGCAAGCCCTACGGATTGTTCTTCGTCTGCGGCCCGACCGGTTCGGGCAAGACGACGACCTTGCATTCGGTTCTGGGCTTCCTCAACACGTCCGACACCAAGATCTGGACTGCCGAGGACCCGGTCGAAATCACGCAGAAGGGCCTGCGCCAGGTTCAGGTCAACAAGAAAGCGGGGCTGGATTTTGCCACGGTGATGAAGTCGTTTCTCCGGGCCGATCCGGACATCATCATGGTAGGCGAGATGCGCGACAAGGAAACCACCGGCACCGGCATCGAAGCCTCGCTCACCGGCCACCTGGTGTTTGCCACCTTGCACACCAACAGCGCTCCGGAGTCCATCATACGGTTGCTCGACATGGGGATGGATCCGTTCAACTTCGCCGACGCGCTGCTGGGGATTCTCGCGCAGCGCCTCGCAAAGCGCCTGTGCGGCAAATGCAAGCAGCCCTACACGGCAGGCGGAGACGAGATGAAGCATCTCCTCCAGGAATATTGTTCGGAGCTGCTCAACACCGGACCGTTCAAGCGGGACGCCAAGTCGGCGTACGAGAATATCTACAGGGATCTGGCGAAGAGCTATGCGGGAGACAAGGGCCAGTTTACGCTCTACAGAGCCAAGGGCTGCGATGCATGCGGCAATACCGGCTACAAGGGGCGCGTCGGCCTGCACGAGCTCCTGCTTGCCTCGGACATCATCAAGAAGCTGATCCAGGAACATGCCCGCGTCGCTGAGATTCTCGCGGTCAGCTTGGAGGAGGGCATGCGGACCCTGAAGATGGACGGCATCGAAAAGGTGCTGCAGGGGATTACCGATATGCCTCAGGTGCGCGCGGTCTGCATCAAGTAAGGCGGCCTTTGGCGCTGACGTATCCGGCCGTCTACCCCGGGAGGAACTTGGAGAGCGACGAAGATCTGTTTCGCCGTCTCGAGCAACTCAACGAGATCGGCGCCGCGCTGTCCCAGGAAAAGGACATCGATCGCCTGCTCGAGAAAATCCTGCTTGCGGCCAAGGCGATCACGCGCGCCGCCGGAGGCACCTTGTACATGCTGGAGCCCTCCGACGAGGGACCACGGCTCAGGTTTGCGATCATGCGAAACGAGTCGATGGGCATCGCGATGGGCGGCACTACCGGCAATCCGATACCGTTCTATCCGGTGCACCTCCGCGGAAAAGACGGAACACCCAACACCCAGATGGTCGTCTCCTATGCCGCCCTGACCGGCAAGACGGTGAATATCGCCGATGCATATACGGAGGAAGGTTTCGATTTCTCCGGAACGCGCAACTTCGACAAGAAGACCGGATACCGCTCGAAGGCGTTCCTAACGGTACCGATGAAGGACCACCAGGGAGAAATCATCGGGGTCCTTCAGCTAATCAACAGCATCGATCCGGTGACGAGCGAGGTCGGCCCTTTTTCGCATTCGGATCAGCGCCTCGCGGAGTCGCTTGCGTCTCAGGCCGCCATCGCACTGACCAACCGGCAGCTCATCATTCAGCTGGAGGTCCTGTTCAAATCGCTTATCAAGCTCATCAACAAGGCAATCGACGAGAAATCTGAATACACGGGAGGCCACTGCAAACGCGTCCCGGAACTCACCATGATGCTTGCCGAAGCCGTCAACGAGACCTCTGAGGGGCCGCTCCGGGACTTCAGCATGAGCGACAAGGATCGCTACGAGCTCGAGATAGCGGGTCTGCTGCACGACTGCGGGAAGGTGACTACGCCGGTGCACGTCGTGGACAAGGCCACCAAGCTCGAGACGATCTTCGACAGGATCAATCTCGTGGACACGCGTTTCGAAGTGCTGAAAAGAGATCTTGAGATAGGCGCTCTCAAGCGCAAGATCGAGGTCTTGCGGCAGCCCGGGTTGGACCAGGCCACCGCGAGCGAGCGCTTGGCGCAAATCGACCGGGAAGCGGGCGACGGCGTGCGCCAAATCGAGAGCGATCGCGAATTCGTGCGTCATTGCAATGTCGGTGGAGAGGCCATGTCGCCGGATGCGCAGGAGCGCGTGAACCGGATCGGAACGGGGCACAAATGGGCAGATGTCTCGGGCGTCACCGCTGATTTTCTGACCCAGGAGGAGATCAGGAATCTCACGATTGCCCGCGGCACGCTCACCGCCGAGGAACGCAAGACCATCAATCATCACATCGTCGCCACCATTGAGATGCTGAAAGCGCTACCGTGGCCGAAGCACCTGGAAAACGTGCCGGAGTACGCCGGGGGCCACCACGAGCGTATGGACGGGAAGGGCTACCCCCTTGGACTGAAACGGGAAGAGATGTCGGTGCAGGCGCGGGTCATGGGGATCGCCGACATTTTCGAGGCGCTGACCGCCAAGGACAGGCCTTATAAGCCCGGCAAGACGCTTTCCGAGTCGCTCAGGATCCTCGGGAACTTCAAGCAGAACGGGCACATCGACCCGGACCTGTTCGACATATTTGTTCGCAAGAAGGTCTACTTGCGCTACGCCGAGAAATTTCTCGATCCCGATCAGATCGACGCAGTCGACGAGAGCAAGATACCGGGATTCGTTCCCTGACCTCCGGAGGAGAGCTTGGGCAAGAGCCTATCGCGCTCCCCGCGTGAGTTGGGCCATGAACTTCTCGACCGCGAAGTTGACGAATTTCTCGTCGTACCCGATTTCCCGCAATTCCCGTCTCAACGCGTTTCTGAGCCGGGTTCTGCCCACGAACCCGATCCGGTGTTCCCCCTCGGAATGCAGAGCCGCAGCGAAAGTCTGCTCCACGATCTCCTCGATGCGTTCCTGCGAGGTCGTACGCTCCGGGTCATTGGCGACCACGGGAGGAAAGCGCGCACGGATTTGCCGGGCCACACCCTCCATGAGGGTGTCGAACTTTATGGAGGTGAAGAGCATGAGGTTCGCGCTGGCAAGGCGGGGTTCTTGCCACCGGCGAAGGATACCTCACTGCGGTGGCGGCGGGAGCTAGAGTGACGCGTGGGGTCACTTTGTGCCGTAAGGTGCGATATCAGAGCGGCTTTGCTTGTCCTTCGATCTCCCGCGCACGGTTAAAGTGATTAAAATACAATGAGATAGGATTATAGCTACGGCAGGCACAACGCTTGCTCTATCAAGCACGCAACGCCAATTTGGCGTCATTAAGCAAGGAGAGATCGATGAGAACGCTTCAGAAAGGCTTTACGCTGATCGAGTTGATGATTGTGGTCGCGATCATCGGCATTCTGGCCGCGGTGGCGCTCCCCGCATACCAGGACTATACCGTCCGGGCGAAGATGTCCGAAGTGATGCTGGCCGCGAGCGCGTGCCGCACGAGCATTACCGAGACCTACCAGACCGGCGGCACACCGCCCGTAGCGAACGGCTGGGGCTGTGAGACCACGGCGCCTACGCGTTACACGGCCAGTGTGCAAACTGACGCGAACGGTGTGATCACCGTGAAGCTCGGCACGGGCATCAACCCCGCTGTCGACGGCAAGTTGGTCACGCTGGTCCCGTTTGTCGACACCAACGCTGCGCTATCGGCCAGCATGATGGGCTCAGGCGTGAACAAGTGGGTTTGCGGCGGCACGGGCACCAGCATCCCGTTGAAGTTCCTGCCCAGCTCCTGCCGGGGCAACTAATCGCGAAATCTACCTCGCGTAAAAAAGGTACCCTTCGGGGTACCTTTTTTTTTGCCCTGTGACCGCAAACACCGCCAAGGCGTTACCGCACCTGATCGCCGCAGCGCTGATCGTGGCGCTTGCCTGCGCGCTCTACCTGCCGTTCCTCGGCAACCCACCCGTTTTCGACGACGCATTCCTTTACTCGGGCGATAAATTCTCCTACTACGCCACACATCCGTTCGGCCTCGAGCAGAGAGTTCCCCCCTATTTTACTTTTGCATTCATCCAGGTCGTTTCGGGGCGCATGGAGGCGCACCGCATCGTCAGTCTCGCGTTCCATCTCGCCTGCTCGCTGGCACTGTACAAGCTGCTTTACGATCTGTTGCGGGCGGCTCGACAAGCGGATCGATTGGGAACGGAGCCCGATGCACGGCTGAACGCCGCTGCCTGGGCGTTCATCGGCGCCGCCGCGTTCGCCGTTCATCCGGTAGCGGTGTACGGAGAGGCCTACCTGGTGCAGCGGAGCATCCTGCTCGCCACCCTGTTCTCGTTGCTGTCGGCCGTGCTGTTCGTGCGGGGGCTGGCGCGCGGCAGCCACGCCGATGCGATATCGGCGGCGTTGATGTACTCCGTGGCGGTCCTCTCCAAGGAGCACAGCGTACTGTTGCCTGCCGCCGTGGTGCTTGCCGTGGCGCTGGTCGGCGTCGAACGGCGCTTCGCCCTTCGTCAGGCCGCAATCTACCTGGCCGCCTGTGCGCCCGCCGCGATCTTCGTGACCTTGCTCGCAAAGGGGGTGATCGGCGAGGCGTATGAACCGGATTTCGGCAGGGTGGCCGCCCAGACCGAGGGCGCCGGGTACGACATCGGCGATTTTCCGTGGGCGCTGAGCGTGGTCACCCAGGCCGGGCTGTTCTTCAAGTACGTCGCGCTTTGGCTCTGGCCCGATACGGGCGCGATGTCGATCGACCTTCGCCCGGACTTTGTCGATGTGCGGTCGCCGGGCTGGATCCTCTTGAAGGCGTGCGCTTTTGCGGGGTGGGGCGCGCTCGGGTTGCTTCTCTTGCGGCGCCGCGGCACGGCGGGGCTCGCGGGGTTCGGCATGCTCTACACTTGGACGCTTTTTCTGATCGAGTTAAGCACGGTCCGGTTCCAGGAGCCGTTCGTTCTTTACCGCAGCTATTTGTGGGCGCCCGGCATCGTGATCGCGTTCGTTGCCGTGCTGTGCGGCGTCCCGCGCCGGCCGGCGCTGACTGCGTTCGCTCTCGCGTCCGCAGCCCTGCTGTACCAGGCGCACGACCGCCTGGTGACCTTCAGCACCACGCTCGCCCTCTGGCAGGACGCGGTGGCCAAGCTTCCCGAGAAGCCGGTTCCCTGGGGCTCGCGCACCTTGTACAACCTGGGCAGAGAATATACGTACGCCGGGATGTCGGACAAGGCGATCGAGGTCGTGGACCGATGCATGGCGCAATACCCGAACACCTACCACTGCTATTTCGCCCGCGGAGCGATCCATCTGGAGTTGCGGGAATTCGAGCAGGCATTGCCCTACCTCGCTCGCTCCGTCTCGCTGAAGCCCGAAAGCGGGATCGCGCATCACCGGCTCGGGATGGCCTTGGAAAACGTCGGCCGGCTCAAGGAGGCCAAGGCGTACTATCGCAGCGCATCGGCTCTGGGATTCAAGGGCGCCGACCACGAGATGAGCCGATTGGAGTCGCCCGGGAGCGGGCTCCTGCCGCCGAAAAAAAGGCCCCTCGCGCGCTGAGCGACGATTCACGCGCTATGCGGGATGGGGTGCGACGATGTTCATCCACTCGTCCTGCGGAAATGCCCGGATTTCCCTCCGGATTTTTCCAACAACTTGACGTCCTCGATAGTCATGCCGCGGTCGACCGACTTACACATGTCGTAGATCGTCAGCAGGCCGACGCTGACGGCGGTCAACGCCTCCATTTCGACCCCTGTCCGGCCTATCGTCTCGACCGTAACGTCCAACCGTACGGCCGAGCGGCGTTTGTCGACGGCGAATTCGGCGGCGATCCGAGTGAGGTCCAGCGGATGGCACAAAGGGATCAAATCACCCGTCCGCTTGGCACCCTGAATCGCGGCGATCCGGGCGACCCCGAGGACGTCGCCTTTCTTGGCGCCCCCCGCGAGAACGAGCTTGAGCGTGGCGGCCTTCATGCGGATGGTGCCTCCGGCTCGCGCGATACGCCGCGTCTCCGGTTTTTCTCCTACGTTGACCATGTGAGCCTGGCCGGAAGCGTCGAAATGGCTGAATTTTCTCGAACGGCTCATTCTCCCGCCTTTTCTCGATATAAGCACCGAACGGTCAACCCAAGGGAACCGCTTCCGCACGGCGGTATCATATTATCCATGAGAATAGCGGCGGCTTGCCTGAGTGTTGCCTTGCTCGTCCCTCAAGCCCCGGCTCAGTCGCTGCCGGAGCTGGGGGATACGTCGGGGGCATTGCTGTCCCCGTCCCTCGAGCGCAAGATCGGCGAGCAGGCGATGCGGGAAATTCGCCTCAGGGAACCGAGCTACCTCGATGATCCTGAGCTCACCGAATACGTGAACGAGGTCGGCCGGCGCATAGTCGCCGCGACTTCGGACGCGCAGCAGGATTTCGAGTTTTTCCTGGTGCGGGACAACACGATAAACGCCTTCGCCATGCCTGGAGGGTTCGTAGGGGTGCACACCGGCCTGATCCTTGCCGCGCAGACCGAGTCGGAGCTCGCGGGCGTGCTGTCGCACGAGGTGGCCCACGTCACCCAGCACCACCTCGCCCGGCTGCTGGGAAAGCAGGAGCAGATGTCGATTCCCACGCTCGCGGCGGTGATCCTCGGCGTGCTTGCGGCGAGGTCCCGCCCGGACGTCACGCAGGCGGTCATCGCGGGGGCCAGCGCCGCCAGCGTCCAATCGCAGCTCAACTACACGCGCGATTTCGAGCGAGAGGCGGACCGCATCGGGTTTCAATATCTTCAGCAAGCCGGCTTCGACGTCACCGCCATGGGGACGTTCTTCGGCCGCATGCAAAAGGCGACGCGGCTTTACGAAAACAATGCTCCGGCCTATCTGCGAACGCACCCGCTTACGAGCGAGCGCATCGCCGATATGCAAAACCGGGCCCAGGATGCCGTATACAAGCAATCACCGGACAGCGTCGAGTACCATCTCGCGCGGGCCAAGCTTCTCGCCGAACTGGGTACGCCGCGAGATGCGCTAGCAAACTTCGATGCCCTTGTGCGCGAGCACCGCTACGCCGACGAGGCAGGCGCACGCTACGGCTTGGCCAGCGCCCTGGCGCGGGCGAGGGATTTTCCCCGTGCAGCTTCCCAAGCCGAATCCGTGCGAAAGCTGCTGGGACCGCATCCCATGGTGGAGTCGCTCGTAGCGCGCATTCGCCTCGGCCAGGGTGACGCGGCGGCGGCAAGAGACGTTCTTCGTTCGGCTCTGTCGCGATACCCCAACTATCGTCCGCTTCACTACGCCTACATCGAGGTGCTGCAGGGGATGGGGCAGCACCAGGCGGCGCTGTCCTGGCTCGCCGACCTGGTGAAGAGCTATCCGCGTGACGGCAAGCTGTACAACCTTCAGGCCAAGTCCTATGCGGCCTCCGGGAAACGCCTGCTGCACCACCAGGCCCTCGCCGAGACGTACGTGTTGCAGGGGACCTTGCCGGCCGCGATAGAGCAGCTCCAGCTCGCACAGAAGAGCGGCGACGGCGACTTCTATCAGTTGTCGGCCGTTGAGGCCCGCTTGCGGGATCTGCGCACGCTGCAGGCCGAAGAGAGAAAGAATCGCTACTAGCTCGAAGGCACGTCTTTCCCCGGCCCTTCGAAGTAGGCCTCGTACAGTAGGTCGAACGTCTTCTCGCTCTCGGTGAACAGTTCCTCATCGCTGGTGCAGCGCCGGCGCGCGCCTTGCAGCAGGGTTTCGACGCCTGCCCCTTCGGCGACGGGCGCTCCGCCGGTGTCGAGGTAGTGCACCAGCGCGCCGATTCTGGCGAGCGTTTCGTTGCCGTCCAGGCTGAACCGCGCGAGCAACTCCTCGAACGTGACCCTGTCCCTGCTGTTGGAAAAAGTCGCGCCCTCGAAACCGAACCCGACGGCGGTCGAGGGGCACGCCTGGGTCTTCTCCAGCCACATCAGGGTGGCTTCGGCGTCGATGAAGCGCCGGATCAGCCAACCCGAGGCCAGCCGGTCGGCCAGCAGAGGCTTGCGGGACGCCCAGACGCGCTTGAAGTAGTAGCGCCCGGTTTGGGTCAGGCGGCCGCCGGACCTGGGGCCGTCCGGGAACATCCGCTTGCGCACTTCGGCCTCGGTCTCGCGCAAAACACGTGCCGCCCGCTCCTTCAGCGGCGAATCGAAGAAGTCCAGGGCGCTGATCGCTTCGAACTCGCGGCGCTGCTTGTTGAGAACCCGGGCAATCGCGCTCGGTTCGGAAATGCCGAACCCGGCGTGCAGCCCTTCGATTGCCTTGATCAGTTCCTCGTACTTTCCGGCGCGGTCGAACATCGACCTGAACGAGCGCTCCTGTTCGGCGTCGGCGCTCGCCACCTGCAGCACATGAGCCGAACCGCTGATCCGGATCGTGTGTTCGGACAGGCGCTGCAGTCCCTGCCGGTTCACCGGGTTGTCGGGGAGCAGATAGACGCCCTCGCGCAGCAGCGCGCAGCCCATCGCTTCGAGCGTGCGCAGCACGCGCATCCTCGATGCAGGGTCGTCCATCGGAAGACTGGCGACGTAGACCAGCCATTGCGAAAGGGTTGGTGGCGGTTCCTTGGCCAAGGGCGCTCCATGACAGCAACGCGCTGTCGGCGTGCCAGTTTAAGTACCGCTCACTGATAAGGCAACCTTGCCGCCGACGTCCATCCCGCTTCCAACCGGTGCGCGGTGTGGTATATAGTTCTCCGCCCCTCGAGCTACCGGACGACGATGAGCACCTTCGACAAGGATCTGGACGTGCGCGGACTCAATTGTCCGCTCCCGATTCTGCGCGCCAAGAAAGCGCTGGCCGAGCTCGGCAGCGGCCAGGTGCTACGCGTCCTGGCCACGGACCCGGGGGCGGTGAAGGATTTTCAGGCCTTTGCCAGGCAAACCGGCAATCAGTTGCTTTCCCACGCCGAGGCCGACAAGGTCTTCACCTTCTTCATGAAGAAGAAATGAAAGTCGACGCCCAAGCTGGCGCCTATCGATCGCGGATGATTCCCTGCTTGAGGTAGACCGGCCTCACGGCTTGCGCCCAGCTCTTCAGGCGAAGCGCGAAGACCGCCCCGGCCAAGGCGACGACCACGCCGCATGAAAACAGGGTCCAGTGGACCCCGATCGATTCCGCGAGCGCTCCTGCGGTGAAGTTGCCGAGGGGCGCAAATCCGATGAAGCACATGACGTACATGCTGATGATTCTCGCGCGCTTGTCCTCGTCCGCGACGGTTTGCAAGATCGTGTTGATCGACGCCGCGGTAACGACCAGCCCGGCTCCGAAGACGGCGAGACAGAGGAGCGACAGCCACAGCGTTCCCGAAAGGGAGAATCCCGCCAGCGCAGCACCTGCGATGATGGTGGTCGAGGAGACGACCCGGCCCAGGCCACGAACGGTGGACCGCATCGCGAGCACGAACGTGCCCGCAACCGCCCCGAGGCCCACGGCTCCGATGAGGAAACCGAAGGTCTTCGAGTCGCCGCTGAAGGTCTCAGCCGCGAATATGGGCATCAGGGATTGCCATGGCGCGGCGAAGAATCCCACCATCATGAGCAGGAGCAGCAGCCGCCGGGTCCCCGTGAATCCGAACGCGTAGGCGAAACCCGAAGCGAGCTGGCGCCACCACTTGACGCCGGTCTCGGGAATACCCCGGGGTTTCACGCGCACCGCCGCGTAGGTCGCAATGATCGCGAGGTAGCACAGAGCGTTGGCGAGGAAGCACCACGCCTCGCCATACAGAGCGAGCAAGAGGCCGGCCGCAGAGGGTCCGACGAACCGCGTGCACTGAAACAGCATCGATTGCAGCGCTATCGCATTGGGCAGGTCCTCGCGGTGCTCGATGAGTTCCAGGAGAAAGGCCTGGCGCGTGGGCGTCTCGAACGCGGTGATGATCCCGAGAAGCAGAGCGAGGCCGATCAGGTACGGAACGCGGACGGCATCGGCGAAAGTAAGCGCGGCGAGCGTCAAGGCCTGCACGAACGCGAGCGACTGGATCATCAACAGCAAGCGCTGGCGGTTGACGCGGTCGGCCCACACGCCCGCAATCGGGGAAAGAAACAGCACCGGCAACTGCTGCGCGCCGGCGCTTATTCCGAGGAGCAGGGCAGAGCCGGTCACGCGATACACGAGCCAGCTCATCGCCACGCTCTGCATCCAGTTCCCCAGCAGCGCGAGGCCCTGCCCGGCGTAGAAGATCCGGAAGCTCTTGGAGCG
>Ga0137403_10001208_pt1 | contig 32549 bp, 33 predicted proteins | sample CZOMad2_1_16fung_FD_122057 | JGI IMG/M metagenome (GOLD analysis project Ga0137403, IMG submission 122057) | Vadose zone soil fungal communities from Angelo Coast Range Reserve, California, USA - CZOMad2_1_16fungal (Hybrid Assembly) | ecosystem: Environmental > Terrestrial > Soil > Vadose zone... | reverse complement strand
GCAGCTCTTCGAGCTGCGGGCGGGACTCGGGGGTCCCACTTCCGCCCGGCGGGCCGGGGACACCCTGGTGCCACCCGGCCGACGGCGCAGTGCGGTTCGTGAATAATGCGGGCTAGCCGCACGCGAGAGTCGCCGGCCGCCGGGAGCCCGACGGCCGGCAATCTGCAACCTCTCGATATCCCTCGTGAGTCCGTAGCGGGCTCGCGCTCCTCCGTTTACTCGCAATCTGTCAAAAAGAACAATTTCGGGAAAAAAGAGAGTCTGCTACTAATGGATTAAGGCCGTTTTTGCCGCAATTGTCCCCATTTTGAGGTCAGGAATGCGTTACTTGACGACAGGTGAAGTCGCGCGACGGTGTCAGGTGTCGGTGGGCACCGTGAAGAACTGGATCGAGGCGGGCCAGCTCGAGGCGTTCCGCACCCCGGGCGGGCACTTTCGCATTCGGGCCAGCGCGCTCCGACGCTTTCAGGCGGCCTTCGGGTTTGGCGCCGATCCCGACGACGGTCCGAGGATCCTCGTCGTCGACGATCAGCGGGATTTCGTCGATCTGGCTCTGGAGACGCTCAAGGAGCTCCTGCCCGACGCGCGCCTCGAGGGAGCCTACGGGGGCTACGAGGCGCTCCTGAGGATCGGGTCATTTCAACCCCACCTCCTCCTGCTGGACCTCCGCATGCCCGGGCTGGACGGCTTCGAGGTGTGCCGGCGAGTCAAGGAAACCCCCGAGAGCAAGGGCACGAAGATCGTCGCGATGACGGGATTCGTCGACGACCAGGCCGAGGACGCGGCACTGGCCTCTGGCGCCGACGCCTTCGTCAGCAAGCGCCAGGGCCTCGTGGCGCTCGGTCGCCGGATCAAGGCGCTGCTCGAGGTGGACGCCGCGCCGGTGGAGGCCGGGTCGTCGCCGAAGCGCGTGCGTGCGGCGAGTGGACGAGCGCGGCCGGCGCGACCGACGCGGAAGACTCGGGAGAAGCGCCGGTGACGCCAAGCGCGCGCGGGGTCTTCCTGTCGACGCTGCCGTCCGGGCGCGGTGATCGCCGGCTCGCATGCAGCGTCGTGCTGGTCTCGGTCGCGATCTTTCTCGCGGCCGTGCCCTTCGCCAAGAAGCCGCTCGCGCAGATATGGGCGTTCATCCCGATTTATGAATCGGCGCTCGTGATCAACGACCTGATCACGGCGGTCTTGCTCTTCGGCCAGTTCAGCATCTTGCGCTCGCGGCCGCTGTTCGTGCTGGCCAGCGGCTACCTCTTCACGGCCTTCATCACCGTCCCGCACGCGCTCTCGTTCCCCGGCCTGTTCGCGCCGACCGGCCTCCTCGGCGCCGGGCCTCAGACCACCGCCTGGCTCTACATGGTCTGGCACGGCGGATTCCCGCTCTTCGTCATCGCGTACGTGCTGCTCGGGGACGCCGGGCGCGAGACCGGCTGGACGTGGGGCCGACCCGGTGGCGCCGTGCTGTGCGGCGTCGCGGCGATCGCCGCGGTCGTCGGCGGCATCACGCTCCTCGTCACGGCGGGGCAGGAGCTCCTCCCGGCGGTCATCCAGGGTGCCCGCTACACCCCGGCGATGATCTTCGTCAGCTCGAGCGTCTGGGCGCTGAGCCTCCTGGCACTGGTCGTCCTGTGGCGCCGGCGACCGCACTCGGTGCTCGACCTCTGGCTCATGGTCGTGATGTGCGCGTGGATCTTCGACATCGCGCTGGCCTCGGTCCTCAACTCCGGCCGCTGGGACCTCGGTTTCTACGCCGGCCGGATCTACGGGTTGCTGGCGGCGAGCTTCGTGCTGCTGGTGCTGCTGCTCGAGAACGGCGTGCTCTACGCCCGGCTCGTCGAGGCGCACGACGGCGAGCGCCAGGAGCGCCAGCGCGCGCAGCAGGCCGAGGAGGCCGCCGCGGCCGCCAACCGCGCCAAGAGCGAGTTTCTGTCACGCATGAGCCACGAGCTCCGCACGCCGCTCAACGGGATCCTGGGCTTTGCCCAGCTCCTGGAGCTCGACGCCCAGAATCCCGAGCAGCGCGAGGGCGTCGACCACATTCTCCGTGGCGGGCGGCATCTCCTGGCGCTGATCAACGAGGTCCTCGACATCGCGCGGATCGAGGCGGGCAAGCTCTCGATCTCGCTCGAACCCGTGCCTGCCGGGGACGTCGTCAACAGCGCCCTCGATCTCGTCCGGCCGCAGGCGGCCTCCCGCGGCATCAGGCTGCCGGCGGCGATCGCCTGCGACGACCACGTCATGGCCGACCGGCAACGGCTCCAGCAGGTGCTCCTGAACCTCCTCTCGAACGCCGTCAAATACAACCGGGAGGGAGGCGCCGTGAGCGTCTCGTGCGACGTCGGGCCCGCGGGCCGGTTCCGGCTGACGGTCGCCGACACGGGAGCCGGCATCGCGCCCGAGAGGATGCACCGGCTCTTCACGCCGTTCGATCGGCTCGACGCGCCCGAGACGACCGTCGAGGGCACGGGGCTCGGCCTGGCACTGTCCAAGGGTCTGGTCGAGCTCATGGGCGGATCCCTTAGCGCCGAGAGTGCCTGCGGCCACGGCTCGAGATTCACCGTGGAGCTGCCGATCGCGGAGAGCCCGACGCGCCGGCTCGAGCGGGCGAGCCCCGCGAGCGCGGCGGAAGCGGACACTCCGGGCGCGCGCGGGACGGTGCTGTACATCGAAGACAACGTGTCCAATCTTCGATTGGTCGAGCGCATCGTGACCCGGCGCCCCGGCGTGACGCTCCTCTCGGCGATGCAGGGAAGACGCGGCCTGGAGCTGGCGCAGGCTCATCACCCGGACCTGATCGTCTTGGACCTGCACCTGCCGGACATGGCCGGCCAGGACGTGCTCGCCCAGCTGCGCGCGGGCCCCGGCACGCGGGAGATCCCGGTCGTCATCCTGAGCGCGGACGCGACGCCGAGCCAGGTGAGCCGGGTGCTCCAGCAAGGCGCGCACGCGTATCTGACGAAGCCGCTCGTGGTCGCGCAGTTCCTGGCCGTGCTCGACGAGCTCCTGGCCAGAGCCGTGAGGTAAGCCATGGGGAAAGCAGATCCGGCCCAGGCCCGAATCCTCGTCGTCGACGACGAGCCGGCGAACGTGCGGCTCCTCGAGCGCATGCTGACGGACGCCGGCTACCGCCAGGTCCGGAGCACCACGGATTCGCGGCAGGTGCTCGCCCTGTACGGCGAGTTTCAGCCCGACCTGATCCTGCTCGACCTGATGATGCCGCATCTGGACGGGATCGGGGTCATCAGGGAGCTACGGATCCCCGAGGACGTGTTCCTGCCCATCCTGGTCCTCACGGCCGACGCGACGAGCGAGGCGAAGAAGCGCGTCCTGGAGGCCGGCGCCAAGGACTTCCTGACCAAGCCCTTCGACCGGCTCGAGGTCCTGCTGCGCATCAAGAACCTTCTGGACACGCGCAACCTCTACCTCGACCTCGAGCGCCACAACCGCTCGCTCGAGCAAGTCATCGCCGAGCGCACGCAGCGCCTCGTGCAGAGCGAGAAGGTCGCCACCATGGGCTCGCTGCTCGCCGGCGTGGCCCACGAGCTCAACAACCCGCTGGCGATCGTGATGGGACAGGCGCACCTCCTTCGCGGCGGGGCGAAAGACGCTGCGCTGATCCAGCGCGCCGACAAGATCCTCGCCGGCGCCGACCGGTGCGCGCGCATCGTCCGGAACTTCCTCGCGCTGGCGCGCCAGCGGCCGCCCGAGCGGAGCGAGATGCACCTCAATCTGATCGTCCAGGAGGCGATCGAGCTGCTCGGCTACGATCTGCGCACCAGCAACGTCGAGGTCGTGCTGGACCTGGCGGACGAGCTGCCGGTGGTGTGGGCCGACGCCCACCAGCTTCACCAGGTGGTCGTCAACCTCGTGGCCAACGCGGTCCAGGCCATGCGCCCCATGGACGCGGGACGCCGGCTCGTGATCACGACGCGGAGCGAGCGCGAGCCCGCGCGCATCTCCCTCGCCGTGGCCGACTCCGGGCCCGGCATCCCCGCCGAGATCCAGACGCGGATCTTCGAGCCCTTCTTCACGACCAAGCCGCCGGGCGAGGGGACCGGACTCGGGTTGTCGCTGTGCCGGCGCATGCTCGAGGAGCACGGCGGTGTCATCACGGTCGAGAGCGAGGTCGGCCAGGGGGCGACGTTCCGGCTCGAGCTGCCCGTGGTGTCGCGTCCGGCGTCGGCGCGCAAGGCCCCGGAGGTCGAGTCGCTGCCGCCGATCGCCGGGAAGGCGATTCTGGTCGTCGACGACGAGGTCGACCTGGCCGCCACGCTGGCCGAGGCGCTGCAGGAAGACGGACATCAGGTCGAGGTCGCGGCCCACGGCGCGATGGCTCTCGAGATGCTCGAGCGGCGCGCCTACGACTTGATTCTCAGCGACACCAAGATGCCCGTCCTCGACGGCGAGCGCTTCTTCGCCGAAATCGAGCGACGGTTCCCGGGATTGCGTCGTCGGATCATCTTCGTGACGGGGGACATCCTGAGCCGGGAGAAGCGGGAGTTTCTCGAACGAACCGGCGCCCCGCACCTCCTGAAGCCATTCGACCTGCGCGAGGTGCGTCAGACGGTCCACCGGATGCTGCTGGACGCCGGCGACACCCCGCGCCCGGAGAGCTCGCCTGGGCTCCGTTAGTCCGGCACCGCCCGGGAGCGGGGAGCCGTCGTTGGCAGGGCAATTCACGATCCTGGTCGTCGACCACATGCCGGAGATGGACGGCCTGGACCCGGAGCATCCCCGTGGTCGCCTTCACGTCGGGAACGGCGGCCGATGCGAACCGGCTCGTCAAGGCCGGGTGTATCGGGTTCATCCCCAAGCCCTTCGAACCCGCGACGCTGCCCGCCCTCGTCTCCCGGCTCCTCCGGGCGACCGTCGCCCGAGACCGGCGAGTGGCGCTGCCGCGAAGTCGCCCGGCGTCTTGAACCACGACGCCCGCCGAAAATTGTCAGAATTTGCCAATCAGGCTCCGGGCTCATCCATACGTGCGCCGCAAGTTCCCGAGAACCTTCGTTGGCGTCGCTTCGCGAAACCCGGAATCGGGTGGCATTCGCCGTGCTTGAGCAATCCCAGAGAAAGCATGGAACCGCGAGGGACGATCGGGCGACGAGCTCGAAGAGCGAGCGGCGGCAGATGAAAGTCACCTGCGCCTGGTGTCAGGAGGAGGGGGAGCCGGCGAGTCTGGGGGAGCGGGCGCCGCTCGACGATCCGGCGGAGACCCACGGCATCTGCCGGCGCCATACCCTGGATCTGCTCAGCCGCACGCCGTCGCGCTCGTTCCCGGGAGTGCGCCTGCTCCTCGTGGTGAGCGCGAAGGAAACGGCCCTCTACGACCACCTCCAGCGGGAGCTGGCGGGGGTCAGCGGGGTGAAGGTGATGCTCGAGCGGCGTCGGGCCGAGCGCCGGCTCAAGCAGCGCGACGTGCCTGACGAGCATCGGCGGCTCGACCGGCGGATACGCCACGGCGAAGTCTCCTCCCTGGGCTACACGGTGATCAGGTTCGGGAACTAGCGTCCTCGCCGCTCGAGCACGCGGCGGACGAGGACGTGACGCTGGATCTTCCCGGTGGGCGTGAACGGCAGCTCGTCGAAGACCTCGATCGTCTCCGGAAGCTTGTAGGTCGCCACCCCGTCCTTGAGATAGCCGACCACCTCGTCGAGCGTCAACGCCTGGCCGGGGCGGGGGATCACGCAGAGGCAGTTCCGCTCGCCGAGCCGAGGATCGGGGACGCCGACGATGGCGGCGTGCAGGATTTTCGGGTGCGTGTAGAGGATCTCCTCGATCTCCCGCGGGAAGAACTTCTTGCCGCCCCGGTTGATCATCTCCTTGAGCCGGCCCACGATCTTCACGTTGCCGGCCGCGTCGAACTGCCCGAGGTCGCCGGTGCGGAACCAGCCGTCGGCGGTGAAGAGCTCGGCGTTCGCCGTCGGGTTCTTGTGGTATCCGAGGTGGACCGACGGGCCCTGGGCCGCGATCTCGCCCTCCGCCCCCGCCGCGACGTCGCGTCCCGAGTCGTCGATCAGCCGCAGCCCGAGGCCGGAGGAGACCGTGCCCACGGTCCCCGTCACCGCCTCGGGATCGTCACCGAGCCGCGTGTAGGTGTGGAAGCCGGTCTCGAGCATCCCGTAGAGCTCGACCAGATGGCCGTGCATCCGCGCGCGGAACTCGCGGATCGTCTCGATCGGGCACGAGGCGCCGCCCGTGATGACCACCCGTAGCGAGGAGAGATCGAACCGGCCGAGCTCCGGCTCGTTCAGCATGGCGATGATCGAGGCGGGCGCCGTGGGAATGTACGTCACCCGCTCGCGCTGGATCAGCTCGAGCGCGGCTCGGGCGCTGAACTGGTCGAGGAGGACCGCCCGCGCTCCGGCCATCACGGCCTGGACGAGCGTGAGGTAGCCCCAGTTGAGGCCGAGCGGCAGGTAGACGAGGAACACCTCGTCCGCGGTGACACGCATGTCGGCGTTCAGCGTCCGGCACGTCGAGAGCGTGGTGTTGTGGCTGTGGACCACGCCCTTGGGATTCCCGGTCGTGCCCGAGGTGAAGGCCATCCGCATGACGTCGTTCGCCCCCTGGCCGGCGCCGCGCGGGGGAGCCGCGCCGGCGTCCTCGAGCAGGGCGTCGAGCGACACGACCCCCCGGGTCGACCCATCCGGACGCGGGCCGCCGAGAACGCAGACCGCCTCGAGGTCGGGGAGACCGGGCCGCAGCTCACCGATCATCTTCACGTAGTCGAAGCCCTTGAAGCTCGCCGGACAGACGAAGGCGCGGCTCTCCGAGAAGCGCAGGATGTAGTCGACCTCCCGACTCCGGAAGTCCGGCCCGATCTGGTTGGCGACCGCGCCCAGCCGCTCCAGGGCGAAGAAGACGTACGCGAACTCCGCCCAGTTCGGAAGCTGGATCGTCACGACGTCACCCGCTCCGATGCCGAGCGCCCCGAGCCCCGCCGCGACCCGGTCGACCCGAGTCTTGAGCTCGCCGTAGGTGACGCGACGCCCACGGTCCACGATCGCGACCCGGTCCGGATGCGCGGCGGCGCGACCGGCGAGGATCGCGTCGAAGGTCTCGGAGCCCCAGTGCCCGGACCTCTGGTAACGCGCGACGAGCTCGTCGGTGAGGCGCGTCTCAAACCGCATGGCGATGCCTCCCCATCAGCCCGGTCATCCCCCGAGGTAAGCGGCCTTGACGTGCGGGCTCTCCCGGAGCGCGGCGGCGGGGCCGCTCAGCACGATCCGGCCGGTCTCCATGACGTAGGCGCGGGCGGCGACCGCCAGCGCCATCCGCGCGTTCTGCTCGACGAGCAGCACCGCGACCTTCCGGTCACGGTTGATCGACTGTACGATCGTTCGGATTTCCCGCACGATCAAGGGGGCCAGACCGAACGACGGCTCGTCGAGGACGAGCATCGTCGGGTTCGACATCAGCGCGCGGCCGATCGTGAGCATCTGCTGCTCGCCGCCGCTGAGGGTGCCGGCGACCTGGTGACGCCGCTCGGCGAGCCGCGGGAATCGCTCGAGCACCTCGGCCAGCGACCGCGCGATGGCGTCGCCGTCGCGCCGCCGGTAGGCGCCCATCCGGAGATTCTCGAGCACCGTCATCTGCGGAAAGAGGCGCCGCCCTTCCGGCGCGTGGGAGAGCCCGAGCGCCACGATGCGGTGCGGTCGCCACCGCGAGATGTCGACCCCGCGGAAGACGACGCGGCCGCTGCTGGGGCGCACGAGCCCGGACAGCGCGCGCAGGGTCGAGGTCTTGCCCGCGCCGTTGGGGCCGATGATCGCGACGACCTCGCCCTCCTCGACCGTGACCGAGACGCCGTCGACGGCGGCGACGTTGCCGTAGTGGACGCGCAGATCGGTCAGCTCAAGCACCCGGCTCCTCCGCGCCCAGGTAGGCTTCGATCACCGCGGGGTTCGTCTGGATCTCCCGCGGCGTCCCCTCCGCGATGCGGACGCCGTGGTCGAGGACCGTCACGGTGTCGCACACGCCCATCACGGCCTTCATGTCGTGCTCGACCAGGAGGACCGTGATGCCTTGCTCGCGCAGTCGTCGAAGGACGCGCGTCGTCTCGGCCTTTTCCTGCGCGGCGAGCCCCGCCATCGGCTCGTCCAGGATCACGAGCTCGGCCCCGGTGGCGAGCGCCATGGCGAGGGCCAGCGCCTTCTGGTCGCGGTGGGGGAGCTGGCCCGCCACCTGTCCCGCGACGGATCCAAGCCCGAGCGATTCCAGGAGCGCCTCGCCCCACGCGTGGGCCCGTCGCTCCCGCTCGCGGTAGGTGCCAGACCAGAAGAGCGCTGGGGCCAGACCGGGCGCCGCCACGAGGTGGGCGCCGACGAGCACGTTCTGGAGCACCGTGTATTCCCGGAACAGGGTCGTCGCCTGGAACGTCCGCGCGATGCCCCGCCGGCAGATCGCCGACGGGCGAAGCCCGGAGGTTCGCTCGCCCTTGAAAAAGACCTCGCCGGCGGTCAGCGGCATGACGCCGGTGATCAGGTTGAAGACCGTGCTCTTGCCCGCGCCGTTGGGACCGATCAGGCCGTGGATCGCGCCCCGCGCTACGGTCATGGAGAGGTCGGCGACGGCCAGCAAGCCTCCGAATCGCCGGGAGACACCGCGCAGCTCAAGGAGCAAGGCCGACTCCCGCCGGCGCCGTCGCCCGTCCCCGCAGTCTCCGGAGAAGGCGCCGGGCCGTGCTCGGCAGCGCCACCAGTCCCTCGGGTGCGAAGAGCATGGTGAGGATGAGGACGGCGCCGAAGACGAGGATCTCGTAGTGGTGGAGCTCGCGTAGCAGCTCGGCTGCGATCGTCATGAGGATGGTCCCGACCACCGGTCCCCAGACGCTTCCCGTACCGCCGATGACGGTGAAGACGACCAGCAGGACCATCGGCTCCAGGCCGAAGTCACTGGAGTGAAGGACCTGGCGGAAGTGGGCGAAGAAGACGCCGGCAAGCCCGGCCACGAAGCTCCCGAGGACGAAGGTCGTCAGCTTGTACCGGAAGACGTCCACTCCCAGCGTCTCGGCCAGGAGGTCGGCCTGGCGGACGGCGCTGGCCGTGAGGCCAAAGCGCGAAGAGTCGAGGCGGACGAGGGCCAGGACGACGCCGACGCAGAGCACCGCCATCAGCCCGTAGAGCTCGAGCTTGCCGTCGAAGGCCAACCCGAGCAACCGGCCGGGCTTGGGAATCCCCACCAATCCCGAGGGTCCCCCGAACAGCCCCTCGAAGAAGTTGTTGAAGATGAGCCGGACCACCTCCGAGAAGGCGAACGTGATGAGGAAGTAGTAGGGGCCGCTCACTCGCAAGGCGACGCTGCCGATGGGTACGGCCAGCAGGGCGGCCGCGAGCGCACCGATCCAGAGCGTGGCCCAGAAGGACAGCCCGGCCCGCGTCACCAGAAGAGCCGACGCGTAGGCCCCGATCCCCATGAAGGAGATGTGGGCCATGTTGATCTGTCCCGTGCTCACCTGAAGGCGGAAGCTCATGGTCAGCGTGAGGTTCATGAGGATGGTCGTGGCGACGTCGAGGTAGTACGAGTCGCGCGTCACCACGGGCAGCGCGGCGGCGGCCAGGGCGACGAGGACGACGCCGGCGGCGGGGACCCCGGCGTCGCGCCTAGGCTCCACCGACGAGCCCCCGCGGCCGGACGAGCAACACCAGGATCACCATGAGGAAGCCGAGGATGTTGACGGCGGCGCTTCCCATGAAGAGCGCGCCGAGCCCCTCGACCCCGCCGAGGATGAGGCCGCCGAGGACGGCGCCGGGGAGGCTTCCCATTCCGCCGATGATGATGATGATGAACGCCTTGATCACCGGCAACGCCCCCATGGCCGGGCTCACCGCGAAGACCGGAGCCAGCAGGCCGCCCGCACCGCCCGCCAGCGCGCAGCCGACGCCGAAGCCCAGGGCGGAGACCGCGTCGATGTTGACGCCCTGGAGCGCCGCGGCGTCGGCGTCTTGAGCCACCGCCCGCATGGCGCGGCCGGGCCGGCTCAGGCGCAGGAAGAGATAGAGAGCGACGATGAGGACGATGGCGGAGAGGGTCACCACCAGCCGCTCGATCGAGATGACCAGCCCGAGCCCGCGGACGATTCCAGAGAAGGCGGACGGCACCGGCTTGTCGAGCACGCCGAAGGCGAGCTGCGCGCCCGCCTGCATGACCCAGAGGAGCCCCAGCGACACGATGAACGCGTTGAGGGCCTTGCCGCGCAGGTCGTGGAAGATCAGCCGCTCGGCCACCACCCCCGCGCCGCCCACCGTGAGGATGGCCAGGCCGAGGGTCGCGAAGTAGTTCAGGCCGAAGAGCGCGTAGCCGTAGTAGGTGACGTAGCCTCCGAGCATGTAGAACTCGCCGTGGGCGAAGTTGATGATCTCGAGGATGGAGAAGATGAGGGTGAGGCCGAGGGCGACCAGCACGTAGACCATCGCCAGGCCGAAGCCGTTGAGCAGCGCCTGGACGAGGAGGTCGATCGACACCTCACTTCTTCAGCGCGTTCGGCAGCACCTGGGCGATATCGACCACCTTGCCGTCGCGGATCTCGCTGATGACGACGGGGTAGAGGAACTGCCGGTCGATGCCGTACGTCTCCTTGCCGCCGAGGACCAACCGGCCCCACACGGTGTCGAAGGGCTTCTGGGTCAGCGCCGCCAGGACCTTGTCGGTGTCGAGCGAGCGCGCGTCCTGCATGGCTTTGGTGAAGACGTCGAAGGCCGCGTAGTTGGCGACGGCGATGACGCCCGGAACCTCCTTGTAGCGCTTCTCGTACTCCTCGCCGAACCGCCGCACGGTCGCGCTGACGAAGTCGCTCTTCACGTTGATGTTCGTGGGGCTCCAGACGCCCTCGGCCGCCTCCTTGCCGGCGACGCCGATGAGGCTCACCGGGTTGACGCCCGCCGTCCAGCCCTTGGCCCCCCGGAAGCCGAGCTCGCGCGCTTGCTTCAAGATCAGGCCGGCCTCGCCGGGCGGCGCGGCCGCCACGTCGAGCATGTCGGGCTTGGTCGCCAGGATCTTGGTGAGGATGGGATAGAAGTCCTTGGTGCCGCGCTCGTAGTACTCGTCGGTGGCGACCTCGAAGCCGAGCCCCTTGAGGGCTTTGACTACGGCGGTGTTCGTATCTTTGCCGCTGGTGTCGTTGGGCGAGACGAGGGCCACTCGCTTGACCGCGGGGTGCTTTTCCTTCACCCAGCGGTAGAACGGCTCGGCCACCTCCCACTGGCTCAGCATCGCCCGGAACGAGTGCGGCTTGTCCGGGCCCAGGTTGCTGGTACCCCAGCACACGAACGAGAAGAGGACCTTCTCGGGCTCCGTCACGGTCTGGACCGCGTTGCACGTGGCGCCCACCGCGTTGCCGATGATGAATTTCACCTTGTCCTGGAACACGAGCTTGTTGGCGGCGGTCGCCGCATCGGCGGCGAGCGCTTTGTGGTCGTAGCTCACGAGCTTGATCCGGTAGACGTCGTTGCCGACCTTGAGGCCACCGGCCCTGTTGATTTCGTCGGCCTTCATCTCGGCGCCCCGCACCAGCTCGACGCCGTAGGACGCCGCACCCCCCGAGAGCGGTCCCAGCACGCCGATCGTGAGCGTCTTGTCCTGGGCCGCGACCGGCGTTGCGGTACCGGCGGCCGCCACCAGCGCGATCATGACGACGGCCGCGATGCCAGCTCGAATCCTCATCGGTGCCTCCTCCTCGTTGCTCCCGCGCTCGCCGGGAGCCCGACGAGTCTCGCGCGGTCGGGGACGGTATTCAAGCCCTGACTGGCGTTCTTGACCGAGCCGGGATCGCACGGATAGTCTCGACGAAGACGATGAGTGACGATCCTCGGACGTCCTTGTCCTGGTTGCTCGAGCACGCCTCCGACCTCGTGTCGGTGATCAGCCGGGACGGGATCATCCAGTACGAGAGCCCGTCGGTCGAGCGGCTGCTCGGCTGGCGGCCCGAGGAGCTCCTCGGCACGCAGATCCTGGACTACGTCCACCCCGACGACGTGGCCCGCGTCAGCGAGGCGGTCGCCCACCGGATCGCCGACCCGACGTCCATCAACCCGCCGACCGTGTTCCGGGTGCGGACTCGCGACGGCTCCTGGCGCGTCCTGGCCGCCATGAGCCGGGTCACCCGGGACGACGCGGGGGCCGTGCGCCTCGTCGTCAACTCGCGCGACGTCACGGAGCAGCACGCGCTCGAGACGCGGTTGCGAGAGGCCCTGCGCACGGAGTCGATCGCGCAGCTCGCGACGGCCGCCGCGCACGAGATCAACAACCCGCTGGCGGTGCTCCTCGGTCATCTGGCCTTCCTGGACAAGGAGGCCCCCGGGAACCCGCGGATCGCGAAGATGGTCGCGGCGGCGAAGCGCATCCGGGACATCGTGGACCGCATGACGCGCATCAGTCGGACGGACATGGTCCAGCAGGCCTCGCTTCCGGAGATGCTCGACATCTGGAAGTCGAGCGATGCGGGCGAGTCGCCGCCTTCCGATCGACGGTGAGCTCCCCGGTGGGGCCGCGCGATCGGCCCGGCGCCTTGACGTGCTCGGGATGCGCATCGAGCATCTACGCGTACCTCGATTCGAACGACAAGGATCTCCAGAAGGTGACCGGGCTGTTCCCGGTGCCGGCGGGGCCCAAGGGCACGGTCAATCAGATCGACACGTGGTCCTACGGCGCGTTCAAGAAGAACCCGTACCCCGACCTCGCCCGCGGCCTCATCGACTATTTCATGCAGCCGGCCAACTACGACCGGATCATCCAATCGACCGGCGGTCGCTGGGTGCCCGTCTACAAGCGTCTCTTCGACTCACCCTTCTGGCGCGAGAAGCCCGAGTTCCGGCACTTCGTCAACATGGCCGAGACCGGCGTGCCGGTGAGCTATGCGGGCTCGCCCACCGCGGCGGCCGGCGAGGTGCTCACGCGAAGGTGTGAGGCCGCGACGGTCCTCCCCGCCTAGCCGGCGAGACCCGGAACCAGCTCGGCTCCCACTTCGACGCTGAGCGTCGAGCCCGCGAAGTCGCGGGCCCGGTCGATCGGCTGGGCGGCGCCGCCCAGGTGCTTGGCCAGGAACGCCTCGGTGACGGCGCGAAAGGCGATCTGGTTCTGCGGCCGCAGGAAGCCGTGGCCCTCGTCCGGGAAGGTGATGTAGGTGACCGGCACGTTGCGCTGCCGGAGCACCGCCACCATCTGCTCCGATTCGGCGCGCGTCACGCGCACGTCCTCGAGACCCTGGGCGATCAGGATCGGGCGGAACGCGCGGTCGATGTGGGTCAGCGGCGAGCGCTCCCTGAGGAACGCCCGGCCTTCCTCGGTATCGGGATCCCCGACGCGATTCTTCCAGACGCTGAGCGACGGGCCCCAGTAGGGCGGGATCGCGGCCATGAAGGTCAGCAAGTTCGCGATGCCGTAGATGTCGACGATGCAGGCGAAGACGTCCGGCGTTTTGGTGGCCGCCGTGAGCGCCGCGTAGCCGCCATAGCTTGCGCCGTAGAAGCCGACGCGCTGGGGATCGGCGATGCCGCGGGTGACCGCCCAGTCGACCCCGGCGATCAGATCGTCGTGCATCTTGCCGCCCCACTCGCGGTCGGCGGCGGTCACGAAGGCCTTGCCGAAGCCGGTCGAGCCCCGGTAGTTGATGCTCAGGACCGCGTAGCCCCGGTTGGCGAGCCACTGGTGCGTGGGATTGAAGCCCCACTCGTCCCGCAGATAGGGTCCGCCGTGGATCACCAGAACCAGCGGTACGTTCCTGGTGCCCGCCGCCGGGAGGGTCAGATAGCCCTGAATCCTCAGGCCGTCCTTCGCCGCGAACGCCACCGGCTCGAGCGGCCGAAGCGGCAGCCCGTCGAGATTCCGACGCGCCTTGAAGAGCGGCCGAAGTCGACGCGTCGTCCGATCGAAGAGCGCCCATTCCGGGCTCGCGGCGTCGTGCTGGACGAAGATCATGACTCGACGGGCGTCGATGCTGAGACCGCTGAAATCGATATCGCCCGACGTGGACGACTGAATCGCCTTCACATCCGCCGCGAAGGTCGCATCGACGGCGTGCCAGCGCCGACGATCGACCATCGCGCCGACGGCGAGTGGGCGCCGGGTGATGGGGTGCAAGAGGACCTTCGTGAGATCGGCGTCCGGGTCCTGGGCCAGGACCCTCGCGTGGCGCGTCGCCATGTCCATCGCGACGAGTGCGGCCTTGTCGCGCCCGCGCGAGTCCAAGAGATAGAGCGTCTTGCCGTCCTCGCTGAAATCCAGAAGCCGCGTGCCATCGACCTCGCCGCGCGGGACGATCAGGAAGGGCACCCAGGCCCCACTCGGCCGGCGCTCGAGCAGCTCGACGCTGCCGTCCTTGAGGGACCGGCTGGCCAGCCGAAGCCTGAATGCGCTGTCGGTGGCGAGCCAGGCGAACTGGTGGTTCTCGTACACGAGCTCGGACTTGCCGGTCACGAGGTTGACGCGGTAGAGGTCGAAGAAGTGCTTGTCTCTCGCGTTGTGAGCGAACAGCATCTCCTGCGGGAAGCGCTGGCTCGCCTCCTGCACCCAGGTCCGCACACCCCGCGGGGGCGTCAGCGGTACGATGGTGCCATCGACGATATCGACGCTGGAGGCGCGCCAGTTCTCGTCGCCGTTACGATCCTGGAGGAACACGACGTGCCGGTGCGTGAACGCCCACTGGAAAAAGTAGCTGATCGGGCGATCGGTCGCCCTGGTGACGGGCCGGGCGGCGCCGAGGTTGTCGAGCGGCGCGACCCAGAGGTTGCGCACGCCGTCGACCGGCGCGATATATGCGACCGAGGCGCCGTCGAAGGAGAGCTGGGCCCCGGCGACGTCGGGGTCGCCGAACAAGCTCTCGCGCGGGATGAGCGAGCGACCGCCCTCCTGCGCCGGACGTGCGAGTCGCGGCAGGGAAAGCCCCAGCGCCAGCGAGGCGGTCCCCGCGAGAAAATGCCGACGGGACGATGGGATCGCGCGCATCGAAGCCTGCGTCAAGCACGCCAGGCTAGCACATCGTCTCGGTATCGGGCCGCAGGGAACCGCGTGCCCCCCTCCACGGTTACGAGTAAAATCCTGCCCGAGACATCCCCGTAGAGGAGGAGCCATGTCCACCATGCGTGCCGTGAACCGGACTCTCGTCCTGAGCGCCCTGGCCGTCCTGGTCCTGGCCAGCGCCGCCGTCGCCCTCGAAGTCGGGCAGAAGGCCCCCGACTTCGCGCTGAACGGAACCGACGGCAAGCCGGTCAAGCTCTCCGAGCTGACGGCCAAAGGCCCCGTCGTCATCTATACCTTCATCGCCGCGTTCACCCCGACCTGAACCCGCGAACTGAACGGCTTCGAGGCGGCCCTGCCGCAGTTCGAAGCCGCCGGCGCCCAGGTCGTGGGCGTCAGCTCCGATCACCACCTCGCTCTGGCCGCGTGGCAGAAGGATCAAAAGTCCAAGCAGCTCCTCCTCTCGGATTTCCGCCGGCAGATGCTTCCCGCGTACGGTGCCATGGAGATGAACGAGGCGAGCCCGGTCTATCGCTATGCCAAGCGGGCGTACTTCATCATCGACAAGACCGGAACCGTCAAGTACATCAAGGTCATGGACAGCCCACTGAATCTCCTCGAGCCGGCCGAAGTGCTCGCGGCGGTCAAGGCCGCGAACCTGTAGCCACGGGGGCCGGTCCGTGACAGCGATTCGGTTCGTGCTCCTGGTCAGCCTGATCGTCGCGCTGAGCGCGGCGTGTGCGAGCACGGGTGCGGACCCGCCGCTGAGCATGACGACCACGACCTTGATGGCCGGCTGGGAGCAGCACTTCACCCTCGAGTGGGCGGCCGGTCAGGGGCAGAACGGCGCGCAACGAGTCACCGGCTACGTCTACAATCGGCACGGCGAGTTCGCCATCAGCATGCGCGTTCTCGCGCAGGCGCTGGATTCTTCGGGCGCCGTGGTCGGTCTGCGCATCGCCTTCGTGCCCGGAGGCGTGAACGGATTCGGGCGCGCCTACTTCGAAGTTCCGAACCTGCCGGCGGCCAGCACCTACCGGATGAGCGTCTGGGACTACACCTGGCTCCAGGCCGACGGCGACGGCAAGCGATGAGATCTCGAGACTAAGCTCGTCAGCGGGTGGACTGCAGCGGGTCCTGGGGGTGGTTGACGAATCAGCTCCACGGGCCCCTGCGGCTCCCAGCTCATGGGAGTCGTTCCGGTCCCCACCAACCGGTGCTCACCGCGCCGCGTCAGCGTGATCCGCCCACCATTGACGGTGAGGGGCTCGAGAACCAGCGTGAGCCTCCCGTTCGAGCCCCCGAGCCGGCCCTGCACGTTGACGGAGACTGGCTCGCCTCGGACGGTGAACGTCAGGATGCCGGACACCCCGGGTAAGTCTCGTCCAAGCACGTGCCAGGAGCCGATTGAGACACCGTCGGCGGGCGCGCCCTCCTGCTGATCGAGGATGACGAGCGTCAAGGGAGTCCCGCCCCAGGTTCCCTTCCACGTACCCCGGAGATCGGGCAGCAGCCCTGTCGGCATCGTCAGCGGGGGCGTCGTCGCGCAGGCGCCGACCTGCATCGCGAGCGCGACGACGAGGAGGCCGTTCCACCGCGGCTTCATCGATGTCGAATATACTCACGTCCGGAGCCACTTGACGCGGACCGTCTTCGAGCGGATTCTCTGGCGACTCGTTGCGATGAGGGAGAGAGACGAACATGCGCTCACATCGAGACCTCGGGACGACGGCGTCCCAGTTGCTGATCGTCGGGCTGCTCGCGATAGCCCTGCTGAGTCTCGGCGTGGTCCAGGAGGTCGCCGGCCAGGCGGCTCCGGCGGGAGATGTGATCATCGCCTGGCACGTCACCATCGCGCCGACGTGGTTCGATCCGTCGACCGCTCCGGCTCAGATCACGCCGTTCGGGATGCTCTTCGCCCTGCACGATGCCCTGGTCCGGCCCCTGCCGGGAAAGGGCAAGATGTCCCCGAGCCTCGCCGAGTCATGGTCGGAGAGCCCTGACGGACTCGTGTACGAGTTCAAGCTGCGCCGCGACCTCAAGTTCCACAACGGCGACCCGATCACCACCGAGGATGTGAAGTTCAGCTTCGAGCGCTATCGGGGGGCGGGGGCCAAGGAGATCCAGACCCACGTCCGGCAGGTGGAGATCGTCGATCCCTTGACGGTGCGCTTCCACTTGAGCGAGCCCTGGCCGGACTTCATGACCTTCTACGGCACGACGGCCACGGCCGCCGGGATCGTCGTCCCCAAGAAATACGTGACCCAGGTCGGGGACGAGGGCTTCAGAAAGCACCCGATCGGCGCCGGCCCCTACCGCTTCGTGAGCCACAAGCCCGGCGTAGAGGTGGTGGTGGAAGCCTACACCGGGTACTGGCGCCGCGTGCCCTCCGTCAAGCGATTCATCATGAAGAGCGTGCCCGAGGGGACCACCCGGGTGGCGATGCTGAAGAACGGCGAGGCGGACATCGCCTACGCGCTCGACGGCGAGGACGCCCTGAACGTGCGACGGGACCCGCGACTGCAGCTGGTGCCGTCCAAGCACGCGTCGATCTACTGGATCGAGTTCGCCGAGCAGTGGGATCCCAAATCGCCGTGGCACGACAAGCGGATGCGGCTGGCGGTCAACCACGCGCTGAACCGCCAGGCGATCAACGAGGTCTCGTGTCTCGGCTTTTGTCCGCCCGCCGGGGTCATCGTGCCCCGCGTGATGGAGTTCGCGCTCCAGGCTCCGGTGCCCCCGTACGACCCGCAGAAAGCCAAGCAGCTGCTCGCCGAGGCCGGCTATCCCAACGGGATCGACGCCGGCGACTTCGTGCCGACGCCCCCGTTCGTCACGACCGCGGAGGCGGCGACGAACTATCTCGGCGCCGTCGGGATCCGCACGAAGATGCGGCTCATGGAGCGCGCGGCGTTCCTCGCCGCCTGGCGTGAGAAGAAGCTTCGCGGCTTGTTCATGGCCGCGGTGGGCAACTCGGGTAACGCCGCCAGCCGCGTGGAAGCGTTCATGTACTCCAAGGGCAGCAACGCCTACGGAGGCTATCCTGACCTCGACGACCTCTTTCACCAGCAGGCGCGCGAGCGTGATTACGCGAAACGTGAGGCGCTGCTCCATCGCATCCAGCAGATCACGGTCGACCGCGTCATGTTCGCGCCGATCATGGACTACCGTACGCTCCGAGGTGTTGGACCGCGGGTGGTCGAGCACATGCTCGACTCGATGCATTTGATACCATTTCCGTGCTACGAGGAGGTGCGCCTCAAGGCGCAATAACGGCGCGCCCGCACCCCCGGACGCGCGGCGGAACCGGGAACTTGACGCGGGCCCGGTCTTTCTCTAGCTTCGTCACTGGTTATACTCATGTACGCTGCATACTTCGGGCTCACCGAGCGGCCGTTTTCCCTGGCGCCCGACCCGCGCTATCTCTATCTGAGCGCCGCTCACCGGGAGGCCCTGGCCCACCTGCTGTACGGGATCGGCGAGGGCGGCAGCTTCCTGCAGCTGACGGGCGAGGTGGGCACCGGCAAGACCACGGTCTGCCGCGCCCTGCTGGAGCAGCTGCCCTCCGAAGTCGACGTCGCCATGATCTTCAGTCCCCGACTCACCGCGGTCGAGCTGGTCGCCGCCGTGTGCGACGAGCTCCGGGTCGCCTACCCGGCGGGAACCACGAGCCTCAAGGTCCTGTTCGACGCGCTCTCTCTGGCGCTGCTCGATGCCCACGCGCGGGGCCGACGGACGGTGTTGATCATCGACGAGGCCCAGAGCCTGAGCCCCCGCGTCCTGGAAGAGGTTCGCCTCCTGACGAATCTGGAGACGACGAAGGAAAAGCTCCTGCAAGTGATCCTGATCGGGCAGCCCGAGCTGGCCGAGCACCTGGCCCGCCGGAACCTGCGGCAGCTGGCCCAGCGCGTGACCGCGCGCTATCATCTGCGGCCGTTCACCGAGGACGAGACGCAGCGATACGTGCAGCATCGGATGGAGATCGCCGGCCAGCGGCAGCCGATCTTCACCAGGCCGGCGGTGCGCGCGGCCCACCGTCTCTCACGCGGCGTCCCGCGTCTGCTGAACACCATCTGCGACCGAGCCCTGCTGGGCGCCTACGCGACCGGACAGATGCGTGTCAAGGAAGTGATCGTCCGCCGCGCGGCGAGGGAAGTGCTTGGCGGGCGACGGAGCCGGCGCTGGATGGTGGTGACGGCGACCGCGGCTCTGCTCGTCGTGGCGGGCGGGACGATTGCGCTGTTCGCGTCCGGCGGGCTTCCCCGCCTCGGGGCCTGGCCGCTGTCGCGCGCGGAGACGGCGGGCCCGTCGCCGACGGCGGCGCCGGCCGTGGCGACCGCGACGGGCGAGCGACCGGGCCAGGAGCCGACGCTCGCGGCGATCCTGGAAGACCCGTCGGTCACCGCCGATCGGGCGAGCGCCTTCGTCAACCTGTACGCGCTCTGGAGCCTGGACGCCCGTACCGGAAACGCCGACCCCGGATGCGAGGTCGGGCGCGCGGCCGGCCTGCGCTGTCTCTCCCGGACGGGAACGTGGACGGTGCTGCGTCGTCTCAATCTCCCGGCGATCCTCGAGCTCGCCACGCCCGACGGCAGAAAGCATCACGTCGTCCTGACCGGCATCGACGGCGAGCGAGTGACGCTCCAGATCGGCCCGCGACAGGTCACGCTGCCGCGTGCCGAGATCGAGCGCTTCTGGGACGGGCCCTTCGTGATGGTCTGGAAGTCACCGGTGGCCGGCCCGCTGCCGCTCCAGCCGGGCATGCGCGGCCGGGACGTCGCCTGGCTCCGCCAGCGGCTCGGCGCGCTCGACGGGCAGCCGGCGCCAGCAAACGCCGGTCAGGTCTACGACGACGAGCTCAAGCGACGAGTCGCCGCCTTCCAGCAGGTCGAGTCGCTGGCCCCCGACGGGATCGCGGGTGAGGAGACGCTCGTCCGCCTCGCCGCCGCGACGTCGGGAGGGAACGGTCCCTCGCTCAACGGGGTACGACCGTAGCCATGTCCTACATCCTCGACGCGCTCACGAAGGCAGCCCAGCAGCGAGATCGGCATGCTCCCGTCGTGCAACGTCTGCTCTCACCCGCGCCGAGGCCGGGATCGCCGTGGACTCGCTCGTCCGGGCGCTGGATCGCGGCGCTGGCCCTGAACGCCGCCCTCCTGACAGGGCTGCTCGTCTGGTGGCTGCGTCCTGTTCCTGTCCCTGTCGTGGCGCCGACCGACCCTGCCGCGACCGCGGCGCCGGCGACAGCGACGCCCCCGCGGCCCGGCCGGCTCGAGGCGCTGCCCAGGACCGACGTCCAGGTGGAGAAGGCTGCGCCGCCGATGCGTGACACGAGCACCGACTCTGCGGCACGCGCCGCGAAGCCGAGGGCCCAGCCCCCGGCTCCGCCGGCAAGTCCTCGGCCCGCGGCGCCGACAGCGCAGCCGGTCCCGGCGCCGACGGTCGCCCCCCCAGTCGCGTCCGCCGGACCGCCGTCGTCGCAGGAGCGAGCCCGGCTCCGGCTCGAGGCGCTGATCTACGCAGACGTCCCGGCGCAGCGAATGGTCTTCATCAACGGGCGCCGCTACGGCGAAGGCGATGTGATCGACGGCCGGCTACGAGTCGAGGAGATTCAGGAGGACGGCGTCGAGCTGAGCGATCAGGGTCGGCGCTTCACGCTTCGCGTCGCGCGCTGACGCGGGGGTCGCGACCCCGCACGATCACGCCTTGCCGATCACGCGGGACCGGGCCAGCGGTGCTGGCGCGGGCCTGACAAAGCCGAGGTCGACCTGGCGCCGGACCGCCGCCACACCTGGCGCGGCACGGCCATTCCTGTCACGACGTCCCCGCGCGCGCCCGCCGCCGTCGGTTCCGGCCGGAGGGCGTTTTCATAGCGGAATCCCTACCGTTTCGAGTCTCGGGGGTCCGCTCTCCCTGGCGATGGCTCGACTCTTGCGTTAACAAGGTTGAATCGCCAGGAGGGACCTATGCGACCACATTCTCGGGTGATGACCATCCTCGGCGGCGTCGCGGTCGCGACGCTCCTCGCCGCCGTGCTGCACGCGGCCCCGCCCGCTCGCGCGGTGCGCGTCGCGGTGTTGACGCCGGGCCTCAGCTTCGGAGAGGTGTTGGCCGGGCTCCGCGAGGGGCTCGATCAGCTCGGCTACCGGGAACAGACCAACCTGATTCTGCTGGTCGAGGATACGAAGGGCAGTGGGTCCGAGGTTCGGGCGCAGGCCCAGGCGCTCGTCGCGGAGAAACCTGACGTGGTGGTCACGGTCGGCACGTCCCATACGGTGGCGGCCAAGGCGGCGACCTCGACGATCCCGATCGTGTTCACCTGGGTCGGCGACCCCGTGCGCTCCGGGCTGGTCACGAACTACGCCTCGTCCGGCAACAACCTCACGGGCGTGTCGGTGTACTCGGGGCCGCTCTCCGGCAAGCGTCTCGAGATCCTGAAAGAGATCGCCCCCGGCGCTCGCCGCATCCTCTGCCTGGTCGGCAACGAGAGCATCGCCGAGATCAGCTTCGGCCTCGCGCAGCGGACCGCCGATCAGCTCGGGGTCGTGCTGATCCGTCGCGACGTCGCGAGCCGCGACGACATCGTCCGGGAGCTCAGCGGCCTGCCGAAGGGCGCGTTCGACGCGATCTATCACGTGCCCTCCGGCCTCGTGAGCGCGCACATCAACCTGCTCATTCAGCGCGCGCGCGAGGACAAGGTCGCGCTGATGGCGCACGAGGACGAGCTGGTCGCGGCCGGCGCGCTCGTCTCGTACGGCGCGAACTACCGACGGATGGGTAGGCAGACCGCGAAGGTGGTGGACCGGGTGCTCGCCGGCGTGGCGCCGGCCGAGATTCCGATCCAGACCCCGGACAAGCTGTTCCTCGCCATCAACCTCGCCACGGCGCGAACGATCGGGCTGAAGCCTCCCCTCGCGCTTCTCGAGCGGGCGGAGCGGATCGTCGAATAGCCCGTCGCCCCCGTTCGAGCTACCGCTCTCCGTCGTCTCGCGATACGCTCCGGAGACGTGGACGGTCTGGCGCTCAAGCTGGTGCTCACTCCCGCGCTGATCGGCGCGGTCAGCATGGCCGGGCGTCGATGGGGACCCGGAGTGAGCGGCTGGCTCGTGGGGTTTCCGCTCACGTCCGGCCCCGTGGCGTTCTTTCTCGCTCTCGACCAGGGGGTGACGTTCGCCGCCGGGGCGGCGACCGGCTCCATGACCGGCGCCGTCGCGCAGGCCGGGTTCTGTCTCCTCTATGGACGGCTGACGGACCGGCACCACTGGGGACTGGCCCTCGCGGCCGGTTGCCTCGCGTTCGCGGCGGCGACCGTCGTCCTCCAGCTCGTCACCCTCGCGCTGATGCCGCTCCTGCTGCTGGTGATGGGCGGACTCGCCGCGTCGATCGCTTTCATGCCACGAGCCTCCCGAGGCTCGCGCGCCGCCCCACTGCCCCGCTGGGACATTCCGGCCAGGCTCGTGGTGACGACCGGCGTGGTGCTGCTGCTGACGGGGCTCGCGCCCGCGCTCGGTCCGCGGCTCACCGGCTTGCTGGCGACATTTCCCCTCTACGGCGCCATCCTCGCCGGATTCGCGCATCACCTGCAGGGACCGGGCCCCGCGACTCGCGTGCTCCGCGGATTGCTCCTCGGGCTGTTCGCCTTCGCCGGCTTCTTCTTCGTGCTCGCTCTGCTGATCGAGCGGGCCGGCATCGCTCAGGCCTTCGCCGCGGCCATCGCCGCCGCGCTCGTCTTGCAGGCCGGAGCCCTCTGGGTCATGCGCCGGGATTCGCACGCTTGACCTGGGCCGAGCGCCCGGCCCTGCGGTACACTCCTGCCGGAGGCCCGCATGAGGCGTCCTGGCGCTCGGCGGCGGCGGTGGGGCTCGGCCTCAAGACCCCCGCCGAGCACGTGCGGTTGCTCCAGCGATTCAAGGCCGAGGCGCTCGGCTAGCGCGTGAGCGAATCACCAGGGAGGGGACGATGATACGACTCGACGGAATCGGCCATGTGCTGTTGCGGGTGGGCGACGTGGAGCGGTCCAGAGCTTTCTACTCCACGATCCTCGGGCTGAAAGTGGTCGAGGAAGACCCCGAACACGGGGGCGTCTTCATGGCCCTCGCGGGACACGGGCATACCGTGGATCTCTTTCCGGTTCAGAATCCCGAGACCGCGCAGCGCCAGACTCCCGGCGGCGTCGGCGTGCATCACGTCGCGTTCCAGGTGGCAAGCGACGAGGCGCTGAAAGACGCCTACTTCACCTTGCAGGAGCATGGCGTCACGGTCGTCCGAGCGGTGGACCACGTGAGTCAGAAGAGCATCTATTTTCACGACCCCGACGGCAACTACCTCGAGATCTACTACGAGTTGCCGAACGCGCCCGACCTGTTCCGCGAGGGGCGTCACGATCGGGACCAGCCGCTCGTGTTCGAAGGACGGGTCTCCCCGTCGGGGTCAGGCCCCGGCCCCTCGCCCTCGAGGGCCTGACCCCCGCGGGGGATCAAGACGGATCCTCTCCGGCGGTCGTTTATCCCCGGGGCTGATCGGGATGCGGCTGGGCGCTATTCGGGCTCGCGGGCGACGAAGGGCTGATACCCGCCCTTCTGGAGGAATCGCAGCTTCGCCACCAGCTCCGCTTGATCCGCGAACGGTCCGACTCGCACTCGCGAGAGGATCAGCTCTCGATGATCCCAGGTGCGGGCCACCGCGTCGATCGCGACCGGCAGGTTCTGCTCGAGCAGCCGTGCCGCGAGCTCGCCCGCGGCGTCCGGGCTTCGGAATGCGCCGACCTGAATCCAGTAGGATGCCGTGGTCACCACCACCCTCGTCGCCGCCGGCGTGATCCTCGCGGGCTCGGGCGCGGGGGCGAGCGGCGCCTGTCCCTGGCCACGCGCGTCCCGGTCGGCCTCGGCTTCCCGCGCGAGAGCCACGACCGGAGGGTCGCCGTCGACGCGCGGCGCCTCGTCCCTTTCCGGCGCGCTCGCGACGTCCGCGCGGGCGGCGGGCGCGGCCGGCGCCTCGGAGGCCCTGGCCTTCACCTGAGCCACCAGCTCGCCGTAGGACGCCTGCCGGAGGATCCGGGAAAACTGTGCCCGATAGTTCTCGACGATGCTGATGCCGTCGACGTGGACGTCGTAGACCGCCCAGCGCCGGTCATGCGCGATCATCCGATACTCGACGGGCAGATCGTTTCCCTCGCGGCTCGTCATCGTCGTGAGAACCGTGGCCGCGTTGCCATTGACGGACTCGCCCAGGTAGCGGATGGCGAGGCCGCCGCGCACGCTCGCGCGTGAGGCCATTCGCAAGATGTAGGACCGCTCGAGGAGGTCCGCAAAGAGGCGGACGAACTCGTCGCGCTCGGCCGGCGTCCGCGCTCGCCATTCGCGCCCGAGCGCTCGTTGCGACGCCTCGCGGAAGTCGAAGCTGCCGTCGACGACCGTGTGAATCGCCGCCAGGAGCTCCGTCGACTTCTCCTGGAGCCCCGGATCGTCGAGCAGCCGATTCACGGCCATGAGCGAGTTGCGGACCACCTCGCTCGGCGGCCCGGCCGCGGCGACACCGCCGAGGACGAGCCACGCGGCGACGACGCCGGCGGGCATGGGCCAGGGGCGCATCTACGCCTTTCATAGCGTGGTGGCGCGTGATTTTACGAGTTTTTTCTCCGCCGCCGGCCTTCCGCTTCTGGCGAGAGCCGCCGCGAGCGGTCGCACGCGCTTGCTCGTCCTGGTACGATTGCGGCGTTGTGAGGGGAATCATTCGGCGGTGGCTGCCGTTCGTGCTGGCTCTGGTTGCCCTCGTGATCAGCGCCCAACCCTGCGGCGCCCAGGGACCGGAGGTCGAGCGGTCGCTCGATAGCTCTCAGCCTTTCACGCTCGGGGTGGATACGTCTCGATTTCGCATCTCGACCCTCGGGCCGAGGCCGGTGATCGCGACCGAGGACCCCTCGTTCGGCAGCGTACCGTACCGGCTCTTCGATTCGGATCTACACGGCACGGCCGTCTCGTTCGATCTCAAGCTGCGGTGGCCATCGTCCCCCGCCGCGGAGACCTCCGTCCTGGGATCCCTCGAGCCGTACGTCTCGTTCGGGCCGACGCTCTTCGTGACCGGCGCGGACGGCACGCCCCGCCCGGGGCATCCCGGTGTCAGGTCCGAGGGGGCGATGACGCTGGGGCTCAGCTGGGGCGCGGGGCTTTCGTGGCGGTTTTCCCGGAACGCGGAGCTGTTCGGCGGCTACCGGTTCATGCAGTACGGCCGGGAGAGCGGCCTCTCGAACGGCGACCGATCGCCGTCGGAGACCGATCTCATCGGGCACGACGTCCTCTACGGCATTTCCGTCCGGTTTTGATCGGGGGGAGCGAGCGCCGCGTTTGTCTGGCGAAGGGGCTGACGCCCCCTCGCACTCCCCGGCGATGACCCTCCACCGGTTACGCGTTGCGGCCTGTCGCTGGATTCGATGGCGCCGGCAAAGCCGGCGCTCGAACAGGGGTGGCTCCGACGGGCTAGCGAGTGCGGCCCTGGCCGAGGGCCAGCTCGATCGCGTCGAGATGCTCGTGCCGATGCTCGGCGCGGAGCAGATTGATCGGGTGCCCCGCCGCCGCGTTCGCGGCGAGGAGCTCGTCGGACAGCGCTTCGACCCGCCGATCGACGGCTTCCGCGGTCGCGAGCGCGAGCTGCGCCGCCACGCGTGGGGGTAGCGCCAGACAGAGGGCCTTGGCCGAGTCGTTGATCCAATCGACGTCCCTGCCGTCGATCGATCGCGGGGTCGCGCCCGGACCGTCTCGCTCCCAGCGCTCGATGAGGGCCAGGACGCGCTGATCCCAGAAGGCCACGTGGGCGAGGACGGCGCCGACCGTCCAGCCGGCGGCGAGCGTTCGGGCGAGCTCTCCGTCGCTCAGTCGGTAAACGAGCGCGCGCAGGCGCGCGCGCTGGACGCTGTTCTCGGTGACGTACGACCGGGTCATGGCCGCCTCCATCGTGCGTCACGACTGTACGTGAAGCTCGCGCCGGCCGCTACTCCTGAAGCTCACCCTGACTTGACAACAGCGCGAGCCGCGGCGAATAGTTCCGGGCGAAGGGAAAGGGAGGCGCGCTCATGGAATCCCGGAGTCTCGGCAAGACAGGGCTCACGGTCTCTGCACTCGGGTTCGGGTGCGGCAACGTCGGCGGTCTCATCATCCGGGGGACGCCGGCGGAGCGAGAGCGCGCGGTCGCGCGGGCCATGGAGCTCGGCGTCAACTACTTCGACACGGCGCCGTCCTACGGCGACGGCGAGTCCGAGCGAAACCTCGGCCAGGTGCTCAAGGCGCTGAGGGCCCGGGTGCACGTCGGCACGAAGTTTCGCCTCGATCCGCGCGATCTGGCCGACATCCCCGGGGCGGTCGCCCGCTCCCTCGATGCGAGCCTGCGCCGGCTCGGCATGGAGCGCGTCGATCTGCTCCAGCTCCACAATCGGATCGAGCCGGCGCGCGGCGCGGGTGCCCTGAGCCTCGGCGACGTCCTGAGCGAGGTGGTTCCCGCCGTGCAGAAGCTCCGTCAGCAGGGGAAGGTCGGATTCTGCGGGATCACCGCGCTCGGGGAGACGGTCGCGCTGCACCGGGCGATCGACGCCGGCGCGGTCGACACGGCGCAGGTCTGCTACAACCTGCTCAACCCCAGCGCGGGCGTCGCGGTGCCGTCCGGATTTCCGGCGCAAGATTTCGCCGGGCTCCTCGGGCGCGCGCGCGAGCGCCGCGTGGGTGTCATCGTCATCCGTGCGCTGGCGGCCGGAGCCCTGAGCGGCATCGAGACGCGTCACCCCGTCGCCGTGCCCTCGGTGGACCCGATCGCGACAGCCGCCGACTATCGCACCGACGTGGCGAGGGCGCAGCGGCTCGGCGCGCTCGTGCGGGAGGGACACGTCGGGAGCCTGATCGAAGCGTCGATACGCCTCGCCGTGGGGTCGGAGGCGGTCTCGACGGTGCTGGTCGGCTACTCGAGCCTCGAGCATCTCGAGGCCGCGGCGGCAGCGGTCGACCGCGGGCCGTTGCCGGCGGCGGCGCTGGAACGTCTCGCCGCGCTATGGTCCGGGCTCGCCTAGGCTCGGTTGACCCGCACGATCGCCCAGCCGAACGCCCGGACGCGCCCATCGACGTCGGGGCGCGCGCGCCGGCCGCGGGCGCGCCGGTCGACCATCCACGGGCACTGCTGCTGGCGTCGCTCGCCCCGTCGGCGGTCGAAGATCACCTCGGCCCAGTCGACGTCGGAGAACGCCCGCTCGAGGTAGCCGTGATAGTTGGTCGCCTCGCGGGAGACGACGAGGAGGAGCCGGTGGCGCCACTGCTTGAGGACGCGAGTCACGTCGAGCACCCGGATGAGCGCGCCCAGACTCGTGTGGATCACGCCCGCGTCGCCGCCGTTCGCGCGCATCACGGTGTCGATCTGATCGACCCGCATGCGTCGCGTGCGGCCATCCGGCGTCGTGAACTCGATCCATCTCCCGTCCGGGTCGTCCATCGGTCTCCCCTGAGGAAAACTGTTTTCGGGGAGACACGCTAGCAATCAGGCCGCTCAGCCCACGAAGGAAATCGGACACGCGAGAGGTTGGCGCTGCCGACGACGAAAGCTACCGGATCTGGTGGCTCGTCACTCGGCCACGCTGACCCAGGCGCGGTGCCGCCACGACTCGAGCACCGCGTCGAGCACGCTCTGGGCGCGGAGGCCGTGGTCCACTTACCGGCGTCGGCGCCCGCCGTGGTATACCGGAATTGCCCCCAGAGGAGGCGTTGCGTGACCAACCGCGTCAGCTCCGGAGATCCCGCGTGACCGGTCTTCGCTTCGGCCAGGAGGCGCCGGGCTTCTCGCTGCCGTCGAGCGCCGGCGGCGAGACGGCGCTGGCCGACTTCAAGGGCAAGGCGGACGTCGTGCTCGTCTTCTATTGTTACGACTTCGGCGGCATCTGAACGCCCGAGCTGGGCGACCTGGGCCAGGTCGCGGATGAGATCACCCGGCGGGGCGCCGCCGTGCTCGCGATCAGCGGCGACAGCCCCTTCTGCCATGCCGCCTTCGTGAAGGCGCGGAACCTTCCCTTTCCACTCCTGAGCGACGTGCACCGCGCGGCGATCCGCGCCTACGGTGTGCTCGACGCCGATCGCAACGTCGCCTACCGCTCGACGTTCGTCGTGGACCGCGCCGGCGTGCTCCGCTGGGGCCAGGCCGGCGACCGCGAGATGGTCCGCGACGGGCGCGAAATCCTCCGCGTGCTCGACGTCATCGACGGGCTCCGGCGAAAGCGTTAAGTTGGAGGCATGAGCCTCCAGCCCCAGGAAGTTTTCCGGAAGCTTTCGCAGAACGTCGAGACGGTCATGCGGGGCCAGTCCGGCGCGATCCGGAGGCTGCTCGCCGCCTTCGCGAGCGGCGGCCACGTCCTGCTCGAGGACTACCCGGGCACCGGTAAGACCACCCTCGCCAAGGCGCTCGCCCGGTCCATCGGCGCGCGCTTCAAGCGTATCCAGTTCACGCCCGATCTCCTGCCCTCGGACATCCTCGGCGTGTCCGTGTTCGATCAGCGCGACCACAACTTCCACTTCCACGAGGGCCCGGTCTTCACCAACGTGCTGCTGGCCGACGAGATCAACCGCGCCTCGCCGCGCACCCAGTCGGCGCTCCTGGAGGCGATGGCCGAGGGTCAGGTCTCGGTCGAGGGCATCTCGTATCGCCTGGCGGAGCTGTTCTTCGTCATCGCCACGCAGAACCCGGTCGAGTTCCGCGGCACCTATCCCTTGCCGGAGGCGCAGATGGACCGGTTCGCCGTGCAGCTGAGCCTCGGCTACGTGGCGCCGGAGGAAGAGGTCGCCATCCTCTCGGCGCAGGCGCAGCGTCATCCGATCGACTCGCTGGCGCCGTGCGTGTCGATCGACGACGTGCTCACGGTTCGCCGGCGGGCCGCGGGGGTCCGCATGAGCGACGAGCTGAAGCGCTACGCGGTGGACGTCGTGCGGGCGACCCGCGCCGCGAACGGGATCCAGCTCGGCGCGAGTCCGCGCGCCTCGCTCGCGCTCATGAAGGCGGCGCAGGCGCTCGCGCTGTCCGAGGGGCGCGAGTTCGTCATTCCAGAGGACGTTCGTGAGATGGCGGTGCCCGTGATCGCCCACCGCGTCATCGTCGAGCCGCAGGCGCGCTTCGCCGGGGTGACGACGGCGGGAATCGTCGAGGAGATCCTCACGAAAGTCCCGATGCCGTCCTAGGTATCGTCGGCGCCATGAAGCGGCTCCTGTACCGCTGGTTCAGCTCCTTCTCGGCGTTCCAGTACCGGCTCGACCGGCGGTTCACCCGCGCCGGCTCACTGGCCCTGGGCGTGCTGGGCGCCGCCGTGGTGATCGGCCTGGACACGAACCGCACCGTGGGCTACCAGGTCTTCACGCTCGTGCTCGCCCTCGTCGTCCTCGCGGCGGCGGCGAGCCTCGTCTTCCGCGGGCGGTTCACGGCCCGCCGCATCCTGCCGCGGTTCGCGTCGGTCGGCGTGCCGGCGACGTACCGCGTCGCGATCGCCAATTGGACGGGCCGGCGCCAGGAAGGTCTGGCGCTGATGGAGGAGCTCACCGATCCGCGCCCGTCGTTCGAAGAGTTCGTGACGGCGCGCGAGCCGGGCGAGGAGCGGCGGAACTGGTTCGATCGACGCGTCGGCTACCCGCGCTGGGCGTGGCTCGTCGCGCAGAAGCGCGGCGCCGTCGTCACGCCGCGGCCCCTGCCCCCGCTCGCCCCCACCGGCGAGACCGAGGTGGCGCTCGAGATCACCCCGCTGCGCCGCGGCCACTTGCGCTTCGAGGGGCTCACGATCGCCCGGCCGGACCCGCTGGGCCTGGTGCACGCGCTCAAGTCGATCGCGCTCCCGCAGTCGCTTCTCGTCCTCCCCAGGCGGTACCCGATGGCGGAGATCCGGCTGTCGGGAACACGGAAGTATCAGCCGGGGGGCGTCGCGCTCGCGTCCTCCGTCGGCGACTCCGAGGAGTTCGTGTCGCTCCGCGACTATCGGTCCGGCGATCCGATGCGCCGCATCCACTGGAAGAGCTGGGCCCGCGTCGGCCGGCCGGTCGTGAAGGAGTACGTCGACGAGTTCTTCGTGCGCCACGCGCTGGTCCTGGACACGTTCACCGGCTCTCCCGGCGATGCGGCCTTCGAGGACGCGGTCTCCGTCGCGGCGTCGATCGCGATCTCGATGGAGACGCAGGAGTCGCTGCTCGACCTCATGTTCGTCGGTCCGGAGGCGTACTGCTTCACCGCCGGCCGGGGGGTCGGCCACACCGAGCGGCTGCTCGAGGTGCTGGCGTGCGTGGGCCCGTGTCGCGACAAGCCGTTTCGCACGCTGCACCACGCGGTGATCGAGCGCCACGACTCGCTCAGCGGCTGCGTGTGCGTGCTGCTCGGCTGGGATGACGCGCGCCAGGAGCTGGTCCGGCACCTCGAGGCGCTCGGCACACCGACCCGCGTGTTCGTCGTGGCCGAGGGCGCCGCCCTCGACGCGCTGCCCCGCGCCGTGCACCGTCTGGAAGTCGGCCGCATCGGCGAAGGGCTGGCGCGCCTGTGACCCCGCCGCCCTTCCTGCTGGGCGTGGCGCTGCTCTTCTGGGGTTGGCAGACCGGCTTCCTGCTGCTCGCCCTGCCGCTGGCGGTGCTGGTCGAGGCCGCGCGTGCCCTCACGTGGCGACTCGAGCTGTCCGCCACCGACTTCCACCGCCTCACGGACCTGTGCACGCTGCTGATCGTCGTGAGCGGCGTCTATCTCTTCTCGACCACCGGAACGGCGCGCAACGCCGACGGACCGCGGGCGATGACCCTGCTGTTCCAGTGGCTGCCCCTGCTGCTCTTTCCGCTGATCGCCACCCAGCTCTACAGCACCACCGGCAAGGTCCCCCTGACGGCGTTCTTCTGGGCGCTCAGGCGCCAGGCGGCGCGCGAGCCCGAGACGCGGCCGGCTCCGGTGGAGATCGGCTACCTCTACTTCGTGCTCTGCATCCTCTCCGCCAGCGCCGCCAACCGACGCACGCTCGAATTCTACGCGGGACTCTGCGCCCTCGCGGGCTGGGCCCTCTGGCCCTGGCGCTCGCGGCGCTTCTCGCCGCTCTGGTGGGCGCCCATGCTCGGCGTCGCGGCCGTCGCGGGGTACGGCGGCCACGTCGTGCTGCACAGGGTCCAGCAGGTGGTCGAGCAGACGGCGTTCGAGTACATCTTCAGCATCGTCCGCGGCGACGCGGACCCGTTTCGGGCGACGACGGCCATCGGCCATCTCGGCCGCCTGAAGCTCTCCGACCGGACGGTCCTCCGGGTCGAGCCGCGCGACGGGCTGCGCGTGCCGTTCCTCTTGCGCGAGGCGAGCTACGACGTCTACAACTCGCCGGCGTGGGTCGTCTCGGGCTCGGCCTTCACCGCCGTCCAGCCCGAGGCCGACGGTGAGACGTGGAGGTTCGCGGCGGGCCGGAGCCCGGTCGGGCGGGTCACGGTCTCGGCGTATCTCAATCGCGGCCGGGGTGTCCTGTCGCTGCCGGGCGGCGCCTTCGAGATCGATCGTCTGGCGGTCGTCGGCGTCCACCGGAATCGGCTCGGGGCCGTGAAGGTCGAGGAGGGCCTCGGGCTCGTCACCTACACGGCGCTCTTCGGACCCGACGGGCCGCTCGACGGGCCGCCGATCGAGGCGGACCTGCACCTGCCGGCGCGGGAAGCCGTGATCGTCTCCCGGATCGCGTCGGAGCTCGATCTCGCCGGCAAATCGGAGATGGACAGGATCGGGACCGTCGCCGCGTACTTCCGCCAGCACTTCCGTTATTCGCTCTGGAAGGGCGAGCGGCCGCGCAAGGAGACCGTCCTCGAGGAGTTCTTCCTGAGCTCGCGCTCCGGGCACTGCGAGTACTTCGCCACGGCGACGGTTCTCCTGTTGCGCGCGGCGGGCGTGCCGGCGCGCTACGCGGTCGGCTTCTCGGTCCAGGAGTGGAGCCGTCTCGAGCAGCGGTACATCGTGCGAGCGCGCCACGGCCACTCGTGGGCGCTCGCGTACGTGAACGGCGCATGGCGCGACGTGGACACGACGCCGTCGGTCTGGGCCGACGCCGAGCACGACGAGGCGTCCGTGCTCGAATCCGTGCGCGACCTCTGGTCCTGGGCCGGATTTCTCTTCGCGCGATGGCGGTGGAGCGAGGAGGAAAGCGGGGTCGGCAAGCACGTGGCGTGGCTCCTGATCCCCCTCGTGCTCCTGCTCGTCTGGCGCCTCTACTCGCGGCGGCACGTGGGCCGCGGCGCGGGGGCGTCGGGGGCGGCGCCCGCGGTGGTGGCGCGCCCGGGCCACGACTCCGAGTTCTACCGGGTCGCCGAGCGCCTCGGCGCCGCGGGCCTCGGCCGCCACACGGCCGAGCCGCCGTCGGCGTGGATCCAGCGGATCCACGCGGCGGAGCTCCGGTCGATCGTGGAGCTCCACTACCGCTATCGCTTCGACCCCGCGGGCCTCGACGTGACCGAGCGGGCCGCGTTGAAGGCGAGCGCCGAAGCATGGCTCGGCGCTCACGAACTCCCGGACCCCCCGCGTTAACGGGGCGGTGCGGTCCGCGGGCGGGGGGCACGGGGGCGGCGGGGGCGCGGCAGGGTGTGCCGCGTGGCTGCGTCACC